>Ga0180936_1048_pt1 | contig 95972 bp, 103 predicted proteins | sample Deesub1362A_J573_FD_124193 | JGI IMG/M metagenome (GOLD analysis project Ga0180936, IMG submission 124193) | Archaeoglobus sp. JdFR-32
TCCGCGAGTTTGAACTGGATCGCTTGGTGCTCTATCAACGGTTTTCCAAAGGTTTTCCTCTCCTTTGCGTATTGGAGAGCTCTTTCGTAGGCACCTATGGCTATCCCCAAGTGGAGTGCTCCTATCTTGATCCTGCTCTCGTTGAAGAACCTCATGAGTTGGTAAAAGCCTTTGTTTTCTTCACCTATGAGGTTTTCCTTAGGTACCCTAACATTTTTCAGTACAACCTCGCTTGTATCGTGGCAGTTCATTCCCATTTTATCGATTGGATTTGCCTGATAGCCATCTCTATCAGTCTCAACGAGGAACGCAGAAATGCCCTTATGCGGTGGATCTGCTTCAACATCTGTCTTTGCAAGGACAACAGTGTATATCCCGACCTTTCCGTTTGTTATGAACTGCTTTGTTCCACTTATAACCCACTCGCCTCTATCGAGTATTGCTCTCGTTCGCATAGCCGAAACATCTGTTCCACAATCCGGCTCGGTTATGGCTATTGCAGACGGTCCATCTCCCTTCGGCACTCTCGCCATCATCTCTTTCTGCTCTTCCGTTCCAAAATATCGTATCATCGGCACTCCGAGAGTTGCAAGGTCTATTGCGGAACCTATGCCAGAATCAGCCCTGCAGAACTCCATACTTATTATCGCTTCAGCAACACAGTCCATTCCAGCACCGTTGTACTCTTCCGGTATGCTCGCTCCGATGAAACCGAGTTTACATGCCTTCTTGTAGATTTTCATTGGATACTCTTTTTTCTCATCATATTCCTTCCCATAAGGCATTATTTCCTTCTCAGAGAATTCTCTAACCGAATCCTGAATCATTTTGTGTTCTTCACTTAAATCGAAATCCATAGAACCACCTAAAACTTTCTAAGAAGTCTGAAAATTGGGACTACTCTTCTTTTCTTGTCCGGATAAAACATTTCGGTTGGAAACTCCTTTCCGAATACCTCTACCTCCTCGCCTAAGAGTTCCTGTCCGATTTCATCTGCATTCTCTATTTCAAGTCTTCCTACAATCCACGGTCCTTCCTCGAGCTCGACCATTGCCACAGTATATGGAACCTCTTTGTCATAACCCATAGGAGCGATGTAGGTGGTTGTGAAGGTTGTAATCCTTCCCCTTCCAGACATCAGGGTTTTTTCAAGGTTCTTACTCCCGCACTCATCACAAACAGCTTTTGGTGGGCATGTGTATGCTCCACAATCAAGACATCTCATGCCTATAAGCTTTCCCTCGAGCAGTGAGTCGTAAAATTCCTTAAAAGTGATCGCATACATCTTCTATCCCCTCCTGTGGATGCCAAGGATTATGTTTACGAGTGTTCCAAAATCCCCACCGAGCGTGTCAGTCATACCAACCTCAGCAGATTTGACCGGGTTGTATTTGAACTCTCCCCTAAGTTGCTTGACAACAGAGTATATCTGAGATGTACCAGTCGCACCTACAGGATGCCCCTTCCCTATCAACCCACCGTCGGGATTTACAGGCAAGTCCCCATCAATAGATGTGATGCCATCGACCACCGCATTAGCTCCTTTCCCGTATTCGAAAAATCCCATTGCTTCAGTAGCAATAATTTCCGCAATCGTAAAGCAATCGTGAATTTCAACAAAATCCACATCCTTGGGTGTGAGGTTTGCCTCTTTGAATGCCATTTCAGAGGCTTTCTTTCTCGGTATCGCTCTTATTATGTCTTCCTTCTGCCTGAACAGACCCCCCGCTCCACTCTGCCCAGTACCGAGGATGTAAACCGGATTATCTATTACTTCCTCTGCAAAATCCGCGGTTGCGATAATCACCGCACTGCCACCATCAGTCATAGGACAGCAGTCGAAAAGTGTTAAGGGAGAACATATAACCTTCGAGTTCAGGACATCTTCCACCCTTAGATCACCAAACTTGTTGTGGAATTGAGCTTTCGGGTTTAACGCTCCGTACTTGTGGTTCTTAACAGAAACCATAGCCATCATTTCTCTTAGCTTCTCAAGAGGGATTTCGTACTTCTTCGAGTAGAGTCTCGTCGCCAGAGCAAACACTCCGGGAAATGTCAGACCAGCAGACATCTCATGCAGTCCATCTACCGCTGTCGCCAAAGCTCTCGTTCCAATCGCGGTGCCTGCATTGTACAGCCTTTCGGAGCCCCCAACAGCAACGCAGTCGTGGATGCCGTAAGCCACTGCAAGATATGCCTCTCTGAAGGCTACAGATGAGCTCGCACACGCAGCCTCGTACCTTCTTGCAGGAATTCCTTTCAACCCAATTTCGTCTGCAATAAACCCTGAAAGGTTTGCAGAGCCATCAGTCATCTCTCCAACAAAATTTCCATAATATATGGCTTCTATATCTTTTAACTCGATATTCGATTCGTTATAAGCTTCATAAAAAGCTTCCGCAAAAAGATCCACAAGCGTTTTGTCCGGGTGATGGCCAAACTTTGTTTGACCAACTCCAAGGATGGCTACATCTCTTTTCTCCACAATATTCCCTCCTTTTCCTTTTTTAAGGTTTTAATGCTTAATAATTTTAAAAACTCATTAATTATTAACTCTTTCGTTTTTAATCGTTTTTTCATTTAGTTTCTGAGAGGCCGACCCCAACTGAATTGTAAGGGCATTCGAAAACGATTTCTTGCTCATAGGCTAAACTAAATTATAGACTCTGTGAGGGTTAGCTTATGAAGGCTTCCATGAAGGTGCACATCCCCAAGAGCTTGATTTTCGAGATCCTCGAAAAATCAAAAAGGACGCATCTGGAGATTTGTGGGATTCTCGTAGGAACTGAAGACGACCTGAACTTCATGGTTAAAGAGGTACACTTTACCGAGAACACACTTTCTTCCTCCATCAGATTCCAGATAGATGCCAAAGAATTTATCAGAATATATGAGGACTCAGTGGAGAGAGGTCTCGATGTCGTTGGCTTTTTCCATTCTCATCCCTCCTCCCCCTACCCTTCATCAGTAGATGAGATGTACATGTCGCTCTGGCCAAATAAAGTGTGGCTTATAGTATCATCAACAGAGCTATCCTACAAAGCATTCATCGTCGCTGACAACAGGATTACGGAGATCGAGATAGTTGAGAATTAGAAAGTGAAAAAAGAAAGTTCATCAAAGCTCGAATCTTACCCCCACTCCGAGCTGGAGATACTTCGATGGGTAATTTCCCATGATGGCTCCGCAAACATTCAAGCCAGTGCAGTGGCACGGAGCAATTACCTCAATTTTCTCCAGTTCCCTGAGAGTCGACTTGATCCTGTCTTCACCCGAGAAAATAAGATGAAAACCACCTGCTACGAGTCGCGGAGATTCCTTTGCAAGGCTCTCAGCATGCTTTATCACATTCACAACTCCTGAGTGTGCACAGCCGGTTATAACACTCAAACCATTTTTCGTTTTGATGTATATCGAGAAATCATCGTTCATCTCATCGTGAACAAGCTTTCCGTCTTCGATCTTGAATGTCTCTGGTGTTTTTTCGAATTCAGTAACCCTTGGGATCTCACCACTAACAACAACACCGTTAGCAATCTTGAACGGATCTTTCACCAGATACAATCTCGCTTTATTTTTAATGGAGCTCTCCGGAAACGGAAACGATCCGTCTACCAACTTATTCCTGACCCACAGGAAACTCGGTTTGAATAGATTTGGGTGGGCTATGATGGGGGCGTTCACATTATCCAACACCTTCAACAAACCTCCGGTGTGGTCAAAATGCCTGTGGCTCAAAACTATGTAGTCCACCTCATCCCAGCACAGATCGAACGCAGAAAAATTATTCTCAATCGCATATCCCGCCCCCGTATCGAGGAGGAGTCCGATCTCCTCATCTCCGTATATCTTGAGAAACATTGAGAAGCCGTACTCTCCAACGAACTTTCCAGGAGCGGGAACAAAATTATCAGCCAGAACATAGGCTACCGCTTTTTTAGCCTCCCCAAATTCACCACCGAAAAGCCGAGTCATAGCTAAAAAAGTGCACAGAAAAAGATAAATTTTTTCATTTTAGAGTTGGGAGAAATGATAATTCATAATGAACATCTCCACAACAAACTGAGAGTCTTTAAGAACAGATATCACGCAGGAGAGGTTCTCACCACACTAATCAAAGAGCACTTCAAACATCTAGACTGGGAAGTGGTTGCTGTACCAGCCGGAGGTGTACCAGTCGGAATTGCTATTGCAGAGAGGCTTAACACAGATTTGAAGCTTATCGTAGTTTCGAAAATTACCTTTCCTTGGACGACAGAGGCGGGATTCGGAGCGGTAAACATGTTCGGGGATGTATTGCTAAACGAAAAAGCGATCGATGTGTTTCACCTGAGCGATGAGGTGGTAGAATCTCAGAAAAAGATGGCCGAGAAAAAAGTAGAAAGGAGGGTTGAGTTGATTCCCAAAGAATTCCTAAAATTCGAAAGGGATGCTTGCATTGTTGTTGATGACGGTCTTGCATCAGGATACACTATGCTGTGTGCCACTAGGGGTCTAAAAAGAGCTTATAAGCAGATCATCGTTGCGGTACCAACCGCCTCTAAGAACTCGGCAGATATGATCTCGAAAGAATGTGATGTGATTACAGCAAATCTGAGAGATTTCCATCCTTTTGCAGTTGCGGATGCATATTCTGAGTGGCATGATCTTAGCGAGAAAGAGATGCTGAAAATGTTAGAGAGCTACAAAACAAAAAAATCAAAAATATAAAAATATACAGAAAAATTTATGCTCTCTCTTAAATTCCCCAAGTACAAATTTTTAAAAACCCATTGAGGATATAGAATGATTAATAATCTAAAGAAAATAATAAATACATTCTTTACAAATTTGAATTGGGAATGGCGAGTGTGATTGTTGAAGAAGACTATTCCGAAACTGTTACAGACAGAAAAGGGGAAGCCTACACCATCAGGAAGTACGATCACTCCAAGGACAGAGAGAAAGTAATTGAGATGTACGAGACCTTCAACCCTGAGCTAAGGTGTCTCGGACTTCCACCAACAACAAGGAAGGGCATTGAGAACTGGATAGACTATTTATCTGAGACTGGAATTGGTCTTATCGCAGAGAGGGACGGGAAAGCTATAGGACATATCGTGATCGTGCCAACCGAAGATGGAAAAAACGCAGATGTGACGATATTCGTACACCAATCTGCTCAGAACAGAGGAATCGGACAAGAATTGATGAAAAGAATGATAAAATTCGCTAAAAAAGCTGGATTTAAAGGAATAATGCTCGTTACTGAGAGAACGAACGCGAGAGCAATACATGTGTACAAAAAACTCGGTTTTGAAGTCGTTGATCCGTATTTTGAGTACGATATGTATCTCGATTTGAGGAAAGTGGATGTGTAGATATAGTTCACAACATTGATAAATTATTAAGCTACTTACCAAGTTTTAGTACCTCTTTGGCATGAGCCCTCATTATGTCTGACCTTGTTATTATCCCCAAGAGTGTGGAGTTGTCTCTTGAGAGCACCGGAAGTCTGCCAATCTCTCTCGAAGCCAACTTTTTCAGAGCATCTTCAAGAGATTCGTCAGGATAGGCTGGAAGAACATCCCTCGTCATGATCTCCCCCACCGTTGTTTTATCTCTATCCGCAACCGGAACCTTCTCGACATCCTCGAAGGTTATTATTCCGATGACCTTGCCATCCTCCAAAACGGGATAACCCATATGTCCCGTTTTCTCAATCAGCTCAAGAACCTCTTTCAATGTCCTTTCTTTGGTGAGAGTTATAACTTTCTCCGCAGGAACCATGGCATCCCTTACCTTTATGTTTTCTAACACATCGATGACCATTTCCGCTCTGTGTGCGGGACTGTCGATTCTCGTTGGAACCTGTTCGCTGTATATTGAGTGGTCTCCAGTGATCTTGTATGCAAGAATGGATGATATCATCAATACGGGCAGAAGATTGTACCCTCCAGTCATCTCCAGAACCATTATTATGGATGCAATAGGTGTTTTCGCAACAGCAGAAACGAAAGATGCCATACCTACCAAAACAAAATATGCAGGTTCTTCAACAATTCCAATCGTCTGAAAAGCATACCCAAACAGAGCTCCAACCATCCCACCAATAACAACAGACGGAGCAAACACCCCTCCACTTCCTCCAGAGCCTATCGTGAATGATGTTGCCATAATTTTTGCAAATATAAAAGCTATCAGGAAGATTAACGCAGATGCTCCGTACACATTAATGATCTTACCATCAATAGCAAGCTGAACAAGTCCGTAGCCCATACCCATGGCTTCCGGGATGTATATGGCGATTAAACCGGTAAGAACCCCACCTATTGCCGGCTTGAAGTGATTCCTAACTTTTAATTTTTTGAACAAATTATGGGTTGTGTAAAAAGCTTTTATATATACCAACCCCACCAAACCGCAGAAAACTGCAATGATTAAACAAACCACAAGATCTGCAGGAGATGTGATCTTCACAGGAGGGGTCGAAAAAATCCTGAGGGATCCGAACGGAACCCCTGTCGTGAACCCCAAGATTAGATTGTACAGTGTGTAGGCAACAATAGATGATGTAAAGCTCGGAACAATTGCCTCAACCTCATAATCTTTTTTGTACAGCACCTCTATACCAAAAAGAGCCCCTCCCATTGGAGATTGGAATATGCTACCTATGCCACCCGATACACCACATATCACCAGTATCCTCTTATCCCTGTCCGAAAGGTTGAACAACGAAGCCAGAAAAGATCCGAAACCAGCTCCAATCTGTGCAATTGGCCCCTCTCTCCCCGCACTACCACCAGATCCGATGGTAATGGCTGAAGCAATCGTTTTTACAACGGGAACCCTCCACCTTATTATTCCCTTCATTTTGTGAAAAGATTTGATGACCGCATCCGTACCGTGCCCTTCAGCCTCCGGTGCGAAAGAATACACAATAAAACCGCTTAGTATTCCTCCTATTGCCGGAATCAGGAAGAGAGGTATTTTAAAAGAGTTAAAAACAAATCCCGTAACCTCCACATCTCCTCCAGCGGGATAAGGTTNGTATCCTCCCAACCCCTCTATGAAAAATTTCGTGGAGACCTCCAACAATGTGTAGAAGATAAAAGCACCTAATCCAGAAATGANCCCGACGATTATGGACAAAATAATCAGTTTCCTCGTCTTCAACGGCTTTCGGGTAGTCATGTGTAATATTCGCATTATAATTGGTGTTAAAAACTTTTTGTTTTTTCATTTGGAGATTTTAAAAATTCTTTTCAACAATTCTTCATCTATCTCTCTTCCGATCCTGATGAAGTTCTTTTCAATTGCTATAAAACCTCTATCAAACCTATATGCGAGTTTAAAAGGATATATTCTGGTTATCTTCCCCCCGATCTCATTTAACCGACTTTCAATCCCAAGTTCGTTTTCCGTTTTTAGAGTGAATGACAGATCATCCCCCACCGCAACAACGGTTGTGCTTTTTGAGATCTTTTTCAACTCATCCTGCAGTTCCCATGGTCTCCATTCTCTCACCCTCGCTACCCTCAGCATTTCAAGTATCTCCTCGAGTATTTGTTCCAACAACTCTCCTTCGCTCATTTTCTCTCAATCATCTTCTCTCAACCATCATTCCCACGATCTCTGGAAGGATGTCCGTAACCATGCACCTATCCACTATTTCCTCCTTTTGATGCGGAGAGTGTATCAGAGCAAATCCCGTTGAGTCCTCGTAATTCAAACCACCATGCCCTCCATGATAATCCGACCTCTCAAGTTGATATCCTCTTTTAGAGGAGACAACTATATCTCCACACCTCTCGTTGTTCATCAATCCAATTACTCTCTTTTTTGCGTACGGATACTCCTCTCCGAACTCAAAGTCGTCAAAATCCGTAACCTCGCCGTCACAACCTATCTTCAATCCATCACCGTCTCTGAAAAATACAAACTCTACAGCAGATAGGGAAAGTAACACATCGAGAACTTCGGAGAGCACGTCCTTAAGAAGATAGATGTGTGCCATTCTCGGTCCACTAACCGCATAGATCACATCACCCTCCTTCCCTGTCCTTTTTTCGTATTCATGCGGATCAATGTTTGTGAAAGCATTTATCCCATCTTTTTCAAAGACCTCCGACAGATCCACTCTGTACTTCTTGCCTTTTTCAATCCTGCTTTGACCGTGATCAGTCAGTATTGCTAAAACCGGATCGTACATCTCACTTAGTCTCTTATACAGCTTTTCGATTTCTTCATCTGCATCCCTAACTGCATCCTCAGCGGAGTCGTACAAATATCGCTTTCCATGTTCACCTTCAAAAGTGTCGGGACCATAGAGATGGCTTACCGCATCTGATTCCATGAACCATGTCACTCCGAATCTGCACCCCGATCTAACAGCCCTTATAGTATTTCCGACCGCTATCTCGTGCTGTAGAACATGGAAGGGGAATACCTTCTTCAGCAATTTTTTTATCCGGGAGGACTTCTTAGTTGATGTGTGCCTTGCAAATTTTCTGAGGAACATCAGCTTACTCGAGGTGAATCCCTTGTCTTCCCCGGGTTTAATGAAACTCATCTTCAAATCCGCACCTTTTCTAACCAAATCAACACTAAAAGTCCTCAAACCGAGTTCCTTTGCAATCTCAAAACCTGTTTTTGCTGTTAAATGCTCATCATTCAGGTTTGTTGATGCGTCAACCCAGTTATCAGGCATCGTTAATTCGAAATCATAACCTATGTACTCTCTTCGCTCCCTATCAAACCATGCCTGCCCGACAAGTCCGTGTTCAGCGGGGAATTTTCCAGTAGATATGGATGCGTGTCCGCTAACGGTTGCAGATGGAAAAACCGTTATACACTCCTTATATATCTTCGAGTTTTTTGAGAGCTCCTCTATAAAAGGTAATCTGCCCTTTTTCATCAATTTCCAGAATGTTTTGTTGTTAATTCCATCCAATATGATCGTTACGAAGCACTTCATCAACCATAGTCGATTCGAAGTAGATAAAATTTTTTTGACACAGATTTATCAATTTTTATAATTTTAAAAAAGAAAAATTTTAAATAATTAAAAATACTGATTATTTCATGTTGGGTGGTTCTCATGAAGGGTTTAAAAGATGAATCTTCGAATAAAAAGGAAGTAATCGAAAGATTGAAGGAGATTGCTGAAAAAGACATGGATCCACTTAGCATGAGAATGTGGGGACATATATACTATGCTGGTGTCGAGGATGTTATAGAGCTTGCGAGAACCGCATATTTGCTTTACATGGATAAGACCATGCTTGATTTCACGGTATATCCGAGCATCCTCAAAATGGAGAACGAAGTTGTTGCGATAACCGCTGACCTTCTGAACGGAGATGAAAGTGTAGTTGGTAATTTCACATACGGAGGGACAGAAAGCATAATGCTCGCGGTGAAATCCGCAAGGGATCTGTTCAGAAAAAGAAGTAATTCCACGCCGGAAATTATTCTACCCTCTACCGCTCACCCTGCCTTCTACAAGTCCGCAGAATTTTTGGGTGTAAAAACCGTAACAATCCGAGTTGATGAGAATTACAAAGCAGATCTAGAGGAGCTGAAGTCTGCAATAAACAATAGAACTGCAATGGTTGTTGCATCCGCACCAAACTATCCCTTTGGCGTGGTAGATGATGTGGAAGGAATTGCTGAGATCTGTATAGAGAAGAATTTGTGGCTCCATGTTGATGCGTGCCTCGGGGCTTTTGTCCTACCATTTTTCAAGATACTCGGAGAAAGAGTTCCAAAATTTGATTTCTCGGTTGAGGGAGTTGTGTCTATCTCTGCAGACCTGCACAAATACGGTTACGCCCCGAGGGGTGCCTCAGTTCTCCTCCACAGAAACGCCGATTACCGAGGGAACCACATCTTCGTAATGGCGAGATGGCCCGGGTACCCGATAGTAAACACCGCGGTGTTATCCACGAGATCTGCTGGTACTCTGTCTGCATCATGGGCTGTTCTCCGGTATCTCGGAAAAGAGGGTTACTTAAGGCTTGCTAAGATGATTTTGAGGGTAAAGAAGGTTTTGCTCAAAGAGTTACCAGAAATTGGGCTAGAGGTTATCGGCAATCCAGAGGGAAGTGTTATCGCGTTTAGATCAGATGTGGTTAATGTATTCAGGGTTTCATCAATAATGGCTGAGAGAGGTTGGTATGTCCAATCCCAACCCGGATCTAAGCACCTCAACTTTCCAAAAAGCCTGCATTTCTCCATAAATCCGGGACACGCTCATGTAGTTGAAGAGTTCATAAAAGACTTGAAGATGGCTGTTGAATCTGCTAAGAAACACAAAGAAGTGGATATCGAAAAGATTATTCAGGGAGACTTCCTCTCATCTTTGGGATTGAGAGAGGGAGAACTGCCAGAGAACATGGAGTTGATCAACGAGTTGATACATGCTATGCCACCTGAAATCGTGGAAGATATTTTCAAGAAAATAGTCAACGAGGTGATATTCAAGCCTACAAAGGGGTGATCTTGCACTGTGTAAATCATAAACACCGGATCTCTAAAATTTTAAATTTAGTCAACTCTTATTCCCTTATTTCACCTTATTCAGCTCCCGGTAAATTTTTCTTAACTTCCTGTACAACTCAGAGTATATTTTGATCATCCTATCATAAACTACTGCATTCTCACCGGGCTTGAAAACCCTTTCAATTTGAAATCTCGAAACCGCAGTTTCAAAGTTCTCCCTCCCCAAGCCAACATCAGCCATTACCGCTAAACCCCTTAAACCACTTTGATCTGGGTTTTTTAATCTTTTAACAGGTCTCTTTATTGCATCTGCAATAATCTGGCTCCAAAGATCGAACAGAGCTCCACCACCAACCAATCTAACCGCTTCTTGAGTCCTCGTCATCCTTTCCATATATGGATAGGCCCACTTTATATTCAGTGCTACTCCTTCCATCATAGCCCTTAGTACCTCCTCCCTCCCATCATCCAATCCCACATTCACCAACCCTCCTCGAATAAAAGGATCGTCTACCGGAGCTCTTTCCCCAAAGAACCAGGGCATAAAAATGAGTTTTCCAACCTTGCCTCTCTCAGCCAACCTTTCCACGAGGTTATAATCCCCTTCAATACCCACAAGCTTCATAGCCCACTCCAGAGCACCTCCCGCAACCTCCTGTTCCGCAATCAGCAGATATCTATTAGGAATTGCACTCATGAGACTGCCAATATAGTGAAATACGTCCGTTTTTCTCCTCACCACATGTCCCGCAACCCAGTTGCTCGTGCCTATGTATATGTGCAACTCCTCCGGCTTAACAGCACCTGAACCGACAGCAGTTGCACATACATCTCCTGACCCAACGATAACAGGCAGTGGATCGATTCCAATCTCCTTGGCTACGCTTTCCTTCAGATACCCTCCAATTTCCGTGGAATTTTTTATTTCTGGAAACAGACCCTCCTGCAATCCATAGTCTTTTAAGAGTGTTTTCGCCCACCTTATTCTCCCATCTCTCGTGTCTGCAAGCCAACTTAGATGTGCTTCATCTGGACTCGTGATGAAACTTCCTGTTGCTCTATTTATCAAAAACCCCTTTACATCCAAGATTTTGTATGTCTTCTCGAATACATCTCTCTCGTTTTCTTTTACCCATATTATTTTGGATATCGCATCCTTTCCTGTCTTGCTCGGAGCTCCACCCGTTATCCTCAAAAACCTCAGGAGTTTAAACACGGAATAACCCTGTATTTTAAAAATTCCACTCCACAAATCTTCAGGTAAACCCTCGGCTCTCTCATCGAGCCATATTATTATCTTCCTCAGTGGATTTCCATCCTTATCCACGGGTAAAACACCAGCCATGTGAGCTCCAAAAATTACAGCAGACACATTGTGATCTTCGAGTGACTCCTTCATGACATCTAGTACACTGCTCCACAGGGTGTCTGGATCCTTCTCAGCCCACCCTTTCTTGGGATACTCTACAACAGCTTTGGTGGAGGATGTCGATAGGGCTTCGAAACAATCTAAATCCACAACTGCCGATTTTATTGATGTTGTGCCTACATCAACAGCCAAAATCTTTTCCGAGTGTTTTACCATGATTTTTTAATATGTTTTTTAGAAGTTTTATAATTTACTTTTCGGTTATTGGAAATCGATAATTTGAATCTGACCGAAGCACGGAAAAAGAGGCTTACAGAAAGTCAACCCATCTTGAGTTATTTTTATCGTTGAGTTTAAGGATGAAAAAGTGATTTATAGCAATATTGTCGCCGAAAGATAACTTCAAGGTGAATTTCTGTAAGAGCTTTTCGTATCATCTCGAAATCACATGCAGAAAGAGTGTATATATTTAAGTGCATATAAAAAATCTTTTAAATTCTTATAAGGTTCTTCCCAAATCACATCTCAGCCAACATCTGCAACACTTTCCTTTCTCTGAAACCCAATGCTACAACGATCCAACCAAAAGTGTACATTAAGAGCTGTAAATTTTAACACAGGCCTCATCGTATAGCGGTGCCTCCATCACTTACGGCCATGAAGTTGGCTTCGGAAGGATAGCAGATCCGATACGGGAAGGAAGGGATTGTTCATCTACGGTAATGGGAACTTGATGCAGCTAACGTCGTTGGAGTATCTGTACCATGTATATCCGGTAATAAGCGGTGACGGTCAGAAGGTCTTCTGCCTCGTCGGGAATAAATTGTACAAGATCGATTCCGACGGGAGCAACAAACAGAGGATTTACGACCTGTCAGATGTGACGCGCTACTCTCCATCCATCAATAGCTATATACCAACCAACGAGAACGGTGGGAAGCTCGTACTCTCTTTAAAAGGAAAAGATGCACATAGTTATCTCGACTACGATATCTACATGCTGAGCACAACTGCTATGGAAATCGCCACAGTCATAGGAGTTGTCTCACAGCCAATGATGCCTCCATCCACGAGCATAATCGTCGGCTCGGCGAGAGCCACGCATGGAGATGACGTGTAGACCCCAGTTGAGATAAATGCCGGCAAGGTTGGCAGCATAAATATCGTGCTGAGTTATCCATCAGATGTGATTGAGGTTCTCGATGTCTTGCCCGGATCTCTAACGCAGAACTCCATGCTGGAGTACAATGGGTGACACAGAAGAGCCGATAGCGGACATCAACAGGTACAACCTCATCTCGAAGGCAACGCTCTACAGTGTCGATGGTTCGGGTAAGATGGTAAAGAAGAGGCGAATAAATCTCATTAAACGCATCATTCGCATTCATGGTAGAAATTTCGGACAGCTCTGGAGCGGTTGGGGAGAGTGCTACAGTATCGATAAATGTGAAAAGGGCGAAGAACATAGGGAGCATGATATCATTTTGAGGTGTTTAAAGCTGGAGAGAGTGAGATAGAGATTGAAGCCATGTGGATGTTAAGGTGACTGCAGAGAATGATGTTGTGAGGGCTGTGAGGGGCGAGACGACTCCAATACCGTTACAGTGGTGGATTGCTTCCTCTTAATCTCCATCTCCCTCCTCGAATCCCAACAACTCGGCTCCAATACCTTGCATTCCTCTCGATGGTCGACTCTAACTTAAAATGAGTGTTGGAGGTGAAAGAGTAATGCTTAGGAGGGCAAGAGTTATCAAAGAACAAACGGAATTCGGAGAAGAAATAAGACCAGATTGCCCTCTACCATTTAGCGAATCAAATATCAGAAAGACATAGTCATAATTGAGACGCCACACGAAGTAGGGAGACCAGCTGATTGGAGTGAAGTCTGAAACCCGATATACTTCGAAATCCAGATTGGAGATACAATTTACAGCTTCAGGGGGAACACTCAGAGCAAAGAGGGTTGGGCTGGATGACAAGGGGAGGATCTGTTTAGTTGTTGAAGAAGAGAAACCGTTTTTCGTAGCTTTCGATGAAGAGGGAAAGCAGGTGATAAGGAAAACAAGGAAAGTGAGGAAACTTCTGACTCTTGTGATCTTGTTCCTGATGGTCTTCGGTTTGTACATTCTTTTTAATTCGTTTATATAAATTATTATGCTCTTAACATTAATTTGGTAACAACAAACCTCTAAAAACTCAGAAATATCTCGCTCATAGGCTTTTATTTCTTGATTACAGATATCTTTCAGGTATAATTTTTCTAAAAAATCGCTCATTTGTCTTCTTATCACATGCGGGGGGAGGGATTTGAACCCTCGGACCCCTACGGGACAAGGTCTTAAGCCTTGCGCCTTTTCCTGACTCGGCAACCCCCGCTCTACCTTCAATACAATACACACACTCTTCATAAATTTTTTCCCATGATCCGATTTATACTCACACCTCCTCATCCATCTTACCTGCAATTCAATCCCGATCCGCAGACCCTCTATTCCATTACTCCGCAAGCTTCTCCCCCTCTTTTCAGACGCACACACCTAATTCAATAACAAAACAATATAAAGAGCTAAAACAACAGATCAACATGGATCTGAAAAATAAAACCGCAATCATAACAGGTTCATCGAGGGGGTTGGGAAGGGAGATCGCCTTAAAACTTGCTGAAAAAGGATCCAACATTGTTGTAAACTACAACAGAAGCAAAGAACATGCAAAGNAGACCTTAGAAGGAGTTGAAAGCTTGGGTTGCTCAGCTATTTTGGCAAAAGCAGATGTGACGAANAGGAAAGAAGTAAAGGAAATGGTTGAACGCACAATAAGGAAATTCGGAGCGATTGATGTGCTCATTAACAATGCAGGAATTGCAGGAAAACACAGAAGCATAAAAGAGATAGATGACGATGACTGGAACAATGTNCTTAGCACCAACCTAACCGGTGTGTTCATAGTCACTCAGGAGGTGCTGAGATACATGAAAAAAGGAAAAATAGTAAACATTTCTTCGGTTGCTGGAAGGATGGGAGGGGTCATTGGTGCACATTACTCAGCCTCCAAAGCTGGAATAATTGGATTTACATTCTCTCTTGCAAGAGAACTCGCCCCAAATATTCTCGTTAACGCCATAGCTCCCGGACCCATCGACACAGAAATCATAGATCAGGAGACGAAGGGCATGCTCGCGAAAATAATACCTCTGGGTAGAATTGCCAAGCCCGAAGAGATAGCTGATGCGGTAGTTTTTGTAGCGGAGAACGACTACCTAACTGGAACCGTTTTGGACATAAACGGTGGCAGATACATGATCTAATCTCAAATTAGGCTGCAATAGTGAAGAAACAAAGAATAAAAGGTGAAGTTGGAAAAAACAAACAAAAACCAAAGTTCAGCCTTGTTAATAGCCAAGTTCACTTAACCTCTCCCGCAGTATCCTTGCGGAGTTTCTGAGGGAGTTCAGTTCATCCTCAGTTAGATCATACTCAACAACCCTCTCCACACCATCCTTTCCGATGATAGCTGGTACTCCTACCGCGACATCCTTTATCCCGTACTCTCCATCCAAGATTACACTTGTAGGTATCTCCTCTTTGGTATCTTTAACAACAGCCTTGACCATCTGGTATATGCAAACCGCCGGACCATATATGGTAGCTCCTTTCCTTTTAATTACCTCCGCAGCTATGAACCTTGCCTCATTCTCCACCTTTTCCCAATCCACCTCGCCATCAAAGTCAGCAAGACTTTTAGCGGGAAACATACTGTCTCCGTGCTCACCAATCATGTAGGCTTTCCTTATGTTTCTGGCTCCGTGTGCGAACAACCTTTCCTTCAATCTGGAAGAATCGAGAATATTTCCCATCCCGAAAACCTCGTTTCTCGGTTTCCCTGTTTCCTTCCACATGATGTAATTCATCACATCCATGGGGTTCGTTACCACAAGTATCTTGCTTTCGGGAGATTTCTCCATTATGTTCCCTGCAATATCTTTCATTATTCCTGCATTTTTTGTTGCCAGATCCAGTCTCGTCATTCCGGGCTTTCTTGCAAGCCCTGCACTAACAACGATGATTTCACTACCCTCCAGAAGAGAGTAATCCGAACCACCCTTAATCACAGGATACTTATCCAATCCTGCACACGCATGGGCTAAGTCCATTGCCTCTCCGACAGCTAAATCTTCAACGATATCAACAATAGCAACCTCATCAACATTCAAATGCTGTAAACATGTAAATGCAGATGTAGAACCGATTCTTCCAGCTCCAACAAACCCTATTTTCAAATTTTCCACCCCCTATCCAGAATCAATTTTAATTTTAAGTAGTTAAATTTTTTGTTATCCCCTCCTGAAGGTCTTTACGAATAATTAATCGTTTAAATTTTTCAAAAGACCAAACAAAGTGGTTTAAATGGGTGAAACAGAATTTGAACATCGTACCATTGGGTTCTGTTAATTTCTCGTCACCACTCTCAAAAAGTTCAAATACTCAAAATATTATAAGTAAGAAAAATCTTACAAATTTGGTGAGGAATGGAAAAAATCAAATGGAACCCGCTCAAAGCAAAGAATCGTGTATTGTGTAGCAACCGTAAGTGAAAAAGGTCAGATAGCCATACCTGTTGATGCAAGGAGAGATTTAGATATCGGGACCGAAAACAAACTGTTAGTTATCAAAAGAAGAGATGAAGCATNATTAACTCTGATAAAGCTCGATAAGCTCGATAAGATAGACATCCTCATGTTTTTGATTCAAGAAGATGAAGAGTTCTTTAAAAAGTTAAAAGGAGGTGATATAAGATGACCGAGGAGAAAGTTTCTCCTCTGACAACCACCGAGTATAATTTTTCTTTCAGCCAATTTTCCAATTTCGAGGAGCTTGAGACCTTACCTTTCAGAGAATAAAATTCTCTTATCTTTTCCAATTGCTTTCTTGCCCTATCTACGGAGTAGTGCCATGGATAAGCGAGTATCCCCCTTTATGCTGTAGAAACAGAACCTCTACCTCGGTTCCGAAGAGGTTCACATTATCCCCCTCCACAGTCAACCCGCTCAAAGAAAAATTTTTCGAGGGTTTGTCAAAAAACCTTGAAGCTATTANACCACAGGTTAACAAATCCAATAGAAGATAAAAATAAATAACAGCTATAACATCAACAGTAACTGATCAATCCTCTATTTTCTCGAAGTCATCCTTTGATGCTCCACAAACCGGACAGACCCAATCCTCAGGAAGCTCTTCCCATTTCGTTCCAGCCGGAACATCACTTTCAGGATCCCCCTCTGCCTCATCATACACATACCCACAAATGGAGCACTGATACTTCGCCATACACATACCTCCTTAAAACTTAAAAATTTGATTTTCCTCAAACTATTTTAATATATCGGAATATTTTGGTTCAAGATTAGAAATAAAAAGAGTGTCCATTATATTTTACTTTTTACCTCCTATTCACAAACTCAAACCTATCGATGATGAGCGTTGCAGACAGCCCACTCGCCTCAACATGGGATTCCTTGACTACAATCCTCTTCTTAAAGAATGGTGCATCTAGAACCAAGGTCTCGAATTCTCCTCCCTCACCAGCCATATTTATCTTAAACTTTTCCTTAAGAGTTTTTAGTTCCGAGATTGCCTTATCATCGATCCTTCTTCCAAGCCAACTTTCATCTAATCCCATCGCGGATACTCTAACGATTATGAACTCGAAAGTGTCTTTTGCGAGATTTATTACTTCTTCATCACTCATCCCCCAAAGAGGAGATATTAGCTTTAACCCGAGGTTGCTACAGATTTTCTCAAACCTCTTCTTCTGATACATCGATGCTATACCTCCGATGACAATTGCATCAATATCAACAACGGAGAGAGATTTTTCAAGGTCCTCCACCTCTTCCTCCTTTATCCCTTCCGTAAAAACCCTGAACAAAGGCTTATCAGAGAGGTACGCTATTGCATCAACCAGATGGGTGTTCGGAGTGTGGAACATGAACGAATTCGGGTTTGCTGATAAAACCGAGATATAGCATGCTATTTCAACCTCTTTGGATGCAAGATAGCTCGCGAGTAGTGAATCCTTCCCACCGGAAATCAATGCTCCCGCTCTCATCTACATCTTCCTGTTCAAGCGTTTCCTCGCAAAGGTCAAAAGTCGAAAAACCTTATTTTCTCTCCCACTCCCATTTCTTGAGCTCTCCTGAATATTATACTTGCGGTAGAGATGTCCTGTATCGCTAATCCCGTAGAGTCAAAAACCGTAACCTCGGTCTCCATTCTCCCCCGCACCTTTCCAACTATAACCTCACCTATGGTTCCTACAATGTCATTTTTGGTTATAATTCCGGAAGAAAGAGGGACATTAACCTCTCCACTATGAAATGCCTGCTCCCTATCATCAACAAAGACCCTCGCATTTTTTAAGATGTTTGGATCGAGTTCTTGCTTTCCGGGTGCATCCGCTCCGATAGCGTTGATGTGAGTTCCTTCCATCACCCACTCACTCATAACAACGGGTTTTCTTGAGGGGGTTGTTGTTATCAGAATGTCACAAGCGCAAACCTTCTCTAATTCATGAATTTTCGCATCAACACCCTGATTTTTGCAAAACTCGACGAATTTTCTCGCGTGAGATTCACTTATATCGAAGCATTTGACCACTTCTACATCAAAAATCTCTTTGTGAGCCATGAATTGCGTGTATGCCTGTATTCCACACCCCACAAAACCTAAGATCTTACTATCCTTTCTCGCCAGATGCTTCGATGCTATNCCTCCTGCCGCTCCCGTCCTCATGTTCGTAATGTGCGTTGCATCCATAACAGCAAGAGGAAAACCCGTTTCCGGATCATTATATATCAGGAGTGCCATTACCGTGGGTAAACCCTTCTTATTGTTTTCCGGATGGCTGTTCACCCATTTAACTCCTGCTTTACCATCAAGATAAGCTGGCATAGCTCTTAAATCTCCCTTTTCAAATTCGAGGTATATCTTCGCTGGCATTTGTACTTCATTCTTTCCGTGCATTTCAAAAGCGTGTTCAACAGCAATTAGAGCATCTTTCATAGTTAGGAGTTGTTTAACCTCCTCCTGAGTCAGAATCAGAGTATCCATAAATTTAATTTTTACAGGTGGTTAAAAATATTACCCTCGAACATGTTGCATAGCAAACATTTAAAAATCTGAAGGGGAAGTGTTGCAATCATGAATCCGATCTATGATTTTATAAAAAAATATTATATTGACTCGATAGTCTATAAGCAAGGTTATAACCCCGTCAACACCATAACTTTCGCCATAATACTTGTTATTGCGGTTGTTCTGATTTACAAATACCTCAGGAAACACATAGTTTTTGACAGATACTTCGTATTTGCCAACATTCCTTTCATAGTTCTCGGTTCATCGGTCAGGATAATCGAAGATGCGGAATTTCTAAGCCCTCCTACATCATACCTCTTCATGACCCCATTCATATACATCCTAATCTTTCTAATCACATTTCCCAGCCTGCTAATATCGATAAAAGTCAGGAAGAACGAGTACTGGAGATACCACGGATTGTTCGGCTCAATTCTGGCGATATCTACCTTAGTATTTCTATTTGCATCACTCACACCTGTTAACATCTGGCTCATACCCGTTGTTCTCACATCCGCAACCGCTATGACCGTGCTGTATGGAGCTATAGCAGGAAAGNTGTATCCCAAAATGGACAACATGCTGAGTAAAACCGTATTCTTTGCCCACATGACGGATGGCTTTGCTTCATTCCTCGGAATTCAATTTCTCGGATACTGGGAGCTTCATGTTCTTCCCAGATTTCTGATAGACATTTTTGGTCCTTGGATTATGGTCCCAGCCAAAATACTTGTTTTTATTGCGGTGATATACATCCTCGACTCATCCGATGAGGACGAGAACTTCGTTAACTTTATAAAATTCGTTTTAATCGTGCTCGGTCTCGCACCGGGAGTTAGGAATGCTCTGAGGATGACTTTCTCCGTATAATCCCACGCACATTCCCGCACAATCTTACACAAAAAATGATGAAATTTCAGGGGCCGAAACAGAAGGGATTCATCTAAGGAGAGGAATTTTGGGAAAAAAATTAATAATATTTCTCACAGAAGTTATGAGAGTGGGAACTAAATGTGATTACTGCGGAAAGGAGGAGTATCTGCCTTTCGAATGCAGATACTGCGGAGGGAAATTCTGTGTTGATCATAGACTTCCAGAGGCACACCATTGCGAATTTTCAGCAAAAGATTACTGGAATGTTCCCGTAAAGGTTAAAAAGAAACCGAAGATTACAATACCTGTTGAGAAGGGTGGGAAGATTAGGGTAAACAAACTGAGCGTGACATCATACGGTTACAACAATATTTTCTTAGGGATAATCACAATTATGTTCTTCATCTCGATAATATTCCCTCAATCATTTTTGATATTTGCTCTGTTCCCTCAAAAATTCATCTACATGCCTTGGCAGTTGATTACAAGCATATTCTTACACAGAGAGTTTGGACACTTCCTCGTAAACTCAATAGTGCTCTTATTCTTCGGAACCGAACTCGAGAGAAGAGTTGGTGGGAGAAACTACCTTAAGATCTTTTTGCTTTCGGGACTTGCAGGAAACATAGGGTACATAGCCTTCTCCCTGTTTACCGGTAGCACAGCAGGAGCCCTCGGAGCATCTGGGGCAATCTATGGAATCATGGGCACTCTTGCAATTATAGCCCCAGAGATTCGAGTTCTGTTTTTCTTTTTCATACCGATGAGCATACGAATGGCACTTTTGATATTCGCCGCATACGACCTACTCATGCTTCCGTACAGCGGAATCACAGGTGTGGCACATATAGCTCACCTATCAGGGCTCGTTGTGGGATTGTATTACGGCGATAAACTAAAGATACTNAGAACAAAGTGGCCTTGGTGAAGTTATGGAAAAGAGATGGATTCTACCAAAGCTGTGGATAAGCAAGGATTATTTTTGGGAGGAAGACAGAATTGCAAATTGTTTAACCGCCATAATAAAGACATCCGGATGCTACTGGGCTAAGAAAAACGGATGCAGAATGTGTGGATACAGCAAGGACTCAATTCCGGACATCCTAGAACTGCAGGTGGAAAAACAAATAGAGAAAATTTCAGAGAAGCTAAAATCCGAAGATGAAGTTGAAATTCTGAAGATATTCACTTCCGGTAGCTTTTTTGATGGTTCTGAGCTTTCCAGAAACTTAAGGAGTAAAATCTATGACATCGCAGAAAGGCACGGAATCAAAAAACTGATCGTTGAATCCCGCCCGGAATTCGTTGAGGAGGCTGTGGAAACAGTTGACCGAGACTTCTACTTTGAGATTGGGATAGGTTTAGAGACCACTGATGACTTCACAAGAATGGAGATAATAAACAAGGGCTTCAGCTTTGAGGAATTTAAGAGAGCAAGCGACTTTCTTAGATCTGCAGGAATATCTGTGAAGGCTTATTTACTGCTGAAGCCTCCCTTCATATCGGAAGGTGAGGCTATAAACGACATCCTAAGATCAATCGAGACTCTCAACAATGAGGGATTAGCGGANATAGTGTCCTTAAACTTGATGAATGTCCAATCATCAACATATGTTGAGTTTCTGTGGTGGAGAAATCTATACCGCCCTCCATGGCTATGGAGTGCTGTAGAGATTTTGAAGAGCTCGAAATTAAGGATTATATCNGACCCGGTTGCAGGTGGAAAGAAAAGGGGACCTCACAACTGCGGAAAGTGTGACAAAAATGTTGTGGAGGCTATAAGAAGCTTCTCGCTCACTCAGGATAGGAAACTCCTCCAAGTGGAGTGCGAATGTAAGTCCGAGTGGGTGGACTACATATCTGTGGAGAGGGTGAACAGAATTCCCACTGGAATTCCAACAGGTATTTATTCCTAAACCTTATTCTGAGATCGATGAGGTACGAAGAGCCAGTATTCCGCCCACCGAGTGAGGCGAACAGCTTGATACTTCAGGTAACGATAGGCTGTTCTCACAACAAGTGTACATTCTGCGGAATGTACAGGGGAAAAAGATTCAGGATAAGAGATATTGAGGAAGTCAAAGAGGATCTAATTATCTCCAAGAAGTACTACAGCTCCGTTAGGAGGATATTTTTTGCGGACGGCAATGCCCTTGCTGTACCCACAGACCACCTACTCGAACTCATGGATTTCTCCTTCGCAATCTATCCCGAACTTGAAAGAATATCTGCCTACGCAAGCCCTCAGGATCTGTTGTCTAAAAGTGATGAAGAACTTGCAGAATTAGAGAAGAATGGGCTTAAAATGGTATATCTCGGAATAGAAACAGGTGACGACTATCTGCTCGAAAAGATAAGAAAAGGTGTTAACTCGGAAGAGATGATTGTAGCGGGAAGAAAAGCAGTTGAGAACGGAATACTACTATCCGTAACAGTTTTACTTGGAGTAGGAGGTAGAGATCATTCATTCCGGCATTCGAAGGAGACCGCAAGAGTGATTAACTCAATCGAGCCACATTACACCTCTGCTCTCACACTAATGCTCGTTCCGAATACACCGCTGTACAGAGAGTACAGAAAAGGATTGTTCTCTCCCTTAAGTAAGCTTGAGATTCTCAAAGAACTCAGATGGATGGTGGAGGACATTGAGTGTAGAACAATATTCAGAAGCAACCACGCATCCAACTATCTTCCCCTCAAGGGTACTCTCCCTGAGGACAGAGAGAAACTGCTCGAAACTATCGATTTCGCCGTTAACAACCCAGACATCCTGAGGCGGGAATTCCTGAGGGGTTTATAGTCAACTATCAACCACAACCTTGTATATCACAACCCTCTCGTTTCTGTACACCTCCTTCAACCATGAAAATTTCTCAAAGTCGAGTTTTCCATAAGTTCTCATTTCTATTTCTCCAACAAAAAAGTAATCCACATCATACATCTCTATCAACCTCTTAGATGCGGAGATGTACATCAGATCCACATCAAAGCACCTCTTCCTCACCTCATCCCAGCTTCTTCCCCACATAATTTCATGGGTTCTCCAGCCCACGATGGTCGAGAGTCCCGTGAAAGACGAGACCCTCGATGAATACGTGTACGGATTACCACAGACCTCAAGAACGACCGCTTCACCGTTAACATGTTCATCAAGCCATTTGATGGCTTTATACTCATCCTGATGTTTCTCTTCCAACCATTTCATCCCATTCAAAGTAAATTCTTCCGTGCTCCCCATAAAATCAGCCCTTGGCATCGATATTATCGTTGCGAATGGATGCAAGAATGAGAGCAAAAGAATTACGATAACTACAACAAAAATAACCCTACTTCTAAGCTTACTTAGGTAAACCGTGACCGCAACACCCCAAAGAATCCATATCTCAAGATAAAATTTCATCACAGTGTTGAATCTCTCCGCTGGCTTTCCGAGAGGGTCATTAATGTAAAAAATCTCGCAGAACAGTAAGAGTAGCAGAGAAACAAAAGTTAGAATGTTTGAGAATTCGCTCCTCTCACTCACAAGCAGAACGGAAACCGAAATTAAGAGAGGAACTATGAATAGGAGGTGGAAAGGTGTTAAAAACCCGAAAATCAGAAACAGTGGATAGATCAGAAACGCACCCCTGTACATGGCTCCCTTCCTGTTGGTGAAAACATACGAAAGAGATACGAAAGTGAAGAGGGCAAAGATCTGTAAGAATTCCTGAAACTTCGTTTTCACANCCAGATCGAGCAGACCTACAAGACCGAAATAAAGCGAAACCAAGAAAACCNATGAGACTATCACCAGCGAAGTAATGAATCTCTTCCTATCTGTTGACAGATATAGGGTGAAGATCAAGATAAGAAGATTTGCCGGAAAATTCCACGGATTCAATCCAATGAAGAACAGAAGGAGTACTGTCGCTACAAGTATCTTGCCCCTTGGAATGAGGTTCAACCCATCATCACTCACCCTATCCCTATACATCCAATAACACACGGAGACGAAGGCAAGCTGAAACGGAATAGAGACGAAATGAGAGTGAAGATCTCCCTGAAGAAATGTGTAGAAAGGATAGAAAGATAATGTATTAGGTATAACCCAATTTGAAGCGGTAAAGTCAAACGATAGCAGAAAATCCAGAAACTCACCGTTGTAAGGTTTGTAACTTAATATTTCCTTTCCGGTAAAATAGGAAAGAAACTGAAGAAATCCGGAAAGATAACCCGAAAATAAGACGATGACGGGTGTAACTGAGGCCCATAATCTACTTTTCGTCATGTTATACCCCAAACCGTAGGCTGATTGTACCGCCATCGAATAGAGGAATATAACCGCGAGATTGTAACCGATCTCAGGCCTTACTTGCGAGAGTGTTATCAGCACCGCGGACATCAAATGACCGAAATAGTAGTATCTAAGGAGTTCTCCCGCAAACCAAGGATCGTACGGCAAACCATCACTCCTCAGAATAGCCTTGACAAATGCAAAATCGGTAAAATCCTCAGAGTATTCCGGATACAGCTCCGGCTTAGTGGCTATGTAGAGAGAAAATAGTACCACCGCTACTAGAAATATCACCTCCTGAAACAAAATATCCTTAGAAAGGTAAATTCTCGGATTTTTTCTCAGAGTGTAGAGTGATGNAACTAAAAGGATCAGGAAAGCGATCAAAACCTTGCCCTTGAGCCCTATAAGAGAGAACAGCCATGTCAAAGTCGTTAGAATCGCAAGCCCTAAGTGCTTGGAGAATGAGAATCCCTGATCACCNTGCTCGAATGACTCACGAATCAATATAAATGTAAAAAACCTATCGCTTCAACAACTATTAGAAACTTTATAATCTCTAAAAATTCCAAATGCATCACCTCTTTCTGTCCTAAGTCATTGACTGTATTTAAAATTAACCAAATGTCACAGAGATTATTATTCCCCACAACTATACCTCAAAAAGATTGTTCAGAAGCCCTCAAAAACTCTTATTCAAAACATCTGCCAGATCTTCCTCGAATTCATTGTTCTCCACTTTTTTCCGCTTAACGAGGATTGTTTCAATTACTCTCCCACCCTTTCGCTGTATCTTGGAGGAAAGAACTCTAGCATACCTCTTCTCATCAAAACCACCATAAACAAGCACGAGAAAAACTTTTTTATCGCTTAGCTCCGCATCTCGCAGGAAGCTCGTAAAAGGTGGACAATTTAAAGTCCACTTAGGTGTTCCGAGGAAGACAACATCCGCTTCAACAACCAAGGGTTCAATTTTAACGGAAAATGATGGTATAAAGGACAGAAGCAACCAGAAATAATATGAATGATTCCTTAAAGGTTTAATCTCCTTCAAGCTAACCTGATAGCCCCTGCGAGTCAACCATGATGAGATGAATTCAAAAACTCTTTTCGTGGTTCCAGTCCATGAAAAATAAACTAAGTCGATTGCTCCGTTCCTCATACATACATTCACTTGAGTTCTCAAACCATCCGCTATCTCACAATAAGTTAGAAGTCGTAAACCTCCACACCTCCGAACTTAAAGACTTTTACAGTCCCCCTTTCCCTGCAATCCTCACATTCAACTTCCATTATTACTCTATCCTCGCTTTCTCTCTTCTTTATTATTATCCCTCTGTGTTTCTTCCCATCGTTGCAGATCGGACAGTCGATCATGTAGTACTCCACATCACCACCCCTGATCAATTTAACTCCTGATTCTTATTCTCCGCCCTTTGGCACCAAATAGTCCTTGGGAGCGGACTCAATGGGCTCAAGATATCTTCTAACAGCCTTTGGTATCCTGACATGTCCGTCCTCTTCTTGATGGTTTTCCACTATAGCTGTTATTGCCCTTGTGGTTGCTATTGCGGTTGAGTTCAAGGTGTGAACGAATCCCTTCGTAGGTTTCCCCCTTTCCTCAGCAAAACGAATGTTTAATCTGTAACTCTGCCAGTCAGTGCAATTCGAACATGAGACCATCTCTCTGTACTTGCCCTGTGCGGGCATCCATGCCTCAAGATCGTATTTCTTCGAAGCAACAATACCTATATCTCCCGTACAGATGTTCACTATTCTGTACGGAATCTCGAGTCCCTGCCACAATTCCTCCACATTCTCAAGGAGTTTTTCATGNCACTCCCAAGAATCCTTTGGATGGCAGAACACGAACTGCTCAACCTTGTTGAACTGATGTACTCTGAAGATGCCTTTAGTATCCTTCCCGTGTGCTCCCGCTTCTTTTCGGAAACACGGGCTCACACCCGCGTACAGCAAGGGTAGTTCCCTTTCCTCCAGCACCTCACCCATATGCATGGCTGCAATAGGATGCTCAGAGGTTGCAATGAGGTACAAATCTTCATCTTCCACCTTGTATATCACCTCTTCAAAGTCCTCAAAAGCGGTAACTCCTGAGTAAGCTCTTCTGTTCATCATTAAAGGAGGAGAAACAATAACGAATCCCTTTTTGGATAGATAGTCCAAGGCATAGAGAGTTATTGCAAAGTCAAGCCATACAAGATCGTCTATCAGATAGTAAAACCTCGAACCTGCAACCTTTCCAGCCCTCTCAACATCAGTCCACCCAGAGGTCTCNGTTGCATCCGCATGAGGTGTTGGAAGTTCTTTTACGACCTCGTACTTACACTTCCCACCCGTTTGCCTTATAAATTCCTCTTCAAACATCTCGTGAACCTTCGGCACCCCCCAGAACTTAACTGGAACATTTTCCGTGTCATCTTCACCGATAGGAACCGATGGATGAAGGATATTTGGTATCGACAGTAGGATTCGNTTTAGCTCATCCTCAAGCAGTTTAAGCTCTTTTTCACCATGTTTAACAGCCTCAGAGATTTTCTTAGCTTTTTTAAGTGCTTTCTCTCTTTCTTCACCCTTTAATTTCTTTATTTCCCTTGAGATTGTGTTCCTTTCATGTCTAAGCTTGTCAAGATCGTACCTCGTTTCTCTCCACTTCTTATCAAGCTCAATAGCTCTCTCAACAATACTTATGTCATCGTTCCTCCTTCTCTGTGATTCAATGAGAATCTCGGGGTTTTCCCTCAATGACTTCAATATGCTCCACATAAGAATCCTCCCGATGAAATTTCATGAGATGGAGTTAAAATATTTTTTATCCCCTTAAGTTTGCAGTTTGATTGCAAGTGCTGATTGCTGTTATCAATTGTCATTGTTCATTTTGTATTTTTCGCATTTCTTATCCGTTTTTAATCGTTTCTTCATCCAATCCGCTCCATCAATTGTTCTCGATCCCCCATCAATATCCCACCAATCTACCATCAATTACTACCACTGCTCCACCAGATCCTTTATCCTGCCCAAAGGTGTTCCATCGATCATTACAGCCTGAAACTCATCAAGACTTCGATACTTGGAGAGTATCCTCCTCTCAACATTCAGAGCTATGCTCGCACACAACTCATTAAATGCAGGCATTACAATTACCTTGCTCCTATCCCATTCCCCTTTGAGCCATACNCTCCTCTTTATTCTACCCACAGCATCCTTAAGAAGTACGGCGGGATGAATATGAGCAAATACAACATACTTGGATGAAAGAACATCCTCAGACGGTTTAGCATGCCCGTGAAAGAGGCCCACTTCACCTATCACAAGCCCTGAGGACGGTGTAGTTCTTATCATATCATCAATCCCCCCATCATGATTGCCCTTCACCAGAATTATGTTGTCTTCGTCAACTCCATTTCTTTTAATCTCGCTGATTAGGAGTTCCACCTCTTTTCTCTCTCTGTTCCTCATACCAATATCGTGTTTGACATCACCGAGAATCACAATTCCATCAAACCCCTTTGAGAGTATGGAGGACAGAGAGCGTACGACACTTCTTTCCGGAAAGTCAACTATCCCTAAGTGCAAATCTGCAACAACCACCCACCTTTCCCTCTTCCCAAATGTAAGAGCGGGCACATCTGGAATTGCTTTAATGCTCATCTCCACCACATCTTCTTAGGGATGTTTTTCCATCCAAATTATGGCATGCCTGATGAGTACAACACATCCAGCCCAATCTACCGCATTCCATAAAAACACTACCTTACCCGCATTCTACACTCGCATCTATAGTATCTCATCTCTGACCTTCGGTATGAAAGGCTTGATGTCAATGCCAATTTCCTTTGCATATAGTAAGGCTACAACCTCTGCAGACAAACTGCCTTTGAACTCATCCTGCTTCTTGTTAACCATCGATACAACCAATGACTTCTCCTGACCCGTTTTTTCAGATATTAACTCCACAAGCTCATCAAAAACACTAAAAGTAAAAATTCTCTTTATATCCGGCTTAAAGTCAACCGGGATTTCTACCGACTTCAAATCAAAAGTCGGTTCAAGCTTTCCCTCGTTGAATGTAAGCAATCCGTTCTTAATCGCCTCTTCTACAACTTTTTTACTCAGGCTATGGGAGAACCACTTGAAGTCAAACGACAGGATATATGTTAAGTCAGACTTTGATAATCTTCTTTTACCTCTGCTCTTGAATGCACTGGCTATTGTTTGAGCAAGCATAGTTGTGAATTCCGCCCTCTTTTGATTAAGGTTTCGGATGATTGAATTGAAGGTGTTCTACTTTGATGCGGTTGTTGTCACTGAAAGTCTTCTCGAGAGAAATACCTAATGTGGTGAACTGCAGTCTATTCTTTTACACCTCAAATATCCAACCATGGTCTCGATAAGAGTCTGTCCCGGCTTCTGTTGCCAGATGTGAACCTCACCTGATTCTGATACTCAGAGGAGCATACCAATTTATTAAGAATGAATTACATCCATGTTATGAGGATGTGGCGAGAGTAGTGAGCTGAGAGTAGATGAGCAAGGGTAGGTGATATGAAGATGAGTGAGATGAATGCGGATGATCTGAAGGATGTGCTTGAGAGGATTGAGGGAAAGCTGATATCCGCTGAGAAGATATATTCGGCGATACAATTCCAAATCTGGCTGATCGCAATGGTGTTCTACTACCTGATAACATTCCATCTAAGAGTTGTATCGTGGCAGGTAACAGCCACATACTGGATCTTAGCCTTTATAGTTTTCATACTCGTCTCCANCAGGATATGGAAGCGACTGATAAATCTCCTCAGAAGTCACGGAAAGGATACAAGGAGCTCTCCAGCCTTTGGGATGGGAATAAGCTTATCGTGGATATGCGGTTCAATTGTTGGATGGATGCTAATTCCCAAAACCCTTTCAGATTTGCAAATTCATCAATCCCTCGCCATCGGATTCCTGTCCTTCATCAGCATCTCGGTCTTTGGGATGTTTCTGACATTCCTTTACATAGCGAAGAGCTTTGAAAAGGAGATGATTCCAGCCTTCCTGATTCCAGTCGTAGCCATTCCGGCAATGATGAGAATTCCAGATGGCTTTATCGTTTACGCCGGATCCTCCATAACTATGATCTATGCTGGATTTTCCGTAGCATTCGCTTTTGGCCTCACCATTGTCACCTACCTGTTCTCCGCCTTCAGGACGATAAGGTGACAGAATGTTTCGAGAGCTTATCGAGAACCANGCTCTCGGAAGTCCAATCAGACTGAGCGTAATGCTCTACCTCCTGCCGAGAGGGAGAGTTCTCTTTAAAGATTTGTTAAAAATCCTCGAAATAACCCCCGGAAATCTCGATTCACACCTCAAAAGGCTTGAGAAAGAGGGATACGTAAAGCTAAGAAAGGTTATTACTGACAGACCGAGAACCGCTGTAGAGATAACGGACAAAGGAGCAGAAGAGGTTGGAAGATACTTAAGATCCTTCAAGAATTTGATTAATGAGGTTGAGGCTGAGTCTGAGGCTAATATCACCGAGATTTACGATGCTACGCGGATATCAGAGGTAAAAGGATCTCTTAAGCAATGACCCAAGAATCGCGATAAAACCACGATTACATTAGTCCAGCATGTCCATCATCTCTCCAATGATTTCTTTCAAGTAGAAGCTCGAACCTTCTCTTCCAGCAAATTCACCCACCACCATATTCCTCTCAACCTTTCTGAACCCGAGGACTATCTTGGAGAAATACAAACACTCTCCAAACTCAAATCCCGCCATCAATTAAATTTAAGTTTAAATTGAGCAACTTTATTCAATGCGACCGTGTTTCATCTTCCTTGAATCAGCAATTGAGCCTATCCCTGAAACCCTCAGAAACCATCCGTTGATACTGAAGGAATCCAAAAAGAGGGGTAAAAAAGCCGAAGAGATCCTATTAGACGATTCTAAACACCACACGATAATGAGAAGAATCAAGAACTCCAGAAAAAGAGGAAGAGCGGACATAATCCATGTATGCCTTCTTTCCCTTCTCGACTCCAGAGTGGGTAGGGTATCCGACATCTACATCCACACCATAAACGATCGAATAATAAGAGTGTCAAACAAGGTCAGACTGCCAAGAAACTACAACAGATTCATCGGGCTAATGGAAGACTTACTTTCGAAAAAGAAGATTGTCGCAGACGAGATTCTCCTTGAGATAATGGATACCTCCCTTGAAGAGCTTCTTTCACAGTACTCGGACAGGAATTTCTACCTGCTAACCGAGAAAGGTGAATTCCACGAAAAACTTAGGCTTGAAGACCCTCTCATAATGATCGGTGCATTCCCACACGGTGATTTTGAGGATGTGACGCTTAAAACTATACGGAAGTTCAACCCGAAGTTAGTCTCCATAGGTGCAAAGAGCTTTACGAGTTTGTACATTACGAACAAAGTCATCTGCATGCTTGAAGACCTAAACCCCCCGGAAGGTGAGCATGATGAATGAATTCAAGTTCATAGAAATCGCCACCTCCATCTTCAAAAGAAGGCGGAAAGATGTCATCGCTGGGGCGGGAGATGATGATTGTGCTGTTGTAAAATTCGGAGACTCATGCCTCGTTTTCACAACCGATAGCCTTCACGAGAAGACGGACTTCCCGGAGATCATGACTCCAGAAGAAATTGGACACATGGCTCTTGCTGTCAACCTGAGTGATCTTGCAGGAAGCGGTGCAAAGCCAGAATACTTCCTCTTTGATATCACACTGAGGGAGGGAATCGATGAGGGGTTTTTTACAGGAATCCTGAGTGGAATCGAAAAATTGGCGGAAAAATACNATGTTGAGGTAGTAGGAGGGGATATCGATTTCGGGGATGAACTGTACATCACCGGATTTGCAATCGGAGTCACAAAAAATCCGAGATTACTTTCCGGGGCAAGCGAAGGAGAGAATGTTTACATAACGGGAACCACGGGAAAAGCAGAACTTGGTCTTGAAAAATACTTCGAGGGGCTCGATAGAAATGAGATCCCATTCGTACAGAAACTACTAACTCCAGAACCGAAAATTGAGGATGGATTAAGGATATCTACCTACGCAGGAGCGATGACGGATATAAGCGATAGCTTAGCCATATCCCTCCACAACATCTCGAGAAAGAGCAATGTTGGTATAGTCCTCGAGGAGGATTTGATAGACTTGGGAGATCTTCTCGAATTCGTAAATTATGATAAAGCCCTTAGACTGTTTCTATACGGAGGAGGAGACTTCGAACTCACTTATACAGCAAGTGAGGATGTGGAAGACAAGGATATGTTGATCGGAAAAGTTATCGATGGGAAGGGGGTATGGGTTAAAAGAAGGGATGGTCGCTTGGAGAGAATCGAGTTCAAGGGATACAGCCATTTCTAACTAAGCAAACCTGAGATCGATAATTTTACTCAATCATCTATAATCGTTCCTATCTCCTCACCACTCAGAATTCTCTCTATGTTCTCCGGAGTTCCTTTGAATACAACCGTTCTTATCTTACTTCGTTGTATGATNTTCGTTGCAAGAAGATCGAGGACATTGCTCGCTCCAGCAGAGGCTTTTCTTGACGAGACCAATTCAACCATCTCGTCGAAGGTTAGCCTATCGAATTTTTTGGCGGTTCTATTGAGCTTTGGATCTTCCGAATAAACACCGTCAACGGATGTTGCATTCAGGAAGATGTCCGCAGAAACGAATTCCGCGAGCAACGCAGATGTGGCATCAGTGGTATGTCCGGGAAATGTCCCTCCCATCACAACGACCGGATGCGTCAGTGATAGTTCATAAGCCATTTTAAAGTCGGTGGGAATCATCTTGGGTGACGATCTGATTGTCAATGCCAACAGCATTGCATTGAGTCTTGTTACTTCAATCCCCATGTAGTCGCAGTATGTTTCATCCGCTCCAAGCTCTCTCGCTGTGTTAATGTAACTCCTCGCTATCCTACCTCCGCCTACTACAACGAAAATCATGTGATCCGATGATAATTTCTCAATAATCTTTCCAAAAGATCTTATTCTCTCGGCACTAAAACCATCACCGACCAGAACCGAACCTCCAAGAGATAAAACCACCTTCATCCTCCTGAAGTCTACAGATCTCGTTAAAATACTTTCGATTGTCATAGGATGAGATGAGGGAGATACCAAAACCTATATATATCATAATTTATCATGATGAATCAAGAGAGGTGATCTGTATCTACCACATAGTTTTCGACGGTGTGAGGAGGATAACACCAATAGAGATCCTACTGAGGGCTGTGTACAGAGAAGGAGGAGACTTTAAAGTTGACATGAGATCAATGGCAGAAAGAACGATTTTGAAGATAAAAGTGAACGGAAGAAAAAACAATGGGGTTAAGAAAATTTTAGTCCTAAACGATGGAAAGCTCGTGTACCTCGGCAAAGAAATCATCGTTATTGCAAACTACCCCAAAAAAATTTTCCACAGCGTTGGGGATGAGATCTGGTGCATAAATGCAAACAAAATCGCAGAAAAATTCCATTGCGAGGTCGAGTATCCTCTCATAGGTGCGGTCGCTAGAACGGGTGTTACAAGCTTGAGTTCGATAATACTTGAGCTGTACAACCATTTCGATAAAATAACTGCCCATAAAATTGCCTTAGCGGTTAGAAGAGGATGGGAATCCGTAAGGATCTAAGTTAGCTCGACACTATCTTATTTTCTTCAACTTTTCTGCAATTTTCCATATCCTTTTCTCCCGCGTTTTAAAAAACACCGCAGGATACTTAGACTCTTTTATTTCAATCTCATCCCCCGGCAAAATTTTTCTCATCTTCTGTCCATCGGAAATTGCAAGAGCACTCCTCTCGGGATGGAGCTCAACACNTATCACGCTATCCTTGTTCACGACCCACGGCTTCCACCCGAGTTTAAACGGTGCAATTGGAGTTATCAGTATAGAGGGCAGATACGGATCAACTATCGGTCCTCCCGTTGAGAGAGCGTAAGCGGTTGAGCCAAGAGGTGTTGAGAAAAGCATGCCATCAGCTCGGATGTCCTCTATCTCCACACCATCAACGAAAACCTTCATCCCAATTAGTCTCGCGGGTTCCGAACTGAGAATCGCGACCTCATTCAACGAAGTATGGATTAGCTCGCCATTCAAATAGCAATCCAGCCTCATGAATTTTTCGATCTCAAAATCTCCGCTGATAATTTTTTCAAGCAACTCTTTGAAATTTTCAGGTTCAGCATGAGTCAATAACCCTATCTTCCCTCTGTTTATTCCGAAAATAGGTGGGCATTCTTTCAAATCCTGAAGAATTTGCAAAATCGTTCCATCTCCTCCCACACTTATTATGAAATCGTACCGGTTTAGTTCGGAAGATGGGAGATGGAACAAGTCTGCTTTCAGTCCGTTTTCCTCAAGAAATCCGGCAACATTTCTTGCAAGACCGATAGAGCCGTACTTGTAAACTACACAGACCTTTTTCATTTATAATCCCACCTTTTTCAACACTGACATCACCATTCGACTCACCCAATACTTCATCCAAGAAGTTTAATAAGCTTGTTATGAAGCTTCGCATTTGCGACGATGAGGGTGAACCTCTCATCCATTGATATCTTTTTGTTGTCCAACACATTTCCTTGGATGTCGCTGACCTCAGCCCCAGCACATTTTGCGATGAAAAGTCCCGCGGATACATCGTAAACTCTCAACATCCCATTTCCCTTCTCACCCTTTCTTATATCCACAAAACAATCAAAACTACCGTCCGCAACTAAGCAAAGTTCAAGAGATGCGCTTCCAAAAATTCTTATTCTTTTGAAGTTGTAACGCCTATCGGGATAGTAGAATATCGCGTTGCATGTTACATCTTCAGCACTTGAGACGGATATCCTACTCCCATTTTTGAAGGCTGTACCCTTATTCCAATTTCCTCCAGCATAGTATTCAGTCTTGGTTTCAAGATTTGAAACATAGGCAAAAAAGACATCCTTCAATCTATCTGATCTTGAGAAGCATAGAGACACAGAATAGAAAGGAATTCTCCTTACCGCATTAAAAGTACCATCAATTGGATCAAGAGCTACAAATATATTGCCCTCACCAACTACCCCTGATTCCTCACTAACAACCCTAAAATTCCTTAATTTCTCAATTGCAATTTTCTCTGCTATGCTGTCCACCTTTTTTGTGGGTGTGCCATCCTTTCCGATACCAATGCTTTTGCCCAGCTCAACCTCGGAAAATCTCGAAATGCTCTCAAAAATTGAATCTCTTATACTCCTACATAGCTTAAGAAGGTGTTCACCTTCCGGAATGTCTTCGATATCCGCATCAACACTCATACCATCCAAAATAGAAGAAGTGGATAAAAAATTTTTCAGTTCTCAGAGATCAAGATTGTACCTTCTCGCATTATCATCAGCAATTCTCTGAATTTCTTTAATTATTTTCTCCCCCTCCGGGTGAGTGAACAGATGCCTGAATCTTCTCTGTATTTTCAGATATTCCTCTACTGGCTTCCTGTTCTTAATTTTCCTAACCTTTGTCAGCTCCCCATTCTCAAATTCCACTATAGGATACAACGCGGTCTCATAAGCAAGCTTTGCTGATTCCAAGGTTTGCTTACCATCTATCCCCCAACCAGTGACACACGGTGAGTGGATCTGGATGTACTTCGCCCCTTCTATTTCCGCTGCCTTCTTNATCTTCCTTCTTATATCCGCGTGAAACGCCACGGTGGCTGTCGCAACATAGGGAATTCCATGTCCAACTGCGATGGAGACCATATCCTTCTTCCTTCCAACCTTTCCGGGAAGGTTCTTTCCCACGGGTGTTGTTGTGGTATTGCTACCGGTAGGGGTCAATCCGCTCTGCTGATTCCCGGTATTCTGATACGCCTCATTATCAAGGCAGATGTAGATAACATCGTGATTCCTATCAAGCATTCCGGAGAGAGGTCCTATACCTATGTCTGCTGTTGCACCATCTCCTGCGAGAACAACGACCTTTCCCTCATCAGTTCTTTTTAAGGCTTTAAGAGCGAGTTCGATACCCGCTGCAACACCCGCAGAATTCTCGAAAAGAGAGTGAATATATGGTACACCCCAAGCACTTCTGTCGTACTGCGAACTGATTATCTCAAGGCATCCGGTGGAGTTCGAAACGAAGCACTTTCCATCGAGAGCCATCAGAACATTTCTTACCGCTATTGTAAGCCCACATCCCGGGCAGGCTCCATGTCCGGGACCGAAGTAGCTCAAACAACCACCTCCTCGAACTCTTTAATCGTTCTGAAGTGGAATCCCTGCTCAACTTTTCCTTCATAAACATCTCTGATTATCTTCACAAGCTCCTCTCTCGGAACATCCCTTCCACCAAGACCAACAGCAAATGAGTAGAACTCAGGAGACAGGCCGAACAGGGCACTTTTGACTTCTATACCGACAGGACCCTCGTATCCGAACGATACTGCCCTTTCGAGCACAATGATTTTGCTTGCGTTACTTAGCTCATCTCTCACCTCTTTTGCGGGGAACGGTCTGAATGTCCTTATCTTGAGCAGACCAACACTCATACCTTCCTTTCTAAGCTGGTTAACAACATCTCTTGCCATTCCCGTCAGAGAACCCATAGATACAACCACCAAATCCGAGTCGGTGTTTTCTCCCACAACATGCCCTCCCCAGTCTCTGCCGATTATCTCTCCCCACTCCTTGTACGCTCTCTCAATTTCATCCTTTGCCCTCAGCATTGCATTTTGCAGAGCAACTCTGAATTCCGCATAGCAATGGGGAGGTGCGTAGCTCCCAAATGTGAGAGGATTCTTTGTGGTCAGATAAGCGGGAGGCTGATACGGTGGTAGAAAAGAGTCCACATCTTCCTGCTCAAGTAAATCAACCGGCTCATATGCATGCGTGAGCTTAAAACCATCCATATTGACCATAAACGGAAGCATCACCTTGGAATTTTCCGCAACCTTGAATGCAACGGGAACCATATCATGAGCTTCCTGATTCGTTTCAACATGAATTTGAATTAATCCTCCATCCCTCAAAAGCATACTGTCCTGATGATCATTCCATATGCTCAACGGAGCAGATATCGCTCGATTCGTGTTAACGAGAACTATTGGTAGCCTCATACCTGCCGCATTCAAGAGAACCTCGCTCATCAAAATGAGTCCCTGTGAGCATGTTGCGGTAAATGTTCTTGCCCCGGTAGCGGATGCACCAACAAGTATGGATGCAGCACCGAACTCCGATTCCGCGGTGACATACTCACAATCTCCAAGCTCCCCATTCGCGTACATTTTTGCAAGGTTTTCCACTATCTCCGTCTGAGGTGTGATTGGATATGCTGCAATAACATTTGGTCTGCAGAGCTTTACCGAGTGAGCAATTGAATAAAACCCTCTTACAACCTTTTTCATTTTAACACCCCGATTAGTCAACAAACCTCAAGCTTGTAAATATCCTTAAGCTCCATTCTTATCGCGTCCACTGGGCAGGCGGTAAAGCACACACCACACCCTTTACAGTAGTCGTAATCTGGCACCGCAACTTTCTTCTCTCCTTTTTCAACAACCACAATACAACTATCTGGACACAGATACTCACACGCCTTACATGCGGTACATTTTTCCTCATCAACCACAGGAAACTCTGTTCCCCAGTCTCCTGTTTTCATGTTCTTCGATGAATGGGGTTTTGATATACCGCCTAAGGTTATTCTCATCACCATTTGCAAACCTCCTTCATGTAATCGTAAGCCTCCTTAATTAGCTTGGCATTCTTTTCTGCGAGTTCCTTGCTACCAAACCATTCGTACACGGTTTCAATGAGGGAGTCGAGTTTTATTATGTTCGTTGCACCAACGAGTGCACCCACCATAGCGGAGTTAGTTATCGGTCTTCCGAGGTGTTCCATCGCCATTTTGGTTGCATTAATGGTATAAACATCCACCTCTGCCTTTGTACCCATACTTTTCTTCAAGTCTTCTGAGCCTTTGGGATAGTTCGCTATTATTTTTCCGCCCTCTTTCAGTCCCGATTCAACATTAACGGGTCCTATAACCGTAGGATCCATCACAACAACATAATCTGGATAGTATATCTCATCTCTGACAACTATAGGCTCATCCGAGAGTCTTAGAAACGATGCTACTGGCGTTCCTCTTTTCTCCGCACCGAATGTAGGGAATGATAGTGTATAGTATCCATCCTTGAATCCCGCAACCGCGAGCATGTCTGCAGCGGTAACGACTCCCTGTCCACCTCTCCCATGAAATCTTACCTCAACTAAAATGTTCATCACCCCACGACCAATCATTATGGAAGTTATTAATTTATATTTTTTGATTACCGGATTTTTTGATTAGAGGTATGCCCAATGNTAATAATTATTTGTTATAAACCATAGCTTCTATGGATTTTACAATTGCAAGCCTTTCACTTACACTCAAAGAACTTAAAGCGGAGAGAAACTTTGAGACCCTCTCATCCTCCTTATTNCCCTCTACAACACTTCTAAACAGCTCCAACAAAGCATCATCTGACTCTGCAAAGATTAGCTCCTCTACTTCCTTCCTTTTTTCTCCACTAAACATATTCAGTATTAGCTTCCTCAGATAATCCACAGCATTCAATTCTTTAACCTTCTGATTTATCTCCTCCTCAATTTCCAAGAAGGCTTTCAACATCGTGAAATATATCATGGTTAATGTGTCCTTGTCCCAGCTAACAACACTTCGCAGAAAAAGGGAATCTATTTGTTTNTGAATGTCCCTCATCCTGTAAATGATGTACATAAAGTCCTCAAGACTCTTGGAGAAGGCATATTCTGAGTCCCTCTTCTTTTCAAAAACCCAAACTCTCTTCACCGCCTCGTTTATAGTTCCGTAATCAAGCTGGAGAAACTCCTTCCTCGTCCTGAACATCTCAGTAACTTCGAGTTGATTGGGCAATACCACATCATTCAAAATGCTTGATAGCTCAACTATCCGTGTGAAAAGCAGATAGAACAGGGGAGAGAAAATATTGCCTGTTCTTTTTAGATTTACAGCCCTCCTTATGAACTTTTCATCAAGGATATCCCTGAGTTCTTTCTCAAAAACCTCGGGCTTGAAGGTTGTCATATCCATTTTTCAAATGTGAAAAGAATATTTAATTTTTTGGATNTGTTGAGGTTAATCAAAAATTCCAGTAATTCAGGTTAGCAAGAAGTCTGAAGACCGATTAAATCATCCCAAAGTTCACCTTTTGAGCACCTTTGCGGAGTCGGAATATCCAACTACCACCACATCTATCAAACCTTCCGGAAATATTCCGTTTTCAACAACACCTGCAATAGAGTTTATTTTCAATTCAAGTTCCGAAGGATTTTCTATTACACCAAAATCAACATCGAAAATCATGTTTCCGTTATCAGAAATGCAAGGCCCAATTTTTGTTTTAGCCATTCTCAGCTGTGGACTTCCATTCAATTTCCTGAGCAGTCTACGAACATTGCCGTAAGCAAACGGATTGAATTCAACCGGAACGGAAGTACTAAGCTTCTCCACAATCTTAGATGAGTCTACAATTATAACCACTTTATCCGAAGCTTGAGCTATGATTTTCTCACGAAGAAGTGCTCCTCCCCTACCTTTCACACAATTAAGCTCAGAATCAACCTGATCTGCTCCGTCAAAGCAAATATCAAGCTCTTCAAACTGGAATAAATCTACCGGGACTATGCCATTCTCAATTGCAAGAATATGGGAGTGATAAGAGCTCGGAACTCCCCATATTTCAAGTTCTTCCTCCCTTATTCTTTTTCCAAGCTGATTTAAGAAGTGTTCGACCGTGGTTCCAGTTCCTATACCAATCACCATCCCGTCTTCAACCAGCTTTACAGCCTCCTCAGCGGATCTGAATTTTTCCACATCCCTACNGCTACCGCTCATTCCACCACCAATTTACTACTCAACCTTCCTACCCCTTCTTATTTTTTATCCATCTTAAAGGATGTGATTTTTAAATTTTTTAGTTTTTAGTTTCTTCGAGTTCATTCTTACCCTAATTTTTGAGTTACTTTTTATTTTTAGTTGTTTAGTTGCTTCCCCTCATTTATTCATTTTTTATCCCTCAATGTACACTTGAGTCCTTATTTGCAATCTCACCCGCAATGACTCCGCTCAACATCGAAGTTGGAAATCCGCCGAGGAAAGGAATCGTAAAAGAGTACATTCCCGCTATGTAAAATCCATCAACATCCGTCTTTATAAGGCACTCAGGAACTCTGTCATCCCACCTCCATCCAACAACGGAGCCATTCACCCTACCTCCCCATACCTCATAGGTAATAGGTGTGGACACATCAACTATTCTGTAATCCCCGATCAGATGCCTTACAGTTTCCGCAAGCTTCTCCGCAAGTTCCATTTTAACCTCGTAGTACTCCTCTCGGGTTTTGCATTTGATCTCCTCGTACTCCATTCCAGCCCTAAGAATGCAACCAGAGCCGAAACCCTTCAACATAGAAAGAGGTGTTATCTCAATCTCCCTGTTCCGAAATGCTTCATCNGGGTCAGTAGAGTTCGTAATGTTAGCAAGATTGACGGGATCGGTGTGGTCATCAGAGTCCATCCAAGGATANTAAAGAGCGTGGTTCCCCTCAAAAGCCACCTTCTCAGAGGAGAGATATACCGTAAGTACTGAAGCACCCTGCCTTCTACCCTCCGTAATCTTTCGAAGTTTTCTCAGTTCACCATGCGATATTTCCACGATGTAAAACGGATCCAAGGATGAAATTACGGTATTGGATGCGAACTCCCCTCTGTCCGTTCCAACAATAAATTTCTCGCCATCCTTTTCCAACCACTCCACATTTGAGTTCCTCAGGAAACGGATACCACCAATCACATTAAACACAGAATCAACTAATTTTTTTAAGCCTGACTCCGGATACCATATCCCAGTTTCACACATAATATCCCACATGCACGCAGATGCGTACAGTGACTGATCGGTCTCCTTGAATCCGAGAGATGACATGAAGTTCACCGCAAGCTCGTTATCCATCATCTCTTCGAAAAATTCTTTTGCAGTTAAATCTAAATCCGGAAATTCATTCGCATAGCTGAACTCAGATAACATCCCATTCCAGTTTACCTTATAGACTCTATCTCCCCAGTAGAACTTCCCCTTTGTCTCACTAATCACCTCCCTTAGCCTTTTGATAACCAAGTCAAAGTTTTCTTCCGGAAAGTGCTTTCCAAGAATTTTCCCGAGATCATCCAAACTTTCAGGGATAACGAACCTCATTTTACCCGCTATAATCTCGTATCTTTTCCTCGAAAAACTCACCTTTCCCAACCCAATTCTATTGAGCATTAAATTAACCTCATACGGGTGAGAGAAACCGAGAGGACCAGTTGGGAAAACATAATCACCTCTTCGAAACACATAGGATGTTCCACCGTGCCTGTGGAGTCTGTCAATCAACAGCGTATCATCTCTCAACACAGAGGATGCTGTAAGTCCTGAGATTCCCGCTCCAAGAACGATAGAGCTAAAATAGGAATCTGTCGATGCGGATTCCATAGTACTATTACACCGAAACATTAATAAAGTTTTCTCAGACCTTAATTATAGATAATTCTAAATCTGTAGAAATTTTTAAGAGTTACTATTTTTATTGATAAGATAATTTTTTTAATTAATCATGTTAACATATCCTCCGGGAGGTGATTGAGATTAAGTTAGCCCCAACGATATTAACGATAGTTATTCTTGCAAGCGTTTTGCCGTTAGCAATACTCGGATACATGAGTTTCACAGGTGTATCAGAATTCGGAAACAGTGCTAAAACCGGAGTTGCAGAAATAAGTCAGGAGTATCTAACAAAAGCCGGAGAGGAAGCAGTAAAAATGAAGGCTTCCGATGTCGCGTTGCAGATCTCGATATATGTCAAAAAGAAACTCGANGAAAACCCGAACCTGACCACCCGAGACCTCATGAATGATCCAGAATTTCAGAAAATTGCCCTTCAAAGCTGGGGTGCAAAAGAGTACACATGGGTTGGAGCGGGAGCGGTTATCGGTGGGGAGCAGAGGGCGGTCATCATAGCACATCCAACCCTTCCAAAGGAAGCCCTCGGACTCGATGTGAAGTACCATTTAAAGTGGGACAAACAGCTTCCTGAGCTTTACACACTCCTCGTAAAGATTCTGGAAAACCCCGAAAACCCACAGCCAGTTTGCGGGTACTACAAGTGGAAAGAACCCGAGACCAAAGAGGAATACAACAAGTACCTCTGCCACTACCCTACCTCGATAAAAATTTACGATCCAGTTCTTAAAGAGCCCGCATGGCTTGTTGTTGGCACCTCAGCATACATAGACGGTTACTTCATGTACCTAACCCAATCAAAGGACAAGCCCGGAGAGAACATTCTGAGCGAGATTGACAAAAGCATTGAGTCTGCGAGCGGAAAGGTCGCTCTCTACTTCGCAATATCGGTAGTTCTGGCTATGATCTTCATTGCAGGATTGGGATACTTCACAATTTCTGGAATAGCAAACCCGATAATCGAGCTGAGCAATACCGCAGACAGAATCAGCGAGGGAGATATAGAACTCGAAGTCCCATATCAGAACAGAGATGATGAAATTGGAACCCTCGCTAAGAGCATAGAGAGGCTCAGAAGAAGCATAAAAATAGCCACCAAAAGCCTTGAAGATGCCCTTAAGTGAGGAGTTCCACCATAACCGATGGCATGATCCATCCTACTGATAGCATAACACAATTTTTTTATTTTCTAAATTATTAATCCTAGATGACCTAACCACCCTAAAAAACCGGAGGAATAGGAATGATAAACTACAAGATGATTCTGGATGAGATGAGGAAAGAGGTCGGACCAATAGCCAAAATTTTCCTCGACAAAGCAATGGAAGTTCTGGAAATTGATGAAATAAACGACTCAAACTATAAAGATGTTTTAGAGATCTTAAAAGGAAATAAAGAGCTAAGAGAGTATATAATCGAAATTGAAAGGAGGNTTAGCCAGAGTTAGTCAGATTTTAGTATATCTCTCGAGAAGCTCTTTCATTTCCTCCAGCATAAGGTCAATTTTTTCTCTTGAAATGAACATAACAAGCTTTTTAGCTTCTTTCTCGATTTGAGGTAGCTTTTCCTCGATATTCTCTGATTCCATCTCATCTATCACCTTCACAACCTTTGTAGATATCTTTCCTAGATACCTATTAGCTATCTCCTTCAGACCGCTCTTCAAATCACTCAAATCGTCCGAGGTCTCAACAACGATTTCACCCTCAGTCTCAAGAGCGGAAGATATCAAACTATCGATTTCATCTGGTGAAGGTTCCTTAATGCCGTATTTTTGAAGCAGTGCTTCTCTGCTGACATTCACTTCCTTCTCAAAAGCTTCGGGAATGAGTGGTTTTCCCTTAACAGATGTGTACTCGAGAACCTCTCTTATATCCTTCGGCTTCTCCACCAGTATCTTGGGCTTGGGCTTCTCAACTTTTTTTGGTTTGAGGATTGCGTTGGGATTCCATGACTTTACTTTGGCTATGTCCTCCTCACCCAGCTCATAAATATCAGATACACAGCTCTGTATACCTCTCAACTCTTCAAAAGCCTCTTCACCTCTTATCTCCACCTTGCTTATAACCCTCTCAATGGAGCACGCAATAGGACTTCCATTCTCAAAAACTACCTTCGCATTCGATAGCTCACCGAGCTTAAAAGAGATGTCCACATATCCCGTAAAAGATGACTCCGAGAGTTGATTCAAAAGCTCTTCAAAAGATGCTCTTCTACCCATTTCGATAATTTTCCCCTTGGGAACGATCATATTTCCACCTAAAACTCCTCAATAATGAACATGGATAAATAAAGGGGAGGATTATTTAAACTTTCTGAAAAATTCATGATAGTCCTTATAATCATATAAAAAATTTTTAGAAATTATGTTTTGTAGCTTTTAGGCATCCCGAGAATATGTTCGCCTACATAGGCTAAAGCCATCTGCTGGGTTACTGGAGCGAGCCTTATAAGGTTGACCTCCCTCCACCATCTTTCAACATCGTATTCCCTCGTGTATCCATAACCACCAAAGCACTGCATAGCCCAGTAAACAGCCCTGATGCCTGCCTCCACAGCTACAAGCTTTGCCATGTTCGCGTAACTACCCACATCCCTGTAACTCGCTTGTCTATCGAACAATGTTGATGCCTTGAAGTTCATCAGACGAGCGGTTTCAAGTGTTGCATAAGCCTCCGCTAAGGGGAACTGTAACCCCTGATAACTCCCTATCGGCTCACCAGCAAAAACCCTTCTCTGCTTGGTGTACTCAACAGCCTTCTTTATTGCAAGTTTTCCTATGCCTACTGCTGCAGTTGTAAAGCTCATTCTTTCTGGATTCAAAGTATCGAGCAAGGAATACCATCCCCCGTCGAGAGGAGGCATTAGAGCATCTTCAGGTAGACGGAGGTTGCTTATGCTAACCTCGCAGGTTTTCGAATAGTTTATACCGTGCTTTGGAATCGGGTTTACTTTAACAGCGGGATTGGGCAAATCAGCAAGGAAAAGACTTATACCGTGAGTCTTCTTTTCCGCTTTCTCCTTAGGAGTTGTTCTTGCTATGATTAACATTCCCTTAGCTCTGTCGGCACCACTTATGAAGATCTTATTTCCGTTTATGACCCACTCATCACCATCCTTAACGGCGGTCGTCCTTATGTTAAGTGTGTTGGTGCCTGCATCGGGTTCGGTTAAAGCCATGCAAAATTCAAGCTCTCCTTTGGCTATTCCCGGCAAATANTTCTCCTTCTGCTCTTCGGTTCCGTGTCTAACGATACTCATACCACCAAAAACCTCGGTAAGAACGAGATACCAAACACCAGCCATTCCGCAACCATTGGATGCCAATTCCTCCATTGCTATTAGGAGTTCGGTCATACCCATTCCCGCACCGCCGTACTCTTCGGGAATCACTATCCCGGTAAATCCAGCNTTGCTCAAAGCTTTCCAGAATTCCTCTGCAAATTCACCCTTCTCGTCCTTTTCCCTCCAGTACTCGGGTGGAAAGTCCTTTGCTATATCGCGAGCGGAATCTGCAATCATTTTCTGTTCTTCGTTAAACTCAAAATCCATTCAGATCACCTCATTATTTAACATTATAAAAAACTTCGAAAAAAATTAAGAAGGTTTGAAGTAGAGAATGTCGTTTATATCTCCCCTTCTCTCCGACTTGTCCTTCAGAACCGGTTCCACTTCCATCCCTATCTCTACTTGATCCTCGTCAACCTCTCCAAGCAGGTGAATTATACAGCCATCCGTACCCTCCATATCAATTATCGCATATATCTGCGGTTTTTCGAGGGGTTTCTCATATATATCCAATCTTGCAATAGTGTATGCCCTGACATATCCTTTCCCCGAGATCTCCTGATACTCCGTCTCCGAAAAGTCGTATTCACAGTAGATTCGTGGTGGGAAGTATACTCTTCCGCACTTCTTGCATTTTGCAGATATGAACTTTCCGTCATCTTTCAACGCTTTAAAGAATTCATCTCCAGCATTACCGCTTGTGTAAATCCAGTAAAGTTCGACCTTTCCTCCCCAGTGTCTCAACTCTGCTGGGTCAACAATCTTCTCGTTAAACATCATATCACCCCTCAATTGGTTTCCAATACTTGATGTCNGTTACAGACCCTTCTCTCTCGTTCTCTGGCTTCCATACAGCCTTCACCTTCATGCCGATGTAAACATCCTCCGGATTCACCTCACCGAGAACATGCATGATACCCATGTTTTTTGATGCGCCGTCAATTGAGATCACCGCAACTATGACTGGCTCATCCAGCGGTTTTGCATCGGGATCTATGTAGGAGATTGAGAATGTCTGGACTGTNCCAGTATCTTTGACATAAACCCAATCATCTATGGGCTTATAGCACAGCTCACAGAAAACCCTTGGAGGGACCATTATTCTCCTGCACTTATTGCATCTCGTCGCAATGATCTTTCCTTTTTTGAGTTCATTAAGAAATCTGCTTATTGCCTGTCCCGCAGTCCATGAGTACCTTATATCAGGGTGATCTTCAACATATGTAACCTTCCTCGACCTTATGTCAGCATCGGAAAGCGGTGTTCCATCTGCATAAGGTGGAGCAGAAATATCTTTCCTACCAACCGCCATACGAATCACCTCTTGTTTGACATTACTACAACAGTTCCAACCTGCATCAAGTCTCCCCACGCCTGACAAACTCCTGTGGTAACCTCCTTTGCAACCTGCCTCTTTCCTGCTCTGTAAGCCAACTGCCAGTAGAGTTCGCAAGCTTTCACACCCATCGTTGCTGCAATCGGGTTGCCTACTCCGAGCAGTCCTCCAGATGGGCTACATGGCAGGTCTCCATCCCTTGCTGTAACTCCTTCCCTCGTTAGTATCGGTGCCTCACCCTTCTTCGCAAGCCCTAAGCCTTCCATGTGGTGCAGTTCCTTGTAATCGAAGGGATCGTAAGGCTCCGCAACATCAATCTCTTTTCTCGGATCAGTTATATGTGCCATTCTGTACGCCATTTTGGCTGCTTCAGCAACATATCTCGGGAAGTAAAGGTCTCTGTTTGTCCACATCGTCGTGTCAAGCGCCCAACCAACCCCCGTTACCCATACGGGTTCGTCAGTTATCTGTCTTGCTATATGTGGAGCAACCATTATGAGTGCTGCTGCACCATCACTTGGTGGGGAAACATCCAGTCTCCTAACCGGCAAAGCCATAGGTTCACTGTTCAACACATCCTCCACAGTGATTTTCTCTGCAAGCTGAGCACACGGATGATCGAGAGCGTTCGCTTTGTTCTTCACCGACACAAGAGCTATATCCTCATGTTTTATGTTGTGGACATGCATGTATCTGTTCATCTCAAGTGCAAAAATCCAGATGAGGTTCGGAGCCAATGGGCGGTCGAGAATCGGATCCCAAATGTACTTGAAGGCTGATTGCGGGTGTGGCATGCATGAGGACATCTTTTCTTCACAAACAACAAGACAAACATCCGCGAGTCCACTTGCAACATGCCAGTATCCAGCTATGGGTGCGAATACACCAGTTCCTCCTCCAACGAACACCCTCATGTACGGTCTGTCGCTTCCACCCGAGCCGTCCAAAAGGTACTCTCCTTTCATGTGCAAACCATCAAAGGCATCTGGAGCGGAACCCATCACTACCATCTCAATGTCGCTTATATCCATCCCTGCTTCTTCAAGTGCCTGTTTTACTGCTAGATATGAGAGTTCCTTTCCAGTTTCGTTTAATCTTCTTTTGAATGTTGTCATTCCCGCTCCAACAATCGCAACATCCTGCTTTTTGTGAAACTTCAAACCACTAACTCTTTCAACCTCCATATTTACCACCTATCACACACCAAACACAGCTACCGCTCCACTGGCAGTTGGAATATACCTCCACGCCTGTGCGACGCCGACTTCAGCTTCAATCTGTCTTCTTCCCGCCTCGCCCCTAAGCTGTAACACAATCTCAAGAGCTTTCTGTCCGCCAGTTGCTTCAAGCAAGTTACCAACACCGAGATTTCCTCCAGAGATATTAACTGGCAGTTCTCCATCCCTCGCAAAATACCCCTCCTGCATCAACTTGCCTGTCTCAAACCTCTTGGAAAGCTGTAGTGCCTCAATGTGTTGTATCTCCTTAAATGCAAACCTATCATCCACTTCCGCAAAGTCCACCTCTTTGGCTGGATTTGTGATTTTTGCAAGCTTGTACGCCATTTTTCCAGCTTTATGAGCGTACATTGCATCGAAGCTCATCGTATCATAATTGCTCGTCTCACTCCACCATCCCACTCCTTTAACCCAAACGGGCATGTCTGTTAGTTCTCTCGCGATGTCGTCTCTCGCGAGTACAAATACTACCGCTCCATCAGAGAGCTTGGCTATTTCTATGCTTCTCATCGGATCAAACACCATTGGACTGTTGAGGACATCTTCAACCGTCATCTTCGCCCCGTAAGGTGCGGATGGGTTCAGCAGAGCATTGTTTTTGTTCTTCACAACAACCTCGGCAATTTGATCCTCAGTTATGCAGCATTCATTCACGAACTGCGACATCTCAAGTGCAGCTAAATAGTAGGGATGTGCACTTCCAACATTTCTCAGCCATATTGGGTCCATTGCAAATTTCACCACCTCACCGAATGTCAAGATGTCACTCGCTTTGCTATGTGATTCCACTACAACGATGTCCGCGAGTCCACTTTTTATCTGCATATAAGCTGTTGCAACACCGTACAGAAAGTCATTACATACTGTGCAGGTTGGTTTTAGCACACCTCCAAGCTGATCCGGTACGAACTCGTCGAAAATAGCAAAGCCTTCCCAGAAATCCTCCGCACATGTGACGACACTGTCAACATCCTTTCGCGGATTTATCCCTGCATCTTCGTAAGCTCTTACAGCAGCCTCAAGCATTAACTCCTTCCAACTTAAGTCCGGTGTGTTTGTATTAAAGCCTGAATAACCAACTCCGACCACAGCGACTCTCATTTCACCACCTCTTCGTGTAAAAACCACTCAAAAACCATTTCTGCATTAAACCACCTGACAGATTGAATTATCAATAAAACACTATTTAAAATTTCCTTTTTTAATCGTTTTGTTTAGAATTGCTTATAAACGAATTAAAAAAATAATGGTTGATAATTTAGAATATATTTTGCTTTCAGAATTTATTTGAACCTCGAATAATTTTACAATCAATCATCCAGTTTAATNTTCCTCCCTTTCGAGATTATCAACCCAAATGGGTCTATCTCTTCTCTCAAAACCCTCAGTTCTTCTTCGGTTGGTGGCTGAAGTTCCATCACATTCTCCGCAACCCTCGGCTCTATAGCCATCTCATCGAGAACCTCTTCCACCGTCAGCCCCTTCATAACCCCAATCAATTCAAGCTCCTTCGTTTTTTCGTCAAAACCAAACATTCCCATGGATGTTATGACCCTATAAGGACCGGATTCCGCAGGCAATCCGAGTTCCTCCCTTGACTTTCCGTCGATGATGTAACCCGGAGAGGTTATGAAGTCACATCTTTCAACAAACCTTCTTTTTTCGTGAGCCATCACGATTATGGTTTTCCAGCAGTAGCTTGCAACCTCATTACCTCCTCCGCTTCCCGGAAACCTTACCTTCGGCTTGTCGTAGTCGTCACCTATCATTGTGGAGTTAATGTTGCCAAATCTGTCAATTTGAGCCGCTCCAAGCATGCCGTAATCGATGTATCCAGCCTGAGCATAGCTGAAGGCGAGATTCATGCTACACCACTGCAAGCTTCGATAAGTGTTGGATGGTCCCCCCATCGTTCCCCTCAAAAAAGGAGTTCTGCTCAAAGGTCCTATGGCCCCGAACTCAAAAACCTGGACAATGTTGGGAGTGTAGAGTTTCTCTGCAAGAATTGCCACCACCTGCGGTATTCCCCATCCAACGAATATCGTTTTGTTATCCTCGAGCAGTCTTGCCGCATTACAGATCATAAACTCAGTATCAGTAAACTCCATACCACCACCTCATCTGTACCCTTCCAGAATTTGTGACTTTTGTATCAACTCCTTTAACCTCGCAATGCCGACCTTTTTCTCCAAAAACTCGTCATGGCTATCCACGCTGTATATGTATTCCTCCAGATAGCTCTGCATCTCCTCCTCAGTTCTTATCGATGTGAGCTTGAGGTAGTGCTCGGAATCCATCTCGTAGTATCCCTGCGTACCTCCCGGATAGGCTCCAAACGGTGCATGTACCACCGCATCCACACAATAATATGGGATAGTAGTCCAGTTTGGATGCTCTCTGAATTCAATCGTTTCAACAATCCTTTCAGCAGATATTATAACCCTCTTGGATGCCATTGCAGTCTCAAGGGTTGCGACTGTCGGTCCGTAAACCCTTGCGTTGCCGTAGATATCCGCTTCCTGAACATGAATAACCGATACATCGGGATTCAGAGCGGGCATTAGTGCTACAGGGGTTTTGCTGAATGGGTCCTTAACCACAACCGCCCCAGAATGTTTGAGGGTGTCTGTTCCCAGCAAGTCCCTTGCTGGAATGAACGGGATGCCCATCGCACCCGCGACAAGCCTGTATGTAACACTTCCGTTGCTCCAGTCATAAACCTTAACCGCACCTTCCTGCACCTTTTTCGCAATGTAAGGCCCAAAACCAAGGAATCCAACATCTATTTTGTCTACACATCCCGCCCCCGCAAGCAACACCGATTCAAGAAGTGTAAACTTCGCGAGAATCCAGAGATTCTTCACTCTTTGTCTTATGATTTCCCTTATCAAACTTTGTGGTCCCCTCGTGAGGGATGAAAAATCGTACGCGAGATAATCTCCGTTTTTCACATATCTCTTAACTGCGGTTTTTTCGTCCATCAGTTTGTCTTCCATTGCCCTATTTTTCTTATCTCTAACGAATTTTCTGAATTCATCAGGATGAACGAAATAAGTTTCAGCTTGTCCTCTATCCAGAACCTCGATTACATCCAAACACATCACCTCCGAAAACTCCTTGACTTTCCTTTGACTTTCCACACACTTAAAAATTATTATTTTGTTTCCGGTTTACTGTAAGCGGGAATGAATCTTATGCCTCAACCTGTAAATTTCCAATTATGATGAAAAAAATTGTAATTGCCTGAGATTGCCTCATGATCAATCTGTGATTGCGACATTGGACTGAGGCCCCCAAACCAAAAAGGACGCTTTTAAAAATCAAGTTTCAGCCGGCAAATAGCTACCACCAGACTACCAAAAAATTAAATAACAGTTACTCGAATAAAGTGAATTGGCACGAAAGCGGGGTGGGGTAGCCAGGTAATCCCGGCGGGCTCATAACCCGCAGATCCGTGGTTCAAATCCACGCCCCGCTATAAGCTCGTTCACACCCCACCCACTTTCAAAATCATCAGAAGCTATTTCACATTATGAGACTATCCAATACCTTGAGCATGCATTTTACCTCATATCATGAACCCACACTTCCCCATCTTTATAAACTTCCTTTTTCCAGATCGGAAGCTCTCGTTTTATTATCTCCATGCTCTCAGCCAACGGTTTCCAGATGTCTTTCCTATGCCTCCCCATAACAACAACATAGACTATGTCTTCTCCCGGATGCAGTGTTCCAGTTTTGTGGTATATCCTCACACCCTCCACACCCGGATTTGCCATCAACTTCTCCTCTATCTCCTTCAACTTGCCGTCAAAAATGTCATCATAAGCCTCATATTCAAGCCTAACGACTTCTTTATCCTCAGATATTTTCCTAACAAAACCTATGAAGACGCCTATCGCCCCACACAGCTCTGAATTCTCCGATTTAACTTTTTCAATCAATGTCCTTAGAGTTTCAAAGTCCCTCACTCTCTTCAGATCCTCAACCGAACTTAACCTGAAAACCTCAGTCTTCCTGAAATTCATACCAAAATTGTCAACCAAAGCAATATCAAACCTATCCGCCAGAATTTCAAAAATATCCTTCAAGTCTTCCTCACTCTCAATCCTCAACCTCATTAAGAAGTTATCGGACTTGCACTCCACCACACCCTCACTAACAGCAACCGTAACAACTTTATCGCGGTACTTTTCGAGAATATGTTCTCTCACCTCACCTTCTGCACTAATCAGCTTCACTCTCATCACCCTTTGAAGCTCTTAGGACTTTTTCAACATCTATCCCACAAACAATCTCATCCACAACCCTCATCTGGATGTCGATCCTCGAACCATCAACCATAATCTCAGCAACACTCGAAACCGACAATCTCGGTTTCGTAGGACTACCCGGACATACCAAAACCACATCACCTACCCTCTCCACAACAAACCTGTGTATATGCCCGAAGATCAGGACATCCACGCCCATCTCCCTCGCCAAATATCCAAGGTCATCAAAACTGTTAAGGTAGTTTCCCTGATGCACCAAACCAAACTTTATCTCTTCTACCTCAAAAACCTCCCGCTCAGGTAGGATCTGTGATACCNTGTCATCATCAACATTCCCTCTGACCGCATAGAGGTTGTAGTTCTCAGAAATCTCCCTGTAAACTTCGTATGTCGAGAAATCACCGCAATGTGTTACAATATCTGCTTTATCCATAAGCTTCCTGAGCTTCTCAGACGGTAGCCAGTTATTCATATGTGTGTCAGATACCGCGAGAATTCTCTGCATAAANCTTACTTGTCATCCACAGTATAAAACTCTTTGAGTTATGGTGCTAAAAATTGTGAGAGGATGGTGAGGAGATGAGGATGTCCATGAATTAACCCCTCAATATCTCGATTTCCAATGCTTATATCGGCTCCTTACCCCTTCTCGTGATTTTAAAGTTGTCTCTAAACTCCTGATCCTGAAGAGCCAACTCGATGGACTTCTCCAGCATCATCTTCTCCCTATCCTTCTCCATAAGTCTCAACTCGAAGATTTCTTCCCTTATAGAAGAATATGTGTTAAACGCCACGATAGCAACATAGCTCATCAAATCATCCAGCCTGAGGTATTCATCCATGGACATATCAGGAAAAATTCTCAGAATCACCTTCTTAAGGTTTAGGAGAGTTATTACCGCCTCTCCCGGGCTTAAATTCTTATCCGTTGCCATGAACCTCATGTAGTCTTCAATAGCGGACTCGAACCCCTTAACTTTCTTCCCCATGTATATCTTCACAACCCCAGACACGATCCTCGAAGTGCACGACTTAAGATACTCCCCAACCTCAACGGGTGGTCTAAATTTCCCTCCAAAGATCTCAGTTCTCCACTCATCAAGAATTAACTTCTTTGCCTGCTCAAGATTTACCATAGCGCCCCCCTCATCCGTAAATTCACCAGATGGATCCAAGAATCATCGAAAAGTAAATTATGCCTAAGGTCATACTTGCAAGTTTATACATCTTTCTTGCAGAAAGTCTATCTGGAGATTTCGCAAACTTTATTGCTCTGTACAGGAAATAAAGCGTTATAAGAAAGGCTACAATAAGGTAAATGTGGTTGAAAGGTAGCAAGATGAACAGTGCGGATACCATGAACAGCATCAATCCAACGCTGAAAACGATGAGCCATGATGCTTTCTCCATTCCCTCGATGAGAGGGAGCATCGGAATTCCCGCTTTCCTGTAATCCTCCTCGAAATGCATTGAGAGATACCAGATGTGTGCGGGAATCCACAGAAGAATTATTGCAGACACTATCAACCCCGCAAGATCGGGATATCCCTTCCCAGCAGTCCAACCAGCGAAAGATGGCATTGCTCCCGCCAATCCTCCGAGAACGATGGAGTACGGATTTTTCCTCTTAAGCATTATCGTGTAGATGACTATGTCAAAGAAAAGCCCGANGAAGAGTATGACCCCTACATAGATGTTAATAGTCAAACCGATTATGAGACCCAAAACAAATAAACCACCACCATACAGAGCGCACACCCGGGGACTGAGCCTCCCAGAGGGTACCGGACGCCTCATAGTTCTCGGCATCAGGATGTCTATGTCCCGGTCAAGCCACATGTTCAGGGCGGTAGTTCCTGCAACAGCAAGAAATACGGAGAAGAACACCTTCAATAACAAAGAAAGAGTCGTGGAGAAACCAACGGAAACTAAAAAGGAGATCATGCATGTGATCATTAACAGTGTTGTTTGTTTTGGCTTTATAACCTCATAGAANGATCTCCAGTCCATGGGGAAAGATTCTTGATTGGTTACTTGAATATTTCGGTAAAACGAGAAGTCATCATCATCATTATTTAACAGAGAAATATATATACTCACCAAAATTAATTGTTCGTAATGGCAAAATGGAAATTCAGCATTATCGCTCTAACGCTCATATTCCTCATTTTCATCTTTAAAATTTTGAGAATAGAGTACATGGGTTTAGTGGAGCAGTTTATTTTCAATGTCTTCCTCCCATCCCTGATATTCCTGACATCCCTCGTGATATACTGGAACTCCGAGGGTTCGATTAGGTACTATCCCCTCTCATTCTCCATATTCTCACTTATTTACCTCCTTATAGACCTCTACCAGTTTCTTTCCGATTTTACCACAATAAGCATTCAGATAAACCCAGAACCGTTCAAACTTTTCGCAATCATTCCAATAATCTCCGCGGGTTCGTACATTTACCCAGATGTCTGGAAATATCTGAGAATTAAACACATCGCGGTAGGAATACTGATCTCCTCAGGTCTGATTATCGCGAGCTTCTATCCATTCATCCCAATAACCTTAGATGATTTCTACACTCAGCCCGTTGTTTTCATCCTCTCCCTACTGATATTCATGGCAATCTTCATAAATTCGTTTTTCATCTGGGTCTTCAAGGGTGGTTCGAGAACGCTAATGCTCACGACAGAAATTTTTCTCGTTCTTCTNTATCTCTCAAACATCGCCCTCCTCTATGAGAGCATATTAAATTTTAGAGTCCAATTCCTCGATCTGGTGAAGATGCTTGAGGATATCTCAATACTCATACTGTTTCTCGGATTGTATAGGGTTTACACCACATTTGAGTTGCCCTCCATTGACCTTCTTGAAAGAAAGATCGAAGAGTACAGGTACGCACTCGAGAACATCACGGGCTACAAGAAATTTTTCGACAATGCGGAGGACTTCCTATTCAGGCTCGATATTGACGGAAACTTCGTGGATGTGAACTCCAAAATAACCGAGATACTGGGGTACGACATAGATGAAATGAGAGGGATAAAATTCCTCAGAATTGTCTCCAGAGAAGACAGAAGAATCTTCAATCAAAAAATTGAGAATGTGTTAAAAGGAGAAAGAGAGAAGTTTAGAGCCAAGGTCGTTAAAAAGGGTGGCTCCGCACTACACATGGATATTTTGATGTGGCCATGGATCGAAAAAACGACATTAAAGGGCGTTGAAGGTATAGCAAGAGATGTTTCGGATATAATCGAGGCGGAGAAGAACATAAGAAATCTCAACGAATACCTGACAGTTCTGAACAAAATTCTAAGGCACGACATTCAAAATGACATTGCGGTTATTAAGATGTACATAGACCTAACCAAGGAGGGAGATACCGATGTAGGAACAGCTATCGAGAAAATAAACGACAGGGTTACTCATGCCTTAGCAACCATCAAAGATGTAAGAGAACTGGAGAGAATGCTATCCATAGGAGAGCTTGTCGGAGTTAATGTCTCCTCAGCCCTCAAAAACAGGATTCAAGAGTTCAGCAAGGATGCGAAGATCACCCACTCGATCCCAGAAAATGTTTATGTCGAGGCGGATAGTGCCATAAACTCAGTTTTCCACAACATAATCCAAAATGCAATCTTCCACAACGATAAAGAGGTTGTTGAGATAGACATCAAAGTTGAAGTTAAAGGAGACAAGGTTTTTGTTAGAATAGCTGATAACGGTCCCGGTATCCCAGACAGCATGAAGGAGTTGATTTTCAGAGAGAGTTTTAAGGGAGAGACCACAGGGAGATCTGGTCTCGGACTGTACTTGGTGAAGGAGACGATGAAAAGATACGGTGGAAATGTTTGGGTTGAAGACAACGAACCTTGCGGAAGTATTTTCGTTCTTGAATTCAAGAAATCTACAATTAGCGAAGAATTTCAGAAGATCTCAGGGATAAACTTAGAATAAGCCTTGGAACAGCATAGATGTACAGTACAATAATCATGATTATAATTAACAAGTGTTAAATAGGGGAATAATATCAAAAAAATGATGATGGAATTAATTCACAAAGTGAAGTATGGCGATCATCTTTGTTTAATATATGATGATGAGAAAGATAAATTGCACACAACCATCCCGTTCATTATTGATGGGCTGAGAAATAATGAGTTAGTTGTTGTACTGGGTGAGGACAAAAACAGAATCATCGACTCCATGAAGGAAACGATTGATGTCGATGAATACCTCCAAAAAAATCAGATCGTATTTCTTCCAAAGGGGAGGGTTGCACTCGCCAAACTCTACGAGGAAAAATTTTAGGATTGTGTGAAGAGGGTAAGAGATTTAAAGGATTAAGAGTTGTCGGAAATGCTGATTACTTTAACAACAAACTACTCGAGTACGAGGCAATAGTAAACAAAATACTTCCAAAAAGATGTATCGCTCTATGTCTGTACGATAAGAATAGGGTCGACAGCGGGTTTCTTTTCAAGATAGTACAGATGCACCCAACGATAATATCTAAGGATTGCAATCCATATTCGCACACCGATGATGCTGGTGGGGACCCGAAAGGTAAAGTTAGCGAGGGCATCATAAAGGAACTGGAGGAGACGAAAGAGAAGTTAAAATCTGTTGAAGTCAAATACAGAGAGATCTTCGACAACACGATGGATGTTGTGGTTATAACCAATCTCAAAGGAGAATTCATCGAAATAAACAGCACATTCGAAGAGATACTGGGGTACAGAAGAGATGAGGTGATTGGAAAGAGCTTTAAAAAAGTTGTAGCCGAGGAATACATAGACTTCTTGGTTGAAAGCTACAAAAAAGCATTCAAAGAGAAAAAGAACATCCGTGGGATCGAGTTCGAGGTGCAAACAAAAAAAGGTAAAAAGATATTCTTTGAGGGAAATATAAGCCTACTGAAAGACAAAGATAAGATCGTAGCTTTTTTGGGAATTTTTAGAGATATTACCGACAGGAAAAAGATGGTCGAGTCTTTGAAAGAGAGGGAGGAGATGTTCAGGAGCATAGCAGAAAAATCCCTCGTTGGAGTGTATCTAATTCAGGACGGGGTTTTCAAGTATGTCAATCCAAGATTTGCGGAACTGTGGGGATATGAGGTTGATGAGATAGTCGGAAGGAGTCCTCTGGAATTCATACACCCCGCAGACAAAGAGACTGTCAAGCAGAACATTGAGATGAGGATAAAAGGAGATGTAGATGCGATAAGATACACTTTGAAGATGATCAGAAAGGACGGAGAAGTTAGGATTAACGAGGTTTATGGTTCGAGAGTGATCTACAAAGGAAGACCCGCGGTGATCGGCACCCTCATAGACATAACAGAGGAAATGAGAACCAAGAAGAAACTGGAAGAGTACATGAGGTTCTACCAGAACGCTCAAGACATGTTCTTCATCCTCGACACAAAAGGGAGATTCGTAGATGTCAACCCCAAATATGCGGAGTTGTTGGGCTACTCCAAAGAGGAGATAGTTGGTCACACTGCAAGAAGGCTAATGGACCTAAACGAGTTGGACATGGTGAAGGAGAACTTCAATAAGGTTTTACGAGGAGAACATGTAAGATACAAAGCGAAAGCAATATCTAAGGACGGAAAGAAGTACATAATGGAAGTCGTACTTTGGCCAGTTTACGAGAAAGGGAAGATTGTAGGAGCGGAAGGCATATTAAGGGATGTAACAGAGCTTGTTAGATTGAACAAACTGTTAAACGCGATTAACAATATAAACAAACACATAGTAAGGGAAAAAGATAAGATAGGGCTCATAAACGAAGTTACGGAGGAACTCGGAAGACTCGAATACTTTACATGCTGGATAGGGGTCAAACACGGAGATGAGCTGATTACTACCTCTCCGATACTCAAAACCCTCAACATCAAAAATCTGAAAAATAACATAACCTGCCTGAGAAAGGCGATGACGAGTGGAGAATTCGTTTTGAGGGAGGGAGATGATGAAGATTGCAAGGAATGTGAGTTTTACGAAAAACATCTGGGGTTGAAGAGGTACGCTTTCCCACTATACACCGACGGATCCATGATAGGAGGATTGGTAGTCTACTCCGAAAACGAGCTACCCACAGATGAATTAGAATTGCTTCAAACCCTCGCAAAAGACCTCGCATTCGCAATAAAATCTATTGAGATTGAGCAGGAGAAAATTGAAGCTATTAAACAGATTGAGAAAAATATAGAGAATTACGCCATCCTCATAGATCACATTAGAAATCCTCTCGCAATCATCTCTGGAATCGCAGAAACCAAACTCGAGGATGGTGAGAACATAGAAGAAGTAAAAGAAATAATACTTAAGGCGGTAAGTAGAATTGAAGATGTGATTAAGAGACTCGATGAAGGCTGTCTTGAATCAGAAGAGATTAGGTCTTTTATAATGGGTGAGGTTAAGGATCAGGGTGATAGTAAAAAATCGAAGTTGATGAAAGAGATAGTCTCCAAAGAATCCAAGAGATCCAAAGATTGAGCTTACATTAATTATTTATTGGTAAGATCGTTGTTATTGAGGTCATTAACGATGTTTGATGCACAATTTTGATAACAACAAAAAGTACAACAACCACAAATACTGGAGATGGACTCAAACACGCCGCCGACAGGATTCGAACCTGTGACCGTCCGGTATCTGCTGAGCCCTTACGGGCGATGCTGACTGATTAACAGCCGGACGCTCTACCAGCTAAGCTACGGCGGCACGAATTTGTAGTGGGTGTATTTGAATAAATGTGAATTTAAATTTTATCCTCGATTTATCTGACTGAAGCGATCATAAGCGATCATATTTAAAAATGAAAATTAAAAACAGATCGCACACATGCATTAGTTCAACCTCCAGCTACCCCACCACAGACCACACGACCTTCAAAATCCTAAATTTAATAAATTCAAAAGGCTAACCAAGTGTATGGAATTCTTGTTCTCAAGCATGTTTCTTTACGAATATGACTTAGACACGATTTCAAAAGCTGTAAAACTCTCAGAATACGATGGAATAGAATTCTGGGTGGAGACGCCGTTCTTCTGGATAGACAGAGATGAGAATAAACTCGAGAATATAAAGGATAGTATTAAAGCTATTCACTCAGCGGTTCTCGATTTGAACCCGGTTTCCGTTAACGATGGAGTTTGTGAGCTTGCCCTGAAAGACACCTTGTATTCGATTAACTTGTGTAAAAAAATGAACTCGAATTTAATCACGATTCACGCTGGAAAAAGGAGTGCAGTCAGAGAGCCAGTGTGGGCAGATTACATCTCATTGAAGAGATATCTGAGAATCTGTGAGAGATATTCAAAGCTAAAAGGCGTAAAGCTCTGCATAGAGAACTCAGAACCCAAGATAAACTATCTGTGTAAAACCCCATCCGAAATNCAAGAAATCCTTGAGGAATTCAATATCTATCTCACACTAGACCTAAATCACGCAACAAAAAACTCGGAAGATGCTGAAAAATTTCTGGAGTTTATAGATAGGATCGAGAACATCCATGTCAGCGGATACGATAGCAAAGGAAGGCATATATCATCCATCGGCTTTGAAAAAATTGAATTCATACTCACAGAGCTATCGGAGATTGGTTACAACAAGCTCATAACCGTAGAACTCGATGATCTCGGTATCGGAGAACTGGGATTTGAGGATAAAATAAAAATTCTAAATCGTGAACTCAGATTTCTAAGAAGCATCTTCAGAAAATAGTCTTCAGAGAGTATGGAGTAGTTCCTTAAACTTCAGAGCATTATCAAGCATATACTTGTTGTTAAACAACACATAAGTTTCCTCTGGTTTTGCTAACTCCAAATCGGATTTCACAATGTCTGCAAGCATTTCAAGCTCCAACTCCAAGTATCTGTGCGAATATATTATTCTACCTCCCTCATATCTTCCATGCAATCTGAAATACCGAATGTTCCCAAACAGCGGTTTACTTACAAACGGATCCACACAGTGAATGATCCCCATCTCGTCCATTCTCTCCCTCACCCTAAACAACTCATCTCTACTCCATCCCCTCGGTTCCCAGATGGGTTTGATCTTCTCGACGGTGCTGAAGAAATCAAGCATATTCTTCACATTCTCCTCGCTGAACTTGAAAGACGACGGAGTTTGGAAGAGTACCTTATCCGATCTTAAAATCGTGGCAATCTGAAGCGTTTCCTCCCATGCACGCGATACATCTTCCGATNGCTGAAAGAAACCTCCTTTCTCAGCTTTAATACCAGCCTTACGATATGTAGGACTTGTAGGGGGATGGGTTATAACCTGATTCGCCTTTACAACAAACTCAAAATCGCGATTAGCTATTCTCCTCCATCTCTCAGCTGTTTCTGGAGAAGGTAACTTGTAGAATGTCTTCTGAACTTCCACCACATCGAATTTCTCCATGTACTTCCTCATGGAAACGGGAAACCCGCAACAACCGATCCTGAACCCCATAAAAAATTGGAGAGTTATCTAAAGTAACCGAGATCCTCATCACTCTTCCACTGCTGAACAGTTGCCTCTTGCATTTCTCTTATCTGGGCAATTAGCTTCTCCATTTCCTTTGCCCTCTCGTCAAGAGCTTCAACACTAACCCTGATGTCGAGCATCTTCATCAACACCTCCAACACCGCCTTCGCACTCTTTGGATCCACCATGTATCCAGAGGTCACACCCATGAGACATGCAGACTCAATGCCTTCAAGCTGTGCTACCCCGAGAATCAAACCAGATGCACCTATTATTCCTCCTCCCGGTTCTCCTTTTTCAAAATGTATCCCATAGGAGGAAAGCTCCTCTATTAACTTCTTACTATTAGCAGCCCCGAGGACATACGTCTCCTCAACGAGTTTTCCAACCCCGTAACCACCGAGTGTGAAGATTCTTTTAACACCGAATCTCTTCGCTATATCTATGTATGCATTCACAAGCTCGAAGTGTCCCTCACTGCTTATACTCTGGAAATCCCCCACAAGAATCAACAGATCCGGTGCGCTATCCGATGCCCTGTGAATGTATATCTCGTTCTTTGGCATTCTTATCGTGCCGTCTTCCTCAACCATCACCTGTGGGGGAAAGTGATGGGAGTAAATTTCAACAACCTTTTCAGCCTTTAGCTCTTTTACAAGATGATCCGCAACGAGTTTTCCCACATGCCCGATACCCGGTAAACCTTCAATCATAACCGGATCTTTCAAATCAAATTCTTCTGGATCTTTTAAAAACCTAACATCAACTTTATTCAGCATTCTTTCACCTCCACCACTTATAAAGTCCCATTACCTTAGCCTCCATCATTTCCGAAAATTTCTCAGACCATTTCTTAGACTGAAAAAACCTTTCTCCATCCTAAGCTTTATCCTGTACTTCTGATACGGATCTTCAGGCGAGAATCTTGGCGGGATGGGNGTTGATGTTTTTCCCCCACATACAGGACATATTTCCATTAATGTGTATCTCCCGCAATTTCTACATTTTTTCATTCTCGATTTCATCCCATTAAACTCTGATGGAAAGTTATATAGGATTTTTGTTGAGTTTGGAAGTTGATTTCTTATATTCACTTANTTTTATTTTAATATTTAATTTTATATTTTTCCAATTTCCGTAACCTGTTTTCCGCGATTAGATCATGATTGCTCTCTGACAAAATTTCCAGATCCTCCAAGCTTTTTGATCCTTTTCAGCACGCCGTCTACAGCTTTTTTCATAACTTTCTCCGCGGATTTGTAATCTTCTCCTTCAATGGTTATCCTGTACCTCGGTGCCCCAACATACTCAACCTCTATATTGATATCATCGGCTTTTATTTTGTTTATCTCCATCAAAGATTTCTTTATTCTCTCAACTCCATCCGGAGCATTGCTCATCAACTCAAGATAACCTCTAATCTTGACCTTCTGGGGTTTAATGTTCTCCTTTGCTATCTCTTCAATCGCTTTTGCGAGTTTCTCACCAGCTATATCCACCAAGTTATCCGCACCCTCGTAAAATGCATCCTCAAAGGCTCCGTAGATGGTCTCGTATTCCTTTAAAAGATTTTTACCCACCCTTATTAGCTCTTCTCGCGATATTCCCGCTTTCTCTCCTGCTATTTCCAACCACTTGAATGCTCTTTGCTCACTNTTCCACTGCTGGACTTTCTCCCTTCTCTGCCGTTCATTCACATCTTTTATAGAGAGGTCGATGTGTCCTCTCTTCGGGTTCGTGTCAAGAACCTTGCAGACCACTTTCTGGCCTTTTTTCACATGATCCCTAATGTCTTTTATCCACCCTGCTGCGATCTCGCTTATGTGAACGAGTCCCTCACGATTTTCATATTCGTCAAGAGAGACAAATGCACCAAAATCCAGTACTCTCGTGACAGTTCCTATAACAAGCTCACCTTTTGAAGGGTATCCAGACCTCTTAATTACAAGTTTATCATCATCAGATTTTGCCATGAGAGGTAAATTGCAAAAAGGAAATTTAAATATTCCTAATAACCACCACCATCAATTTTTGATTTCAAAATATTATGATTTTAATAAATCAAACTAAAGAATTACACTCAAAAATCTCTGAGTTCTTGGGTTTTTCGGATTGGCAAACACCTCTGTAGGTTCACCCTCCTCAACGATCACCCCTTCATCCATGAAGATCAGCCTATCTCCTACCTCTCTCGCAAACCCCATTTCATGTGTAACAACAAGCATCGTCATACCATCCCTTGCAAGCTGTTTCATAACATCAAGAACCTCCTTAACGAGTTCCGGGTCGAGAGCAGAGGTTACCTCATCGAAAAGCATTACCTCAGGATTCATAGCAAGAGCCCTCGCAATTGCAACCCTTTGCTGTTGTCCACCGCTTAGCTGAGAGGGATACTTGTGTATGTGCTCCCCCAACCCGACTTTATTCAAAAGATCGATGGCATTTTTCTCTGCAGTTTTCTTATCCATCTTCTTTATTTTAACAGGTGCGAGCATAACATTTTGTAAGGCGGTTAAATGCGGGAAGAGATTGAATTGCTGGAAGACCATNCCGATTCTCTGCCTTATCTTGTTGATGTCAATACTCTTTTCCGTTATCTCCTCCCCATCCAGATATATTTTCCCGGAGGTTGGTTCTTCAAGTCGGTTGATGCACCTGAGGAGTGTGGATTTTCCGCTCCCCGATGGACCGATTATAACTACGACTTCCCCCTTCCTAACCTTCATGTTTATGTTCTTCAATACCTCGTTATCACCAAAGCTCTTGCAGAGGTTTACAACTTCAAGCAGATAACTCATCTTATACCCCTCACCGTTCAGTTTTATGAATTTTTTGGATTACTATTGCTATTAGAACCAGAGGCTATTACCAGAACCAGAGGTTATCATCCCCCGAGGACAACTAATGCACCTACGATATTTCATTAGGCTTCTGTGCCCCTAAGCCCATCTATCTCATTTTTGATTTATTTCTGAGATCCAAAAANTAGAATTACATTTGTCTCAAACTACTTCACCTCATATGTTCCGAGTCTCTTCTGCGAGTAGTCAACGAGTTTGCTGAGAGGTATAGTCATCATTAAGTAGAACAATGCAACCCCGAGGAATGGTGTCCAAGCATTGAATGTTGTGTTTACGATCTGTCTCCCCACCCTTGTAAGCTCAACAATAGATATGACCGAGAGGAGAGAGGAGTCCTTCAGAAGTGCTATGAATTCATTTCCAAGTGCAGGTAAGATGTTTCTGAATGCTTGTGGGAAAATCACATATCTCATCGCCTGAAGGTAGCTCATTCCAAGTGATCTCGCAGCCTCCATCTGCCCCGTCGGAATGGATTCTATTCCAGCCCTCACGATCTCCGCAATGTAAGCTCCACTACAGATGCTAAGAGCTATAATCCCCGCAGGCACGGGCTGAAGGTTTACACCAATCGCAGGAAGTCCGAAGTAGATTATCAAAATCTGAACAAGTAGTGGTGTACCTCTTATAATCTCAACATAGACCGTCGATATTCCTCGAAACAGAGGATTTTTCGAGACCCTCGCCAACCCAGCTACTGAACCGATTATCAGCCCGAAAAGGATTGAAAGAGAGGTCAGTTCAATCGTGACAAGAGCACCGAATGCGAGATCTGGAAGTATCTTGATGAATAGATCGATGTCGAACTGTCCAACGCTTGCCATAGCTATCCCTTGAAAAAATTAAAAAATATTTACTCTCCAAACCACTTGGAGTATATCTTATCNTATGTTCCATCTTGTTTCATTTCTTCAAGAACCTTATTTATTGCTTCAAGCAATCCCTTGTTATCCTTGTGGACAGCAATACCGTAGTACTCGGGCTCGAACTCCGGATCCTCCACAACCCTGTAAGCGTCTGGATTTTCCTTGGCAGCCAGATATGCAACGAAGTTGTCAATTATTCCCGCATCGGCATCTCCCTTCTGNATAGCCATCAATGCCTCTGGTGTTCCTTCGAACCTTATTATCTCAAGATCGATTCCCTTCTCCTTCAATTTCTGCGCTGCAAAATCACCGGTTGTGCCTTGCTGTACCGCAACTTTCTTTCCTGTAAGGTCTTGTACGCCTTTTATGGTATCATCATTGGCGTTGGTTATTATCACCTGCTTCGCTTCGAAGTAGGAATCCGAGAAGTCAACCTGCTTGGCCCTCTCTTCAGTTATGGTCATCGCAGAGCAGATTACATCGTACTTCTTAGCCTGCAATCCCGGTATTATTCCATCCCATGCAGTGTTTACGAATTTAACTTCAAGTCCGAGTCTTTTCGCAATCTCAGTCATCAAATCAATGTCGAACCCTGTGTATTCCTTAGTTTCAGGATCGGTATATTCGAAAGGTGGATACGCTATATCACTGCCGACGGTTAGTACTCCGGGAGTCACCAGCTCAAATTGTTTCTTTTCCGGTGTTGTTGGTGTTTGCTTTGGAGCGGGTGTTTCCTTCTCCTCGGGAGTTGGAGCGGGTGTCTGCTTTGGAGTTTCTGCTTGCTGTGTACACCCTGCAAAAATTAGCCCCCCCAAAACAACCAATAGCAAAATCAACACTGTAAACTTCCTCATGATTTCACCTCCTCTGTTTAAGATATCCTATAATATTTTAGTCTTTCGACTTGTACGGAGTTCAAGTTAAAGTAGGATACGAAAAAAAATTTGCATGTACAACAGGTAGGATCTAAAAATTATTTATTTTAGTTGAAAATTATACTTAGACGGAGTTATTCTGAAATGAAGGTGTGGCAGATGTAACTGGAAAAAAGAACCTGATAATGAAGAGAGCCAAGTAAACTCGAACTCACAACAACAAAACAATAAAATATACCTCCTCAAACATTCATCTAAGCATGGATGAAAAACAGGATGAAAGAATACTAAGCTTCATCACATCCAAACAAAGAAGGTTTCTCTTGATTGCAAACAAGGCAAAAACTTACGACTTCAACATAAACGATTTGCCCGGAGACGGCGGGAGGATGGATATAGTCTGCAGATTTGTCGCCCAATCACTGTTCATATCTCACGGAGTGAGGAGAGANAGTTGTGCAATCGTAATACTTCTTGGAGAACCGGAACCACCAAAAACAATAGTTGTAGATGGAGAGAAAGTCAGATACATGTCACCAGACGAGAGAAACATAGCGGGATTGATAAAAAAGGCTCTGAAAAAATCCTTCGGAGTTGAAAAAGATCTTTGGATCGAATCCACTCCGGGCGTGTACGTATCCTCCATAGAGCCCAAGAAACTCATAGAGAGGTATTGTGGCAAGATTATATATCTGCGGGAGGACGGAGATGATATCGCAAAAACTGGAGAAATAGAGTACGCAACATTCATAATCGGAGACCACATTGGCGTTCCGAATTCCTTAGAAAGCTATATAATCTCCAGAGCACATAAAACCATATCAATCTCACCGATATCCCTCCAAGCAGACCAGTGCGTTGTTATAATCCACAACTTTCTTGACAGACGGAGGTATGTGGAAATTTGAAGTAAACTCAAAAGAATTGAGTTGAAATATTCCGGATGTGGAGGATATGAGCTTTGAGGAGGCAATAAAAATCGGTAAAAAATTGTATGAGAGAGAACTAATCGACGGTGCAAGCGGAAATTTGAGTTTTATAAAGGGGAATATGATCTACATCACAAAATCTGGGGAAAGTCTTGATGAACTAAAAAAGGATTCATTCGTTGGAGTATCATTGAACTCAGACGAGAGAGAACTCAGAAATAAAAAAGCTTCTTCAGATTCTTTGATTCACATTAAGACTTACTCCATATCGGACTGGAAGGTCATTCTCCACTGTCACGGAGTTTACAATGTTACACTCTCCATGATGATGGACTCTCTAACACCGTACGATCTCGAGGGTAAGCTCTTTCTCAAGGAGATTAACTTCCTAAAGGCCGAATATATGGATGAGGTGGGAGCAGAGATGATTGCTGAAGAGATGGCGGAAAGAGGGTTTGCAGTTGTTAGAGGTCACGGAATATACACNGCAGACAGTAGGTTCAGGGATGCATTTAACAAAGCGTGTTACATCGAACACTCGTGTAAAATAGCTTACCTCATACAACTGAACAGTAATAAAACAGTAAAGCCAGAATAAGTTCAAAACCAATCTTATTCGGATAAAAAACCGATCGACATCTACCTAAGCTACCTAAGGATCCTCATGGAGTTCAGAACCGCTATGAGCGTTACACCCACATCTGCAAAAACCGCTTCCCACATCGTAGCCATTCCGAGGGATCCAAGAGTTATGAAGAACCCTTTCACCACTAAAGCAAATCCTATGTTCTGCCATACGATGTGCTGAGTTCTCTGCGAGAGTCTAATCGCTCTCGGTANNTTCGATGGCTCATCCTCCATTANAACAACATCCGCAACCTCTATCGCTGCCTCGCTTCCAAGCCCGCCCATAGCAATACCCACATCTGCTCTTGCTATAACCGGAGCGTCGTTTATACCATCCCCCGCAAACGCAACCCTGCCCTTATCCACCTCCTTCAGCGACTCTATAACCTTCACCTTGTCTTCAGGCAGTAGTTCGGCGTAGTATTCATCAACACCGAGTTGTTTTGCAACTCTTTCCGCGATTTCCCTGCTATCTCCAGTAACCATCACAACCCTACACTTGAGATCCCTCAGATCGTCCACAGCTTTTTTCGCATCATCTTTAATCTGATCCGCGACCACTATGTACCCAGCGTAGATGTCATTAACCGCAACATGTACAACCGTCCCTTCAACATCACATGTATCATGCTCGACTCCTCTCTCATGCATTAGTGCATCGTTCCCCACAAGTATTGTGTAACCCTCGATCTCCGCGATAACACCCCTCCCAGCAATTTCTTGGTAATTCCTCACAACCCGAGGTTCACCAATTTTGCCATCCATGCCACTTCTCATGCCATAAGTCTCGTATGCATTGACTATGGATTTGGCTATTGGGTGATTAGAGTGCATTTCCGCCAGAAACGCGAATCTAAGCAACTGCTCTCTCTCAAACCCGTTCTTCGCTACGACTTCCGAAACTTCAAAGCTCCCTCTCGTGAGTGTTCCAGTTTTATCGAAAGCAACAACTTTTGTTGACTTCAGAGCATCTATGAAGTTGGCACCCTTAATCAGTATTCCCTCCCTCGCAGCCTTACCTATGGATGCAAAATAGCTCAGCGGAACCGATAGAACAAGAGCACACGGACACGATATTACAAGCAAAACAAGTGCCCGGTAAATCCACGGGTTAAAAGGCTCGTTAAGTAAGAATGGGGGAAGAATTGCAATTCCCACTGCCATAGAGATTACAGCAGGTGTATAATAGCGAGCAAATTTAGTTATGAACTTCTCCGCCCTTGCTTTTCGGCTTCCAGCCTCTTCAACAAGTTGTAATATTCTCGAGACAGCCGAATCGCTGAAAGGTTTTGTAACTTTGATCGTAATAAGCCCTGTCATGTTCACCATACCAGACAGAACCTCCTCTCCAGCTTTAACACTCCTTGGCTTCGATTCACCTGTTAAAGCAGAAGTATCGAGCAGAGAAGAGCCTTCCACAACCACACCATCAAGCGGTATTTTCTCACCGGGTTTGACGACGATTAAACTGCCAATATCTACATCCTCCGGTTTAACTTTCATCACTTTCCCGTCAATTTTCAGATTCGCATAGGTTGGCTTAATCTCAAGCAGAGCTTTTATTGACCTCCTTGACTTCCCCACAGCAATATCCTGAAAGAACTCCCCTACTCTGAAGAACAGCATAACCCCTACCGCTTCCGGCAATTCGTGTATCGCAATAGCTCCAACCGTTGCAATGGTTAAGAGGAAGTTCTCATCAAATAGAACACCCTTTGCAAGATTTCTAATCGCTTTCCAGATAATTTTAGAGCCAACCAACAGATAAGCCAGAAAGAAGAGAGAGTATTCCAAAACAGGGGACCCATGTACTGGTTGTTCCAAAACTACCCCCGCGAGAAGCAGAACCGCGGATGAAGAGATTAACACTAACTCTTTTATACGGTTTTCTCCTTCGTCTAAATATTCATCCTCTTTTTTGCCCTCCACATCTCCGTCGATGTCGAGAACCACTATGTCCGGTTCAACTTTTTTAACACTCTCCAATGCAGATTCGATGTCCTCTGCATCTATGATAAGTTCGGACGTGGAGAAATTTACCCTTGCAAACCTAACATCCTTGTGCTTTTTCAACTCCTCCTCTATCTTAAAAGCACAGCTTGCACAATCTAGGTTCTTCAGCCTGTATTTCTTCACTTCACTCACCCTTCTTCCTCAATATGCTGTGATGCAATGCTCAGGATGTCCGCAACATGCTCATCATCCAAGCTGTAAAATATGTTCCTTCCTTCACGCCTGTATTTAACGAGCTTTTTGTCTCTCAGAACCCTCAGCTGGTGAGATACCGCGGAAACTGATAACCCTGTTATCGCGGATATATCGCAAGTGCACAGTTCATGGTTCGACAAAGCCAGAAGAATTTTAATGCGGGATGAATCTCCAAACGCTTCGAGAAATTCTGCGAGTTCTATTATGTGCTCATCGGAGGGTAAACTCGATACGACCTCATCCACATACTCTCCAACACTCCTGCTTTTGCATACTGGTGCATTCTTTACCATATTTGAACAATTGTTCAAACATAGTTATATTGTTTTCGGTTTCCAATTANGCAACCACAACTCAGATAAGGCTGTTTTTAATTCCATACCTATCACATAATCTCCTCGATTTTTTCAGCAACTCCATCTGGTACTTTTTCGAGGGGGACCACCCTCCATAGAGTTTCTTATATTTCGGTACAAGCTCAGGAAAGTGTTTCTCTAAGAATCTATAGTAGAGTGTCTTGCTGTCTTCCGAGCCATCACCAAACAAAGTTAGCCCTCCTATAAAAATGAAGTCCGCTCCGTATTCTTTCGAAATCCTTACTACTTCCTCAATCTGCTCCTCAGAATCCGAGAGATATGGCAGTACCGGAATAAAACATACGCCCACAAAAAACCCTTCATCCTTGCACTTCCTCATGGCTTCCAATCTCTCTATTGGACTCGGTGCTCCCGGCTCGAGAACCTTAGCCAATCCAACATCCAAAGTAGATACTGAGAAAGAGATTATGGCTCCATGCTTCAGCGTTTGTTTCAAATCTTCCGGGAGGATTGCCTTTTTATCTATCTCCCTAAGAACATCCAGATCCCTAAGGACGAGTTTGGATTTAGTGACTATCTCTACCGGAAACCTGTACCTCAGAATGGTTTTGAGTAACCTTCTCGTAAGCTCCAGTTTTCTTTCAACATGCATGTAGGGTTCAGTTGAGGATGACATCATGATGATGCCGTACTCCTTCTTTCTTGCCCTTCTGAAGAGTTGCTTTTCAAGAAGCTCCACCGCATTAACCTTAGCGGACAACGATTTTGTCATGTTCTCTCCGTATCTACTTCCACGAATGTAGCAATATACGCAGTTGAAAGAGCAACCAAAGTAAGGATTCACCGAATAATCGTCCAAGAACCAGTCATCTCTTTTCTTGTGCTTGTTCAAGATTGACTTTACTCGAACCTCTTTTACCAACCAGATCACCTACCGCTACATTTCCCGAGATTCTCTCCGCGCTCAAAACGGTTTCATATAATTGATTGGTCGTTGTTTACATAAAGGTATCCCTGAGGGGTGCTTCAGCAGTAGATACAACCTCAAAAAACATTCACTTTTTCAGAAGCCTTTCCAGTATCTCCCGTATTCTGATCAGCTTGTTTAGAATATCAGCATTCATGCTTTTACTATCGTACAACTCTACCGACACTGGCTTTCTACCTTTAACAAACCCCATTATAGTATCTCTCAACTCCTCAAACCGAACTATACCATCTATTTTTATTTCGGCACGAGACTGCTGAGCAGAGTAGCCTGCGGTCTGAATTTTAGGAGAAGCTATTCTGAGTCTCCTTGAAATCGGCCCCTGACTTATATCAATGTTCGTGATCCTGTTATACGGCACAATTCCGGTGTTTTTAAACCAAACACCCCTCACCCATACAATTTCATCTTCGGTGAGCTTGTAAACTATCGTACCATAGTACTTCGGAATCCAATATGCTATAAAAAACAAGATGATTAGAATCGATACTGAAATTACAACAACAGCCTCAAATGGTGCGAACATCAGCAATGGAATGTACCACGGGAGAATCAAAAAAAACCACACCAATTAGCAGATAAATGTAGTACAGCNCCCTAAATTGTTTGCAGGTTTGAATTCTTCTCCAATAACCAACCCCATATTTAGTTTTATCCTCCACTGCTTATGTAATTAACTAAACGATGTGATAAAAATTTAGGCTTACCGAAAAATTTAAATCATCGAAGATAACAGTGTTAAGTATGATCGGGCAGATGGTGATAACATTCCGAGAGAGTTTTGAGGCGATACTCCTCCTATCAATACTGACTGCATACCTCAAAAAAACTGGAAGAGGTGAGTTAATAAAAAACGCTTACTACGGGGTTATTCTCGCATTGATCATCGGGTTGACTGTCTCGGTAATAGTGCTGGAGTTTTACAATGGATTTGAAAACAAAGAGCTTTTTGAGGGTGTTTCCGCACTTATCGCCGTAGTTATCCTCACCTCGATGATCTACTGGATGGGCTTAAAAGGATCATCACTAAAAGCCGAGATAATGAGAAGAGTGGATTCCAAAAGGACATCTTTGGCTATCTTGGGTACCGCTTTTTTCTTTGTAGTAAGAGANGTCATAGAAACCATACTATTCCTCATACCTTTTGCAATTGCGGGCGGTTTCTCCACAGCGATTGGTAGCATAGCAGGCTTGAGTTTCGCAATTCTGTTCTCCCTTTNAATCTCAAACTCCATTTCAAAAGTAAAGTTGAGGCGTTTTTTCCTCTACTCAAGCATTCTACTTGTTCTCATAGCGGGAGGGTTAGTGGGATACGGCGTTCACGAATTGCTTGAATACTCCGAGAAACTTGGCTTTAACAGTCCTCTCCATGTAACCGCGTTCGAGTTGAGTATCAATAGAGACTCCTTACTNCACCACAAAAACATAATCGGTTCCTTTCTTGCAGTTATGTTCGGGTACACTGTTAAAGCTGAGGTTGGACGGATGATTGCTCACTTTTTGTATCTTTTAATTGCATTTACTCTCATCTATAGAGCCTACGCAAGCAAACCCACCACAAAAACAGAAATTTTCCCGATACTAAGTAGTTAAGTCAAGCGATCTAACTGCTCAACCGTGCACTCCTTTGGATCCTTATCAAGCCTCATCTTTCTGAACACGGGCGCCCTCATCCTTCCATCCTCTGAAAGTTCGAGGAACTCTACCTCGCAGACGAAATACGGCTTGATCCATGTAACCTCCCTCCCGAAGTCCACATTGAAGTAACTCCTTTCAACCTTGATTTTCTCTGAAGAGCTAACAAACCACTCCATAAAACCCCTATCGAACCCCGTTCCAACCTTCCCAACATACCTAAGTCTGGAGAGGTCCCTTTCATACAATCCTAGAATTAGACTGCCGAATAAATCCCCTCTCAAACCCGACCCATGCATGTATCCGAGAATTATGCAATCCATACTGTTTCTCTTTTTTATCTTAACCCAATACCTGCTTCTTCTCTGGACATACGGGCTGTCCTCTCTCTTGGCAACCACTCCCTCAAAACCAAGTTCAACAACCTCCCGGTAGAATCTTTTTCCTCTCCCTCTAACATAATCCGAGATTAAAACTGTTCCAGATAGGTCGAGGTTTTTGAGGATGCTTTTCCTCTCAATTAGGGGCAAATCAAACAGCCAGTCTCCATCCACATACAGAACATCAAAAACAACATAAGTTGCAGGATAAACTTTTGAGAGAATCCTGATTTTATTTATGTTGTCCACTTGCTCTCTTTTTTGTAATAACTTAAANTCCGGCTTTCCATCGATTAAAACAACAATCTCTCCATCGAGAACTACTTCTTCCGCAAAAGAGAGTATCTTCAAATCCGGGTATCTGTAAGAAATGTCGTAGAATCTTCTATTCTGAAGCTTCATCTGATTGTTTCTGTTGTCTATGAAAGCTATGCATCTCGTCCCATCCCACTTTACTTCATAAATGTGGCTGGCACTATCAAATGCCTCTCCTCTAACCGAGAGCATGGGAGAGATCTTGGTATCAAACCAGTTTAGCTTCTCACTCATTAAAAATTCACCACAATGTGCTTAGCTCTCCCCAACAACCTCGAGACTTGCCTTCAAAGCATCAAGTAATGATNTGCTCGCGGTAATCTCCTCCTCAACTTTCACTTCTCTACCCTCGATTCTCGCACTAATCAACTCCATCAGAGCGTTTCTGTAATCATCCCTGAACTCTTCAAGTCTAAGCGGTCTTTTCATCGCATTTAAAAGCTTTTTCGCAAGCTCGAGTTCTTCATCGGTTATTTCCACAACCTCATTCCAGCCCGGTACTTCCGAGAGATTCCGCATGTCCTCGAGAAAGTGAAGTTGAATCAGAATTAACCCGTTTTCGTATGGCTTCACCGCGACCAAATACTCTCTATTCCTCATGGTGATTTTACCTATACCCATCAAATCCAGATCCTCCATCGCTTTTTTCAGAAGATGGTATGCTTTCTCACCACCCTTGTCAGGAGAGATCAAGTAAAATCCATTGTAAAAGACTATGCCAAGCTCCGAAGGTGAGAAGAACTGCCTTATATCTATGTGCCTCAGAGTCCTCAGAGGTATTTTCAAGAGATCATCATCTGTCAGAATAACATACTCGTTTTTGGAGATTTCATACCCCTTTACAATCTCATCCCTTGAGAGCTCCTTTCCACATTTCTCACACACCCTCTTGTATCTAATTCTTCCTCCATCTTCAGAATGAAGCATGTGAAACTCTATCTTGGATGAAACTGTGGGTGTGTAGAGTTTCACCGGTATATTTACCATACCAAAGGAGATTGCTCCTTTCCAGACAGCTTTCATAGTTGAACCTTGCATTCCCCGAAATAAATGATTTTTTATTACGATTGAGTGATTTTGTAGGGGTATCAGGCTACAGAAGTAATTGAGTTGACCGCAAACTGGTCTGCAAAGCTCCCACAAACATATCAACTACCCATAACCACCTCAAGACAACCCAAACAATTCGAGACAAAACATATGCCGAGAGCCATCAAGTTTCGGATTTCAAACTCTTTATCTCCTCTAACCCAAACTTATCCACAACTTCATTCAGTTTTCTGAACCACTTATCTAGCTCTTCCTTTAAAATTGATTTTAGGACATCTATATCGATGGGATTGTAAATGTATTTGTACCCACCATGTTTCAGAATCCTATACTCTCTTTTAACGAGGCCCTTCTCAAGAAGGGTTTGGAGGCTTCTATAAACCCCGCTTCTGTCTTTTTTCATTATTTCGGATAGCTCATCAACTCCAACACCGGGATTCTCAATTAATGTGAGGTACACNTCAAGCTCTGAGATCGTGAGCTTTAGCACGCACTTCACGATGTGTTCAAAGTCAGGTTCACTAATTTCAAATAGTCCAGTTGGTCCCTCTACCACATAAACACCCCCCGGTGATAAAGTAAATTCGTTTTCTCAGATATTAATTTTTTTATTTTCAGATAGAGTGATTAAAACTGTAATTGGTGTTTAACAACGAACAACGAACAGAGATAAAAGCGGATTCAGATAATTTTTTATTGATACATATCTAACTGAAAGGTGTGGAGCGAAAGAATTGGCTTGGTATAATCCCACTCTCGATAGGACTTTTCATGGTTCTGATTGATGTTTCAATCCTAAATATAGCTCTACCTTCGATTTCCGAGGATTTCAATGCCAAAGCTTCTGATGTGCAGTGGATACTAAACTCCTACACACTAACACTCGTGGTTCTTCTAATACTCGCAGGCAAAATCGGAGATATGGTGGAGAGAGATAAATACTTCGCGTTTGGTATGGCGTTATTCACGATCAGCAGTTACCTCTGTGCGGAATCATGGGACGTCTACTCACTAATCGCCTTCAGAGCTATTCAGGCGATAGGTGGTGCGATAATAAGTAGTAACACCCTTGCAATAATGGTTGAACTGTTCCCTCCGGGGAAAAGAGGTACAGTAATGGGCATAAACGCAATAATGATTGCTTCAGCTTTCAGCATAGGACCTATCCTCGGAGGATGGCTCACAACACACCTTAGCTGGCACTGGGTGTTCTACATCAACATCCCGGTGGGAATTGCCGGAGTTAGTTTGGGTTTGACCCTTTTACCGAAGATGCCACCCAAAGTTAAGGAAAAAATTGACTTTATGGGCTTAATCCTATTAACAATTGGACTCGGCTCCCTAACGCTCGGAATCATAAACGGGCAGGATTGGGGATGGGACTCCGACAAAACACTCGCATGCTTCATCATCGCAACACCATATCTACTAACATTCGTTTTGAGGGAGCTAACATGCGAATACCCGCTGTTAGATCTGAATCTATTCAGGATTAGGAACTTCTCCGCCGGAATTTTCAGCGTTGTTTTGATATTCCTGGGGCTGTCGCTTTCCTTATTCCTCCTACCATTCTTCCTTCAGGGAATAAAGGGTCTTACCGCCGAGCAAGCNGGATACTGGATATTGCCCATCCCGATTATGAACACGATTGCTGCACCCTTTGCAGGGATGTTAAGCGATAGAATGAATCCGAAATATACCATGAGTATCGGACCGATCTTCTTCATAGGCGGGCTAATTTACCTAGCACAAATAGATGAGAGCATAACCTACTGGGAGATGGCTCCCGGACTTGCTTTGCTCGGGATGGGTATGGGCTTGGTTATGTCGCCTGCGATGAATGTGATCATGTCTTCTGTGCCACCCCAGAAGGCGGGTGTTGCAAATGGTGTGATGAGAACCATGAACTCCTTGGCTCAGGCTATGGGTGTTGCCATCGGTGGAGTGTTGGTTACTCAGAACATGAACGATCTAATCCCCGGATACGGAAACCAGCTTCCAGATCCGGGCAAAATGATGTTACTGAAAATTCTCGCAATAAATGGAAATCCCTCAATCTACTACTTCGTCAATGCTTTCGTTGAAACCCTCCACAGAGTTTTCAACACCGCGATAGTACTCCCAATATTGGGGCTTATCGTTATCGTGTTTTTCCTGAGCGGTGAGGAGCACCTACGAAAGATGAAAGAGGGTAGAAAAGCCACAAAAATGGCGAACAGGATCAGTGTCAGATCTCATTCCACATAACCANCATAGCTTTACCCTTCTCAACGGTGCATCCGAGGGATTCAAGCTTTTCCTTGGCTTTTACCAAATCTCTATCTCTTACAAATATGTGATCTGTTGAATAGGCAGAAATCACGAATATAGGGACTCTTACCTCAGCCAAAACTTTGGAGATGTTTGCAAGAAATTCCACTACCTCAAANGGCAGAACTATACCAACAACAATGTTGCTATCGACTAAAAAATAGGGGTTAAAATCTACTCAAAAACCTTCTCCGCAGTTTTATACCAATCCATGGCATCTTTCTCGTAGTCTCTGTCCCTTGATACTGCCCCCATCATTTTGTAGGTCTCGTGTTGAATGAGCATCTTCATTATCTCGTTACTTCCCGTCCAGATAGGAGCTAACCTCATATCTCTCAACATCCTCTCGATTGGATATACCTGCGTGTACCCGATGCCACCCATTATCTGCATTGCCTCGTTTACAACCTCCCATCCAAATTCCGTTGCAATGTATTTTGCTTCACTTACAAGCCTTCTTGGATCAACATTACCTCTGTCACTCTCATCTGCCGCCTTAGCTGCGGTATAAACGAGAGCTCTTGCCGAATCAAGTTTTGCTATACATTCCGCCACCTTGAAATTTACCCCCTGAAAGTTTCGAATTTGCGTCCCGAAAGCTTTTCTTTTCGTAGAGTACTTTATTGCTATCTCTAAAGCAGCTCTCGCGGTTCCTATTGCACCTGCTGCAGAAGTTAACCTTTCAGGAACCATCATCCTGTTGAAGATCGCTCTTGCACCGTTAACTTCTCCGATCCTGTATTCATCTGGAACTTCCAAATCCTTAAACACTATCCTCGCAGTGCCCATCCCTCTAAAGCCGAGNAGATTGTAAACCTCTTCTACCTCCACCCCCATCTCCCTTTCAACCAAGAATGCAGTTAGTGCCTTGTGTCCGGGAGCGTTAAAGTCTGTTCGTGCATAGATCAAATAGAAATCCGCGGTTTTACCACCAGCGATGAACCTTTTCATCCCGTTCAGAACCCACTTGTTTCCCTTTTTCTCAGCCTTCGTTGTTGTACCAAAAAAGTCACTACCTCCTCTTGGCTCTGTTAATCCCTCCGCAGAGAGTTTTTTTCCTTTAATGATCGGTTTTAAGAACTCNTCCTTATGCCACTCGTCACCGAATCTATAAATGGCTTCGCCAACGATGGAAACCATGGCGTAACTGCAACCCAAACCCATTCCAAGAACTCCTATCTCCTCCATTGCAACAGTCTCTGCAGTCCATGTGAGACCTCTCCCACCGTACTCTTTTGGAAATCTCAATCCGAGCAAGTTTCTCCTACCAGCCTCATGAAGGAACTCATACGGGTAGTCAACCTCATTCGCATCCATCTTTCTAAGCAGTTCTGGATCCACAGCACCAACGAACTCCTTGACCTCCTCTCTAAGCTTAATCTCCTCTTCAGTATTTAGAAAGTTGTTTTCCAGCATTCTATCACCCTGTTTAATTCGAATCTTTTATCTCTTACCCCAGCTTTACATCTTTTTATCTTTTCTTTTTTAACTTTTTTACTTTTTTCACACGCCTTTTTTCACACTTGACTCTCTTCTAACCGCTCAAACCCAACCGCATCACTCAAACCACACCTAACCAAAACAGCATCAGGTTGTATTTCAGAGGGTATTCAGGAATATGTTCACCCGCAAAAAATTGTCAAAAAAACTGTCAAAAATTAAAAATATCTGTATTTTAATTATAGTGTTGATGGAGAGAAGTTTGAAAGGTTTGAAAAATACCGTGATAGCATCTGCAGAGGAAATTAAGGACAGCTACACCGCGGTCTTGATAATAATCTTGTCAGGTTTATTGGCATATTTTATCAGCACGATTGACCCCGCTTTCGATGCGTTGTTCTTGGCACTTTTCTTCGGCATAATTGTTGGATCNCTATACAGAAGTGAGAAAAAGGANATAATATCTCAAAAAGCTCTGTCGATAACGCTCCCCATAGGGATAGTTCTCTACGGAGCCAATGTTGTTTTTCCAAAAGGAATTCACATTCCACCCGTATTCATAGCTCTCGCGTTATTTTCCACGATTCTTCTCGGAATTACCGTTTTTCTGCTCTGTAGATACCTACACTTGGGAGGAAAATTCACCGCTCTTTTGGCATGCGGGAACGCAATATGCGGTGCAAGTGCGATAGCCATAATCTCATCGATAATTAACCCCAGAAAAGAAGAGTTCTCCGCATCAATCATTGTGATAACCGTTGTGGGTTTAACGGGAGCGGTGATTTACCCATCCCTGTACTATCTCTTAAATTTGTCCGATATAAAGTACGCTCTTTTGAGCGGTGCAACACTCCAACAAACCGGTCTGGTGAAAATCGCTTCCAAACAGCTCGGAGAGAATATTGAGACTCTTGCTCTCGGTGTAAAGGCTATAAGAATTGCTATGATAGCGGTAGTCGCGTTGATAATCTCATTTTTTTACTCTCAACAGAGGTTTTATGTACCGTGGTATGTTGTCGGATTCATCCTGCTTGCCTTTCTCTCGGAAAACCTTCTTCCTCTCGCTCTGATAAAAACCCTACAGCCACTATCAACAATAGCTTTCTCAATAACACTATCCTCCATAGGGTTCTCCGTGAATCTATCGGATATTCAGAATGTCCGACTATCCCCGCTGATAGTTGTTTATTCAGGCTGGACCTTCTCCGTACTGGTGTTGTTGATTGTGTTGGTATTGTTATAATTCGCTGTAATTGAGCGAGGTGGTGTTCAATGGGAAAGAAAGAAATCCTACAATCTGTAAATCCGTTTGAAATAAGAAAGAAGTACAAATTCCCGATGTTCCTAAAGATAGTCACTATCTCTCTGTTCTTCTCCTTGCTGTCTCTGTTTCTGTATATCGCTACATTCTACCACCCTAGAACATTCTATCTCGAGCTTCTGATTTACATAGCGATAATCATATTCGGTACCTCTCTTTTTGCTGCGGGAAGTATAGTTGAGCCAATCGAGAGGTTGAAGACCGGATTTGACAAGCTAATTCACGGCGAAGAGGCATATGTTGAGATAAGATCCGGAGACGAGCTTGAATCCCTTGCAGATTCGTTTAATAAAATGGCTTATGAAATAAAGACGCAAAGAGATCTGATCCGAAAAAATGAGGAGAAGTACAGAGCATTAGTGGAGGACATTAATGATTGGGTTTTTGAACTAAATGAGAACTTTGAGATAACTTATTCAAGCAATAGATCCATCGAAATAACCGGAAAGTTCCCAGAAGAGCTAATCGGAAAGTCCCCTTTCGATGTTTTTGGAGAGGAGGAGACCTTAATCCTGAAGGACATTCTGAGAAAGAGAGATATCTTCAGCGGACTTGACATATATCTATCTGAGAACGAGAAATTCATTGAGATCAGTGGAAGACCGTTCTACGATGAAAACGGAGTCTTCAAAGGATACAGATGTGTCGCAAGAGACATAACCCTTAGAAAAAAGGCGGAGAAAGAATTGGGCTATCTCGCCAGCATTCTTGAGCATACGATAGACGGCATAGTATCCCTCGATCTCGATACGAGAATAGTGTCGTGGAATAAGGGAGCAGAACTGATGTTCGGGTATAAAGCACAGGAGATGATCGGGAAACCTTTATCCGTGCTGATACCTCCCGAAAGAGAGCTGATTTGCGCTCAAAACTTCAAAAAAGCTATTGAAGAAGGTTTCGTCAGAGATATAGAGGCAGTAAGAATATCGAAGGACGGCAAGATCGTGGTTGTGGATCAAACCCTTACATCCATATACGACTCAGAAGGAGAGATCGTTGGTTTCGTTGCGATAATGAGAGACATAACAGAGAGAAAAAGAGCGGAGGAGGCACTAAAGCTTGCTTATTCCGAACTCGAAAGAAAGACCGAGGAGCTCATTCAGTCAAAGGAGGAGCTTGAGTATCTGGCAAATATCGTTGAAAACTCGAACGATGCTATCTACTCAATAGACCTTTCGAACAGGATTACAAGTTGGAACAAAACCGCAGAAAAGCTATTTGGATGGAAAAAAGAAGAGGTCATTGGAGAGTCCGCCAATTTAATCGTTCCGGATGAGTTGTTCGAAGAGCTAAACCTCATAAAACAGAAGGTTTTAGAGGGGGAAAGCGTAACCTATGAAACAAGAAGAAAAAATAAGGATGGAGAGATAGTTTTTGTTGAAATTACTGCAATCCCCGTTTACGGTAAAAGCGGAATTTCAAGAATCTCGTTTATAGCGAGAGATATATCCTCAAGGCTAAAGGCTGAGAGGGAGATGATTAGGGAGATCTCCCGATACAACATTGAGAAGGGCAAGGTATATCTGGTCGAAAATTCGCCCGACCTCTGCGAAGAAGTTGTTTCCGACCTTGTGAGATGTGGTTTCTCCGGATTTGTATTCTCAAGGGAGAATGCAGAGAAAATAAACTGTGATGCAAGGGTTTACTATCTAACGGAAAGAGAGATGAGAGGAGGAGTTTACCCGGATCCAGAAATGCTGAAAAAAGTGATCCTAAAGCTTCCCGGCTGGAACAATGTGGTCATGATAGATCTCGATTACCTCTTAGTTAAGAACGGTTTTCAGTCCGTTCTCGAGTTCGTACAGGAGATACGGGATATCTTCTACATTTTCAACAAAGGAGTGGTTATACTGAATATAGACCCATCTCTCATCTCAGAAAATGAGATGAAGCTATTAAGGAAGGAATGCGAGGTTATCGAGAGAGTGTACTCCGATCTTCCATTTGAGATCTTCGAACTTGCGAGATATGTTTATATGGAGAATAGAGTCGGGAATAAGCCCTCAATGAAGGAGATAATGGAGAAGTTCGGAATAGCCAGAAATACTGCGAAAAAGAGGATTAATCAGCTTGTATCGAGGGGATTCCTAAAAGTAGAGAAGAGTGGTAGGGTCAAGTACCTCGAGCTTACGGACAAGGGACGAGATTACTTCATCCACAAGATCAGAAAAAGTGAGGTAATTACTTAGCAGAATGAATATACTTTGAGTTTGACACAGTTGTCTAATTCATAAACATAATGATAAAATGTTTAAAACTTTTCTGACAGTATCTGACACTTTTTTTGACGATATTCTAAAATAAATCAAAAAACCAGAATTAGGTTTTGAGATTCGTAAACGGGAATCGGAGAAGAGGTAGGTAGGATTTGGTGAGGTAGAGGATAGTAGGTGGTGTAGGAGAAGGTAGAATAAAAGTAAGAGGTGGAAGTATGGCAGAGGAGATGTGTCCCAGTTGCGGGTCGCAAATGGAAGTAGTAAGAATGGAGGACGAGGACATACTTCGATGCACATCGTGCGGGTACGAGAGACCACTTATAGCGGTAGAGCCATGGGATCCAAACATAGATGGTTTTCTAACGAAGTACTCCATCGCAATAGGAATTGTACTGATGATAATTCTGTGGGCTATCATATACTCTACGATTCTCGTACATTATAAGGGGTGATTATGATGGCAGAAGAGAGAAGATGGTATACTGGAATGTTCTCCACAGAGGACTGGTGGGCTTTCTGGCTTGGAACATTCTTTGTCGTGCTCGGAATAATCACATCGCTAAGCGGAGTAGATCTTGTAGGATGGATTATAAAATTCGGAAAGTGGGTAGCGATAGAGAAAGCCTTCAGAGCGTCCCACAAAGATCTGATGAGTCCAATCGCCTCACTGATAGCAAGCTATGTAATACTGCTACTAACAACATCGGTTGGAGCATACTTCATGAAGTGGGACATCAAAAAGTACTTCGGGGCTTTCACAATTGTCTTCTGGCTCTCGGTATTCGCCTACATCATAGGTGAAAACGCATATATCGCTGCAACAGAACTCGACAGGGCTAAATACGGCATCGACTGGAGCTTGTCTCTCGGTGGAGCGTTCTACATCATGGCACTGATCATAGGTTTAATCATAGGTAACTTCGCTCCAAAAGGATTCAGAGAGTTCGTAAAGCTCGGTGCAAGACCGGAGTGGTTCATCAAAGTTGCTATCGTTATGCTCGGTGCAAAACTCGGTTATCTCGCGATAAAATCTATGGGTTACGCGGTACATCTGCTAACAGCAGGAGCCAGCGCAACTATTGCAGCATATCTGCTCTTCTGGCCTCTCGCATTCTTGGCTGGCAGAAAACTCTTCAAGCTCTCAAGAGAGTGGGCAGCGTGCCTCGCTTCAGGAATCTCAATCTGTGGTGTCTCAGCAGCTATCGCAACTGCGGGAGCGATTAGGGCGAGACCAATCGTACCCGTCATGATATCGGCACTCATCGTCGTGTTCGCAGTTATAGAGCTGATAGTTCTGCCGGGAATACTCGCAGCATTCTGGATGAACGAGCCAATCGCTGCGGGAGCGAGCCTTGGTCTGACCGTTAAGACTGACGGTGCAGATGCAGCTGCGGGAGCCATACTCGATGAACTCATGAGATCAAGAGCTGCAATAGAGCTTGGACAGAACTGGGAAGAGGGTTGGATTCTGATGTCTGCTGTTAACACAAAAATCTGGATTGACATGTTCATCGGTGTATGGGCTTTCGTTCTTGCTACAATATGGGTCTACAGGGTTGAGAGAAGACCGGGCGAAAGAGTTCAGAAAATGGAGATCTGGTGGAGATTTCCAAAGTTCGTTCTGGGTTACTTCCTAGCAATGGGGCTTATACTGTTCATTGGTCTGAACTTGTTCCCTGATACCGCTGCAGCTTACAAAGCGTTGACAACTGGAATTAAACCTGTGGAAGGGTCGCTTCGAAAGTTCTTCTTCGTTCTAACATTCACAAGTATCGGCATAGTGACTGATTTCAGAGCGCTCAAGCAGGAAGGACTCGGAAGACTCACAGCAGCCTATGCATTCATCCTCGCAATAATCATAATACCCATAGGCTGGCTAATCGCGTGGCTCTTCCACATGGGAATGATGCCTCCAACTGCCCCATAAACTTAAAACTTTTATTTTTTTGTTTTTATTTGGCGAATTGGTAGTAAAAAAAGAGAGTGGTTTAAAGTGATTCTGATGAGAACCGTGAGTTTTGATGTCTACCACAACGGTAGAGAGTGGATCGCAGAGAACGATGAGCTGACTATTACTGGCAGAACGCTTGATGAGCTTGACGAGAATATAAAGATTAGACTTAGAGAAGTGCTGAAAAGCGGACAGGTTAAGGTAACGATGGAACTCGATTATAGAAGGAATGTGCCTCACTGGATATGGCAGTATCACCCATACTACTTCTACCGCACGCTCTTTTTCGATCTGGATTAGCTAACATTTTTCCACTCGGTTTTATTAATGAGCGATAAAACACTGGGAGTGGATCTTGAACATGAATAAACTCCAAACTGGAGTAAGAAAGAGGTAATAAAGAGTCTCTCGTCACAACCAATCCGAACCTAAAGGTATTTAAATCACGATCACATCTTACTTTTATGAAAAGAATCAGATTTCCCGATGGAAGCGAGACAGTAATTCTTCTTGAAGATGAGAGAACTGGAGCAAAGTTCTTAGCAACTAAACCCACAAAAGAGCAGATGATGTGGATAAGCAGTGGCAAATATGAAGTAGTTGAGGAAATAACTCTCGAAGAGGTTGAGAGAAGGCTGGAAAAAATAACCAAAACCGAAAATTCTGATGAGTGATTGAGTTACAACGCAAGAGATATTTCGTGCTGATTTTTTCCAATCTCTAAATGGCAAAATTAATAAACAAATTCCTAGTAGGCTCCATGTCCTTTTGATTATTACTAGTAGTAATAAAGCAATGGGGAAATATTTATATTCTTGATATTGACTTTCTGAGGGTGGTAATCATGCAGAGAAATATCTTCATCGAGGAGATAGTTCATACTCCTATCGAAGATCAGCAAATTGAGATCGTGGAAAGGAAAGGTATAGGTCATCCGGATAGCCTTGCGGATGGAATAGCTGAAGCTATGAGCAGAGCATTAAGCAGAGAATACCTGAAAAAATTCGGATACATTTTACATCACAACACAGATGAAACCCAGATCGTTGCAGGAAGGGCTAACCCGGAGTTTGGAGGGGGAGAGGTTATAGAACCCATCTACTGCCTCCTCGTTGGTAGAGCGACAAAATCCTTTAACGGAACATATATCCCTACTGACAAGATAGCTCTGAAGGCTGCCAAAGAGTATGTTAGGAAAGCGATGCAAAACCTCGATCCCGAGACAGATATCGTGTTTGATGTTCGACTCGGTGAAGGAAGCACAGACTTGAAAGAAGTATTCAAAAGAAGCAGAGAAGTTCCGCACTCGAATGATACATCCTTCGGCATAGGTTTTGCACCCCTCAGCGAGACTGAGAAAATTGTCTATAATGTCGAGAGGAGGATCTACAATGAGTTCAGAAAAAAGAACCCAGCGATAGGAGAGGATGTAAAAGTTATGGGTCTGAGGGAGAAAGATGAGATAAACTTAACAATCGCCTGTGCATTTGTAGGAAAGTACCTTGACTCCATAAGGGATTATATCTCTCTGAAAGATGAATTAAGGGAATTCGTAGGAGAAATAGTCAGTGAATATACTGAGAGGAAGGTTAACATCTCAATCAACACCGCGGATGACTACGACAGCAAGGTCGTTTACCTCACAGTAACAGGTACATCAGCAGAGAACGGTGATGATGGCAATGTTGGAAGAGGTAACAGAGCTAACGGACTAATAACACCGGGAAGACCCATGAGCATGGAGGCCACAAGTGGTAAAAACCCGATAAACCATGTTGGTAAGATTTATAACATCCTCGCAAATCAGATAGCCAGAGACATTGTCAGTGCTGTGGAAGGTGTGAGAGAGGTATACATAAAGATACTCTCGCAAATAGGTAAGCCTATCGATGAGCCGTATGCCCTGAGCGTACAGGTGATTACAGAGAGGGGTGTGGATCTCGAAAAGATTGAAGGGAAGATAAGATTTGTCGCAGAGGAGTGGCTCTCGGAGGTAACCAAGATTACAGAGATGGTTGTAAACGGAGAGATCGATACATTTTGAACTTTCAACACTTTCACACCTCTCGCAAATTTCTTTTATTAAGCCTAACATATTATGGCTGTGAACTGTGCAGTGTGTAAAGGAAATCTCCTTTGTGGTAGAAAAAAATGCCCACTACTTGTTAAATTCAGCTTTATAAGATTAATGGAGATCCCAGAAGGAGATATTGAGAAACCAACTCCTCCATCCGTATTCGTAGGGAGGGTTGGGTACCCCTCCGTCTTTATCGGACCCTTAGTGACCCTAAATGTAAACACCCCGGAACTGTCAGATTCCCCTTGGTTGTGGGAGGGAAGTATCGAGGATGTAATCTCCTTCAGAATGTCTATGCTGAGAGGCATGAGAAAAGCGAAGGTGAACTCCGCCGTGGAACCTGACAGATTCCTGCAGAACCTCCAAACCGCCACCGCAAGCACCAAGCCGGTTAATCTCGATCTAAATGTAGATAAGGTTCTCAAAAAACCCGTATTCGACGACATAATCCAGCCAATCGGTATATCTGCCAGAACTAACAAAGTTGAGATATCAGATAACCCAAAAATACCATTAAAGGTTGAGAAAATCTACTACGACGATGTTCCTTCATCTACCGCGGTGAGAACACTATTTGACCATGGATTCAATACATACTATATCCAGAAAATATTCTCCATAGGCATGATCGGAATTCAAAAGAACAGAAAGCTCGTTCCAACGAGATGGAGCATTACAGCGGTTCACGATATGCTTGGAGAGTCTCTGAAAAGGGAGATAAGCATTCATCCTGAGGTTGATGAGGTTCTTCTTTTCAGCTACGAGCACTTCGGAAATCACTTCGAGGTTATACTCTATCCATCCGAGTTCAACTTTGAGATGATTGAGATTTGGATAAAGGAGAGCTTCTGGAGTCCGCATAGAACTTGGATCGGATATGACTCAGAAGGCATAATGCCCAAAAAAGATTATTCGAGTCTTTCCGGTGGATATTATGCAGGAAGGCTCCCAGTTTTGGAGTATTTGGCAAAGAGTAAAAGAAAAGGTGGTGTAATTGTTTTAAGAGAGATAACACCNGACTACTACTCTCCTCTTGGTGTGTGGGTTGTAGAGGAAGGTGTTAGAAGAGCTATGAGAAGAGATCCCGAAAAATTCGATTCTATAAGCTCTGCAATCTCAAAAGCAAGCTTGAGAATTAAAACTCCTAAATGGATGTGGAAAAAGTACCTTAAAAAGCAACATCAAACTTCTCTTGAATCATTTTTGTAAGTCAATAGATGCTGTTCCGTGTAGTGGTTCGTAAAGCTTATTGTTCGTAAGGTTGAAAGAATAAAAAAGTTTTTAGAATTGACAGAGAAATCACCTGCGAAAACTACTCGATTCCGGCATCCGCAAACTCATCCTTCGATGGCAATCCCGCTCTTGCTCCAACTTTTTGTATGTTCCTTGATGCAACAAAGTTCCCTATTCTGCCACACTTCCCCAAGGAGTATCCCTTAAGGAACCCGTAGATGAACCCAGCATTAAACGCATCTCCAGCACCAGTTGTATCCACGACCTCAACCGTAAAAGGCTTGACCGTGACTTCCTCCTTGCCGTTGGTGACATAGCACCCCTCAGCTCCCATTTTCACCGCAACAATTTTGCATCCCATTGAGATTAACTCTCTGCTTGCGTCAACATAATCCATATTCATTAGAAGCTCCAGCTCCTTTCGGTTCGGAAGAAAAATTGTTGTACCTCTGATCATCGTTTCCAGCTCCTTCAAACCTCTCTCGATGTATATCAGCCCCGGATCAAATGTGATGTAAATTCCCTTCTCTTTCGCGATCTCAACTGCCATTTTTTGGCTCTCAAATGATTGGATGCCGTTTTTGCAGATGAACGATGTGAGGTGTATAAGTTTTGCCTTTTCGAAAACCTCAGGGTTTATCTCGTTGAACTCGATAGTATCGTTAACCCCCGGATCCACCAATATTGCTCTATTTCCCTCATCATCTACGAAAATCATTGCATTACCACTTCTTCCATCCCCCATTATTATGAAGGAAGTATCTACTCCCTGCCTTCTAAAATCTTCGATTAGAACTCTCCCATCACCATCATTTCCAGTTTTTCCTATGAACGATGTCCTCATTCCTAATTTTGACAAACCTACAATCGTATTTGCGGAGCTACCTCCGGGATGCAGTTCTATTTTTCTTACAAAACCCTCCTCATCTTTCTTAGGTATTTTATCAACCATAAATATCTTATCGAGGTTTAAAGCTCCGAAACCTACCGCATCAAACATATCAACCCTCCCCAGCCTTCAACCGAGTTTTCCAGCTTCACCTCTCACCTTCCACCTCATTTCCTTGGACATCTCAATCACATGATCCAAGTTCAACTCGCTAACCCAGATATACTCCGTATTGGATTTAACTATTCCCTCCACAATATCCTCCTCCACCAACTCCTTCATGCCTTCTATATCACCCCTGCTGTGGTGATGTACAAATTCTTCAACCCCCTCAATACCATGGCTGAGGTATGCATCGATTATCCCCGCCTCGGAAAAAGTGGAGTCGCTTATTATTGCAAGATCGGAGTTTTTCAGTGAGTACTCGTTTCCGTTGAACGAGACTGCAATCCCCTTCTCCTTAGCATAACTTAGCATCTCAAAATCAGATATGCTGTCACCGATCGCAATTACCCTATCCGTTCTGTAGGATCTCAGAATCTCAAGTTTTTTTATGCCACCCACAACCTCTATATCCTCCATCACCTCTCTTATCTTCCTTTCGAACTCATTTCTGCTCTCACCAAAGAAAAGNTTTTCCAAGAATTTCACTGAACCAACAGACTGAGTCTTTCTCTCCTTGAAATCTATTTTTATCTCNGGTAGTTTTGAAATTTTCTCGATTAAATCTCTTGCAATTCTTTCATCATATTCATTAAACAACCCTTCATATTTTTCGATATTCAGTTCGGTTCCGTGAGCGATCCTTATTCCAAGCATTTCTGTTGTTTTTTTGAGGTATTGGTTGTAGCTTGTCGAAATAACAACCGCCTTATATTTTTTCCGTAGGATTCTCATACTCTCNTCTGCGGAGTTGACGAATCTTGCGGTTCTTTCCGCAAGGTCTTTTAGCTCCTCCGATGTTATTCTCAAGGCAATGATGAACGGAGCAAGTAATTTAAGCGTATCCCCAGCTCTATATCCTTCTTTTCGTTCGATGTAGTATAGATAATCATCAAACTGGCTTAACCTCTCGAAGAATGCTGTGTTGTTAAAGTAGTGTTTTGCTATCTCCAGAGCAAAGTCGGTTGTAATCCATGGTCCTTCCCAATCGGTAAAAAACATCATAGAAGTGATGAAAGTAAATTTTTTATTAATTTTTTCTTTAAGTGTTTCTTAAGATGGTTCGTGGATGTCTTAAGGTGATCCCGCGGATACGAGGTAGTGTTGTGGATGAAGCTCAAAACATAGTCTGAATTCAAATAATGAGTCCAAAACAGAAAATCTCCAAAAATTTAAATATTCTCCTAATAACTCAAGAGAGGGAGGGATAGTGTGACATTTTACACCGAGGACAGATTGAAAAACTGGGTGGAAAGGATTAACGAACAGAAAATTGATTTCGAATCAGCGGAGAGCTTCGATGTATTCGATAAGATGATCGAGGACTTCGTTGTCGCATGCATGAACCTCTTGAGGTCTATAAAAGAGAGGGAAATAACGAAGAAAGAGGCATTAACCGAGATAGAAAAAGTGGCGAAAATTCTCGAAGGAGAGTACGAGTTCGATGACCAATTTAAGGGTGACTTCTTCCAGTTCTCCAAAGAGAGCATGAGAACCATCCTTGAATCAACAAAGACATATATTCAGGGAAAGTTCAGCAAAAAGGATTTTGAATCTCTGCTTAACGAGGCTATAAAAAAGGAGAAAGAAGGTGATCTGGATTCTGCATTTGAAATAATCTCCAAAATGGGTGCAAAAGTCCTCAAAGGAGAGATGTTACCGGAATTGAACCTGCCTGATGATGAGCTTCTAATTCTCAACTGGTTTGACGGTGTAGATGCTATCAACACAGTAATGGTGCTGAAGGAGATTGATGCATCCGAAGAGATCGAGGAGGAGATGGACGACGAATAATGAAGCCAAAACGAAAATATATCTTTACTTATGCCCATTCCCAACAGATTGAGGGACAAGGAATTTACGATCCCGGAAGACATAACCAAATCCGCAGAAAAAGGTTTAAGTTACGAACTATACAAGAAACTCCTTTTCAAATACGGCAAAAGGGGTGAAAAAGCCTTTATCTATCTGAAAGAGGATAGAATAAAGAAGTATCTCGATTTTTTTGTGGTTGTGGGGGAAAATGAGTACATCGTTGAGGATGACTTCTGCACCTGTAGAGATTTTCAAATCAATCTAAAGGGTAGAAAACCATGTGCCCATATCTTAGCGGTAAAAATAGCTAAGGTAACAGGAGGCTACAGGAAGTACAACAAATATTACATCGATTACATGATCGACAAGAGGTTGAGGTAGGAGGAGCTCTGGATGCAAAGCCCGTTGGTATTGCTGTTGGTTTTGGTGACATAACATTCACCAAAAATGCTGAAAATTTCGTGATACTACAAAAGATAACAGAAAATTAAAAGCTTTTTACACCCCTCACCAAATTAGCTACAGCCAACCTCTGCAAAGCTCCCTTCTCCCTAAAACCTATAGCCATGATGATCCTAACCTAAAAGGATTTACTTCAGCGAACTTGTAAACAGATCACATATGGCAATNCAATCTTCTCAAGCTCATTGATTTAGCGAGTTCGAAGATGTCCTCTATAACGGATTTTGTCGGCTTAAAGTCCAGAGGATAAGCCAACAATCCACCCAAATTATCCACAATACATCTTTTTAACCTACGGATCATCGTTAAGCAGATTATTGTGGTTGTTTGTTGATGGTTTAGAAGCATATAGAAGAAAAGATTAGATCGTCAATTTTGCAAGGATCCTAATAAAAAGCTTTTATATTCAACACCCACTTCAAGAAGTATGGAGTCCAATATCCTGATCAAACCCATCGGAATTGTGGTGGATAAAGACAAAATAGAGGTTTTTGAAGAATATATGCTCGCAATGGATGGACTGTCAGAGGATATGCTCATCTGGGTCCTCTATGTTTTCCATCTCGGTGATGAGAAGTTAAAAGTTCACCCAAAAGGCGACCCTACAAAACCTTTAAGAGGTGTGTTTTCAACGAGAAGTCCGGATAGAGTAAACAGAATCGCTCTCTCTGCTGTGAGAATCAAAAAAATAGAGGGAAACCATATCATCGTGGATGATCTCGATGCATTTGTAGGCTCTCCAGTGATTGACATTAAACCATATTCTGAGTTCTATGATGTCCCTTCGGGAAGTGTTCTTAATGCTAAGGACATTCTGAAAAGAATCGAAAACGAGAGGCTAATATCTGATTTTGTGGATTTAGCTCTCCAAATCCAGCCAAACGGCTTTGATTTTACACTCAGGGAGATTGGTAGGCTAAAAGGTGCTGGAAGAATAGATTTCGACAACACCGAGAGATCCTTACCCGAAGTGGAATTGCTCGAGTTCGATGAAAACGGATGGCTGTATCTCAAACCGGGTATTTATAGAGCCTATCTCAATGAAATCGTCAGGCTAAGCGAGGACTTGATGGCAATCGGAAGACCGAGGTCAACGATCCTTAGAGCAGGAGCGAATATTCTCACCGCTGTTTGGGATGCGGGATATGTAGGTAGGAGTGAGGTTGGACTCGTGGTTTACAATCCAGATGGGATATGGGTGAAAAAGAATGCAAGAATCCTCCAACTCGTTTTTATAAAACTAACTTCCAAAACAAAGTCGTATTCAGGGAAATACAAAGGAGAGAACATTTAACGGGGAGATACAATGAAAAGGATATATGCCGACTTGGTCTTACTATCCATAGCTCTCATCTGGGGGATTACATTCCCCGTTATAAAAATCGCGTTGGACAGCATATCCCCATTCGCTTTTAACACGATAAGATTCTTCACCGCGGTTGTCCTATTTCTTCCGTTCATCCTCACAAATAAGAATTTCTCAGTGAGGGATGTGAAAACCGGGATGCTCATTGGAGTTGTGGTATTCCTCGGTTATTCTTTTCAAACGGTTGGAATCGAGTTCACATCTGCAACGAATGCAGGATTTATAACATCCACCTATGTTGTTTTTACACCGATTATTGCTTTCCTATTTTTTAAGGTTAGAATCACTACTGAAGAGATTCTATTCATCACTACCACATTCTTAGGACTGTACCTCCTATCGGGTTATTCCGGATACTTCAATTTTGGAGACTTTCTTATCATGCTGTGTGCAGTAGCTTTTGCGGTTGAGATAGTTATCATCTCACACTTTTCAAAAATAAAAAATCCTCTGTCCCTCGCCTTTGGTCAAGTTTTAGCGGTGGCTGTGTTTTCAGCCCCATTATCTCTTCCCTCCTCAAAATTCAACCTCAATAACGAGGTTTTGACTTCCCTTCTGATTACCGCTGTTTTTGCAACAACTCTCGCAAGAATAGGTCAGAATTACGCTCAGAAGTTTACGAGGTCAACCGATACTGCTGTAATTTTCTCAATGGAGGGTGTGTTTGCTCATATTTTCTCAGTATTCATCCTCGGAGAAAGTCTGAGCTTCATGCAGTACCTTGGAGCGGGATTGATTATTCTCTCAGTAATAGGCATTTCCCTCTTAGAATCCAACTTAGAGCGATAAATTTTTCCAATCTGTTAAAAATTTATAATTATACAAAACCAAAAAATTAAAATATATCGAAATTGTAATTATTGCTATGAGGATTGCGATTGCAACAGCATTAATACTCGTAGTCATGCTGATGCCCTTGGCTTCTGCCCTAACAGTTTACGAGTTCGAAGTAGAGGACACCAAAGTTGAATACGGAGAGAGTGTTCTTGTTAAGCTTACATACATAGGTGATGGAGTTCTGAAGATAGTCGGTCAGGACGGCAAACCAGCAGTGATTTTTGCCTTAACCAACGGTGGACAGTACACCTATGAAATTAAAACCGAAGGTGTGCTCTACCCATCCAAATACTATGTCTTAGTCCTCGATGAACAAGGGAATGAGATGGAAAACGAAAGCCTTGAGATCTACTCAACACATGCAATCGTTGTTATAAGTATCGGAGAGGAAAAAGGAGCCAAAAGCTACCTCTACGATATTCTCGTTCTTCCGACAAGATTGAAGCCCGGAAACTCAACCCTCGATGTGTACTTCAGCTCGAGCACATACTCAAAGGGTGGAGCAGATGTGTATTTCGACACTCCTGAGGGTTGGAAAAGCAGTAAGATTCATCTCTCAGAGGTCAACTTCAAGAACAATGTAAAAATAGACCTATCCATTCCCGAATCCGCCTTTGGCACATATATTCTGGAGCTACACATAGATACAACATTCGGCAAGTTCAATAAGAGCATAGTTTTCGAGATAGAGGAGACGCAACCGCAGGAGAGCACTCCTACTCCCACTCCTACTCCTACTCCAACACCTTCGCCTTCACCAACTCCAAGTCCGACACAATCCCCAACACCTTCGCCAACTCCATCCCCAACAGCAACCCACGCCTTGGAGGAGAACATATCCGCTGTAGAAACAGAAAAGCCTGTTAAAACATCGACACCTGAAGAGAGAGAGAAGTACGAGACTCCATCAATACCGGGTTTTGAGTTCGTGCTCATACCCATATCACTTGTGGTAGCAATTCTGATACTAAGAAAGTAGCTTGGATCTTAACTTCAATTAAATACTATGGTTAGGCTTCAATTTAGAGAGATATAAAACTCAACATCACAACTACCAAAACATAGTTAGTAATGGGCAATAATATCAATAAAACCTAACAGTTCTCAACCAATTTACATTAAAAATTTTTGAGAACGAGTGATGAAGTATCGGAGTTTGAGATATTTTTAAATATGATAAAGATAATATTATGTTTATGAGATTCACGAACCTTGCAGTACATGCTTGCCCCATAGCAATTTCGATTTTGATACTAATCTCGACCCTGATGTCTACATCAGCATTTGCTGTTTACAGCGTTGATGTAACACCAACTTCCGTTTTCTACGGAAGCAACTTTACAATATCAATACTCTCGTCAGGTAGCGGAATAATGCAGATATACGATGACTACGACAACTCCATAGTTAAGGCATATGTTGTTTCGGGAGAACAGACAATAGAGATAAATACGGAGAACCTAATGCTTCCCGGCTCGTACTACATCATTTTCAGAGATGAGGAATCGAATAAGCTGTGGGATAGCAGATACAATTCCGACTGGCAGTATGTGGAGGTTAAAACATCCTCACCTTCGGGTGTTGAGATATCTATCTCGACTCAAGACAGAATCTCAATCGGAGACAGAGTTAAGATAAATATAAAGGTATATCCGAGAGACGCTCAGTTCGATTGGTTAATAGAAGGGCCTGGTTTCTCCAAATCCGGAAGCGATCAGGAAGAAGTGACGATCTACGAAACAATACTCGATCAAGGAACATATTTAGTCAGGGCCACATCCAACAATGAATTGAGGCAAATAACCTTTCTCGCAGAGGAGCCTTGGATTAAGCTAACCGCAGAGAATTACACCCAAGGAGGAGATTTGGTTAGAATTAATGGTACAACCAACATAGCGGATTCCGAAGGGGAGAGAGATGTTGACTTCTCAAACCTCGTAACCCTCAAGATATATAAGGGCTCAAAGCTAATCTTTCAAGCTTCCGGAATAAGCATAAACGATGGGATGTTCAGATACACATGGAGGGTTCCAACCTCCGCATCCGGAGAGTATCTCGTGAAAGCGGAAGTGAGGGTTCATTCCGATGTTGATGTTGTTACTGCAACCACGAAGATCTATAATGCATCCGAGATTGAAGTTACACCTACACCCTCACCAACTCCAACTCCAACGCCCTCGCCTTCACCATCACCTACGCCAACTCCAACTCCAACACCCACACCCCCTTCAACACCATCCCCAACCCCTACACCCTCCCCTTCCCCAACAGCAACCGCTTCACCAACCGCACAGCCCACTGTGACAGCCACACAAACACCCACAACCACCTCAACCCAAACACCAACCCCACACACAACAGAACTGCCTCCCCCATCCATCCCCGGTATGAAGGTTGTTACCGCAATGATAGCGAGCCTGATAGCACTGCTCCTAAGTTACCACACCTCCAAGAAAAAATAAAAAAAGATATCCACCAATCTCAACCGCTAACCTCTTTTTTAGAGTTGAGTATTATCTTGGCTTTTTTAAATGCCAAATTTCCGAGTTCAGAATCTCCCACTCTCAGCGATATTTGATAGGCTTCGTTCAGCTTATCAATAGCCTGATCTGGATCCTCCGACTTGATGTCCTCGCCCCAATTGATGAGAAGCTTAGCCATTTTTCGAGAGATTTTTATCTCCTCCACAGGATTTCTGGCTATTATATCTCTCAACTCCCTATACGCCTGTTCATACTTTCTCTGTCTTTCAAGCACTTCAGTGAGAAGTACCTTTGCATCAGCTGTAGTCTCATCATTCTTTGAGAGCTTTATTGCTTCTCTTAACTGGACTTCTGCTGAAGAATAGTTTTTTAGGGAGAAAAGCTTTTTACCCCACTCGAAATGAAGCTGTGTTTTAAGCTCATTAACTATCTCTGAGGGAAAGAGGGAATTCAGTATCTTGAGGGCCCTCTCAAAATCCCCTTTTTCTGCAAGCTCAGATGCGATAAAAAGTATCTTCTTGAATTCATTTTTAAATCCAAAATTATAGAACTCTGAAATGAGAGATGCGGAACCCTCATAATCACCTTCCTTCATCCTCCTATCAATCGCCTCCTTTATGAGCATGAACAGGCTCTGTTTCAGAGTTGTATCGGTGGTGTCCTTGATCATCCTGATCGCCTTTAGAAACAGGTTGTGTATAAGCTCCGCCTCTTTGTCCTCAAAAAACTTTGAAATTCTTTCAGATAACTTTGCAACGATGAAAATTGCTTTAGGCCTCTCTTTAAGCATTAAGAGGTATTTTCCAGCATATTCTGGGTCTTCGAATATCTTTATAATTGATTTAGAGACTGTTTCATCACTACTCATAGCTTTCAGAATTTTCAGGTCAGAATAGTCAAGGAAAGGTTCTGCATCTTTGAGAAACTCGTCCATAAGAGATGATAAAATAAAAAAGATATAATTTTTTTGTTGAGTGTATGCTCAAAATGTTTGTCTCTCCCCCTATCTGTATTTCACTCCACATATATTGCATCTTAAAAGTTGATCTCCACTCACTAAGCCAAATACCTTCATCAACTTCTCTCTGGGTCTCAAGCTGTTTTATCCTACTACACAACAGATAAAGACTATCCAATCCCAAATAATCCGCTAATCTTGGAAGCAAAACTCATTACGCCTACTTTTATCTGATTGACAATCCCTACACCTTCAATCTTAATTTCTCCGCTATCTAAAGCCTTTTTTGCAGTTTCAATCCAGTCCTCAGAATTCTTTATCTTTTCTATCGTCTCCTCAGTTATGTATCCCCTCAATGTTGGATTGTCCAACTTGCCCTCGCTTATCTCCTTTATCTCTCCGTTTTCCACAACTATAGCATAGTAAACCTTCCGACCATCCTTCATTTCAACCTCCCAGTTCATTCTCTCGTTTCCAAAGAGGCTCGCAAAACCCTTGGAGTTCAATATCTTGGCGATCTCATCCAAGGTGCTGTTCTCAACACCAATCGCTATTTGCAAAATTTTGAAGGCATCAAAAGAGCTAATTTTTCCATCTCCACTGATGTCTGCTATTGGATTTGCTTCGAGCTTTCCAACAGCCATCTTCAGAGTTATCAGTGCATCTACACTCGTGATGTTTCCATCTCCGTTAACATCACCAACTTTTTCCGAAACAGCTGTTGGCATTACGAAAGCAATAGCCACCAACAAGAGAGTGGTTAAAAAAAATTTTAGAAATATTTTTGATTTCCTTAACAACCTATTCACCCCTTTTACATCTCCGTTAATCCACACATTCCACAATCTTTCTTTATTTCTCCCTGCCCCTCCTTAACATAAGAACAACAGCCAAGGCCACTACAGCAAACCCGGCCTCGAATCCCGGGCTCTTCTTCTCCTCTGCTGGTGTTGGAGCTTTCTCAGTTTTATCAGTCTCTCCAGTCTTCTCAGCCTTTTCAGCTTTGAAGACTCCGTTCTCTCCAGTAACCTTAATGTCTATGTGACTTTCAACATCGTAGGCTTTAGCATCAACAATATTAATCCGGCTCTCCCCCTCTTTCAGCACCTCAAAGGTTATCTTTGCGATCTCCCCATTTCCGTTTATTCCTTTGGAGTCAACTATCCCTATCGCCACTATCCCGGTCTGTTCTGTATTGGAAGAAAACAGCCCCTTTACCAAACCACCTTTCTCTACCTTAACAACCTTCAAAATCTCAGGATCGTAAGCTATAACCAGATCCATGCTTCCTATGTTTTGCGCATCTTTCACATTAACCGATATGCTTGTAGTATCTCCAACAGCTCCAGAACCATCAGGGATGCTCACAGTAAGTGCTGATGCTGTGGTTAAGGAAATTAATAGGAAAGAAAGTAACAGCAAAACTCTAACTGTTCTCAACTCAGACACCCCCTAACCGACTGTTTTTACCATGCTTCCAGCCTGAGAGGTTCCTATTCCTGTCATTCCGCCTACTCCCACCCTATACATCTGCTTGATTATACCACTTGCACTTTGTTCAAGTGAGAGTTTCAGTATCTTCAGTGCATCATCCGGCTTCACATTCCCGTCATCATTCATATCCGCAACCATATTCGGCTCAAGCTTTCCTACGGACATCTGCAATGCAAGCAAGGCATCCACACTCGTTATCCGCCCGTCTCCATTTACATCCCCCTTGTTTGCCTCTTCTTCACTGATCAACTTGAAGCTTCCGTTTATGGTTGTAACCGTAACTTCGTTCTCGTCCACCTTAGCTGCGGTTGCCTCCAGAATCAGCAGGTCGTAGCTGTTCTCCACCGGTAAAATTTCGGGCTTAAACTCTCCACCTTCCGGCAGAAACGGCTCTTTTGACAGATTCACCTCCTGCTCAAGCACCCTGAATTTAATGTAAAGCAGAGATCCGTTACCGCTTATTCCTTCGGAATCCACAATACCAACAGAGATGTTATCCCCTTGCACATTGTAATCCATGAGAGAGTTCTGGGTTAGCGATCCCG
>Ga0180936_1071_pt1 | contig 54999 bp, 59 predicted proteins | sample Deesub1362A_J573_FD_124193 | JGI IMG/M metagenome (GOLD analysis project Ga0180936, IMG submission 124193) | Archaeoglobus sp. JdFR-32
GCTTCAACCGCCATGTTGCACAACGTGAACCTACTATCCATCGACATCTCTTTTACCGTGGATCCAGAGAACTCCATAGCCTTGTAGGTTGCTCCGTCTGCCCCTATATCTCCTATGATTTTTAGAATCAAGTCCTTCGCATAAACACCATCTGGTAATTTTCCGTTTATCTCAAATTTTAGTGTCTGAGGAACCTTCAGCCAGATTTTATCTCTCACCCATATTGCTGCCATGTCCGTCGAGCCTATGCCAGTGGCAAATGCTCCTAAGGCTCCCAAAGTACAGGTGTGTGAATCTGCTCCGACAATAACAGTCCCCGGTACAGCATGATGCTCTATGAGAAGTTGATGGCAAACACCCTCTCCATCGTACAGCTTTATGCTGTTGTATTTGGCGAACTCCCTCATCTTTTTATGAACTTCCGCTGTTTGAACGGAATTTGAAGGAACATTGTGATCTACGACGAACACAATTTTATCGGGGCTTTTCACCTTTACTCCTCCCATTTTTCTGAATATGTCAATTGTTATGTGTGTTGTCGCATCATTGCTCATCACGAGGTCTGGACTAACGACTACTATTTCGTTTGGCTTTACTTCCTCTCTTCTGCTTGCATGTGCAAGTATCTTTTCCGCTATTGTCATTCCCATTCTGGTCACCCGCATAACTTTGGTAATATACTCCTTAGCTCCTCAAATCGAACTGGCCCTTCTCTCACAAGTTTTGGAGGGTTTGTGGTAAGGTCTATAATAGTGGTATTTATACCNACATCACTTCTAGGACCGAGCAACATTAAATCCACAGCATTATACTGTCAATTAGTTATGAGGAAATTTAATATTTTAAATTCAAAAATTGGAACGGATGTGATATGCTGTATTTAGATTCAACTTAATGCTGTGCTAACGACAGAATTGCTGAAGCTGAACAAGCAGAACTTATTTATACATCGCACAGATTTCTAATCCATGGATAAAAATTTGCTAATTGCGGTTGGTGTCATCGTAGGAATTGTTGTTGGTTTCACAGCAGGATACCTGATATCACAGCCACAGGATATAGAGGGGTGTTTTCAGGAGTCTCAAACTGGATCTAAACTAAAGTCCCAGATTAAGGTTAATTATGATGTTGTTGATTATGCGGTGGATTACATTAATGATTACATGATAAGGCCCGGACTGACGACCAAAGTTGTTGACGCAAAAGCCTCCAACTACTACAAAGTCAAAATTGAAATCTATAGCGGGGACACCAGAGTTGGAAACGCATCAATTTTGGTGAGTGAAGACGGTAAAGAACTCGTTTTGGATCTTATAAACATCTCCGAGCCACCGAGGGNGGAGGTTAGTGCAGATGACGATCCGTATAAAGGATCGGAAAATGCAAGGGTTGTGTTGGTTGAATTTTCGGATTTTGCATGTCCTTACTGTGCGAAGCTTGAAAAAGAGGTAATTCCAAAAATCCTTGAGAGATACGGAGACAAGATCAAGTTAGTTTATAGGGATTATCCAGTTCACGACAACATTTCCATAGTGACCGCATCCGCAAGTAACTGTGCTGGGGAGCAGGGGAAGTACTGGGAGTACCATGACCTGCTGTTTGAAAGACAGAGCGAGTGGATTAAGGGTGATGTGAACAAAAACAGCAGTTTCCTCTATGACTATGCTGAAGAGATCGGTTTGAATGTTGAAGAGTTCAGAGCGTGCTTACTCTCGGAAAAATACGCTGAAGAGGTGAAGAAGGACTATCTCGATGGGATTAAGGCTGGAGTAACAGGAACTCCAACTATATTCGTGAACGGAATAAAGATAGAAGGGTACAATCCGCCTGAGGTGTATTTCAGCAGGATAGACAAGGAACTTGAAAAGACTCAGTAGGCTTAAAACTCAATCCAGATCAGTCTTCGAGCGACATGAGCTAATGAGTTAATGGCAACATAAAAAAGCAGCACGGAAAATTATATCATTTTTTAATCCTGAAATTTGTCTCATGGAAATTAGGTTTGAGGTAAGGCTGGATAGATTCGTGTTGGTAGTGGATGGAAAAGAGGTCTCGTGGATAGTCTTTTCCAAGAAAAATGGAGAGATTAATCTTTTATCTACCCATACCGCTAAAGGNGAAACGGGAAAAGGTTATGCGAGTAAAATTGTTGACAAGACACTCGAGCACATAAAGGATTTTGACAAAATTAAGGTATCGTGTCCCTACATCAAAAGAAGAATTGAAAAAAAGGGATACAGCATAGATGTTGAGTATACGGAGCTTTTAAGGCTTAAAGAATCGATAGATAGGTTTAACGAGTTCAGATCACCGGAGGCGAAGGCGGAGTTCGTCAGATCCGAGGGTGAAATTGCGTTGGTAAAGTTTACCGGATCTTTCTGTAGGAGTTGTGGAGTTTACGACTATTTTGAGGACTTGATTCAGGATCAAGATGTTGACGCGAAAATAGAGGGTTATGAGGAAGTAGAGGATGGATTTGTCGTGAGATACCGGGTTTACGAAAGGACTGGGATCAAGAGTTAAGAACAGCAAAAATGTTTTAAAAAGNGTCAAGATTTGATATAGGGATGGACATAATGGTGAAGATATACTTTCCCGATGGTCATCTGGAGAAACCAATTTGGGATGCAATGGTTGGAGCAGGATACAAGCTTAAGAAGAGCGAAAGAGGTTATCACATTAGTGTAGATCATCCAAACTTTATTTTTAAGCAGGTTAGACCTCAAATAATGCCCTTCTATGTGATGAGGGGAAGAGGAGATGGAGGTTTTACAGGAGAGGACATTCTCGAAAACTCAATTTTGAGGTACGAAAAGCTTGAAGAAAGAGTGGTTGTTGTAGAGAGACTTCCTTTCAGACCAACTAAGCTTGTTATCGCGGTCTCAGAGGAGATGTATCCCGATGTCAGGACTATTGATGATCTGAAGGAGGTTTCCGAGGGTAAGGAGCTGATGTTCGCTTCCGAGTTTCCGGAAATAGCCAAGAAGTATTGTGAGGAGAAGGGACTGAATGCGGTTGTTTTTGACCCCATAGGGAAAACGGAAGCATCTATCCTTCCTCCAGACCCAGAAGCAGACCTTATACTGGAGATTACGGAGTTCGGAACTACTCTAAGGGAAAACGGATGCAGGATTATTGATGTTGTTAGGGATCCTGTTTACTCCGTTTTTATTGCGAACCGAAAATCGTATGAGAATCCAGAAAAAAGAAAANTCATGGAAAATCTGATAACTGACATAAAAGAGGTTATAGATTCTAAGAATCTCATAAGTCTGATGTTTAATGTTCCTGATGAGATGGATATACCGAACATTATCGATTTTCTTACGAGAGAAGGCTTTGATCCAACGGTATCTAAATTGGCGAAAGGCGGTGTAGCGATACACATAATCCTTGATAAAGCAAGGGTAAAATTCCTAAANCCGAAAATTAGAGAGCTTGGTGGAAAGAGAATAGCAATTGCACCACTTATAGCTTTTGGGGATTAGAAGCAGGGAAGGTACAATCTCAAAGCGGTAAAAAGGTGTGGTAGATTGAATGGAATATAATTGAGGGTAGGATCATGCGGAGGACACTATTTTTATCACATCATTGTGTTTTAGTTCGTAGTCGTCAGAGATCCTCATTTTTCTTCTCGCATCTATTGCGTGGATAAAGTTCTTACCTATGTCTGTGTGGATTAGGAATGCGAGTTCCTTTGCGGTAGTTCCTTTCTTGACGAGCATGGCATCAGGAAGAACATTCCCTTTCGTGTCGGTGTATTTGTTCTCGTCTTCCACAGGATAAACCACTATGTAGTCGAGAACATCAAAAACAACTTTGTTCAGAGCTGTTTGAACCCCAGTGCCGTTGTATTTCCTCAAGATCTCTCTTATTTTTTCGAGAGCTTTTTTTTGCTTCTCGTTAAGCTCTCTGATTATTTCGAAATCCGTATCACCCGGATAGTACTTTATGTATCCGTTCTTGCTTGCGGTTCTTAAAGTGAGTTCCACTTCCGCGGAGGCTGGGACAACGATCTCGCTCAAATTCATCAATTTTTTAACGAGTTCGGGAGGAGCTTTATCAACCTTGTTGGCACATATAATCATCTTCATTCTTCTCTTTCTCAGCTCTTTTGCGAATTTCAGTAGCTCATNATCTCCAAACTCTTTAACATCTCCTACCGCTCTAATCGCCTCCTTTACATGCGGTTCGTTGAATCCGAGTCCTGCGAGTTGTTCGGTGATGAGCTTATATGGGTGAATCTTCTCCATGCTTATTCTCCTGATAATTCTGTCCCAGTTCCTTCTTAGGATGTTGAAGATCCACATGTCAAGCTCCTCGTACAGAAACTTCACATCATCCACCGGGTCTCTTTCCCCTATTCCTATCTCATTTCCTTCCGCATCTGTGGATCCAGATGCATCTACAACATGTATCACCCCTTCGCTCTGTCTTAGATTATCGAGGAATTCGTTTCCGAGTCCCCTTCCTTTATGGGCTTCTGGAACGAGTCCCGCAACATCGATGAGCTTTATAGGTATGTATCTCCTCCCATCAACGCACTCCTTACATTCGACTCCCAGTTCTTTACACACACACTCCGTTCTAACATAACCCACCCCTATATTCGGTTCTATGGTTGTGAAGGGGTAGTTGGCAATGTCTACATCCACCATTGTTGCTGATTTGAAGAAGGTTGATTTTCCCGCGTTTGGCTTACCCGCAATACCTATCTCTATCATCTGTTCATCTTCCCCCTTCTTTCGTAATCTCCGACCTTTCTATTCCCGAAGAGTCCTTTAAACTTTTTTATGTTTTTTCTCAGGTGATTTGCCATTTCAGAGGAGATTTCTTCCTTTCTTTCGTAAAAATCTATTATCTCGATTGCCTCATCCTCGTTCCTGCACCTCTCGAAATGATCAAAAATAGTAGGTATAACAGGATCGATCTCATGAACGAGGTTCGGAAACATCTTCTTCAGTTTGTTGGAGTTCCATTCAAGCATCTTCATCTACCTTATTGACTCTTCTTCTTTCTACTCCGTTTCTTCTCTGTTTTGGATCTTGCATCCTTATCCATATCTATTTGAGAATTCTCTGGTTTCTGTTCCACTACATTTTCCGGTTTTTCCTCTTTCTTGGGTTCTTCTTTAGCTTTCAGCTCCTTTACTTCTTTCTTTTTATCTTCTTCTGCTTTATCTGATCCNTTTCCCTCTTTTTCTGCATCCTTCTTGGTTTCCTCTAATTTTTTGCTTTCTTCAGGATTTTCTTCAGGTATCTCAACGAGATCGTTTACGATCTCCTCAGCTTTTATGTCCACGGGAATGGAGAGTCTTTCCGGAATATCAACGGAGCTTTTTATCCATACACCTTTCTTGCCTATTATTGATGCCTCGACTTTGCATGAGTCTTCCATCAGTATTTTTTCTCCGTTCATTGATCCAAAAACTTCGGTACCGTTAACCAAGTATATCTCCCTCCCCTCAATAGCTCCATGAACTCTCGATGCATCAAGAACAACATCCCCTGTTCTTATACTACCGAAAATCTCGCAACCCTCAGCTTTAAAGCTCTTACACCTCACATTACCAAGAATCTTGCTACCTATTGCGATGAATTCCTTGTTGGTTTCAACGAACTCCAAATCTGCTTTTGAGTTATCAGGAATAATCAGCGGGTTCTTGAACTCTTCAGTAGGCATGAGTTTTTCCACCTCTTCAAGCCTTCCAAGGCGTAAAAGCTCCAGTATGTACAGGAAAAGGAACATCAAAACCGGTAACGGGTCTTGGATTGTTATTAACCCTTTTGCCTCGAAGCCACCTTTGATTCTTACATTTCTTCCTATCTCCAAATCGCCGAAAACAGTCAATCTTCCGTTAATTGTTGTGAATTCACCGATAAAAGCATCTCTTTTGCTAACGACATCACCGTTAACTGTAGTCCAAGAATCGAGCCTAACCTCCTCTCCTGTTATATTTCCGTCAATCGTCGTCCTCTCGCCTACTATTATCTTCCTGCCAATTAGACCGTATCCTATCTTGCACCCCGCCCCGATTATTATATCGTTTTCCGTTACGATTGTTCTTTCATCGAATCTCGTATTTGGCGGTATTACAAATCGATTAAATTCGAGTTCTACTTCCTCATCCTCTTCCATTTCGATCTCTTCAACCTCTTCCATCCACCCCACCTATGCCCCAAATTTTTTGGTGTTGTTGGTGAGATCAAGTGCGATATTTAACAAATCCTTTCCTTTAATTCTACACAATCCTCCTTTATATGCTTTTAGTTCTGAGAATTCTTCAACATCATCCACTCTAACTCCATCAAAAACAATTGTAACAGGCACAGGGTCTGCAGTGTGGTCTTTTACTGTTATTGGGGTGGAGTGGTCAGCGGTTACTATCAGGCATGTTTTGGAGAAATCCAGATCCTTAAAAACTTCCATTTCATGGTCTAGTTTCTCAATGAACTTCTTCTTTCCTTCGAAATCTCCGTCATGTCCGAGTTCGTCAGGAGCTTTTATGTGAACAAGAACCACATCGTATTTCTCGAGAGCGTCGATGGCTCTCTCGAATTTTGCCTTCAGGTTGGTATTCTTGTTCCCCGTAACACCTTCAACCTCCAAGACATCCGCTCCGATAAACTTCCCGATCCCTTTTATGAGGGTTGTTCCGGTTATGAACGCAAGTTTCAATCCGTACCTCTCCTCAAAAGGATCGATCTTNCTGACAACACCAGCACCTCTAAGCAGTAGCACATTTCCCTTCAGGAGTCCCTTTTTCTGTCTTTGGATGTTTATTGGATGGCTATCTAGTATTCTGTGCGCCTCCTCCATGAAATAGTTTATTGCTTGGGCTGTAATCTTGGACTCATCACTATCATCAAGGGGTTTGGATTTTTTTACATTCTCTCCGATGACCTTCGGGTCTGTTCCGGTAACTCTTTCGGAAACCTTCTCTCCTCTGAAAACTATTGCCCCTCTATGACCGCTACCCCGCTTGAAGATGAAATCCATGCCAAAATCTCTTAGGCTGATCTCATTCACCGCTTTCACGAGTTCATCGGTTTCACTGATTCTGCCCGCTCTTCTATCTACAACAGTCTTCTCAAAAACACTATCGGAGCTCCCCTCTACCGTGCCGAAATTCACTCTGAAAGCCAAATCACCGGGTTTAAGCTCAATTCCTGCACCTGATGCCTCAATCGGACCCCTTCCAGAGTAGCATTTGAACGGATCGTATCCGAATAAGGCTAAGTGGGATGTATCGCTTCCCGGTCTTACTCCNGGGGAAATCGTGTCCATTATTCCGTTAATTCCAATTTTGGCGAAGTAGTCTAGATTGGGAGTTTTTGCGGAATCAAGAGGGGTCTTTCCGTTTATTGGTCTGTCAGAGATGCCATCTATCACAATGAAAAGAATTTTTCCCGATCTCATCAAAGGGAGTATTTGTTTGACTTTAAATATTGTTTTCCCTTTTTGTGAATTGATAGGGAAGCTGAATGTGTCGGCATAAAGGGTAGTTACCTTTCGACGATCTTGGATGATCTTATGTTCTTACATTTAATTCTCTTGGCTATGATAGCTCCAGCGAAAATATCGTCTGCGGAAACTTCCTTTTTTGCATTTACGGTTCCGAGTGCGTTAATCGTTTTGGCTTTTATGCTGGAAGTTGAGGAAACAACATCTCCCTTTGAGTGTATCTCATCCGCAATAATCGCTTTATCAACCTTTATCGAGCCCGCGTAAATCTTTCCCGCGGTTATCGACCAACCTGCGGAAACGGTTCCGTCAGCTATTATGCTCATGGCTTTGATGTACCCACCGGCTTTTACGACCTCTCCTTTGATGTAGCTGGCACTTCTCAGGTGTTTTGTAGTTTCGATGAATGAATTGGCTCTTATAAACCCCTCAGCCTCAATCGTCACCCCTTTGATGAAGCCATCAGCCTGAACGAACCCTTTTATTTTGCACGGTTTGGTGAACTCAANGTTACCGTCGAAAATTAAGTTTTNGCTGATGGACTTTCTGCTCTCTGTATGGGTTCTCTCAGCTTTTCCCGTTTTCTCAGACCCCATCACTCAAGTTTTGACATTGGGAAAGATAAGGTTATCTGTTTGCGAGATGAGATATTGAGTTTATTTGAATTCGATTTTCAAGGACTCTGCGATATCTCACTCACCCGATTAGCTGATGCGGACCAGATATTGTTTTTCCCGGTTGGTAGCTTATACGGATTCTTTTATATTCAGCTCTGTAATTACTACAACCCCGTTTCTCGAAAAATACACTCGATTAACCAAAAAATTATATCCTTTGAGAGCAAAGTGATTTGGATGATCCCAATAATTAAAATGNATGGCAAGGAGTTGCCCATCCTCATTCACGGCACCTCGCCGTTCATAGGTGCAGGGCAGTTTGGTTCCAAGGCTGAGAGCTATTATAGGAGGTTCTATCTCAATCCGTCACTCATGTCCCAGTTCTTTGTTTATTTCTCNACCAAGTGCTATCCATGTATTCATATAAGCCCTCATCCACCAATTCTTGAGGCTATGGAAATTGCAACAGAAATAAGAAGCATAAATGTTATTGCTACAGTGGAATCAAAGAATGAGCTTGAACTGATTGCAAATCTCGATCCGATGATTGTTTTTCTGCATGGTTCGAGATCGGATATGTTGAATGAGGATGAGATTAAAGATTTTTCAAAGGCATGCAATGATCTGGGAATGGTACCGGGAATAGCAACTCACAAGCCCGGTACAACCATTTTGGAGGTGGAAAAGCTCGAAGCGGTAAGAGCTTACATGGTTCCGGTAAATCCGCTCGGTTTGTACATGGAACCCTCATTTGATTCCACACTAATTGCGATAGAGCATGCGAGGAGGAACGATAAATACATTATCGGGATGAAGACTCTTGCGGGAGGAAGGATCAACCCATACAAGGGCTTTCCGTTTGCACTGAATTACTGTCATGCAATAGTGGTCGGGTTTACAGAGTTTCAGCAGATTGATGAGGCGGTATCCTTGGTGAAGAAGATAGTTGAAGAGGGCACACTCTAAAACACACTAAGAAGCACTCTGAAAAATTATCTAACGGAAATTCTAATCTCTGAGGGGTTTCTAACGATTCCAGAGATCTTGCATATCTCCTCTGCAGACCTCACGAATTCCTCTCTCTCCTTCTTATCGAAATCTCCCTCAATTTCAACACTTATGTTGAAGAGCCACTCGGTCTCACCTTCCGTGTTTCTCTCTATCTCAACATTAATTTCGAGATTATCTATCTTCTTTTCCCTGATCTCCGCCATCGATAGCAATGTGGTTCCTAAGCAACTACCTATGGCGATCAGAAGAAGTTCTGTTGGTTTGAATCCAGTGTTTTCTCCTTTCTCATGTAATCTTTGATCCACGATAACCGAATGCTCTCTTGCTGTACCAACAAACTTTCTCCTGCCAATCCATGTTATCACCGCGGAGCTTTTATCCTTCTTAGCGTCGATTGTACAGCACGCATCCGCTATTTCATCTGAGTGCTCCATGATGATTAGAATCCGCCAGTATTTTTTAACTTTTCCCCGTCCTTTTACTGAGTCGCAATCTGGCTGGAATTAATTCCAGCAAAAGTCTTCAACAAAAGAGTTTTATCGTAAGCCCTCAAAATAGCTATAAATGGATCCGTTGTTCGTTGCAGGGCTAATCTCGAAGAATATGGAGAGGTTCTCCAAACCCCTCAACACCCCTGAGTTGGACTGGGGTGAGTACAAAACTGAGGGTGAGTGGCTGTATTTTACCGGAAAACTCTATCAACTCACCCCTTTTATTGAACTGCTAACGGAAAAGAGGTTTAAATTCTTGAGATCAAAGGTGGTTATGGAAAGGTTGAGTGGGATGTATCTGGGTTTCCTTAAACCACTGCTGAGAAAATCGCTGAACGAATCCCGGAAAATTTTAAGGGACATCTACACTCTTCTGCACAATCGTGTATATTATTCTCCGGATCTCGATTTCTACAGCGGTGTGATTTTGTATGAGTTCGGTGATGAGGAAGGCTTTGAGAAGCATGCAGGTTTAGTGGCTGAAAGGCTTGAAAAAGCGAATGTGGAGAAGATAGTTACGATCGACCCTCACACCACATTTGCTCTGAAGGTTCTGTATCCAAAGTATGGGGGAGGGAGGTTCAAGGTTAAAAGCTACCTCGAACTCTTGGCGGAGAATAAGGTTGAACTCGATGAAGCCCACATCAAAAAAGCCANATCTTCGAGCTTTTATATTCATGATCCTTGTTACTATGGAAGATATCTNGATATCTCCCGTTTGCTTAGAAGNGTTCTTAAAAAGGTTGGAGTGAGCTACATAGATGTCAGGAATTCGAAAGATCTAACTTCATGCTGTGGAGGACCTATTGAGTCCATTGCTCCATCTCTTTCGAGGGAGATCGCGAGAATCAGAGTTTCGGAGTTTAATGGAAAGATACTGACAATGTGCCCAATTTGTATGTCGAATCTGAGAAAGGCGGGAGGAGAAGTTACAGATATTTCAACGGTTCTGAGGAGGTGTTTGAATGGATAGATTGATCTCCTCTCTCAGAAGAAATGGTGTTGAGGTTGTTGTGTCGAAAAATCCGGAAAAAGATGCTGAGACATTCTTCAACCGGCTGGATTGTCTGGTAAGTAGGGCGTTAAGCGTTGCAGAAGACACGGGTATACTGTTCTTCGGAGGATTCGAGGAGAGGAGGAAGGCTGGACTCGTAGAGCATCACATCGCGATCGTCAAGAGGGATGATATAAAGAGAGATACGATATCTGCATACTTCCACGCTTTGAGAAAGTCAAATGTTGTTTTTGCGGTCTCAAGCCCGTCAAAAACCGCGGACATAGAGGGAAAGCTGATAGTGGGGATGCACGGACCGAAGAAGTTCACAGTCATCTTGGAGGAGTATGAGGCTTGTGTGAGGTGGGACACGGAGTGATGTGGAGTGCGGAGTGCCAAGCGAGAGGTAGCCTCGAAGGTGAAGGCGATAAGTGAAGGGGTTTTAAGGTCTTGGAAAAACCTGCATGAAGCTGTTGAGTTCAACCTNTCCAACTACCCGTACCTCGCTGATTATGCGATGGATGTTAAGAACTCCAAGCTTGAAATAGCCAAAAACTACGATTATTGGGTGGATAGAGCGGTTGAAAAGTTGAGAAACTCATCCGTGCATGCATACTTTGCCAAATCTGGTGAGTCTGCAAGAAAAATAGTTGGAGATATTATTGGAAGTGGAAAAATAGTTGTAAAAGCGAAATCAATGGTTTCAGAGGAGATCGGACTAAGAGAACACCTCATAGATGGAGGAAATGAGGTGTGGGAGACCGATCTCGGTGAGTTGATCATTCAACTCGCCGGGGACAAACCCATGCATATGATAATACCCGCAATACACTATTCTGAAAAACAGGTGAGGACAATACTTGCGAAAATAGGGATAAGGGGAAGCAACGCCGAGGAGTTGGCGGAAGAAGTTAGAAAGTTCATGAGAGATAAATTTTTGAGAGCGGATGTAGGGATCTCGGGGTGCAATGCGTTCTCGATAGAGAGCGGTAGAATTTTTCTTGTTGAGAACGAAGGTAACATAAGACTTTCTACAACCCTGCCAAAGAAGTACATCGCTCTTGTTAGCATAGATAAGCTGTTGCACGATGACACCCTCGCATTGAAGTCGATATTGGTGCAGTCCGCTTATTTCGGCACTTTCCCTCCCGCTTACATTAACATAAATGAGAAAGTGGAAGAACAGGAGTTGCATGTCATTTTTATTGACAACGGAAGGAGTTCTGCAAGGTTTGTTGAACAGCTATCATGCGTTAAGTGTGGAAGGTGTCAGCTTGAATGCCCGGTTTTTCAGGTTATGGGGAACTTATGGGGTGGAACNGTGTATGGAGGTCCCATGGGGATCGGGTGGAATGAAATAGTTGGTGAGCATCAGGACATCTTTATTTCATGCTTGTGCGGGAAGTGTAAGTATGTTTGCCCAGTTGGAATTGATATACCCGAGATCATAAGAAGGCTGAGAGTTGAAGAATTCAGAAAGAGATGGCGGGGTTAAAACTATCAGGCATCCTTTCGTTCAATGTTTGAAACTCCCTCCAGTCTTTGATGCGACACTGTCTTCTTTTTTCTAACCGTGTTAGTTTATTATATTTACTTTTTTTTTCGAACTACTTAAATTTTTTTGTATTATTTCAATTTTTGAGGTTAATTTTATATACTTTAGTGTTATAGTTAAAAATGATGAAAAGTCTTGATGAAAAAGACATGAAAATAATTAGGATGCTCATGGAGGATGCGAGGATATCCTACACCAACATGGCGAAAGAGTTGGATATTACCGAAGCAGCGGTGAGAAAGAGAGTGAAGAATCTGGAGAGCAGAGGTGTTATAAAAAGATACACGATCGATGTTGATAGCACTAAGCTCGGATACAACATAGTCTCCCTCACTGGGATTGATACCGAACCCGAAAAATTCCTCGATGTGGCTAAGAAGCTGAAAGAAGAGGAGTTTACGAGAAATGTATTCATCACAACAGGGGATCACATGATNATGGCTGAGATCTGGGCGAAAGATGGAGACGAACTAACGAGAATAATCTCTGAGAAGATCGGGAGGCTTCAGGGGGTTAAAAAGATCTGTCCTGCTATAATACTGGAGAAGATCAAGTAGTTAGGTGGCTTAAGTTTGAACAATAATGAGTAAAATTAAACTATTTTTTTAGTGGCTATTTCCAGCTTTTTCTGAGTTGCGAACACCACGATGAAGCACACGATTTAAGTTAGTCCGAAGAGTCATAAAAAAGATATACTCCCTGATCAATTTGAGCCTATGGTAAAAAGTGAGATAAAGAATATATTCATCACGGGCCTGCTGATTTTCATACCCATCTCAGCAACTCTTTTCATCATATTCTGGGTTTTCAGGTATATAGAGGACATAATCCATCCTTATCTAACCCCGTCCGGCTACTACATTCCGGGAATGGGTTGGCTTGTGATAGTTCTTTTAATATTCTTTCTTGGACTCCTTGGAAGGTTTACCCTCGGTAGCAGGATAATTGAGGCGATTGAAGCACAATTAAGAAAGATCCCAATCATAAGAACGATATATGTCGGTGTTAAAGAGGCTACAAAGGCGATACTTGTCTCGGAGACTGAGAAGCTTAAAGGGGTCGTGCTTGTGGAGTATCCGAGGAANGGAATTTACACCCTTGGATTCACAACCGGAGCGATAATAGAAGAAGCAAGGGAAAAAACCGGTAAGAAGCTGATAAATGTTTTTGTGCCGACATCCCCCAATCCAACCTCGGGTTTCGTAATCCTGATACCAGAGGAAGATGTGATATACCTCAAACTAAAGGTGGAGGATGCGTTGAAAGTTATAATATCTGGTGGTTTCACAAGGTAGAGTGGGTGGGGTGTGAGTGTGGTAGAGTTTAGCGGTGGAAACAGGGTAATTTTAATCGTACTCTCTCCAAGTTTTTCCGCATTTTGTGCATCTGAAAAACCTCACTTCGCTTTCATCTGCGGATCTTAGCTGTCTGAGCCACCAGTAAGCCTCTCTGTTTCCGCACTCCGGGCATATTGCGTTGGTTGTTGGGAGGGTTTTAAGGCTCTCCCCTTCTATTACCGGAACATCCTCTCTATTTGTTTTTGAGACAATAACTATGCTTCTATCATCTTCGAGATCCTTCTCATACCCACACTTTCTGCATATTGCTCTGTTCTGGTTGTAAATCATAAGGCTCTTACATTTTGGACAGAATTCCAATTAAATCACCTCTTGCGGATTCTATCATTTTTTCATGGTCGAATGCAAGTTTTGGTAGGTTTTCAAGGGGAAACACTCCGACTTCCTTAGCATCACTCCCCGCCTTGAGTTCACCATCTCCCATTACGATGAAGCATACAGATACGAAATGACCCCTTGGGTCTCGGGAGGGTTGAGAGTATACTCCTACGAGCTTATAAATCTTCCCATCGAGTCCTGTCTCCTCTTTCACCTCTCTCAGCACAGCAGTCTCAACGCTCTCTCCGTACTCCACAATACCTCCGGGGAGTGCGTACATTCCCTTAAAAGGATCGTTTAGTCTTTTTATCAGCACTATTCCCCTTTTGTAGGGTATTATTGCATCAACAGTCAAAGTAATGCATTTTTTCTCCATTTCATTCACCTAAAATGAATTTCCCTTTGTTCAGATACAGTTTAGCTTTCTTCCATGCGATTTCCGTTTTTCCTATCTCGTTTAGAATATGAGAATCACTTCCCACAGAGTATTTAATCTTTTTTCCTCTGCACATTTCTAAGAAGTTGTCTGGAGGAGCCATATGGTGGGAATTTATTTCAAGAGCGATCTCGTTCTCTTCGATCAGATCAACTATCTCCAAGTCCAACTCCGGGATCTCGCTGACACTTCCGAAAAGTTCTGAATGCAGGTGGGCAAGAACATCTACTTGGTGTTTTTTGATGCACTTCATAATTCTGTCGTAGTACTCGGCTGGGTGTAGCTGGGTGTGGATCGATACCAGTATCAGATCGAACCTGAACTCTGGAAGAGCTATCTCTCCATCTGGGAGGATTCCNCATTCTATGGCACTGAGAACCTCTATATCGTATTTAGAGGAGAACCTCTCTATCTCTGCCTGTCTCTTTCTTGCTTTAGATTCGGTCAGTCCAAGTCTATGTTCGATGGAGTGATCCGCTATTGCAATAGCCTTCAATCCTTTCTCTTTCGCCCTTTTTATTATCTCCTCTATCTTGGCATTTCCGTCGGAATACTCGGAATGAATGTGCAAGTCGTACACAAATAACGAATTGTTTAAGTACCAGAATTAAGTTTTTTGCTCATGGATTTTTTAATCTTGATATCCATAGCGTTGATGTTCACATTTGTTATCTCCGGTATAAGGTATGTTGGTGGTGTTGGATGGATCCTCTTTGGAGTTGAGTGGATAACCAAACTCCCACACTATCTGGAGATACATGATTACTACAACTCCGTAATCGTTTTTTTGGCGTTTGTCTTCTTCGTTTTACTCGGGTATGCTGTGTTGAGTGATGAAAGGTATAAGGATACTTTCATAGAGATTACAGCATTTTCCGCTCTTGCGAGCTTGATTTACTTTCCGTTTGCGATATTTCCTGAGNTTGGTGATTGGTTGATTGTAAGAACCGCAAATGCAACAATAATCCTTGCGAATTTTTTGGGGTTTGAAATTACTAAGTATTCGAGCAAAATCATAGAGTTCAATTCTCATTATATTGAGATAATTCTTGCATGCACCGGAATTGAGAGCATGGCTCTATTCGCAGGGGCAACCCTCGGGATAAAAGCGGACATCAAGAGGAAGGTTACTGCGTTTTTTGTTTCGGTTCCCGTAATCTACATACTCAACCTCTTCAGAAATGTTTTTGTAACCGTAAGTTATGGTTATTCTTGGTTTGGAGAGAACAGCTTCTACATTGCTCACCATGTGGTCTCAAAGTTCCTCGCGACATTGGCTTTAATACTAATATCGCTCGCGGTATTCAGAGTTCTCCCTGAGCTTGCAGAATTAATTTTTAATCTGAAGGATGCAATGGTTGAAAGGTACAGCAAAATTATAAAGCGATGAGGGTGGGTAGTTTGATAGAGAAGAGTGTTGTCAATGTAGCACTTCCAGAACTGGTGCTATTTTTGATTTTACTCCTTGTTTATCAGCCACTCTCTTTCGTCGTACTCGCACTCATCCTCTTCACGCTCTATTTTTTCAGAGACCCTGAGAGGGAGATAGGAGAGGGAGTGGTATCTCCAGCAGACGGCAGAATCGATTACTTGGATGATAGAAGAGTCGAAATATTTATGAGTCCCTTTGATTGCCATGTGAACAGATCTCCTGTTGATGGAACAGTGAAAAAAATCACATATAAGAAAGGAAAGTTTCTTCCCGCATTTAAAAAAAGCTCTTTAAGCGAGAGAAATGAGATCATCATCCATTCGGAGGATGGGGAGTTTACCGTAACCCAGATTGCTGGTTTTTTTGCAAGGAGAATTGTGTGCTATGTTGAAGAGGGAGAGAGGGTAAGAAAGGGGCAGAGGATAGGGATGATAAGGTTTGGAAGCAGAGTCGTTCTGGAGATTCCGGAAAATTACAGAATCCTTAGAAAAGAAGGTGAAAAAGTGAAAGCGGGGGAAACAATCGCTGAAAGAAGATAACTGCTGGAAGTTGTGCAGATTGAAACATCCAGAAAAATTTTATATGATTGAGGTAATTTATTTCTGAGCGGTGGGACTGATGTTTGGTGCGTTGAATGATATCCGTGTTGCGGACATATTCACGGCTTTAAATGCTCTTTTTGGTTTTCTTGGCATATATTTCGTCTTCTTTGACATAAGGTATTCCGCACTTTTTCTTTTCGTGTCTGTGATAATGGATGGAGTGGATGGTGCGATAGCAAGAATTGAATTGAGTTTGCTTGGAGAAGACCTCGATTCGCTCGCGGATATAATTTCCTTTGGTGTACTGCCATCCATGATGCTGATCAAGGTCTCGAGCGGTGGAATCTACTACTCGATTGCGGGGCTGTTTCTTATATGCGGAATGATAAGGCTTGCAAGGTTCAATGTCCTTAAGATAAAGGATGAGTTTGTTGGGTTTCCCATAACTTCTTCCGGGTTGGTGTTAGCCCTTCTGATCTATCTGGGTTTTGAAGCTTGGGTTGTTGGGAGTGTGGCGGTAGTGCTATCGATTTTCATGATCTCCAATCTGAGATATCCGAAAGTGAGGGACAAGTTGTTGCTAATATTTGCGGGAATCGTTTTGGTTTCAGTGTTTTTCGTTTATGAATCCGCCTACATCATGCTGGGTTTAACAATTCTGTATCTTTTAAGTCCTTTTCCGATTGAGGTGAGAAAATGGCTGGAAAGAAGAAAAGGGAGGAAGCTTGTTTCGAGGCTGGAATAAAGCTTGGAGCTTTGTTCCACCAGTTCATTGGGATTCCAGTGAGCATGGAGAATGTTGAACTGGTTGAAAGGGTGATGGAGAGTTGTATGAAGCTCCAACCGTATGTATCCTTCTCCAAAGTAAGAATCGATAGAAAAAAACTCAAAAAATCCATGTCTGAGTTTGGATACACATCTTTGGAAGGAGAAATGCTCTACGCGGAGGTTGTAGTGAGGGTGGATGAGGAAGAGGTTAGAGCGATTCTCAGGTGGGATGAGGAGAAGAAATATCCGCTGATGTCTCTAATCTAAGTAAAAAATTAAAAAGTTCATTGATTCAGAAAATTGTTGGCGGAGTGTATTTGTGACCCCCATCTATTACTTCTACCTGAACCTTTTGTTTTATGTAATTAATCAACTCCTCTTTGTGTCTGCACGAGTTTGTTATGCATGAACCGAGGTGTATGGCATCAATGCTCTCTCCGAGAGGAGATAGTACGCCCTTCAGAACGCTCAAGTGAAGAGGTGCTCTCTCACCGTGACAATCTCCGCATTCCACAATTCCTACCACGCTTGCGGACTCTCCTTTGTATCTCTCGAACTCTCCCTCTCTTCGTGCCATCGCAATCAGACATCTCGCATCTGCTGGGCATACATTCTGCTGTCTAACCCTTCTGCAAGCGACAAGAGCAATTCTTTTCATGCTATATTCTTAATTATTTTTGATTAAAAATCTTTGGGCATCATCTTTTATACTCCGCCATTGTGTAGTTCTGTTGCAGAATATGGCCTCTCATTGCATTTTCGAGATCACTCCTGCTTGCACCGGGTTTTAATTCGAGAAGGATATCGAGAACGTAGACTCTCACGAAGTACCTGTGCTTTGAGCCTTCAGNAGGACACGGACCTCCATACCCTACATATCCAAAGCCATTTTTACCTTGAACTGCTCCAATTTCTTCTACAACTCCCGATTTGGGAATGTTTTCCGGTATCTCATCTGTTATGGGAACATTCCAGATTAGCCAATGGGTGAAGGTTTCGAAAGGTGCGTCTGGATCATCCATTATTATGGCGATGCTCTCTCCCTCGGCATTTTCTACGGTAATCTTGGGAGATACATCCTCTCCGTCACAGGTGTATCTCCTTGGGAATTCTTTGAAGTCTAATTTGATGATCAAGTCTTCTCTCGCTTTCTTCACATCTTTCGGCTCTCCTGTATTTTCCTTCTCTACGGTCTTTTCTGCACACCCAAAAAGAAGGATTGCGAGTAACAGTAGGAGGGTAACAGCCATTTTTCTCATATTTCATCCCCAAATAGTAGTTCGTTGGATGAAGAAAATATTTTCTGTGTTAGCTAATGTTTAATATCGAACATCTCACCATCAACCTTAACATCGATAGCAATGGAAAAGCTTATTCAAGCAACAGTATATGTGGTATAAACGGGTGATGGATGATGAACAAAGAAGACAGAATCGATTTTTTGACTCGGAAAGTACTCTCTAAATTCGAAGGGTACGAAATAAGTTCTAAGGATGTTGCGGATAGGCTAAAGCTTCTGATATACGAGTTTAAGGTTCCAGAAGACGAGGCGCTCAGAACGGTTGTGAATTACTTGGCTAAGGAGCTGGATTTGGCTCCTACTGTTTATGGTGACAGCCCCTTCAGAAAGATATCTGAAATAAACAGGGATGGTGAGTGGGTTAGCTTGAAAGTGAAGGTTGTACAGCTCTGGGATGCGAACAGCCCGAATGTCTCGCAGGTTGGTTTGATTGGTGATGAGACCGGGATAATCAAGTTCGTTATATGGGAGAAATCCAAAAAAGGGGAGGTTGAAGAGGGAAAAAGCTACATATTCAAAAATGTTGTCACAGACTCCTTCAGAGGTAGAATGCAGGTTAATGTGAACAGAAACTCCGACATCATCGAGATAGACGAGGAAATCTCTCTTCCACCGAGGGAAATTGAGATTGAAGGAGCTTTGATAGCTATTCAGCAAAATAGCGGACTAATACAGAGGTGCAAGACATGTAACAGGGTTTTGAAAAAGGGAGTGTGCATAGTTCACGGTAAGACAGAAGGTTATGACGACCTCAGAGTCAAAGGGGTTGTGGATGATGGGGAGAGCTACTACGAGATCATTCTCAATGAGGAGAATCTGAAAAAACTAACTGGAATTGATTTGNCTACTGCAAAGAAGATTGCGGAAGAAAACCTCGATAGAAATTCCGTGTTGGAGGAGCTGAAGAATAAGCTTCTCGGCAATTACTTCGTCCTCAGGGGATCGAGAGGTAACAGGTACTTCATTGTTAATGACATCGATTACCTCGAGAAGGATGTTGTGGAGTCAGCGAAGAGAGTGCTGGAGGAAATAGAATCGTTAGATATTTCATGAGGTGGTGTGTGTGGAACTTCAAAGAAGGGAGGTTGCAAAAAGGGTTTTCGCTTATGAACTTTCAAGATCCACCTTCTCTAAATCTGAGGGGGGAGAGAAGTCTCCCAAGTATGTAATAACTCCCACTGGGGCGAAGTGCAACAGAGTTTTTATGGTGGGGGTTCTGCTCGATAAGGAAGAGGTAAGCCCCGACTCCAATTTCTGGAAGCTCAGGATAAGCGATCCAACCGGTGTCATCAACGCTTTTGTCGGAAGATACCAAACGGACGCCCTTGAGAAACTATCTACAATTGATATTCCGTCTATGGTTTCCGTCACAGCTAAACTAAACATTTTTGAGGGAGAGACAGCGAAGTTTCTGTCTCTGAGACCCGAGGAGATAAACCTCTCCACCACCAAGATGAGGGACTACTGGGTTATTGAAACAGCCAAGCAGACGATCGATAGGATAAGGAGAATTGTTAATGAAGAAGGTGAAGAGTACAAGCTTGCTAAGGAGATTTACAACACCAACATCTCTGAGTATGTAGAGATGGTTAAGAAGGCGGTGTCTGTGGTTCTTGAAGAAGCAGAAGTATTTTCCGATAGATCTGAGGTTAAAGAGCCAAAGCTGAAGGAAGAAAAACTGGAAGAGGGGCTGGAGGAATTGGAAGAGATAGACGAAGCTGTTGACATAGATGAATTCGAGTTCGAGGAAGAGGAATGGGATTTGAGCGACATTCTCAAGGAGGAGTGAAAAAGCATCGGTTGGGTTGTTGGTAGATTTTTGGGAGCTGAGGATTGTACAGTCGGGAAAATCTATTAATAATTGAGTGGGAGTGGTGGTTTATGGAATCAAGTCGAGTTTCGGAGATATCCACATCTCAAATACGGAAAATGTTTGAGGTTGTTGAGAAGGCGAGGAAGATGGGAAAGGAGGTCATAAGCCTCACCATCGGTGAACCTGATTTTGACACGCATCCCGAGATCATAGAAGGTGCAAAAAAGGCAATGGAAAGTGGATTCACTCACTATACTTCAAACTTCGGCATTGAGGAGCTTAGGGGGTTGATAGCAGAGAGATACGGTGTTGATGTAGGAGAGGTTATGATAACATGCGGTGCAAGTGAGGCGTTGTTGAATGCATCTCTGGCTTTCATCGAAAGAGGCACCGATGTTCTGATTCCGGTTCCGAATTTCATATCCTATTTCATATACTCTAAGCTCTGTGAGGCGAGTATGATCATGGCTGACACATCTGATAGGGACTATATAGCGGATTCAGATTTGATAAACGAGAAAATCACCAACAAAACTTCAGCAATCTTTCTGAACTATCCGAACAATCCTACGGGAGCGGTTATGGATGACAGAGAGATGAAAGCTGTTGCGGAGATAGCGAGAGATAATGGTTCGATTTTGGTGAGTGATGAGGTGTACAACTCCATCTACTATGACAAGAAGCCCGGAACTCTTGCTGGGGAAGAGGGAGTGGTTGTGATAAATGCCTTCTCCAAATCCCTCGCTATGACTGGCTGGAGGATAGGCTATGTTATCGCTGAAGAAAAATTGCTCGATTCTATGCTGAANGTTCACCAAGTTAATGGAGTGTGTGCTCCAGCCTTTGCCCAGAAAGCCGTAGCAGATGTGATTTCCAGCGGAACAGCTGATAAAATTACGGAAAGCATGGTGAAGGAGTTCAGAAAAAGAAGAGATTTCGTGTATAACTCCTTGAAGGACATTTTTGAGGTTAAGAAGCCGGAGGGAGCGTTTTACATATTCCCGGAAGTTAATATGAACGGAGCAGAATTCACTGAAAGGCTGTTGTTGGAAAAAGGAGTTGCAGTAACCCCCGGTTTAGCTTTCGGAGGAAATGAAAGAACCGTGAGAATATCTTATGCCTCGTCCATCGAAAATTTGAAGAAAGCGATGGAGTACATAAGGGAGTTTGTGGAAGGGACATGAGAATTCGGAGAATCTGGAAAGTTTGAAAAATCTGGAGGGNGCCCCGGCAAGTGATATGAAGCTACACGTCCTCCGTCTTTTCAATTTCTGCATCTATCTCTTCCAATATTTTTTCCACCACTAGTTCCGAAACGATTCCTTTTATCACAGCATCTCTCAAAGCACTTTTTTGAGAGTTCAAAATTCTTTTCCAAGCCCTTATCCACTCCTCTTTTAGGATCTCCTCGTTCGTTCTTTCCTTTATTTCCGTGGACACCTCCTCCAACAGATTTTTCAGGTCGTCCGATATTTTTATTGCGATCTCTCTTGGAATCTCTCCATTTCTCCTCATTCTGTCTATTTCTTCCATTGCAGATTTATATGCAATTCTTTTTGCTATTAGCTCCTCGTATATCAACCTTTTCTCATCAACTCTCCCGAAAATTCTGTTAACGAAGAATTCGAGTGTAAGTCCTTGGATTACCAAGGAGAAGAAAACAACACCAAATACCATGCTTGCAATCATGTCTCGATATGCTACACCTTCGAGGGACAGAGCCAAGGCTATCGGTATTGTGCCGTGTAAACCTCCCCAGAAAATTATGTGCTTCCAGCTTTTAGGCAGTTTGTCACNGTATTTGTCGTTTATGAAGAGAAGTGGATAAACCGCAAAAGCCCTTCCGAGGATTACTACGGGGATTGAAATTGCAATAGCCATCCAGTATTCTGAAATTTTATCGAAGTGTATGTCTATTCCGATTAGGAGGAATACTATCGAGTTTACAACGAAAACGAAGAATTCCCAGAAGGTTATTAAGGCAACTCTTGTTGTGGGGGACATTGAGAAGTATCTCCCGTAGTTCCCGATGATTAATCCCGCAATAACAACCGCTATGACTCCGCTGACATGCATGGATTCTGCGATCAGGTATGTACCGAACGCGATTATCAATGTTATTGCTATCTCGATCTGGTGATCGTCTATGTAGGCGAGCACTTTATAGGCAAGATACCCAATCGCGAAACCAACTATAAATCCTCCCGCGACAACGAAAAGGAATGTAATGATTCCGNAGACGATGTTTTCAAATCCGAAACTCCCNGATTTTATTGTTTCGAGTAGAATACCAAATATAACAATTCCAGTACCATCGTTCAGAATACTCTCTCCTTCGATTATGGTTGTTAGCTTTTTATCCGCTCCAAGCTTTTTGAATGTAGATAGAACTGAAACAGGGTCAGTAGGTGAAATCATAGCTCCGAATAGGAGGGAAATCGAAAGAGGAAGAGATAAGAGGATTGAGATTGCATATCCAGTAAAAATTACCGAAATCAGAACCCCGATAAGTGCGAGGATGGATATGGGTTTTATATTCTCTTTGAGGTTGCCTATATCCATGTTCAGTGCACCTTCAAACAGAAGTGGTGGCAGAATTAGTAGGAAAATCAGATCTTCGCTGAGCTTAATCTCTGGAAACACCCTTAAAATGCCAACAAAGAACCCTACGAGAACGAGTGCTATGGTATAGGGTACCTTGATGTATCTGCTTGCTACCGCAACCCCTGATGCTATTAGCATTAAAGCAATAAATTCGTAAAGCTGAATAGCAAGCTCCATATTTCAAGTAAAGACATGGTGTATTTATCAGCTTTCATCCATGATTCTTGCAATTCTACAGCTATCCAATTCTATAATTCTGTGATTCTATGATTCTGCTAATTCTGTAGTTCTCGAACAATCTGAAAAACACCACTAACCTTTTATCATATTCGACACTCGTTTATAGGATGAATGCTGAAGGGGTAGCTAGATTCGATTCAAACCTACCGAGGATAATTCTCTTTACCGGGAAGGGAGGAGTTGGTAAGACAACAATTGCATCTGCAACCGCATTAAAGGTATCGAAAAACAAAAAGACTCTTGTGATATCTACGGATCCAGCACACAGTCTTGCAGACTCATTTGAAGTTGAGTTGAAGCCCTATCCAACAAGAATTAGGAATAATCTCTATGGAATGGAGGTCAATGTCGAGTATGAACTTGAAAGACACTGGGATGTGATAAAAGAATATCTTACTGTTTTTTTCCAGTCACAGGGAATTGACGATGTCATAGCAGAGGAACTTGCAATTTTTCCCGGGTTTGACGAGCTTGCAAGTCTTCTGCACTTGCTCGAGTTTTACAAAAAGAAGGAGTACGATGTTATAATTCTCGATTGTGCTCCGACTGGGGAGACTTTGAGACTTTTGAGCGTTCCGGAGATTGCGAAATGGTACATGAATAGGTTTTTCGGGATAGAGAAGAAGATTCTGAAGATCGTTAGACCCATTGCGGAACCCCTCATTGATATCCCACTTCCGTCCGAGGAGGTAATGGATAAGATTCAGGACTTGTACTCGAGAATCAGCATGCTTAAGGAGATACTCGAAAGCCCGCAAACAACTGTCAGAATAGTAACGAATCCTGAAAAAATGGTAATTAAGGAGTCGGAGAGGGCCTTTACTTATCTCAACATATTTGGTTACAGGGTGGATTGCATAATTATAAATAAGGTTCTTCCTGAGAATGCGGGAGAGTACTTCAGGAAGTGGATCGAGCTACAGAAGTTTTANATGGATGAAATTTCTGCAAGATTCCCGATTCCGAAGTTTACCGTGACATTCAAGCAGGAGGAGGTAACAGGGGATAAACTCGAAGAAATTGCGAGGGAGTTGTACGGAGAAAGAGATCCATCAGATGTTTTTTCGGATGTAAAGCCCATGAGAATTGAGAAGGATGATAAAGAGTTCAAACTCATCATCAAAGCACCTTTTGTTGATAAAAAGAACATTAAGCTCCTTAAAAGAGGAGAGGAGCTTGTTATTATCGCAAATCAGTGGAAGAGAATTCTCTATTTACCGCAATCACTGGCATTAAAAGAACCAATCTCAGCAAAGTTTATCAGTGATGAGCTGAATATAGTTTTTAGATAAACGAGGTGAAAAAATGGCAAAAGAAATTAAAATCAAGGTTCCGGAAATCGATGAGGTGTTTCCTGAAGAGGTAAGAAACCATATCTTTCAGTCGTACAAGGAGCTTCTGATGGCTTTCAAAAAGGCAATTGACTATCAAATTGAAAAAATTGACGAGTTACAGGAGAGGATGAAAACCGAGAAGAAAGAGCTGAAGAGGATAAGTGTTGAGTAGTCCGATACAATCTGCTGTGGTCTGATTACAACACCTGATCTATACCCGCAAAATTTTTTTAAGTCCGTTCGATGTGCACTCCTTCATGAAAATGAGAGATAAATGTAGGGATTGTATGNTATGCTTTAAACCGAGAAGAAGGAGCAGGTAGAACATGAATTCTCTGTTTTTTCTCGAAGAATATGGTTTTCTACCGTTTAGAAGGAAATCCAAGAGATCTGTGAAACCCCATCTAACATTGAGGTTTAACTCGAGCGTTGTAACGGACTTCCATATTGACTCTTACAGGGGCTATTCCGCGGATAACTATCTCTACTTTAATCTAATAACTCACGCTCACTCCGACCATTACGGGCAGAGCAACATGAACAATCCCTTTTCGGTATCCTCGGAAGAGACCGCAAACATACTCTCGGTCCTCGGCGGGAGAAAATTTCCCGGTATAACCTTTAAAATTGGAGAAAAGATAAAACTTGGCGATTTTTTTGTGAGAACATACTCCACCCAGCACATCTTCGGTTCAACGGCGTTTTTGATCAAAGCGGACTCGAGGATCTTGATAACCGGTGATGTGAAGGACTTTTCCTCACTTCCGAAATGTGATGTGCTCATAACCGAAGCAACCTACGGCAGTCCGGATTACATCTTTGAGGAGGAGATTGATAAGTTAATCAGCTATGCAAGTAACTCCGTTTTCGGAGTGTATCCTGTTGGAAAAGCTCAAAGAACAGCTAAGATTCTAAGTGAAAATGGCTACAGTGTTTCCGGCAGTGAAAGGATAGTAAAGCTCTGCAAGGTGTTTGGAATCGAAGTTACTGAGGAGGGGGAGGTCCATCTCGTTCCTCCGAGAGATCTTTATTATTGCAGAGGCAAAAGGTATGTTCTAACAGCACAGAATTTCTACAGATTTCCCAGAATAGTGATCAGCGATCACCTCGACTTCAGAGGTCTGCTGGAGATGATAGACCACTGCAGTCCTGAGCATGTTATATTCTATCACGGAAAGCCATCAAAGGAACTGATAGAAGTGGTGGGTGAGGATGTGTCAGNTGTATCTGTTCTGAGTGATCTGGACATCATTCGGGAGTTTGATTGAGTCTTGAACTGAGTGAACCTAAGTTGCCTCGGAAGCGGGTTTGAAGCTCTTCCATGTGTATACCGCCAAGTACATGAAGGGTGTATCCACGATCGCTATTGTTAGTTTCAGAATGTACTGTCCGAGTATCATGGACGCAATCGCTTGCGGTGGGAAAACACCATAGAAGGCTATTAGGATAAACACAACGGTATCTATCAACTGTGAGACCATTGTGGACGCATTATTCCGTAGCCACAGAAATCTACCCTCGGTTTTNTCCTTCAGAAAGTGGAATGCGTAGACATCATGCGTCTGGGAGACCGCAAATGCGATGATGGATGCGAAAACGACCCTTGGAGCAAGTCCAAGAACATTTTCAAAGCTTTTAAGCAAATCTTCAGTCATAAACGGAGCGGGACTCCACTGAAGGGCTATAATGATAGAAATTACCGCTACAATATTTGCAAAAAACCCGGTAATTACTGCTTTTTTTGCGTTCTCCTTTCCGAATATCTCTCCTATGATGTCAGTTATTAGGAATGTACTCGCATAGACTATGACTCCAGCAGGACCGATCAATAAGCCCACAAACGGAACCTCTCCGACTGAAATCAGTTTTACCGCTATGATGTTAGCAACTACCGTGAGTGAGGCATACATGCCTATTGCTATCTCAACTCCGAACTTTTCGGAGAGTATCGTGATCAGTGTTACGATCCCGAGAGTTAGCGAGACCCATGCAACGAACTCTGAAAGTAGCATCGATCCACCTCTGAGCAGTCTGGATCGATACTTAGTTTTAAAAATTTTACTAAGGATTGCTTTAAGGAATTATCTCCGTGGTGTTGTTGTAAGGTGGGTACGAGAACAAGTAATTTAACTGATCTCCGGTTTTGAATGTCTTGGTAATCTTTGGAATTGCCTTTTTGATCTCTTCAATCAGGTGGATTGTCGCGGAACAAATTTTTTCAATCTTATCCTCACCCCATAACCTTTCCCTGTTGAAGAACAAACATCTCCCTCCACATACATCAAACCATCTGCATTTGCATTTGCTCTTGTCGAGAAATGTCTTCCTCTTCAGCCCGTTCCATATNTCTCCTGCATGATTCCATGGAAGCTCTGCACATATCGGGCATGCGACTATTCTCCCGTCTGTTGTTATCGTGAAGGAATCCACTCCAGACCCACATGGTGGTGAAGGAAGTCTTCTCCCCATTAAGGCTGAAGTAATTCCAAGGAAGGGAACTATTCCCAGCAGGTTACCTTTTTCCATCTCTTGAAGCCAGTATTCCACGAGTCTTGTCACACCGTTCTTGTAGCTTTCTATCCATGAGTCGAAGTTGTTGTAGAATGTCTCCTCAACCCATACCACATTTAACTGCCAGTGCACGTAATTGAAGTGGTTCAGGAGGTGTCTGACATCTCTATATATGTCTGTTTTATCTGTCACGACCATCCTTGCAATGAGATCTCCGTCAAATCTTCCTTTCAAATTCCTAACATTCTCAATTACNACATCGTAAGTGCTTCTTTTTTTGTTTTCTCTCTTATTCCTTCTGTACACATCATTTACTTCTTTTACCCCGTCAATTGAAATGAGAATCGTGTCGAGTTTTTCTATGGTTTCATCACTCAGCTTTTCGAGGAGTAGACCGTTGGTTTGCAGAATATAGTGCTCTGCGGAGGTCTTGTCTATTATTTCCTCCATCAGGTCGACTCTTAACAGAGGTTCACCACCGTAAAATGCAATGGAGTAGTTTTCGTATTGATTTAGGAATTTGGACAAGTCATCCACCGAATAGNTCATCTCTGGTGGCATGACATCCTTATCAATACTCCCTCCACAGTAAACACAGTTCAGATTACACCTTCCGGTGATTATTAAAATGAAGAGCATGTAACCACCGAAGGCTGACTATTCTACGATCTCGATTATGAATAAAAGCTCGGTTTCGGGCTCTCTCAAAAAGCTAATGAAATCTCTACTTAAGTCGAGGGCAGATTTATTGGCATTTATCAAAAGAGTTCTTCCGCAGACATATTCGCTTCTTCTTATAACGATGTCTGTTTGGTGGGTAAATGTAAGGTTTTTAGCTCCGAAACCTTTGATTTCCTCTTTAATGTTGTAATCCGGTAGTTTAAGCGTCACTTTTGCCATTTTACCTTCCTTTAAGGCATGTTTTACCTTCTCTGAGATTTCTGATATCCCCTTATCCGCGGAGACGCCTATGATACAGTCTCCCCTTAAACTTAGTTCTCCTTCCTTGGTTATCTCTAAGGTTGTTTTGTGGGTTGCGGTTATGTTTTTGTGCCCTCTNGCAGAAATTATCTCCTTCATTATACCCCTTGCCAGTTTTGTTGATCCTGGCCTCCAACTCCGTTGCTAATCTAATCTCCAGAAACCCAATTTTCGTGATCTTTGCACACATCTTTATACTCGCAGTCGAAGCATGCGTACTTCTTCCAAANAGGCAGTACCTCTGCCAACTTGTTTCTAACATCCCTCCATCTTACAAGGTCACCGGGTTTGATGTTCAAGAGGTTCATGGCAAGCAAGTCCAGTTCCGCTATCTTCTCCTCTCCCTTGGTGCACAGACCATCCATGAGATTCGGACAGGGTTTGCAGATATCATCCGCACCCATGATGACTTTGATCTCCCGTTCATCAATTTCTGAGAATAGACTCTCCAAATTCTTAATGAACTCTGGCGTGTATCCCTCTCCTCTGAAGAAGTGGAGACAAATGAAGTGATGTCCTCTGAACTCCATGGAGTTAAATCTGAATCTGGGTTTAAAATAATTAAGCTCATCATGAGTTTCGCCATTTTTAAATATTATTCTTCAAAAATATGGGTAAAATGTATGAAAACTATAAATCTCCAACCGTATCGGATGGTACTTGGGGCATCGAGGTAGAAAACCTAACCGTCAGGTTTGGCAATTTTGTTGCGGTCAAGAATCTCTCGTTCAAGGTTAGGAAGGGCGAAATCCTCGGGATAGTAGGTTCAAACGGAGCGGGAAAGACTACCACGGTGAAGGCGATACTCGGATTGGTGAAACACGAGGGAGAAGTAAAAGTCCTCTCCAAACCTCTGAATGAAGTGAAAAGTCGTATTGGGTATGTACCACAGACTTTTTCCCTGTATCGAAGTTTAACTGTTGAGGAAAACTTGATGTTTTTTGGAAGAATTTATTCGGTCGATGAGAGGAATTTGGAGATAGGAATGTCAAAACTCCTAAGGTTTGTGGAGCTTGAAAAATGGAGGAAAACTACAGTTGCAGAACTAAGTGCTGATATGAAGCAAAGGCTTATGGTTGCATGCTCCATGCTTCATGATCCTGACATCCTTATACTCGATGAACCAACTGCAGGAATAGATCCGATCTCTAGAAAAAACTTCTGGGAGGGATTCAAAGCACTCAGAGATGAGGGAAAAGCAATTCTCATTACAACTCATCACATGGAAGATGCGGAAAATTGTGATAGGATCATCATCATGAAAAATGGGGAGAAGGTAATTGAAGGAAGTTTGGAGGACATAAGAAAGGTGGTGGGAGAGAGAGTGTTGATCAAACCTTTCAACATTGATAAAGCGGTAAAATTGTTTGATGAGTTTGGTTTTCATTACAGCGTTGAAAATGATTGGATCGAGGTTTATGTTGATGATTCCTCATCCGCTATGCCTGAAATAATTTCTGCATTGAAAAGAAGGGGGATAGAAATTGAGAAAGCTAAAACGAAAATTGAGGGATTGGAGTCAGCTATAATAGATCTGAGTAGGTGAATGTCGTGGAGGTAAGGAGAATTGAGATCATCATCAGGAAAGAAGCATCATCTATTCTCAGGGAGAGGAGACTGCTCATCATCTTGGCAATTCAACCTGTTCTTCTCATTAGTATAATTGGCTACGCATTTTCGGGAGGACTAAGAGATCTTCAAGTAGGTGTGATAGATGATGACTTTTCAAGAGATTCGGTTAGTCTTATCAATAAGATATCCTCGTCGAACATCTTTCGGGTAAAATACCTAATTGCTACTGAGGATGAGGGAATAGAGTTGATTAGGAGAGGGGAGTTGTCTGCAGTAATTCACATCCCTAAGTTTTTCGGAGATAATGGAGTTGAAATTTTTGTAGATGAAACGAACATCAACTTTGCGGAGAAAGTAGTTGGATATCTGAGGGGTGTTGTAGGAGAGGAAGCTAAGGTAAAATACAACCCTGTTTTTACAACTGGGACGAGGTTGATAGACTTTATAGCTCCATCGGTAGTAGCGGTAGTAATTCAAGTTGTAGGTTTGCTTCTTGCGTTATTTTCTATCTCAAAGGAGAAAGANGAAGGAACTCTCGAAATGCTTGTAGTAACACCAACAAAATACTCGGAAATAGTGTTAGGCAAGTTTCTATTCATAACAACAGCACTTCTTGTTGAACTTTTTGTTGCCATGGTTATTGTCCACTCCTTATTCGATGTCAGGATAAATGGAGATGTAATTGTTCTGTTTCTTACTCAGATTTTGTCGTTTACATCTATGGTAGGTCTCGGATTGTTGATCTCCACTCTATCGGAAACACAATTGCAAGGGATTCAAATAGGGATGTTGTTAGTGATTACGAACATATTTATCTCGGGATTTATTTATCCACTCGANGCTATGCCTGAATTAGCCAAAATCATTGCTTATCTGCTCCCTCTAACTCACGCCAATATAGCTTTCGGGAGTATAGTGATAATGGGAAATGGAATTGACATGGTGTATCCTCAACTTTTAGTTCTTGTTCTATATACTATTCTGCCCCTTTTATTATCAGTTTTAATACTCNGGAGGAAGATTGGAGGTGCAAATCAGTGAGACACAGAGCATGGAAGAGGTGCATCAACCCGTACATGAGNAAAAATCGAAGGTTTATCTTAGTACTGGTGTTAGTCATCATACTGATAGCATCAACCAGCACATGTTCCGCTCAATCCGTACACTCCATGCCACCAGAAATTGCTGTGACAGTTGTTGGAAGTAAAGANGTACCCGCTAAGAGTCCCGAAACGATTCACTTGGACATAACCAACATCGGTGTGAAAGGTGCACCCAACATCCTAACCGCTTATACTGACATCTTAACTGCTTATAATGTAACCCTATCCTTGAAGGGAGAAGGAATAAAGATTATTTCAGGAGATGCGGTGATCCCGGTACTCAGACATAATGATGTTTTTCAAGTGTCTTTCGTGGTTTTAGCGGACTCAAAAGCTATAGGGAAGAGAAATCTAACCTTGATTGTGGAATACGATCTGCTGAAAAATGATTCAAACGAGACGAAGTACTCGTACGATAGAATTAGGAAGGAGTATCATATCTCTATCAATGTGATACCTCCTACAGCTCCAAAAATTCTGTTAGTACCACAGAGAGATGTTTTTTATTCTGGAGAGGTTAACTGGCTCGCCTTGGGTATTGTAAACAAGGGGAAGATTTCGGTAAGAAATATTGAAGTCTCCGCACTTNGCGAGGATGTGGAGATTGAACCTATGAAAGCCTACATACCTTATCTTGCTCCTTCAGGAGTTTCTAATGTGGTCTTCCAAGTTAAAAGTATGAAAAATGGGACANCTCTTTTTGAATTCAACCTCAGCTACGAGTACTTCAGCGGAGACCGATGGGAGAGTAGGAGTGAGTCACAGTTGGTTAGAATTGAGTTTAGGAACAAATCTGAAGGAATACAAATCTCTCTCGACAAATATGAGTTTAGAAGAGGAGAGATAGGGATTTTGAACATGTCTTTTCTTAACTCGTTTAGATATCCAGTTTTTATATCCGCAAGATTGTTCACTTCTGATGTAATTGACTTTTATCAGGATAAATTACTTGTTGGTGTCTTAATGCCCGGGGAAGTTAGAAGAGTGCCCCTTATGTTTGATGTTAGCAAAAAAGCTATGTTCGGAAAACACATCTTAAAGGTTTCTGTGAATTACGAAATATGGGCTCCCTATTCGGAGGTGGGGAGCTTCTCGAAAGAACTGAAACTTAGAATACGAGCTGAACCGGACTTTCATGCGGAAACCAATAGTGTGCTTTATACGGGTAGGAAGGATCAGATTATAAGTGTTAGATTGAGAAATGATGGAGATTATGCGAAAAACATTCACGCAATACTCAAGCCACACCCGGGTATTTTTGTTAAGGTAGCTGATTCGTACCTCAAACAATTAAATTTTGGTGAAGAGAAAACTATTGAGTTCAAAGTTGATGTAGATGGAAGCATATTCCCAAGAACTTATCGTATGGAAATAGTTGTATTTTCGGAGGACAAAAACGGAAAAGACCTTAAAGAATCAGCATACCTCTATGTGGATGTGCAACCACAGCCACTTAAGATGGAGTATTTACTTGTTCCGATATTGCTTATAGTGGCTATGGTGATCCTGAGTTACAGAATCGGATGGAGATGGAANTAATATATCTGAACTTCAGATTTGTACCTACAGATTCCCGTAAATCTAAGGAGCAACAAGAACACTCAGGGAAACAGAGGTGGAACATCCAAACCGGTCTCCTCCTCTAAGCCGAACATGACATTCATGTTCTGAACCGCCTGCCCGCTTGCACCTTTAACGAGGTTGTCAATCGCCGAGATTGAGACAACACGGTCTCCTTTAAAAATTCCTATATCGCAGAAGTTACTTCCTCTAACATAGCTCAGCCTTACAGTTTCTTGGAATCTTATGAAGTAGCAGTTTTCGTAGAANTTCTCGTAGATTTTCTTTATCTCATCCTCTTCGAGTTCCCCCCTCAGAAAGATGTGAGCATTTGTTAGAATACCCCTCGAGCCGGGAAAAACTTGGGGTGTGAACGAAATCTTGATATCTTCTTGGAATCTACTTAGTTCCTGAACCATCTCCCAGTAGTGTCTATGCGTGGTAATCTTGTACGGGACGATTGCCTCGTGGAGATTTGGATAGTGTGTGAAGTCAGACACATTTGCTCCAGCCCCACTTATTCCGCTCTTGGAATCGAAAACGACCNTTTCAATCAATTCAAGCTCCGCCAGTGGAGCGGATGATAGAATCGCTCCGGTGGGATAGCAACCGGGATTTGCAACTAAATCGGCCCTTCTAATCTCATCTCTGTGAATCTCTGTTAGTCCGTAAACTGGTTCAACACCTTCATATCCAATATGCTCTGTTGAGTAAACTTTTTCAAAGGTCTCCCTGTCGAGTCTGTAGTCTGCAGATAGGTCGATAACCTTCATCCCTGTGTCGAGGAATTGAGGAGCATATCTCATGGCTTCCCCGTGAGGGACTGCAAGAAAAACGACTTTACAATCTTCAAAGTGCTTAAGATCTGGGGTAACAAATTTTAGGCTGTAAAATCCTTTAAGGAATGGATGCACTTTCCAGATTTCTTTTCCCTCGTGTTGTCTTGATGTAACCGCTTTAATATCCACCTTGGGATGGTTTGATAGGATTCTGAGCAATTCTGACCCGGTGTAGCCACTTCCACCTACAATTCCAACCTCTATCATCTAACAATTTTCAGCAGGTTGAATTTAAATCATTTTGCATTGAGGTTCTATGTGTTGGTNGTGTTGGATAGCTGGTAGTGGCATGAAATTGGGAATGGAACTTGAAAGCAAGACACACGAATCTAAAACCCAAAATATTAAATCTTCTCATGGTAATCAAGATTCGATGTGGAGTAAGATTGTTGAGAAGTTTGAGAGGTACCCTTCACAAATTGCGGTTGTAAGGGAGTTTCTTAGATTGGGGATTTCCGTAAGGGATGGAAAGGCTTATTGTGGTGGTATTGAGCTCATCCCAACCAAAATCGCAGATGCTATTGGAGTTGACAGGAAAGTTGTTGTTTCCGCCATTCAGAACATTGAGATGGATGAAGAATTGAGGAAGGTGTTCTCATCAATTAAGCCAGTAGCAAACATAGCTGATGTTGCAAGGTTCTACAACTATGGTGTCCTCGAAATATATGCAGAAAGCAAGAAAATCGGTATTGTTTCCGGCATCACGGGAATTCTTGCAAGAGAAGGAATCTCAATCAGATACATTCTGGCGGAAGACCCTGAGATTAGTGTGGAATCCAAGCTTACAATTGTAACTGAAACGAAAATACCCGGAAGGCTGGTGGACGAATTTCTTGAGGTGGAGGGTGTGGAGAAAGTGGTTATAAGCTGAAGCTAGAAACTGAAGTAGCATGTGCAGTTCAGGTGGTGGTGTTGGGGGATCTGAAGAACCTACCACCAAGGGATCTGAAGAACCTACCACCTTTCCTTCCAGAATGATGGGATGAGCAGGGAGAAAACAGTGAATATTTCAAGNCTGCCCGCCCACATATTGATGAATAATATTATCTTAACGATCGGATGCAGTGCTGAGTAGCTTTCTGTCGCTCCAACCATTCCGAGTCCCGGACCAACATTGCCCATTGTAGCAGCGACTGCAGAGACAGCTGATATTATATCGAGACCGAAAAACGAGATCGTTATTGAAGAAACCGCAAAAATTACAACGTACAGTGCAAAGAATGCTGTTATATCGTCAAGAATTTCCTTCTTTACTGTCTCCTTTCCGAATTTCACAACTCTTGCGGTTCTCGGTTCCGCTTCCTTTAGAATCTGATGTATGGAGTATTTTATTAGGAGAAAAATCCTGATAGCTTTCATTCCTCCAGCTGTTGAACCTGAACACCCTCCTACGAACATTAGAGCGAGCAAAATCATCTTTGAGGTATCACTCCAGAGATCGAAGTCAAAGTTTGCATAACCTGTGGTGGTCATTATTGATACCGCATTGAATACGGAATACCTGAAGGAGTCAACTGCATCCCCATTGTAATTTATTAATGTGAGGAAAATTATGGCTATCAAGAGGATGCCAGCATAAAATCTGAATTCTGGGTCTCTTACTATCCTTGCATCTCCCTTGAGCAGGTGGAAGTGGAGAGCAAAGTTGGCTCCCGCTATAAACATGAAGACTACGATTATGGTTTCGATGATTGGATTGTTGAAATACGCTATGCTCTCCGTATGGGTTGAGAAACCTCCCGTGCTCATTGTTGTAAAAGCGTGGTTTACGGAATCAAACAAGCTCATCCCAGCCAAGTAAAGCAGAATCACTTCTGCTGTGGTTAACAGCAAGTAAACAAACCACAGTCTTATGGCGGTGTCCTTCAATCTTGGAGTAAGTTTGCTAACGGTTATCCCCGGAACCTCCGCTTGTAGGAGTGCGTAGCCTCTTCTTGCTATGGATGGAAAAACCGCAACGAAGAGAACTATNATACCCATTCCACCGACCCACTCAGTTAAGCTCCTCCAAATCAGTATTGATTTTGGTAGCACCTCTATTTTGTCGAATATTGTTGCTCCGGTTGTGGTAAAGCCGGACATGGTCTCAAATAGAGCGTCGATAACATCCACACCTATGAGGATATAGGGTATGGAACCGACAATGCTTATGATCAACCATCCAAGCCCTACTATCGCAAATCCCTCTTTGTACCTGAAAACATCGCTCTCCGCTTTTACCATGAACAACGCAAACCCGAGGACGAGGGTTACAACTATCGAGATTATAAATGGGTAGAANGGCTCATTATATATGTATGCTGTGAGAATCGGGATTGTGTAGAGAAATGTGAAATAGATAAGTATCCGTCCCAGAAAATTAAGAACAAGGTTGTAGTTCATATGCTCACCGTTATCTCAGGTATTTTTCAACCCTCTCTACTTCGCTCCACGGGGCAAAAATTAGTAGCCTATCGCCTTTGAAAACCTCAGTGTCTCCGCGAGGTATTAAGCACTCCTCACCTCTAAGTATTCCTCCTATTATGGCTTTTTCTGGTATCTTCAGATCCATTATCTTCTTGCCGGATAGCTTGTCTTTTTTCAGCGGTATTTCAACAACGACCGCCTCACCTTTCTCTATTTCCGCAAGTGTCTCAACTGCCATCAGCCTTAAATGCCTCAGAACTTCGAGGTATGTTATTGTTCTCGGTGAGAGAACAACATCTACACCTACTTGCTCGAAAAGTTTCATATAACTTCCTTTGCTTACCTGTGAAATCGCCTTCTTTGCTCCGAGTGATTTGGATAGCAGTGAAACGAGGAGATTCTTCTCATCGTTCTCCATACACGNGACGACGACATCGGACTTTCCTATGTTCTCCTCATACAGAAAATCAAGATCTGTGGGGTCTCCGATTATCACTCTAACATTGTTGAAGACCGTGCACAACCTCTCGCAAGTTTCTGCTGAGGAGTCTATTAGCTTTATGTTGAGGTTGCTCGACTCGAGGATCTGGGCTATGTAGCTCCCTACAGTCCCCCCACCGAATATAACAACATTTCTCGTTGAAGTACCCTGAAATATGTTCTGAACTGTTAGAAGATTCTCAGACTTCCCGACAACCGATATTCTGTCCTTAGCCATTATCTCTGTGTTTCCCTTCGGGACGATAAGCTCACCGTCGCGATATATTGCAGTTAAAACAACATTTTCTGGAAGTGGAAGCTCACTAACTTTCTTTCCTACCGCAGAGGAGTTCTCTCCAACTTCAATCTCTATTAAGTTCAATCTTCCCGCACTCAGCGATACGAAATCAACCGCACCGCTGAATGTTATGAGGTTTGCAATGGCTCTTGCGAGAGCGAGTTGGGGACATATGATGAGGTCAAACCCGAGAGGATGGTCTTTAACATACGGTCTGTCAACATACTCTGGATTTCCGACCCTTATTATTGTCTTCTTGGCACCTAATTTCTTGGCGGCAATCCCTGATAGCAGATTAATTTCATCGTTTCCTGTAACACCGAGAAAAATGTCTGCATTTTCGATTTTGGCTCTTTTTAGCACACTTAGGTTTGCGGAATTTCCTCTAATAACTTCTACATTGAGGTTGCTGATCTCCTCTATCTTTTTATCATCAACCTCGATCACGAATACATCGTAATTATCTGAAAGGGCTTTCGCAACATTGTATCCCACTTCTCCCGCTCCCGCAATCACTATCTGCATTTAAGCGAGGTTAACTCTTCTTACAATTAAATCTTTCCTTTTTCTTCCTGATGAAGAATCTCCATCTTATCTTTTTTTATGTTCCTTTCCATGAGTTTGGCAATAATTATGCTGAATTCATACATAATAGCAACAAGTCCAAGAACGATAAGCTGACTTATTCCAGATATATCGAATGTTATGTTTGTCGCCAGGATGAAAATGGCGATGTAAACGAGTATCCTTTTCCCTGCAAGCCAGTCCGATGTTATCAGCTGGAGTTTAACGGCGATCAAGGCTAAAACTGGAATCTGAAAGCTTAAGCCAAAGGCGAAGAATATCTTGAATATTCCGTAGAGTGTTCTCTGGACTGAAAGCTGTGGTTGAGCACCGAAATACGGTACAACCGCCCATGAGTATAGCTTTGGAATCACAACAAATAGCGAGATAATCGTTCCGAGCAGGAAAAGAAGGTATGAGAAGGGCATGAATGTTTTTACGAACCTTCTTTCATGTTCGAATAGTCCCGGCTTGGCGAATTGGTATGTTTGGTACATTATGTATGGGTATGTGATGAAAACGACAAATAGAACCGAAAAAACGAGTTGCGTGACGAGCCATTCCGTGGGGGTGTATGCAACCATGCTTATTTCTTCGTTGAATATCTCGTACCATATCCATCTTATTAGCCTCGGAGCGTTTGGAAAAACAGCCACTATACCAATCAGTAGCACAATCATCACCCTAAGGGTCCTCTTTTTTAGTTCTGCAAGATGCTCCCTTAATTCCATCTCTCTGTCTTCTGGAGGTTCCACAATTCTTGGTTGGAATCAAGGTATTATAATTTTCTGGATTTTTTGTGGGGCCGATTATGCCTGCTTCTTAATCCCCTCAATTCGATTTAAGCTGAAAAGTTTGCTATATGGCTAAAAGAGGTTGGTTAAATCAATTAGTCAAATCAACTAAAAAGGAACCTTGAATCAATTAAAAAAGAAACCTTAAAATCATATTAAAAAAATTATGAGTTCATGTCTGCGGTGATAGTAGGTGTCAAAAGAACTCCTGTTGGAAGGTTTGGCGGTTCTNTAAAGGATTTGCAAGCTTATGAGCTTGGGGCAATTGCAATAAGAGGTTTGCTTAAAGAATTAAATCTAAAACCGGTACCATCCGAGAACGACAGGAGATTTTACCCATCGAAACTGCAGAAGGGGATGATTGATCTGGAAAAGAAGTACTACGACTACGACGGAATTGAGGTTAAGATTTGCGAGGTTATAATGGGGAATGTATTGCAGGCAAGCCAAGGACAAAATCCCGCAAGACAGGCAACGATTCTTGCGGGATTGCCGAAGGAGACTCCAGCCTATACTGTGAACAAGGTGTGTGGAAGCGGATTAAAGGCTATAGCTATCGCTGTTGCTGAAATCGATTCTGGAAATGAGGAGGTAATTGTTGCGGGGGGAATGGAAAGCATGAGCAACGCCCCGTATGCGTTAACGAAAGCGAGATGGGGATACAGGATGTTCAACGGAGAGCTTGTAGATATTATGGTTCATGATGGGCTGTGGGAGAAGTTCTATGGCTATCACATGGGTGTTACTGCAGAGAACATAGCTGAGCTTTACNGGATAACGAGAGAGGAACAGGATCAGTTAGCGTATGAGAGCCATATGAGGGCTGTGAAAGCGATAGATGATGGTATATTCGCTGAAGAGATCGTACCTGTGGAAATCGAACAGAAGAAGGGAAGAGTTGTAATAGATACCGATGAACATCCGAGAAGGGACACGAGCCTTGAGAAACTTGCTAAGCTTCCGCCGGTATTCAAGAAAGACGGTACTGTAACTGCGGGTAATGCGAGTGGTGTGAATGATGGAGCCTCCGCTGTTTTGGTTATGAAGGAGGAGAAGGCTGAAGAGCTCGGGCTAAAACCACTGGTAAAGGTCATCAGCTACTCAGCTGGGGCCATCGATCCAGCGTACATGGGTTTGGGACCAGTGATGGCTATACAAAAAGCACTGGATAATGCAAATCTGTCCATCGATGACATCGGACTGTTCGAGCTGAACGAGGCATTTGCATCACAGGCTCTGGCGGTCATGAAGGAGTTGAACCTTGATAGCTCCATTACGAATGTCCACGGGAGTGGGATAAGCTTGGGACATCCAATTGGGTGTACCGGGGCGAGAATAACAACAACACTTGTGAAAGAGATGGTAAGGAGGAAAATTGAATACGGGTTGGCTGGTTTGTGCATAGGNGGTGGAATGGGTTTTGCGATGGTATTTCAGCTTTATTAGTGTTCTTAATCCTAATTTTTGAGCTTACTATTCTATCTTTGGGCTTATCAGTCTATTTTGAACTTACTACTCTTGAGCTTACCGATCTCGTCCTCGCATCCGGTCCATCATGGTACCCATCTTTCCTCATCGCCTACGGAATTTTTATACTATTTGAAAATTAACTCTCGTCTCTATTGAAGATAACCTCGAAACTGTAATATACTTATAAAGAAGTGGGTAAGACATGAAGTTACTCGTGTCTGTGGACGAGTCGCAGGAACTTTTCCTAAGGCTCAGAGACAGGTTCTTTTTCAGAAGGGAAAAGGANGTAGTCTGCATTAACGAGTCTCTCGGAAGAATTCTCGCAGAGGACATAGTTTCTCCCGTGAACTTACCAAAACACAACCTTGCAACAATGGATGGCTTTGCTGTAAGAAGTTCGGATTCCCCACCTCTGAGAATTGTTGGAGAGGTATTTCCCGATACATCTCCCACTGAGTTGAAGATTGGTGAGGGGGAGTGCTGTTATATAACTACCGGCTCTCCACTTCCTGAGGGAGCGGATGCTGTTGTAAAAGTTGAGCTAACCGAAGTGAGAGATGGACATCTTTACTTCACAGGAGAGATTTCGGAAGGCAAGTATGTTCTGAGGGAAGGTAGCGAGGTGAGGAAGGGAGAACTTTTGATTGGGAGAGGTAGGAAAATCGGTCCTCAGGAAATAGCCATACTAACAGCCATAGACTGTAACAGGGTGAAGGTTTTGAGAAAGCTTCGGGTTGCTGTTTTTTCGAATGGAGATGAGATGAGGAAGGAGATAATCAAGGACACNAACTCTCCGATGATAATGAATTTCATTAGGCAATGGGGAGAGGAGGTTCATTTTCTCGGAACCGCAGGAGATGACTTTGAAGAGGTTAGGAACATGATCTTGAAGGGTGTGAGAAACTATGATGTTGTTATTACGAGCGGTGGGGTGAGCGTTGGTAAGAAGGATTATGTCATAAGGGTTTTAGAGGAGGAGGGAGAGCTAATTCTGTATAAGGTAAGGCAGAGACCGGGTAAGCCGATGGCNATTGGGGTAGTTAATGACAAGCCCGTGTTTGCCCTTCCCGGTAAACCGGGAGGAGCTTTTGTTGCAATGCTGTCTCTCAGAAAGTTCTTCCTTGGAGATGTACCCTTTCCTATAACCAAGGTAAGAATCGCGAGAAATGTTAAGATACCAACACCGGGTTTCAAGTATATTGTTTTTATAAAGCTGGAGGGTAGAGTAGGATATCCTGTTGGTTATAAAGGCTCTCCGGTGAGCATACTCTCGGATGACTCACCGTACGAGGTAAGCTTGGTATCGAACATGGCAAGAAGTTTTCTTGCGGATGGGTTTATTGTGACAGAGCACGATTTGAGGGAGGGGGAGGAGGTAGAGGTAAATCTTCTAACTTGAAGGAGTGGTTTGATGAAGGAAGATGCTGTAGAGTTGGGAATAAAGGAAGAGGATATAGAGTTTGCAATAAAACTACACGGACATCTGAGTCCGGGAGTTGCCTTGGGGATGAGAATGGTTGAAATAGCGTACAAATATCTGGGAACGAACAAAAGGGGAAAGGGGATTACAGGTGTAGCTGAAACGAGGATGTGCATTCCAGATGCTCTGCAGGTTATGGCTGGCACCACACCGGGAAATAAAAATTTAATTGTTCTCGACTACGGAAAGCTTGCCCTATCAGTCATCCTATATGAGGAAAGGGTGGGATATAGGGTATCGTTGAGAAAAGATGCATCTGAAACATCTCATTCTTTGAAAAAGTTCATGTATAAACTTGGTAGGTTAGGTCATGATGAAGAGGAGAAGCTTGCGAACACCCTCCTCAAATTGGACGAGAGGTATTTCGATGTTAAGAAAATAAGGATCACGATCCCTTTGGCTGATGAGAAAACACCCATTGCGGAGTGCCAGATATGTCACGAGCTACAGCCTGAGAAATATGTTGTGGCGGAGAATGGCAGAATTATATGCATGGTCTGCAAAGGGGACAGCTATTTTGAGGCACTCGACTGAGTTCGTGATTCCGATACTTACTCAGTTTCCTTATTTTTAAGGTTTATCTACTTTTTTTAGGGCTTTATTTACTGTTGACTCCAAAGCTGATATAATCCCGTAGTCCACACCCCTCTCCAACATCTTTGATAAGCCCTCTATTGTGGTTCCTCCCGGGGTTGTAATTCTTCTTATCAGGTCAAGCTCATTTCTGTTTTTGAGATATTCTGCGGTAGAGGAAAGGACACTGATTGCAACCTCTTTCGAAATTTCCGCATTTAAACCGCATTTCAATCCAGCGTACACGAAGCTCTCTATAATTTTTGCAACAAGGGCTGGAGAACTGCCTGAGAAAGCGGTCATAACATCAACATCTTTCTCCTTGTTCACCCTCCTTACATCACCAAAGCTTTTTAAAAGAGTCTCGATCTCGTTTATCTCTCNCCGTCCCAGCCCCTCTCCATAGTAGACGGTGTATCCTTTTCCGTATTCAGCAAAAAGATTTGTCATGGCTCTTACGAATGTTGAGTTAGTGACCCTTCTCATCTCCTCGAGTCGGATCATCGCGGAAAAGCTTATTCCTATCTTACCCTTAGCTGGATCTTCGATCTCCTTTAGTAATGGAATCACATCTTTGGGTTTTACGGTTATGATGTAAACATCACTGTCCCCAACAGCCTTTTTGTTGGAGTCGTAAATTTCACAAATTTTTCTCAACTCACTAAGGACACTCTCTCTTCTCCCGGTGGCGACCACATCGTAACCCGAGTTGGCAAGAGCCTTCGCAAGAGCAGAGCCGAGATTTCCCGCTCCGAGAACCGCAACTCTACTCCAGCCCGAGCTCATCTTTGACACCCAGTAGCCCCCTTATCCCAAGTTCGTACAACTTGGGAAGATCTATTCCGAGTTTTTCGATCTCCTTTATTCTGTTTCTGTCGCATCCAGCGGCAAAACTTTTGTCTTTGAACTTCTTTTTAACGGTTTTCGGAGTAACATCTGTGAGTCTTCCTTTTTTAACGAGTGCACATGCTATTATAAGTCCGGAAACGGAATCTGCTGACTGTAAAGCAATTTCGACTGGTTTATCGTAATCCCCAAATAGCATGTGGTTGTGCCTTTTAACGACTTCCACTATCTCCGCATCGACACCCTCGCTCTCAAGAATTTCCGCACCCTTTATGCCGTGTTTCTCCATGTCTTCGCCCACTAATTCGTAGTCTATATCGTGCAGGATTCCTATGGCTTCCCACTTCTCATCATCCTCTCCGAGGTATCTTGCGATCTCCTTCATAACGCCCGCAGTTGCTATGCAGTGTTTGATCAGATTTTCCTGCTTAACATACTTTTTCAACAAATTTAATGCGGACCCTCTATCCATGAACACCACCTTACTACTAATCGAGTTTCGAGGATTTATTCCTTTCCGATTTGTGTTGATTCGAGCCGGTTTTTCATCCTCTCGTAAATTTCCACAGCCCTATCCCACTCCTCTTCTGTTAGCAGAGGGTCTCTAACATCGTTTTCGAGAAAGGCCTCGGTTCTTTCGAGGCAAGTACCGCAGGAAAGACATGGACGCTCACCTCCGGAATAACAGCTCCATGTAAGCTCGTACGGAACCTTCAGCTTTAAGCCCAAAGCTACTATCTCTGTCTTGGTTTTATCGATAAAGGGTGCCCTCAGCTCAATCGGCGTCCAGAGATTTCCGAGATAGAGGGCGGTATCCAAAGCCTTTACGAACTCCTTTCTGCAGTCGGGGTAGATGCTGTAATCGCTCTTGTGGGCAGCGTAGTATATTTCCTTTGCACCCTCCTTTACCGCATATCCTCCTGCTATCGACAGCAGAATCATGTTTCTGTTCGGAACGATCGTCCTCTTTTGCGTCTCCTCAGTGTAGAACGCCTTGGGAATCTCCTCTTCCCCGGTTAGTGATCCTTTCGAGATCAAATCTTTGATGGATGAGATATCAACCACGATGTGCCTGACCCTCCCCAACTTGCTCGCATAGCCAACGATCTTCCCTGAGTACTCCACCTCCTTCGAGTGCTTCTGCCCATAGTGGAAAGTCAGGCAGTGAACCTCGCACCTCTGGAGGAGGTGAAATAGGAGGGTTGATGAGTCGATTCCACCGCTTAAAATCAAAACAACGCTCTCCATAACAACCCTTGTCCTTTTGAATTTTTATTTCTTGTGATGAGGTTATTTCGCTTTCTTGCATGTTGCTTTTACATTACAACAGCCTGCACACGAATCGTGTTACGCGATTATGCGGAACCGCACCCTAAGATTTTTGGGGGAAAGTATAATACCGCTATCAACAAATTCATTTGGATGATTCAGATTGAAGTCACCACATCATGTGACTTGAACTGCTCTTACTGCTTCAGGAATAGCGGAAATGGTAGAGATGGTGGAGGTAGAAGAAGGAGTGACAGAAACCACATAGATCTCTCCATAGTTGAGAAAGTTGTTTCCGCGGATGAAGAGTTCGTTCTTTACGGTTATGGAGAACCCCTAAGAAACCCTGAACTGAAGAAAATCGTTGAGATGTTGGATGGTAGTATAACCCTGAGTACCAATGGGGTTCACGATGTGTCCCAGATAACATCCTATGTTGACAGGATCGGGTTCTCAATAGACTCCTTAAGTGAGGAATACCTCAAAAACACAAGGAAGGGCTCGGACATCGAGAAAATACTGAAAAATTTAGAAAAGGTTGGAAGTAGAGGTTTCATAGAGGTTGTTGTAACCGAGGACAATCTCCATAAATTAGGGGACATAATCGATTTTGCAGGAAGCTACGGAATAGATGTTTTTGCGACGAATGTAGTTCCTCCGAATAAGCTATTTTACGAAAAAGCCCTTTTTTTTGAACCGAGCAAAAAGGTTTTGGAAATAGTAGGTTTGACGAACAAGTCCGGTGTGCTGGATAGGGACTTCATACTGAATGTGTTGAAGGATTGCTCCACAGGTGAGGGCAAATTTCTCGAAAGGTACAGGGAGATACACAGAAAGGTTAGAGAGGAGGGATTTCAGGTCAACCTGCTTTCGCTTGTTTACTCCGCAAACAGAATTAGAACAGCTTTAGATGCCGAGAAAGTGGTTGTGGAATTGGTGGAAAAAGCAAGGGATTTAGGGATTAATTTTGAGCCACCCATGTTTTTTGGGGATGCGTTGAGCAGGGAGTGTCCGTACGAGGATTCTTTTTTTATAAGGTCTGATGGGAAAGTCTCAAGCTGTATGATTCTATCNCAAACACATGAAGAGTTCGTTAACGGTCACAAAAGGGANGTGAGGGAGTTTGTNGTTTCGGATCTGAGCCACTCTGATTACGATGAGGTTAAAACATCTCTCGAAAAATTCGATGAAACGAGGAGAGATATGGATAACTTCCCTTGGTGTGCGGATTGCCCCCACGTGAACGGTTGTTGGTATATTGAGAGAAATGAGGACTGCTATCGAAACAACCCCTCGTGTGGTGAATGTCTTTACAGCACTGGTATTGCAAAGTGCCTTCTTTGATTGGATTCCTTGGTGCATTAAATTTTCGAAAAATTCACCTCCATGCCCAGTTTGCTGAGTTTTTTCATGCAATCATCGCAGTACCTCCACTCCTTGAAATCGGTGTCAAGTATCGAATTCGAGAAGTGCATTACACATTTAGGGTTCTTGCAGTGAACAAGCCCCAGAACATGACCGAGTTCGTGGACAGCCTCCTTCAAAACCCTCTGAAAGAACAGATCATCATCCTTTGAACCGTAAAACTCTGGCTTAAGGCGATACAGCGATATTATTGCTCTCTTTCCGTTTAATTCAGCCTCTCCAAAAACAAAGTTCATCATATCTGCGAACAGGTCGTGTTCCGTTACGAAAAGAGTTACATCATCGACATCAAAGCTCTTCAGAAGGCATGTAGAGATGTACTTCCTTCTGAATCTATCGTAGCAGAATTCATTGTGGGGGAGAGGCTTGAGAACCTCAACATCTCCGAAGATGTTAGAGAGGGTGCTTCTCAGGAATTCCACTGCAGGTTTATTCACATATCCGAGGGGTTGTATTTTAATTTTGAGTTTTTTTGTTTTTTTAGCCATAGCACTCAACTCTTAAAAATGACACTCGATTTCAGCTAAGTGTTACAGCTCAGAACCTATGGGGCGGCGGAGATTTGAACTCCGGTCGCCGGCTCCCAAAGCCGGAAGGATAACCAGGCTACCCTACCGCCCCATCTCGGTGGGGATGTAGTATGGATGATAACTCAGAAATGGCTTAAAAAATCTTTCTATCCCGTGCGGGGATGGTTATTTATATGTATACTGAGAAAGTCTCTCTCGTGGATGGTGAATCAATCCTTGAGTACTTGGGAGGGAATGTGAAGACAATCCAAGATCCGGTGCATGATGCAATTCAGCTTCCTGAGGTTGCTGTTAGGTTGGTGGACACTCCTGAGTTTCAAAGGCTGAGGAGGGTAAGTCAGCTTGGATTTACGAACCTCGTCTATCCTGGGGCAAACCATACGAGATTCGAACACAGTCTCGGAGTATTTCATGTTGCATTGAAGCTCCTCGAAAAGCTGGAGGCAGATGCCCATCTAAAAGCTGAGATAGCTCTATCCGCACTTTTGCATGATATCTGCCACACACCATTCTCCCACAGTGGAGAAAGGATACTGAGGGAGTACTTGAATATAGGGCATGAGAGAATTGACATACTTCTAAAAGGAAGTGAGGTGGAAGACATTCTGAACTCGGAAGGTTTCANCTTGAAGAGAATTGCCAAACATATATCTGGGGGGAGTGGTTTTGAGGTTGTTAGCGGGGATATAGATTCAGATAGGATGGACTACCTTGTAAGGGATTCTCACTACACAGGTGTTGCCTACGGGGTCTTTGACATCTCGAGACTCATAACCACGATCTATTTCTTGGATGGAAAGCTGATAATATCTGAAAAGGGATTGAGATCTGCTGAATCTCTGCTTATTTCGAGATTTATGATGTATCCTACGGTCTATTACCATCATGTTTGCAGAATTGCGAGAAAAATGTACGAGAGGGCTTTGGAATCTGCTATTGAGGTTATAAATCCGGAAAGATTGGTTAGAATGGATGATTACAGNGCTATTGCTGAAATCAGAAACTCAACAGAGTACGCAAGGGAGATGGTGAATAGAATACTCAACAGGAAACTCTTTAAGAGGGCGATATATGTTGGGAAGGACAGAGTAGGGATAAATATAGAGAAGATTAATGAGAAAAGGGCTGAAAAAGAAATTTCNGAGATTTCTGGAGTAGATATAGAGAAGATAATCGTTGATATTCCTCCTTTAACATCCTCGTCGGAAGTGATGGCGAGGATCGAAATTGATGGAACAATCACAACTCTGGAAAACTGCTCGCCGATAGTGAAGTCCTTGAAAATAGCTGAGAGAGATTCTTGGAAGCTTGGGGTTTACACGACCAAGGATAATGTGGAGAAGGTGGCTAAAGCATCGATAGATTTCTTTAAAATTGATAAAAGTGTCCAGAAACGGCTGGATGAAGTAATCCGTTTTTAATACTTAGCTCACTTAACTAATACAACCAAAATTTTTTTATTAAAACTAAGGTTAGTTAACTTAATGTATCAGAAGGAGGAGTACCAGAGGAATAACACGAGGATTCTGATCGAGTTGGTAAAAGGGGAAAAGGATTTTCAGGAGTTGAAAGATGCAGTGAGGCTATCATCACCATCTTTGTCCATTCACATAAAAGATCTATACGAAAGAAAGCTAATAGATTTTAGAAGAGATGGTAGGAGGAAGATATATTTCTTAAAAGAAAATGCGTACAAAGAGCAAGGGGTTAAACTCTACCTTCTCGGAGTGATGTCCGCGTTCAGGGTGATGCGGGAGAGCAAGAGGTTTTGGAGTGAAGTGGGAAAGATAGCGGTACAGCTTTTTATACTGGATCCTGATTGCGCAACCTCTTTTTTATCAGCAATAGCCAAATATAAGCCGGTTTTCATTGAATTGAAGGAGGAGAATATAGTTGAGGAGATATACCTGAAAATGATGGAAGATTACAGTCAGCTAATTGAAATGAGGGATTCGATTAACGAACTCGAGAGCAGAGGAACCACTCCAGAAAAGTTGAAGAGAAAGTTTGAAAATAGATTAAAGGATCTGAAGGACATTTACATATCACTCGGTCCACCGTTCAGCTACAGGTGGCTGAGCATGGTGGAGAAGCTTGAGTACTAAAATTTTTAAGTTGGATGATTGAATGAGGAGCATGATTCCTGAATTGCTGAGAAGCAGAAATGCCCAGTTTTTCGTCATGTACGGTTCGAGCAAAGATGCTAATTTCTACTACGCAACGGGTTTCAAAATACCTGATCCAGCGTTTTACATGATCGGTGATGACGGCACAGATCTGCTTGTGGTATCTGAAATGGAAAAAAGAAGGGCGGAAAGGGAGAGTAAAGTTAAAGAAATAGCGTCTCTCAAGGATATTGGGTTTTATGAATTGTATAAGTCGCTTAAAGACCCAAAAAAAGCTTTATCGCAGACATTATTCGAGTTGATAAGAACACACGGAGGTAGAAAAATTCTCGTACCACCGGATTTTCCATCGTTTTTATCATTCTACTTCCGTGATAGGATGGATGTGGAGGTGGTTGAGAATCCCTTCTCAAAATTGAGAGCTATTAAGCGGAGTGATGAGGTAGAGAAGATAAAGAATACGAGCATGGCGATCATCGANTCATTCAGGTACGCTCTGAAACTTCTGAGAAAGATTACATACTGCGAAGATCTGAGAAATGAGATAGAATCGCATCTATTCAAAAACGGTTTTTTTGCAGAGGATACTATTGTTTCCAGCGGAGAATTTAGTGCAGATCCCCATAACTTTGGAAGTGGGAGGGTTGAAGGACATGTGATAATCGATATCTTCCCCAAAAGCAGAACTCACGGTTACTACTCTGATTTTACAAGAACAGTTTTGCTTGAGAAGGATCAGGATATTGAGGAAATGCTTGAAACTGTTATACTGGCTAAGAGCAANGCTCTCTCAATGTTGAGGGATGGTGTAACTGCAAAGGATGTACATTATGCGGTTTGTGATGTTATTGAAGATAGAGGTTACTCCACTTTAAGACAGAAAAGCAGTGAAGGCTTCATTCATTCTACTGGACATGGTGTNGGGCTGGAGGTTCATGAAGAACCGAGGATATATGAGAATGAAGATGTTCTGAAGAAAGGAATGGTTTTAACTGTAGAACCGGGATTGTATTACCGCAAGATTGGTGGAGTGAGGGTAGAAGATACTGTTCTTGTTAAAGAAAGTGGATGTGAGATTTTAACTCCCTTCGAGGAGTACATCAAGCTCTATTAGTTTTAAGCATTGGTCTAAGGGTAGTACACATTCCGGAGTTTCGCTAAGTATTTTTCGACATTAAATTTTTAAACTAAATATCCAATCTTGGTTCATGTCTGATGAAACTGAAATAGAGGAAGTCCATGAGAAAACGATTACCGCTGGAAAAATCCTTAGGACTGTAAAGGAGGAAGTAAGATCATTGATAAAGCCGGGAGTGAAGCTTATCGATATTGCTGAGTTTGTGGAAAACAAGATAAGGGAGCTTGGAGGAGAACCAGCATTTCCGTGCAATATATCTCTCAATAGTGATGCGGCNCATTTNACCCCTAAGAGGGGTGACAAGAGAGTCTTGAACGATGGGGATGTCGTAAAGCTTGACATCGGTGCTCACATAGATGGAATAATTGCGGACACCGCAATAACATTTGACCTTGGAGACCATAGGGATATGGTTATCGCAGTAGAAAAGGCTTTGGAATCCGCCATAGGTGAGGTTTATGCGGGTGCAGACACATCCGACATAGGTAAAGCAATTGAAAGAGAGATTCGGGAGATGGGGTACAAGCCAGTGGTGAATCTAACTGGTCATGGATTAATGCCCTATCTCGCCCATTCACCACCGACCATCTTTAATTATGGAACTGACAGAGGAGTAAGGCTTGAAGAGGGAATGGTTATTGCAATAGAGCCTTTTGCAACTGATGGTGCGGGAAAGGTGGGTGAGAGAGGGGAGACCGAGATATACTCTGTAGTCTCACTGAAGCCGGTTAGAATGAAAATGGCGAGAGAGATTCTGAAAGAGGTGGAGAAGTACAAAACTTTGCCGTTCGCCAAGAGGTGGCTGAAAAAGGCTCCAGACATAATTATGAACAAGCTCGTGAGAGAAGGGATACTCAGAAGCTATCCAGTCCTTGCAGAGGTTGAGAGGGGGATAGTAACTCAAGCAGAGCACACTGTGATCGTGGAAAGTGATGGAGCGAGGATTGTAACCTGACATGGATTTTTGCAATTGAATTGAATCGAACTTAAAACTTAAACCCAGTCATACCGGAGAACAGTACCATGGCTTTCAGCACGGGAGAACCGGGGATAGGATAATCTCCGTACCTCAACTCAATTCTCGGAAAGAGCTTGTCTATATAGGTTAGGCATGAGAACATACCATCCATGGTTATATCATCTGGATTTCCTCCGAAAAGCACCAAAGCACTTTTTGCGGTCTCCAAGTCACATCTTGCACTCAGGTTTTCGTCAATGGCTTTTACAAGCAAATTTTTCATTCTTTCTGCTTTTTCAGCCGGGTTTTCATTCTTTTTCCAGAATATGAGCTTGTTTGCAAAGCTCCTCTTTATATGGGTGTTTGCATATCCGATCGCGGATAAGCCACCTTCCATGAATGAGTTGAATATGTCACTCGTGTCTATCACAACCTCTCCAGAAATCCTCTTTTTCAAGTCTATCTCCCCCACAAGGGCAAGCATGTTAAGGGATTCAACAATAAGTTTGTTTAGGTCATTCCTATCTTCGAACAGTAGCATGAAGTGAGAGTAATCTGTTAAAACCTTCAACCTCCTTCTTATCTCTTCGTAGTCGGATCCGTACTCTAAGGATGGAAGAAGAACAAGCTGGATTATGGGGTCATCAGATATCGATAGCATTTCTTCTCCGATTCTTTTTGATAACTCGTAACTGTAGGTATCGAGTATTTCCGTGATTATAAGGGTTGCCTCAAAAAACTCGTTTCTTGAGAAAATTGTGTTTAGGATGCTTTTTGGTGCCTCGTAGTCATCGAGCCATGCGGAAAATTTGTTGGATGTAGGAACAACTATATTCCTCAGAAAAGGAACCTCCTGATGAACGGCATAACATTTGAAGAGAGGGATATTGTTGACTTTTTCACCCTTTTGGTAAAGTAACTCTAATATCTTGCATCCTTTCTTTCCTAAGCCGAGAGACAGCAACCTCATTGTTCTATTNCTTCTCCTCTGAGCTTATAAAATATTTTTTATACCTCTGCCTACTTCTCCATCTCTTCCTACCCTATCTCTTGCAATTACACCTCGCGATATATTGTATTTTCGAAATTTTCAACACTCCCAAAGGATCTTACCACTCGTAGATAAAAATCATCCAATATTCTGCTTGAAGCACCCCATACAAGCTCTCTGTCGCATTCGTAGTTTGGTCCCCAGTCTGCAATTCTTCTCGATTTTAGGACTTTTATCAGGTCATCTACAAGAACCTTTCTAACCTCAAAGCTATCAGGAATGAACCTCTGTTTTTCAAAAATCCCCACAACAGGATGTATTTTTATTCTCGACTCCATAACCTCTTTTGGATTTAGATAGCCGAGAATATCCACACCACTTTTTTTTATTCCTAACTCCTCCTCAGCTTCTCTTAATGCGGTCTCAAATGGTAGTTCCCCTTCCTCCTTTATGCCACCCGGAAATGCTATATGTCCCGCACTTCTGCTTAAGTTCCTTTGCCTCATAATCATNACAAGATTAATCCTCTCATCTACCATCAGAGGGAATAAAATCGCTGCAGAATCTTTTTTTGAGTAGTTGAGATCATCGTCAAGCACTCCTTTGATAATCCTTCCCGCTCTAATTTTTACATTCAGTTGAATCACCCTCTGTAGTAATATATCTCTGCTAAATTTATGGTAGCTAAGTTCTTTAATCCTTTAATTCTTTTTATTTTTATTTGTTTGTTCACCTGTCGTTTGTTTGTTCACCTGCACTCACCTTGCGTTATTGCCCATCCAACCTAAGCTTTCATTTCCTGACTCCTCTTTGGAAAGTGCCATTAAATTTTACTCAACTGTCTTATTAGCCACTCAACTATCTCAATCCGTAGGTTCTAATAAAGTAGTTCTTCAGATCAAGTGGATTGGAAAAGTAGAATATTCTCGAGTTTCCACACGCAAAAGCCATCCTCTCGCAGATTCTTCTGAAGTTGTCATCTTTTCCCAGCATTATTATGGAAAGTCTTGCAATGTCTCTTAATCTCTTAGCCTCTCTGATAGCACACATCCCGGGGGAGAGGTACGGGTTAAAGCTGGATGTGGGTTCCCCATCCGTTATCAGAAAAACGATTCCTGTACCCTCTTTCCTTCCTATAATCTCTCTCGCCTTTTTTAAAGCAAGTCCGATGTCAGTCCTTCCCTGTGGGAATAGGTTAAGAATTTCCCCTTTTTTTATCTCTTTAACCCGATGGTTAAAGGCGATGACATTCAGTTCTCTTGAGTCCCTCCTCTTTATTACCTCTCTCAGTCCAATAGCAGCCTCTATGGCTCCGACGAACTTCTTACCTCTCATTGAGTCGCTCACATCTATCAACATCACATAATGAACCTTCTCGAGATGCTTTGGCTCTCTTGCAACGATATCTCTCTCATCAAAACTAAAATCGTTCCTCTTTGCACAATTTATTAATGATTCGGGCAAATCTATATTGTCAAAGACATGAACGAAGGAGTCGTACTCCGTTATTTTGTGGGAAGAAAATGGAGTTATACCTTTTCTACTTGTAGGCTCTTCTCCGGGATGTCTCAGTGGTAAATCTTCAAGTGCGAGATTTACTATCTTTTCTCCGATGATCTTTTCAGCTTTTTCGTTAAATGAGATTATCCTCCTGTATCTCCTTCTTTCGTAGCCGTCAACATATCCTTCTTTTATCAAATCCTCCAAGATCTCATCTCCGAGATTCTCCAAGAGGTCGTCAGGGCTTAGATCATTCTCGTCTATCATTCCTTCTTGTATCTCTCTTTTTATTTGATTCCAAGCGTTCTCTCTTGCAGTTCTGTACTCGTCTATTTGGTCAATCCATGATGAGTTTGAGTATCCGAAGTTGTTGATAAGCTCTCTGAAAATTGTGTCGAGCTTCTCGTAGTTTTTAATTAGGTTCTCATTATTTATGAACTTCTTTATGTATTCTTTTGCCTTCAATTTGGCATCCTTCCGCTGGTAGGGGTTGAAAAGGGAGTAGAGTAATTCAGTGATCATTTCATGGGGCAAGCTTTCACTCTCACACAATCCACATTCGGGTTTCTCGAAGTCGATTTCCTCCTCAATCATGGTTTCGCATTAATTTTTCCTCACTAAATTCGTATTTTCCAGTATCGATTTTTATGAACAATCCGGTGCATCTTCTCAACGATTCTATTGTTATCTCTAATGCTGAGTTCAGTTCATCGTAGCTGTTTGATAGGCTTCTTAGGAAGTTCATCAGCTCACCGCTCTCCGGTAACTCAACNCTTTCAACATCTATCGTCCCAGAATCCAAACTTGAGATCTCTTCAACCATCTTCTTAAAGCTTGCTTTGGGTATTTTGGAGTATATCTCAATTGATGTCTTGTTAAGGGACTCCTCGACAAGTCCCTCTATGAGCTCATCTTTCATCTCGTCATCCTCGTANTCAAGCTCGATTCTACCCCTCATCCCGAGTTTTACATTGGTGTAGTTCTCTCCGTAGTCGGCTAACATAACTGCACTCCTCTTTCTTCTTATCGCAGAAGCTTTGACATGGTCGAATATTTTTATGGTGGCTCTGCACGAAGGCTCAACTCCGATTTTAGATGAGAACTTGCTATCCTTCATTCTTGCAAGTCTTACAGCTCTTGCTATTGTCCTTAAATGCCACTCCGGGATTGAAGGAGACCCCTTCAGTGACATGTTCTTCAGTCCTATGAGGATTTCCTCCTCTAAGGTTTCCGGGGGTCCGATGAATATCTCTTCCATTCTGTCCATCAGAGGCTCCTTTATGTCCGATGTGCCTCTGTAGTTTGCTGGGTTTGTTGAGGCTATAAATAGCATGTCTATTTTCATAGGGATTATGTCTCCCTCCGGTGTGGTAATCTGTTTCTCTTCGAGCAGTTCGTGCAGTAGTGTTTGCATGGCGGAGGGTATGGCTCCAAGCTCGTCCACATATGCAATGCCTCTGTGTGCTTTGAGTATTCTTCCGGGTGTAAAAACCTCCGGTGAATCGATATCGTAGCCTTCTCGTATTTTTTGGATGCTGAGTCCTCCTATTAACTGCCTTGTAGTCATCATTGGATCGCCGAGGATTCTAACCCATTTTCTTCCGACCCATGTTAGCTCCACTTTATCCTCCTCAAGAACAGCCTTCTTGCACGAGAAGCAGACGGGGTTAGTGGGATCATCGTTGATCTTACAACCCTTTATTGCGAGTATCTTCTCCGGCAGAAGCTTTGATATGCTTTTAGAGAAGGTTGTTTTACCATATCCCTTTATCCCTTTGAATAGTATGTTTGAGCCACTCAAAATCGCATTTTTCAGCATCTCCTTCTCTTTCTCCTTTCCGATTATTTCGAAGAACGGGTCTTTCCCCTCCTCTTCGTACTTCAGGAGGTTCTCTCTGACATACTCAATTACACTTTTCGAGTGGTATTTTCTTAATTCCGGTGACCAAATGTCTACATTCTCTCCGTTGAGAGTGAATTGAGGTGAGGATGACTCCGTTATCCTGACTTCTTCCAGATAGTAGTCCCAATCCATAAAAATAATTGTTTCAAAATTATAAGTTTATTTTGGTTAATGTTGCTTGGTTCGAGGTGTCACAGTATGCAGAAAACCCACATCATGCGGAGAAGGGTGATGTGGGTGCAGAGATTATTCGGATTTTGCTTCAGTTCTGNTTTTAATGCTGTCTGATGAGCAGAGGTTCAGCTACCGCTTCACTGGCTGAAGATGTTGAAACTACTGAAGCTTGCCAGAAAACTGGGAGGGAAAGAATACAGGTACGGTTTGTAGCTCAGCCACAGAAGAAGATACAGGGAAGAACTTTGAAGAGCTGTACGAGTATAAGCATGAGGTTGACCCCAATAACCCGCTGAGTGGTGTTCATCTTAATGATTACCTTACTTCGTTATCTTCCCCTATCACTCTGTTTCCAGNGTACCTTATGGTTACCAAAGCTCGGTGATAAAAAAGAGAGAAAGAGCACGGCAATCGTATCTTTGCTCCTGCTTTTGCTCTCAATTTGTACTGCATTTTATGCCTCTNACTTNTTACTATTAGGTACAAAAGGTGAGCAAATTCCATGTCTGTATCTCATTGCAAACCTAAGAGATGAGGAAGGAGTAATAGATCCGCACTGGATAAGCCCAGAATGGAGGTTTTACAAGCCGAAATGCTATTTAGAGTCCAGTGCCTCGAAATACGATAGTACATCTCTTGAATTAGCAGTGTTTTACTATGGCAGAACATCCCACAATCCAATTCACTCTGGACTGAAGTAGTTGTACACCAAACTATCTTGCGGAATCACCGACTCAAAAACCGCCTACGAAAGGTATAAAGAATTGCTACTCAATTCTAGATTCTCAATTGAAAACAGATTGAACAGCTTTACAGCAAGAAATGAGACTACAATGATTTACTGTCAGCTCGACGGTGATTTTATCATGGTTGTTAAGGTGAATGAGAATGAAGAATATTTGCTCAATCATACGAAAATATTGAGGGAAAGTTTTGATCACGAAGGTGGTATTTAAAAAGCAAATGAAAGATAAGAAAGCTAAGAAACATTTAACAAAAAGAGCGTTAGCGGGGGAGAGATGAAGATAAATAATCACGTTACAACGATCTGGTACGAGCANAAATTCATAGCCGGGGTTCCCGCCTGTCACCAATCGAACTCGCTAAAAACCTTAAAATTTATTTAAATTTCTACTGGAGGTTTAGTTGACTTATAAATGGTTTAGTTTGCTTCTAAACTGTTTAGTTACTGACTAAAATTTTTAGTTGATAATTAAATAAAATTTAAATA
>Ga0180936_1110_pt1 | contig 30252 bp, 28 predicted proteins | sample Deesub1362A_J573_FD_124193 | JGI IMG/M metagenome (GOLD analysis project Ga0180936, IMG submission 124193) | Archaeoglobus sp. JdFR-32
AGTCCCAGCCCCGGCGTGATTTTTCTGTCTTATGTTCTGAAGGTTCAAGAACAGAATCCGAAAGTGAACACGAGAAGAAGTAGGCTAAGGTATGTTAACTAAAAGATAAAATCTAAAAATAAAAAACATATAATCGATCCTTACAACCTAACAACAACAAGTACATCTCCAACATCAATAACCTCTACATTCTCTCCTCCTACTGTCTTCTCAAACTCAAAATCAAACCATTCTGCGCTGATCTCAAGTTTTTCTCCATCAACATTTACCTCTTTTCTACCATCAGAGATCAAAGCCTCTATCTCGCCCTCACTCATTTCGTTAACTGCTTTAATGACTTTTCTCACCTTATCTTTTAGTTTAGGACCTATTATGCTGTACTTAGGCTTTATCTTGCTGAGTCTTGTCTCAATTTTTGGTCTCTCTTCAACTCTTTCCACTTCAGAGTTAACCGCTCCTGAAATATCTCTGATATCGAAATCCCTATCTGAAAAAATCATGACTTTTCTTAGAGGGGCGTTTAGAGCCATGCCCTTATCATGCTTCAGTTTCCTGATTTCCGCAACAATGCTTCGGATTATCTCTCCCTTTTCTTCTGCAGACTCATCTACGAACCTCTCATCCACCTCTGGGTAACTCTGGATGTGCACACTCTCGTACTCTCTACCTGTAACTTCACAGAGAACCCTCCAACACTCTTCAGAGAGGAAAGGCGTGAAGGGTGCAAGCATTCGTATCAGAGAGTCCATAACTCTCATCAGAGTGAACCTTGCGGAATTTTTTTCCTCCTCTGTTCCAGAGTACAACCTGTTCTTCACGATTTCCAGATAGTCATCTGCAAAATCATACCATGCAAAGCTTCTTATTGCCTTTAAAGCATCATCAAACCTGTATGCGGACATGGATTTGTCTGCAGATTCTATAACTCTATTCAGCTTAGATAGAATCCACTTATCAACATCTCTGAGATTCTCAATGTCCTTTTCACTCGGATTGTAGTCTCTAAGATGAATGGCTGAAAATCTAAGCATACTCCAGAATTTTTGCTGGAATCTGCTCGCAGATACGACTTCCTTCCAAGTAAATATGACATCACTTCCCGTGGATCCGCTTGCCGCCCACTGTCTAAGGGCATCGGCACCGTACTTTTCTATAACCTCCTCAGGAGATATGATATTTCCAAGACTTTTGCTCATCTTCCTGCCATCTTCTCCAAGAACCATTCCGTTGATGACGATCTCGTACCATGGTATCTCATCAACCAAGGCTAAGGATCTGAGTATTGTGTAGAAAGCCCATGTTCTGATTATGTCATGCCCCTGAGGTCTGAGGTGGGTGGGGTACTCCTTCTGATCAAAAGGCCATCCGGTAATGGCGAGTGGGGTTATGCTGGAATCCATCCATGTGTCAAGAACATCATCCTCCCCTACGAACTCAACAGAGCCACATGACGGGCACGGAACTTTCGGATAGTCCTTGGTTGGATCCACTGGAAGCCACTCTTCTCTTGCAACAACAACCTCTCCACACTTCTTGCAGTACCATGCGGGAATAGGTGTTGCAAATATCCTCTGCCTGCTGATGACCCAGTCCCATTCCATGCCCTCTACCCAGCTAACGAGTCTGCTGAACATGTGATCTGGAATCCACTTTATTTTTTCCGCATCACTCAAAATTCGATCATGATCAACTTTGACAAACCATTGCTCCTCCGCAATTATCTCTACGGGAGTTTTGCACCTCCAGCAAACTCCAACATTGTGCTCAACCTCTTCGTATTTGATTAGCCTACCTTCCTTCTCGAGGTCTTCGAGGATTCTTTCTCTCGCCTCCGGTATTGTCAATCCTCTGTACTTTCCAGCTTTCTCATTCAGCCTCCCGTTCTTATCGAGTATCAACCTCAGCTCGAGGTCGTACTTTTTCCACCACCTCACATCCTGCCTGTCACCGAAAGTACATATCATCACCATTCCCGTTCCGAACTCCGGATCAACTTCATCATCTTCAAGTATTTTGGCTTTGTAAGGGGTACTCGGAACTTGAACCTCTTTTCCGACCAAATCTCTATACCTGTCATCTTCGGGATGTACTGCTATCGCCACGCATGCTGGGATCAATTCTGGACGGGTTGTTGCGATAACAACCCCTTCATCAAACTTGATGTAGTTTAATCTTGTTCTTCCGGATTTGTATTCTATTTCTGCAAGAGCTATCGTCGTCTGACATCTCGGACAGTGGATAACGGGATGGTAAGCTCTGTAAATCAGCCCTTTCTCGTACATCCTAACAAATGACATCTGGGTTTTGGAGTAGTACTCGGGATACATTGTGATGTACTCCTTACTCCAGTCAACGGAGAATCCAAGCCTTTTCATTGTCTCCTTCATCTTTTTGATGTTCTCTTCGGTAAACTCAACGCACAGCTTTCTGAAGACATCCCTCGGCACATCGTTTTTGCTTATTCCGTGCTTTTCCTCCACCTTGACTTCAGTAGGCAATCCGTGACAATCCCATCCCTGCGGAAACATCACTTCATATCCCTTCATCCTTTTGTATCTGGCTATAAAATCGATATAACACCAGTTGAGGGTGTTTCCGATATGAAATGATCCGGTTGGGTATGGAGGAGGAGTGTCGATTATAAAGTGTGGCTTTTTGGAGTTCCAGTCAAAGTAGTAAAGGTTCTCCAGTGAGTCCCACTCTCTCACCCACCTCTCCTCGACCTCCTGAAAATCGTATTCCTTACTTAATTCGAGATTTAACCCATCCGATTTATCGCCATCCGATTTATCTCCACTCATTTCCTTCACCTTTTTGTTATTGCATTCGTGCAGGTTTTATTGAGAGTGTGATGACCATAGATCAACCGCTCTAAGTTGTGCCTGAATTTGCATAGGACATAAATTTGAAAGAAGTATTGTTTTTAACATTTACCAATCTTTAACATTTACCAATCTCGGTTTTTTCACATAGTTTCATCACTGAGTTTCATCATTCAGATTTCTTCAACCTGCTCTCTCATTTTCGCATCTCTTACGCCCACGAATCCACATGGTTCCTGAGAGTGCCGATTCCCTCTATCTCTACCTCTACAACATCACCTTTTTTCAAAGCCCCCACTCCTGAAGGTGTACCGGTTGCAATCACATCTCCCTTTCTGAGGGTCATGATCGAAGAGATGAACTCCGTGAGCTCAAATGGATTGAAAACCATATTCGATGTGTTTGATGATTGCACTATTTCCGAGTTCAAGTAAGTTCGTATCCGTAGGTTGAGGGGGTTGAGAGGGACTATATATGGTCCTATCGGGGCAAAAGTATCAAAGGATTTTGCCCTCGTCCACTGCCCATCTTTTAGCTGTAAATCTCTCGCGGTAACATCATTAAAGCAAGTGTACCCCATTATGTAGTCCTCAGCATCATCCTTTGAAACATTCTTACACTTTCTGCCAATAACAATTGCAAGCTCCCCTTCGTAGTCGACCCTTTTGGACTGTGGTGGTAACAAAATCGTGTCCTCATTTCCTATCACAGCAGACTCGGGTTTCATAAAAATCACTGGCTCTTCTGGAACATCTTTCCCGAACTCTTCAGCATGGTCTCTGTAGTTAACACCAACACACACTATCTTCGAAGGCCTTACCGGAGGAAGGAACCTCAAGGAGTCCAGCACATATTCCACTCCATCAAAAATCAGTTTTTTTGCAGTAATTTCAAAATGACCTTCATGGATCTCCCCACCATAAATGAACCTTCCAAACGCCATCATAGAATCTAAAATTCCAGTGGAGAATATAACTTTAATTGTCCTCGGTTGATCCTTGGTTTTACCGAAATTGATGTAACTGAAACCGGAGTGCTGGTGCTGTGTTCCCGAACTCAATCCGATCATTAATATTTAATATTTCATGGCTTGCATCAAGGTCTTGACTAACAATTAAAGTTATAAGTAGTGGGGGAGAAAACTTTCCTCATCCCGTGGGGTGGTAGGGTGGAAATTTCATGCATGGTCATCTCTCACAAAAAAGCTCCCGTACAGATATTGGAGAAGGTATGGCAGAAGGATATTAGAAAGGTCATTGAGAATTTACTCTCATTTGACGAAATTTTTGAGTGTGCAGTTCTTCTAACATGTAACAGGGTTGAAATCTACGCGGTGGGAAACAATTCCCTTAAGATTCTGAAAGAGTTCTCAGACAGAATGGATGTGGAGAAACACTACATAGACTTTCTCAGAGATGATGAATGTCTCGAACACATATTGAGGGTATCTTCTGGATTGGAGTCGATGATGGTTGGTGAAGATCAAATCCTCGGGCAGATCAGAGACTACTACAACATAAGCAAGAATCTCGGGGGAGTTGGGAAATATTTGGAGATGATATTCTCAAAGGCAATAAACACCGGAAGGAAGGTCAGAAACGTCACGCAAATAAATCAAGGTTCGGTAAGTATAGGTTCTGCTGCGGTGGAACTTGCGGAATCTGAACTCGGAACATTGAAGAATAAGACCGTGCTTCTAATCGGTGCGGGTGAGATGGGTACCCTCGTCGCAAATTCAATTGCTAACAGATCCGCATGCACGATCCTGATTGCAAATAGAACCTACGAAAAAGCAGAAGAACTCGCCACAAAAATAGGTGGTATGGCAGTGAAATTCGACATGCTTGAGGAATTCATGCTGAAATGCGATGTAATCATCTCTGCCACTTCTGCTCCACACTACATACTTAGAAAGGATTTTGTGGAGAGAGTAATGAGCAGACGAGATGGGGGCATCCTGATCATCGATATAGCTCTCCCGAGAGATGTGGAGGAGAGTGTTAACGAGATAGAGAATGTTAAGCTCTTTACAATAGATGACCTGAGGGAGATTAGCAAAAGAAACCTCGAAAAAAGGAAGGAAAAAATTCCGCTTGCTGAAAAGATAATCAGGGAGGAACTTGCTAACCTCAAGAACAACCTGAAAGAGGTTAGAGCAAACTCCGCAATAAGCCTGATGTACTCCAGTGCGGAAAGGATCAAAAAAGATGAGATAATAGAGCTATACAACAAGCTATCCGCAAAGTATAACCTCAACGAAGAGGTGCTCCCGATTATAGAGGAATTTGCGAACTCTCTAATCAAGAAATACCTCAGGATTCCAACTATTCGTCTGAGGGAGGCTGCAAGGGATGGCAGACCGGAAATCATAGACTATGTTGAGTATCTTTTCGGAGGTGATGAATTTGTTCCCCACAACAAGGATGAGAAGGCTGAGAACGGAAAAGCTGAGAAGATTAGTTCAGGAAGTAAAGGTAAAGAAGGATGATCTGATTGTACCTATCTTCATTGATGAGAACATCAAAGAGAGAAAAGAAATTCCATCCATGCCCTCCTACTTCCGTCATCCCTTGGAGAAGGCTGTGGATGAAGTGGAAGAATGCTTAGATCTCGGGCTGAGTACCTTTATTCTGTTCGGCATACCTTCATACAAAGATGAAGTCGGCTCTTCCGCTTACGATAAGAGCGGTGTGATACAGAAGGCGATCAGACAGATAAAAAAGGAGTTTGATTCGGTCATCATCATTACGGATGTTTGCCTGTGCGAGTACACAACCCACGGACACTGTGGGGTTGTGAGAGATGGAGAAATACTGAACGATCCGACCCTCGACTTAATCTCTAAAACTGCGGTCAGTCATGCTGAAGCGGGAGCGGACATAGTTGCACCATCGGGCATGATGGATGGAATGGTAAGAGCCATAAGAGATGGTCTTGATTCTAACGGTTACGAGAACATTCCGATAATGAGCTACTCCGCGAAATACGCATCAAACTTCTACTCTCCTTTCAGAGAGGCTGCAGACTCAGGCTACGCATTCGGAGATAGAAAGTCATACCAGATGGACATTCATAACTCTGATGAGGCTCTGAGGGAGATCGAACTGGATTTAATGGAGGGAGCGGACATTGTGATGGTAAAGCCTGCCCTTGCGTACCTCGATATAATCAGAAGGGTCAAAGACTCCTTCAATGTACCAATAACTGCCTACAATGTTAGTGGAGAGTATAGCATGGTAAAATCTGCTGAAAAAATGGGGTGGCTTGACGGAAAGGCTATTGCCTACGAGATTCTAACCGCTATAAAAAGGGCAGGAGCAGATTTGATAATATCCTACCACGCAAAAGAGATGGCTGAGTTTCTTTAAGGAGGAGTTGCCATGTCTGATCTGGATATGTTCAATTCGTTAAACCTTAAAAAATCGGAAGAAGTTTATCGGAAGGCTGTGGAGCTACTTCCGGGAGGAGTTAGCAGTCCTGTAAGGGCGGTTAAACCATTTCCGTTTTATGTTAGGAAAGCCAAGGGATCTAAAATTTTTGACATAGATGGAAACGAATACATCGACTGTTGCATGGCATACGGTCCGTTAATCCTTGGTCATTCTCACCCTGAGGTGGTTAAAGCGATTAAAAGCCAATTGGAGGATGGATGGTTGTATGGAACTCCGATTGAGCTTGAGATAAAATACGCAGAACTAATCAGGGAAATATATCCATCTATGGAAATGCTTAGATTCGTTAACTCTGGAAGCGAGGCAACCATGAGTGCATTAAGAGTTGCAAGAGGATACACCGGGAGAGATAAGATAGTCAAAATCGAGGGCAGTTTTCACGGTGCACACGATGCGGTGCTTGTGAAAGCTGGTAGTGGTGCGACCACTCATGGAATTCCGAACTCAGCGGGAATTCCAAGTGACTTCGTTAAAAACACTCTCCAAGTCCCATACAATGATGCTGAATCCCTGTCCAATCTTTTGGAGAGAGATGAGGATATCGCATGCGTAATATTAGAACCGATAATGGGAAACTCAAGCTTAATTCTACCAGAGGGTAACTATTTGAGGGAGGTAAGAGAGATAACAGAGGAAAATGATGTCCTTCTAATTTTCGATGAGATAATTACTGGATTCAGAGTTTCAATCGGTGGTGCTCAGGAGTTCTACGGTATAAAGCCAGATATAACAACCCTTGGCAAAATTGCAGGAGGTGGATTGCCCTGCGGAATATTCGGGGGGAGAAAGGACATCATGAAGATGATCGCCCCGTCAGGTGGTGTGTATCAGGCTGGCACTTTCAGCGGAAATCCACTTACCCTAACCGCGGGATACACTGTTGTAAACTTTCTGCTCAAAGAGGGTGTACACAAGCACCTCAACGAGATAACAAAAATGCTGGAGGATCTGATGGTGGATAGATTACCCGATCACATCACATTCTCTGCTATTTCATCCATGTTCTGCGTCTATTTCGGGGAGAGGCCGATAGACTACCAATCCGCTTTAACGCTTGATTCTTCGAAGTTCAACGAATTTTTCTGGATGCTACTGAAAAGTGGTGTGTTCTTCCCACCATCTCAATATGAGACCTGCTTCCTATCCTACAGCCATACTGAGGAAGATGTTCACAGAATCTCGGAGGCGATAACTGGATGTCTAAGAGAATTGTAGTTGGAACAAGAGGGAGCAGACTTGCTTTAGCTCAGGCGGAGAAAGTTATAAGGGAGCTAAAAAACAGAGGATATGAGGTATCCATCCAAATAATAAAAACTTCAGGGGACATTCTAAAGGACAAACCTCTCTACGAGTTCAAGGGTAGTGGGGCTTTTGTTAGAACAATAGACGAAGCCCTTGCGGATGAGGAGATTGATGTTGCGGTTCATAGCCTTAAGGATGTTCCCATTGACAGAATCGAAGGAACCGTTATCTCTGCGGTTCTTGAAAGGGAAAGCCCCTATGATGCTTTCATATCCAGAACGGGGGAGAGGATAGATGATATTCCATCCAACTTCGTCATAGGAACTTCAAGTATCAGAAGGATGGCACAGCTTAGAAGATATCGTCCCGATTTGAAAATAAAAAACATCAGGGGGAATTTAGACACTCGAATCAGAAAGATGAAGGATGGGGAGTACGATGGTATTTTGGTCGCTCTTGCGGGTTTGATTAGGCTCAACATAGACATACCACACCAGATTCTAACCCCACCCCTCTTCGTTCCTTCAGCCAACCAAGGCATAATTGCGGTTGCTGTTAGAGAGGGTGAGGAGGACTTGGTTTCGTTCATGAATCATAGGAGAACATATCTCTGTGCAACCGCTGAGAGAGAGGTCCTGAGAGAGATAGGGATCGGATGCACGGTACCTGCAGGTATACTCACAGATATCTCTGGAAACAGGCTCTCAATTACATGTGAGATACTAAGACCGGGTGGTGAGGAGGTCGCCAAGCTCGAGAGAGAGTATGAGTTAGAGTACGAAGATGGCTTCGGAGAGTGCAGAAAATCGGACATTGAGAGGGTTAAGAGGATCGCTAAGGAGTTCTCCAAAGAGCTAAAAACAAGAATGGCATGATGGGTGAGGTCTATTTAATCGGTGCGGGACCCGGAGATCCCGAACTTTTAACATTGAAAGCTTTGAAGTACATAAGGATGGCTGATGTAGCCCTCGTCGATGATCTAGTTGGAGATGAGGTCAAGGACATCGTGAGGAAGGAGGTTGAAGAGGTTATTGAGGTGGGAAAAAGGGAGGGCAAGCACAGAAAAACACAAGAGGAGATCAACAGGCTAATGTACGAGCTGGCAAAAAAAGGCAAGAAGGTTGCGAGAGTGAAGGGCGGGGATCCGTTTGTTTTTGGCAGAGGTGGTGAAGAAGCAGAGTATTTGGCTGAAAGAGGCGTGAGGATTAAGATAATACCAGGAATCACATCCGCATTCGCGGGAGCTGAGTCGGCGGGAATTCCTCTAAATCATAGGAATTTCGACCCTGGGATACTAATCATACCCGGTAGAGAGCGGGAAGGAGAGGAGAGGATAGACTGGAGTGCTGTAGCGAAGATTAAAGCCACGATTGTGATTCTAATGGGCATCTCAAGCTTGGAAAGAAATGTCAGAAGATTGCTTGAAAACGGTAAAGACCCCGACACAATGGTGGCTATAGTAGAGAATGCAACTACCGAAAGACAGAGAGTTATAGAAGGAAAACTCTCTGATATAGCCGAGATAGCAAAGCGGAGGAATGTTAAAGCCCCGGCAATCATAGTTATTGGGGATGTTGTTGAGCTCAGAGACAAAATCAAGGAATATCTGCAGTAGTTTATCCGTATCAGCCACTTTTGTTGGTTTAGGGCTCAACTCTTACATCTGCCTCCGTGAATGGAATCGGAATACACTTAACCCACATTTCAGGATGTTAGGAGAACTTGCCTCTTTTTTCTCCCGGTATATATCTCCACAGCTTCTTTTATGATTTCCTTGAATTTTAGTGTGGGAGTTCCATAACGGATGTTCCTGCAGTAGGTATTAACAAACACGAAGTACTCATCACCATTATACTCGAAGAGTGCTCTCTCATCTTTGCATCTTTCCCGAATGAGGAATGGGAAGAGCTTGCAAGCAATGGGTTTTTTACTCTGAATTCCGCACAGATTTTCGTACTGGAAAATACATCTCCCACCAACTTTCCTGAGGTAGTACTTTCTTCTCTCCTCCACCGCACCGAATTTTCTGAAATAAATATATTCTCCGAAGGTTAAGGGGACTTTGTAGTCCCTACAACACCTTCCACATGTGGTGCATCTCCACTCCGCAACCTTGATCCAAGGCACGATCATGTGTGGTAAGAGGGGGGATCTGAATAAATCTTTTAACAACCCAGAGCCCTAAGGGTTTATCAACTAACTTGTCGATTTCATCAAAATTTAATAAAAAAACTGATGGATAACACATATACCGGGCAAAAAATTTAAAAATTGAAAACCAGACTTTTTTGGAATTAAACACTGAAAAACCAAAACAAAAATTCGGGGTGTAGGCATGGTTGAAGCAAAAATAGTGGAGCTATTGTTGACAGCGGAGATATACAACAGGTTCGAAGAACTGAAAGAAGACGACATACCCAAGGAAATAAGGAAAATATTCTACAGCAGGAATGGAATCCAGAGACCGTTGGTCGTTAAGGAGGACATGGTAAACGAGTACTTGGGAAGTAGAGATGGAGTTAAAAATAGGGTTAAAAACCTGCCTTTTATAGACTTCAACGAATTCAACAAGCAGTTTAAGATCACATCCTTCGATCTATCACTTAAATGGTTTGCAAAGAAAGGAGAGGATCTAATTAGAAGAAATCCGGTTCTTGCCTACTACTTCCAGAACTATGATTCCCTGAATGTGTCATATGAGGAGGCGAAAAAGAACACGAAGCCCGTTCAGAGCGACAAGGAATGGTTGAAAAGCATCATTTCCGAGCTTGAAAGCAACGAAGAGACAGCTCAAATGCTCGGGCTCGTTAGGATATATTCTCCAGAAGATATTAGATTCGATTTTGACGAAGTTGCGCTTACGGAAGAGCAGATTGAGGAGTTCACAAAGATAGAGGTCGCTCTTGAAAAGAGAGACTACCTTAGGAAAATAGGCGTAATCGAAGTTGGAAAACTGCTGTTTATAGGTCCTCCGGGAACCGGAAAAACGACCACTGCAAAAGCTCTGAGTAAAAAACTGCATTTGCCCTTACTTGAAGTTAAGCTCTCAATGATTACAAGTCAGTACCTTGGTGAGACATCCAAAAACATTGAGAAAGTTTTTGAGATTGCGAAGAGGGTAAATCCGTGTTTGCTTTTCATTGATGAGTTCGATTATGTCGCGAAAACAAGAACGAGCGATGAGCATGCTGCAGTTAAAAGAGCTGTGAACACGCTTCTAAAATCAATCGATGAAATCAACTTAGTGGAAGATGGTGTAATTTTGATTGCTGCAACGAACCATCCGAGCCTACTCGATTCTGCGGTATGGAGGAGGTTTGACAAAATAATCGAATTCCCTGAGCCATCCGAGTTGATACGGAGGAGGATATTCGAGCTATCCTTAAGCAAGATACCCGGAAGTTTCGATCTGGATGAACTCGTGAAGCTAACAAAAGGATTTACTGGGGCGGAGATCAAGCTCGTTATAAGAGAAGCTGTACTGAATTCTCTGCTCGAAGGAATAGAGGAACTAACTCAAGAGAAGCTCGTAAACGCTATAGCAGATGTAAAGAGGAGATTAAATCTGAAAAGCTCATATTAATGATTGACATGAAGATAGTTCTACTCGGAACCGGAGATTCCCCCGGTACACCTGTTGTTGGATGTCATTGCAGGACATGTGATGATGCCCGCCAAAACGGATGGGAAAGGACAAGATTCTCAATTTTAATCCAGAATATGGGTAAGAACATAATTATAGACACCTCTCCTGACCTAAGGTATCAACTGCTGAAAGCCAATGTTGATTCCGTTGATGCTGTTATCTGGACTCACAGTCATTTCGACCATTTTGGGGGTTTTGGTGAATTTTACCGGGTTCAAACAAATGTGAATGTATACACATCAAAGGAAGTGCACGAAGATATCGGCAGATTTTTGCAGTTCCTAAAGTATCGAAAGATTGTCGTTGAGAGCTATAAACCGTTCGAGATCGGAGGAATTAGGTTTACCCTTGCAGATGTAAATCATCCACCATTGAGGAGGGCACACGGTGTTGTAGCTGAGTGGGAAGGATACAAGGTGGTTATATCGGGAGACACCAACAACGATTTACCTCAAAACACCCTTGAACTCTTCAAAAATCCGGACCTCTTCATAGTTGATTCCATTGCTCCAGAAGGATTCAGATTGAGAAAGCACATGAATGCTGAGTCAGCAATGGAGCTTGCAGATGTGATAGGGGCGAAGAAAGTCGTTTTCACACACATTGGACATTTTTATCCACCCCATCACGAGGCGGTAAAAATATACCCGTTAGCTCACGATTTCCAAACATTCGTTTTTGGAGAAGATGCAAGCTTGGATATGTTCGTGGATTAGCCAGATTTATGTGGAAAATCGGAGTTTAACCTTGATTTAAAACGCCGGGGGTGGGATTCGAACCCACGCGGGCAGAGCCCAATGGTTCTCCGCGCGAGCTTAGCAGACCATCGCCTTACCACTCGGCAACCCCGGCTCAGTAATTCATTGAACGGAAGATTTTAAAAGTTTTATGATTGGAGGGCTGGTGAATCATTTTATTAAAACCCACTCTGCATTATCTCCTTTTCCTGGTATGCAAGATATTGTTGGTGATATGTGGGTTGGAGAGAGTGAAGGATGAAAAATTTTTATAATCTCAATTAAGCAAATTTGGAATCCATAACTGGCGATTGATCTGAATAATCTGCAACGAGGTGTGATAAAAATGCCCTATTCGGATGTTAAACTCGGAATCAATAGTGCAATACCGATCGTTACAGGCTATCTTCCAGTATCGATAGCGTTTGGGGTTTTAGCTGGAGACATCATAGGTTCCAATTCTATTTTGATGTCCATCCTTGTTTTTGCAGGAGCAAGCCAGTTTGCGAGCATTCAGCTGTTCCTAATCTCCGCATCATCGGCTTTCATAATTTTCACAACATTTCTGATAAATCTGAGGCACATACTGATGGGAAGTTATCTCAACACCTATCACAGAAACCATCACCCTCTTAAAAAGCTTATAATCGCTTTTGGCATTACTGATGAGACATTTGCGATTTCTACTAAGACATTTCAGGATAAGAGGGTAGATGATCCTTTTTTGTATCAACTCTCCTTGAACGCCACATCCTATCTCTCGTGGGTGGGTGGAACCGCTGTAGGCTATTTAATAGGTCAAGTGCTTCCGAATGAGATAGTGGAAGTCTTACCTTTCACCCTTACCGCGTTGTTTCTCTATCTTCTTGTTGTCAGCATAAAGAGTAAACTGCACCTCTTTGTAGCTTTAGTTTCAGCATTCTTAGCCGTTGTGTTTAAGGACTACATCGGATGGAACATCTTCATCTCAACGATCACTGCGTGTTTGTTGGGTGTAAACTTAGAGAAATTTTGGAAGAGGAGCGGGGATAAACTTAGAGAGGTGTAGATGGAATGTCTGGAAGTGTAGAGCAAGGTAGATTTTATGAATGGATGGGATAAAATGGAGATTTATGTAATCCTTACGATAGTGGGAATGTTCGTTGTAACATATATTCCGAGAGCTTTACCGTTCTTCACGAAGGTGGATGTGGACAGGTACAAATTCCTCGGCTTTGTTCCGGTTGCAATATTCGCCAGCTTAGCCTTACCCGATACGATATTGTTCAATAACAAGCTTACGATTGATAGGATTGTAGCTGGAACAACCGCGGTTTTGGTAGCCTATAAAACGAGAAAGATGTTCCTTACGATATTCCTGTCTTTGATTGTTCTTTTTATCTTTAAATCCTTATTTTAAGTCCGTATTTTAGTCTCGTTTAATTAACCCAACTTGCTCAGAAAGGGGTGGAATTGAAAAGCCTCTTCTGAAGCCAAAAACAAATCAAAAAACAAAAATAAAATTTCAAAAGGCTTAGTCCTCATCTGATGAGGAATCGGTATCGAAGTCCTCTCCGCCCTTTCCTCCTTTGTCACTCTCCATGCCCTTAGCAGCTATGACATCGTCGATTCTCAGAATCATTATTGCAACATCTGTTGCACTGTTGATAGCCTGCTTCTTGATCTTGAGTGGCTCGAGCACCCCTCTCTCTGACATGTCCTCGATTTTTCCGGAGAAGACATCCACACCGTAGGTAGTCCTTCCCTCCTCGTGAGCCTTTCTTATATCGACGAGGATGTCAATTGGATCCAGTCCGGCGTTTTCCGCTAAAGCTCTTGGTATCACCTCGAGTGCATTTGCAAATGCCTCAGCTGCAAGCTGTTCCCTTCCACCGAGGCTCGGTGCCCATTGCTTGAGTTTGAGACTTATCTCGGCTTCTGGAGCACCACCGCCCGCGACAACATATCCGCTCTCAATTGCAACCTTGGTAACCTTGAGTGCATCCGTAAGACTCCTTTCAACCTCGTCAACAATGTGCTCCGTTCCGCCTCTGATGAGTATCGTTACCGCCTTTGGATTCTTGCATCCCTCGATGAACACCATCTTCTCGTCTCCGATCTTCTTTTCCTCAACGATTTCAGCGGTTCCAAGATCTTCAGCTTTGACATCTCTAAGGTCTGTTAGTATTTTCGCTCCAGTAGCCTTTGCAATCTTATCGATATCGCTCTGTCTAACCCTCCTCACGGCGAGCACACCAGCCTTTGCGAGGTAGTACTGTGCGAGGTCATCAATGCCTTTCTGGCAAAACACAACATTCGCTCCCGCATTTACCAGCGTATCAACCATCTCCTTCAGCATCTTCTCCTCCTGTTCGATGAATCTCTGGAGCATTTCTGGATCGGTGATTCTGATCTCTGCGTCGGTCTCTGTCTCCTTAACTTCGAGAGCCGACTTTAATACCGCAATCTTTGCATCCTTTACCCTCTTTGGCATTGACGGATGCACGACTTCCTTGTCTATCACTATTCCGTTAACAAGCTGTGTCTCTTCTATTCCTGCACCCTGTCTTTTTTCGAGCTTTATGTTGTCTATGTCTACTTCGTATCCCTTCTCTGTCTTCTCTGCAACGGTTTTTACTGTCTTAACAACAAGATCTGCAAGATACTCTACTGCATACTCTGCATGCTTTCCGGTTATTGCGGTTGCAGCGATTTTCTTGAGTTTTTCCTCATCATCAACATCAATTTTTTCTGCAATGTTCTCAAGAACCTCTACAGCCTTCTCTGCAGCAAGTCTGAATCCTTTTGCAATGACTGTTGGGTGTATCTCCTGATCAAGAAGTTCCTCTGCTTTCTTCAAAAGCTCTCCTGCAAGAACAACCGCTGTAGTAGTTCCATCTCCAACTTCGTTCTCCTGAGTCTTTGCGACCTCTATTATCATCTTTGCAGCGGGGTGTTCGACATCCATCTCTTTCAGAATCGTTACACCATCATTCGTTATCACAACATCTCCCAAGCTGTCTACGAGCATCTTGTCCATTCCCTTTGGACCGAGGGTGCTTTTAACCGCCTCAGCAATAACTTTCGCAGCGGTTATGTTCAGTCTCTGTGCATCTCTTCCAACCGTTCTCTGAGTACCCTCTTTTAGTATTAATACGGGTGTTCCTTGCAGGGTTGCCATTTTCACACCCCCTTTAATTTTCAGAGAATAAGTGGTATAGAAGTTCTATATATTTTTTTCGCTCATCTTCTTTTCATCTATAAAAGAGATAAAATCTTTGGGAGACACAATACACTCAAGATCCTCTTTCATTAGGAAAACAACCATATCAGAACTTGTATTAATCTTCTTTTCTACAATATAGGCGGCTTTGGTTGCCAAAACTTCNGATATCTTTCCGAGTATCCTTGCCCGCTTCTCTATCTCTTTGACCTGTCTTACTCCGGTGAGGATTGTTTCCTCCTTGTCTTCCCCCGGTTTTGATACGATATCGAAAGGAGCGTGTTTTATCGGATATATCTTTATCCCGATTACCTTTAGCTGATCTATAATCTCTTCTTCCTTCTTTCCGAGGTTGAATTTCTCCGGATTCTCTTCGAATTCTCTACACTCCTTTACGAAGTTCTTCAAGTCTATGGCTTTTATTATGTATGTGCCGAGCAAATCCTCGAGTTTTAGAGCGTTCTCCACAGAGGTATCTACACCTTCTTCGTACTTCTTTACAGCTCTTCTTGAGATTCCCAAGTAATTAGCCATCTCTCCAAGGGAGATTCCGAGTTCATCCCTTACTTTCCTTATTTTTTCGCTGTCGAGCTTTACATAATATCCTCCGGGAGCAGAGTAGACCATAGGAGGTGTATCCTCTATTACGAAATCGTAAAATGTTGCGGTGTTTATAACGGGTAAACCGTATCTGTTATAGACAACTCCTCTTTCCAAAAAATCGAGTTTAAACTTCTCACCCACAACAATCGGGGTTGCTGAAAGAAGTTTTGCGACCTTTTTCATCTCCTCCGCCATCTCACTCTTTAGGGAATCTATATTGTAGAGTACCTTGATGAGGAAGATGCTGTCTTCTTTTCTTGCAACAATGTCAAAACACCTAGGTTTCGTCTCTATCAAGTCCGTGACATTGAATCCAGCTTTTGTTAGGATTCTCAACACGGAGTGCAGGACTCCAGTTTGCATCAGTACAAATAGGTATGCTTTACTATATAATTTTTTGGGAATTCAATAATGTTGAAGTTTCCTGCGATCACATCTCATATCTTGCGAACAACCTATGATCATCTCTTGCAACCCTGTGCTTTTGCGGTGGTTGTTCAGGAGCAGGTAAGCATTTGGAATGATAGCATCTTCCAACATGGTTTGCAATCCTTAGTACCTATAGTCATAAAAGTATGGCACTCATGCCAAACCGGTTGGAACAGGTATTTCCAAATAAGGTTGCCTACTTCCGGAATATCAATCCGGCGTATCCAACAACATTGCTCTTGTCTGCGACATCTCCACTTGTGGAGTAATCCACAAGCTCCGCAATGGCATTGAAATGCCTTGCGTAGTTCATAGCAACCGCTATCACACCGTAACCGCACACGCTTGCTTGTAGCTTGTAAATGACTTCGTAGTATTTCGAAACATTCATTCCTATAATGGAGTCTATGACCTTACCATCAAGCTGTCTGCACTGTCCGTCCGGGAGGTAATGGTGCATATCGCTCGAGGCTATAACAACTATTCTTCTTTGAGTTTCCTCCTGTGCTTTGATAATTTCTTCCGCTATCTCCTTTGCCGTCTCCTCGTCCTGCATTCCAACACAAATTGGAACAATTTTAAAATCATCGTGAAGAACCTGAAGGAACGGAACCTGAACTTCGAGAGAGTGTTCGTATCTATGGGCGGTTTCATCGATGTCTATTATTATGTGGGGCATAGCCCTAACGAACTCCACATCAACCTCTACCTCTCCCAAGGGGGTGATCCATGTATCAACCGATACCGCAACCGGAGAACCATAGCCGGTATGGTTCGGACCGAGAATAACATAAGTCTCCACATCAGGGACAATTGAGTGGACCGCTCCTGCGGTTTTTCCTGAGTACATATAACCTGCATGNGGTGAAACACAGGCTATAACCGATTCATCTGGAGCTTTGTCAACATAACTCTCCACTTGAGCCCTTAAAGAATCTGGGTTCGAGGGGTAGAAAGACCCTGCAACAACCGGTCTCCTCATAGCCATAATGTTTCTTTGATTCTACTTAAATTTGTTGCCGGAAGTTTTTTGCGTGAGGGTTTGGTTTTGTAGACAGAACCCCAATGTTGTTGTTAGACAGAACCTAACCATCTCGAAAAGCTTCTAAACCAAGGAGTTGATTTAATGTTTGGGTGAGCTCAACTGTGAGAAAGATTGGTGTTTTAGTGAACCCTTATGCTGGTGTGGGTGTGAAGAAAGAAATCGTTTCTGAAGTAATCTCAAAAATATCTCCTGAGGAGGTTTATTTACCGATAGGAAAACTTGGAGAGGATTTTGTAGATTGGACACTGGTAGATGAGTTTGATTTGAAAAAAATAAGGATTAATTACAGAAATACACGGGAAGATACAGAGAAGGTTGTTAACAGACTTAATGAAGTGAATTTGGATTGTTTGGTTGTTTTTGGCGGAGATGGAACGATGAGCGATGTATCGCATTCTATAAACCCCCTTCTTTGCATTCCGTGCGGTTCTACCAATGTTAGTCCTTTGATGGTTATAGAAAGCCCAGACTCAATCGAGAAATTTTTCAGCAAGGATATCGAGGATTTAAAGCTTGTATCGATTGATGGATTGAAATTGGAGGTAGATGGGATAGAGTACAACGCATTCAATGATGTGGTTGTTGGGTCAACGATCATAAGTATGGTAAATGGAAGGAGAACTCAGATCTCGGCAAAGGAGTTTCTTAAAGGTAGAAAAATCGTTGCAAAACCGAAGAAATTCTTTGCAAAGCTGAGAGTTGGGGAAAGAGAGCTTGAAGGAGTCTTCGGAAACATATTCATATCACCCGTGGACAGGAGATTTTTTGGGAAGGGAATCGCGGGAGGATCTGCAATGTCCGTTTTTTTGGGCTTCGATGCTGTTATCGCTTTGATCGATGAACCCATGATATATCATTATCGTAAAGATGAGTTCAGAAAACTTGAACCATTTGTAACGAGAACGATTAGTTTTGATGAAGGTGAAACTGTGGAGATAACCACAGATGAAGTAGTTTCACGAGATGGAACTCCCATCAAAGATGGAGGTGAATTTCNGGTTAAATTCAGGAGAGGTATCGTGAAGGTTTACAAGGTTTAACTCACGAACGGCTTACGAGGTTTGATTCGTGGACAACATGCTCTCGAACAGCCCTGTCACATCTCTATCCTGAGGTACTCCCTTANCTCCCCGGTTATATAGTCGAGAACAGTGCCTCTCGATTTTCGAATCTCCATGTGGTCTACTATGTCTCTAAGCTCACCACCTGCAATTCCGTTGGCGATTATTCCCGCTCCTTCAGCGGATTGTTTTGCCTTCCCGAAACCTCTTAAAACTCTGCAATTGAAATCGAATTTTTCTGCTTTTTCGATAAAAATTTTTAGGAATCTTTTGGAGTTGAAGTTGCCTCCCGAGAGTAAAACATTTTCTGAGTTGTTTGAAACCTTGGCAACCATCAAATTTTTTAGGAGGTTTTCTGATAAGTAGATCATCTCCTGTTCGTTCAAATCATCTATTCTACTAACATTCTTTCCCTTGGCTTTGAGGTAGTCCCTCACCCCACCTGAAAAAAGGATTCTCTTGGGGAAGGTTTTGGTGAGATAGGCAAGCTCTCCATCGAAGAATCCTATGGATGAGAAAGCAGGAAAGGAACACGATCCTCCAACACCATCAACAATCTTTCCGTTTTTTACGGATATGGCGGAATTGAATCCGTATCCGGATTCAAGCAATATGAAATCTATCTTGCTCAAATCCTCCTCAAATGAAAGTTCATATACACCGAGAACAGCAGAACATAATTTGTCTGCGGTACCGAGGTCTATTCTATTTATCTTTCTGTGTTCGGGTACTGTTGGTAAGTGTATAACACCGGGAATCGTGTATATGTTTAGATTTCTATCTATTGAGAGGTTAATCAGGTTTCTAAGACCCATGGCACTATCTTGGTCTAAGTTCAAAGTGAGTAGTAGGATGTCTCTCTCACTGAGTTCAGAAAACTTTTTTATGGGCATTCCGTAGCCAGATAAACCCGTAATCAAATCCGCAGAGATCTTCTCGAGTATCTCAAGGAATCTCTCTGGACTCTTCCTTAGTAGGTCCGTTTTAACATTGATTCTGTCCTTGGGCTTCTCATCTTCAAGAACGAATATCTCGAATTCGGATGTTCCGGGATCTATTCCCGCAAATTTGGGCATAGGCATCTTTTGAATGTGGAACATAAATAGCTTGCTTTTTTGTTGATGGATTCTGATCAGGGAGTAAAAAGGATAAAGACTGGCATCGAAGCATCACCAGAGATTTCCTGATAGGTGGTTTCTTATTTTGTCTGTTGTACTCGTAAAAACTCTTTCAAATTCCAGAATGTAAAATCCGTCCTCAAAGAGAGGTTCGTGAAAATGGACATCTATCCCCATCTTTCTTATCTGTGCCATAAACAGATCGAGAACATCTTTACTTTTAAATCTTAACCTATGTTTTTCTGCAACTCTGTTTCCACAGCTAACATCTTCTATGCTTTTCACCATCGGTTCAAGGATTGAGTAACCTAATCTTTTACATCTTTCTTCAAATCTTTCCTCGCTTTCGTTAAATTCGAATGATTGAAAAGCCTCTCTGATTATCCTCGAGAGCATGAAGTCTTTTCCGTAATCGTTGAAGTATCTGAAGGCAAATCTTAAATCTCCCGCATTTGACTGGCTTGCAGTGTATTTTATCGGGGGAATTGCCATTAAAGTGTCCTTTATGACCACGCCCTCTCTCCCCTCCTTGCCGAGCTCCTCAATTATCTCTCTGCAAACCAAGTGGGCGGACTCCTTTTTGCATCTGTCTATTATTTCAGCCAGTTTAAATCCGTACTCTTGAGACAATCTCTCCTTTGCATCTATCGGCAAAGGCTTGTTTGTTCGCTTCTCCCTTATATCGAACACAAAAAAATCGATATCTTCTATATCGTAAACATTTTTTGAAACATATGGGGACCCCTCTCCAACCGCCTCTGCACAGAGCATAAGGCTTGGATGGTCCCTGAAGAAATCTTCACTAAGGAGGTCTCGTGCTTTTTCTGTTGTGTACGGACATATGAATCCTCTTCTCGTTATTGCATATATGTTCTCACCTATTTTTGCAATTCTAACATTGTATCCGTTCATTTTCTCTTCTATCACGACTTCATCCCTAAAGTGGAGGGAGATCGTAGGATGTAGTGTTAGGGCTCTTCTAATCTTGGGGTAGCCTCTGATTACCTCCGTACTACCTTTCGTTTTCACGATGAGAGTTCCGTACTCGTACTCGCCAAACTTTTTTTCAAGTTTTAGAGCCATCTCAATGTCGGGAAAAAAAGGATGCAGAATACAGGCATTTCTTAAAATGTTCCTCTCCTCCAGCCTTTTTGTAGCCGAAGGAGTAAGGTTTAAAGCATCTGAAACAAATTTCATTCTACGAGCTTGGTGTACAGGAATCTGATCATATCTCTCTCTGTTATGATCCCCTCCAAGCTTCCATTGTTTACAACGAGGGCAACCCCATATCCTGCTCCCCTCATTGCCTGTGCAAGCTCGGAAATCTTTAAGTTTGGTGGAACTGTTAAGGGCTCCTTGTATATTCTCAGGTTATCGTTTGAAAGGATGTATGATATGGGTTGGTTGAGTGTCTCTTCGATATTTCCGGTTGTTAGCATCTTGAAAGCCTCTCCTGTCGCGAAGTATCTCAAAATTTCTCTTGCAGTTACAAGCCCTACCAAAATACCGTCTCTAATCACGGGCAACCTTCTCATTCTCTCTGAGATCATGGTCTTCATCGCACTCTCTATCGTGGTGTCCGGGTTTGCTGTAATCACTCCTTTGGTCATGTACTCGCTAACATAACCATCTATGTGTCCGTTCTCAGAGAGGTAGTTTAGGATGTCTTTCTCTGTGATTATTCCGACGATTGTATCTTCTCTGTCCACTACCGGACAACCGCCAACTCTCTTTTTAAGCATCAGCTCAATTGCATCTTCGAATGATGAAGTAAAATCAACCTTTACGACATCCCTCTCCATAATCTCGACGACTTCCTCATTTACTGCCGCCATCAGGTTCCCGCTGTATCTGTTCTTGACTATTCCGTACTTCGATCCTCCTCCGAAGAAGTTTATTATGTCGGTGACAGTCATTATACCTTCCAACCTTTTTGTTCCCGGATCTGCTATGGGTATCCTTCTGAAGTTGTACTTCACCATTGATTTCATCGCGGACATTATGGTGGAAGTCGGAGGGATCGTTACGACATTTCTCGTACAGATGCCCATTACATCTCCTTCTTTCAATCTTTTTGATGCTTTCCTCTCTCTTTGTGGTTTTTCTCCTGAAAAACTGTCTCTGTTTATCATCAAACTCCTCCTTTAGTGAGCATCACTCAACAAGCTCTAAACAATCCTCACAAATCTTCAAGCCATCAACTTCTTCAAGAGAATCTGAAAGCCTACCGCACTTCTCGCATTTTCCAAATCCCAGATCCTCAGAGAACACTTCCTCTTTAAGGAGCATTTTATAGTTTTTAATCTCATTTGATTCGATTAGGTCTAAGGATACGCTCAGTATATCGTTATCTGTAATAATCCCAACGAGTTTCCCATTCTCAACGATGGGGAGTCTTCTAATCCCCTTCTTCAACATAATCTGGGCAGCATCTCTTAAACTTGTGAGGGGATTGATTACAATAAGCGGTGATGTCATAATGTCTTTCAGGAGCACATCCGATGGTACTTTGTTTCTTGAGATCACCTTTTCTACAATGTCTTTTTCTGTTACAATACCTACTGGATTACCGTTCTCCATAACAACAATACTCCCAACCCCGTACTCAAGCATTTTCCTCGAAGCATTCAGCAGAGATTCTTCCTGAAGTGCTGTACAAACTTCCCTTGTCATAATCTCTCTTACTGGCATATTATGGGTCATACTATCACCGCATTTATCACCGCTAATTCAAAAACAATGGGGGGTTTTAAAGCTTTTTGGATGAAAAATGATGATGTGTAATGAAGACGCTTGAACGGTTTGTATACAACGGATAAAAAAGACTATTTGATAAAAAATCGAAATTATTCAGACTCCCGAAGCTCTACAGGTGTGGTACAAAGGGCTAACGGATTATCTGATAAAAAGCAGAACTCCGAGTGATGCAGAAATAACGAGTAAACCCGCAATTAATATACCGGCGAAGATATGCAGGAACGACTTCTTCTTATTCATTCCGAGTAGGAATGACAGTAAACTCCCTGTCCATGCACCGGTGATCGGCAGGGGAATTGCGACGAAAAATGTCAGTCCGAGGTATCCATACCTGTCTATGATGTCTCTCCTCTTCTCAGTTCTTCTTACGAAATATCCGTATATTTTGGAAGTCACCCTCCATTTGTTGAGTATGATGCCTATTTTTTCGAGAAATAATAGCAGAAAGGGTATCGGCATTGCATTTGAGAGAACACAGATGAAGTAAGCGGTTACCGGACTCATGCCATAGTACAATGCAAGCGGAATACCACCTCTCAATTCGGAGATCGGAAGTGATGAGACAATGACCACATCCAAAAACTCATTCAATAGCATTTGCCTTTTCGACCCCCCTCACTATGTTTGTGATGATTTTGTTGATCCTAACATCGACACCCAAGCTCTCACCAATCTCTACTATTTTTCCGTTGATGTAGTCTATCTCTGTCTTCTTACCGAGTTCGATGTCTTGGAGCATGGATGATTTGTTTTTATATGTTTTTATTGCAACATCCCTCACAACCTCGGTGGGATCATCCCTTAGATCAATTCCAGTAGCTTTTGTGACATTCTCACACTCCTCAACAATTTTCTCCGCAATGCTCCATAACTCCTCTATCTCAACTATTGCTCCGTTCCTCACCCTACAAATTGCTGTTAGCGGGTTGATTACCGCATTGACTATTGCTTTCATCCATATTCTTCTGGTTATATCCTGCACAATCTCGCATTTTATTCCGCAGTCGGACAAAACCTCACCGCAGAACTTTGCATCATCGCTTATGAAGCCGTCATTCCCGACATAAGTCATACCCTCTCCCGCGTAGTTTATAATCCCCGGTTTTACCTTGTTGGCACCGTATGTAGTTACACCACCAATCACCCGATTTAAAAACTTCTCGAGAACCTCCTTATTTCCGATACCGTTTTGAATAGTTAGTGTTACTCCACAATTCACATTTGAGAGAGCTTTTCCCGCGTTTTCAGTGTCGTATGCTTTCACAGCGACGATTGTTAGGTCTGCATTTTCTGGGGCATTCCCTGCATTAACCTCCAGTTTCTCGTTTATTATGCCTCTTATCTCCAAACCTTTGTCTTTCAGGGCTCTCAGTTGCTCCCCTCTCGCAACATAGTAGACATCGTAACCCGATAACTGGATTAGAGCACCAAAAAGAGAACCTATAGCTCCCGCACCCATAATCTGCACTCGTATGCTCTCCACGGGTATCATCTCCTATCCTATCTTGTGTTGAGAGGTATTTAATGTATTTGGATTCGTGGCGTCGGAATAGGGATGGTTTGTGCGGTGCCTTATGCTCCTCGTCAAAAGCAAATCGTATCTAAGGGTAGCCCCTATCCCTCAGAAGAAATCACTGATCTTTACTTGTCTTCTCAACTCATTCTCGAATAGAGAGTTAATTTCAAGCTCTATAAGCATCAATCTCTGCTTTGTGTATTCTGTTACACTGTATTTCTCACTGAGGTACTTTGAGATGTCGAGGTATTTCTTGATGGAGCTCTCGTGCACGGATAGTGTTAGGTTTCCATCACACTTTATGCATTTTCCGATTAAAGGAACTCTCTTGTATTTGGCGTTGCATTTGACACATCTAAACTCTTGTTTTGAGAATGCCCTTAGATTCCCTATCAAATCCGGGAGAAAATGCGTTGAGATCACTCTTTCGGCGACATCATGCTCATCTACCGCAATAATTTTCTCTGCGATCTCCATCTGCTTTGTAACTTTCTCCTCCATGGTCTTCAATGACTTGTACGCACATATCTTCACACCGGATGCAATGTTCTCGGTGTCGTGGGTGAACCTAAGCCCGTAGTACCTTCTCTCAGTCTTTAGTCTGTCCTCAACCCGTTCTATGTATTCCCTAACATCCTTTGGGTTGGTGTAGTTCAGGGTTGCCCTGTAGAATTCAAGTGGGTACTTCTCAACGACATCCATATTGTGTACTTCGCTGTCCACCTCTCTCGGGTCGAGGATTGTTGTTAGCACCAAGGGTGCATCCATCTGTCCACCTCTTTTTTCTGGTAGGAAGTGTTTGGAGAAGTTTATTAAGCCGTCAAGAAGGAGCATAACACAGTCCTCATCTCCATCACAGTTCCTTCTTTTCGCAGCGTGGAAATACGGATGGGCGTATCCGGCAAGAACATCTGAGAAACCTATTATTCTTCCAAGTACACCTGCAGAGGTATGAGGTGCAAGTCCAATGACGAGATGCCCTATTAAATCCTCCTTCCTTTCCGCGTTGTAGAATGGATCCATTCCGTAAAATTTAACGAGCAGTTCATCAATGAATTGGGAAACCCTCAGAAGGTACTCTCCCGCATCTTTTGCGAGGATTATGTCCTGTGGTTTAAGTTCAACTATTTGATCTTCGCTAACTAACTCCCTACCCTTCCAGTCATACCTGTATCCGAGTTCTTTTAGCTTTTCAACACTTATCCCGATCTCGTAAGGTTTGAAGTGGGTCAGCGGTAGGTCGGTCATGTCATATCTTACCGTACCGTCTTTGAATACGAAGATTTCGTGTTTGGATCTCAATATTCCTTTCTCGATTCGTTCCATCACCTTGTTTTTGTTGGTTAATCCAATTACACCTTTGATTGGGGAATTCAGATCTCTCTCACCTAAGTTCTGAAGGGCTTTTTCGTACAGTTCCCTGACATTTATCTTTCTTCTTCGGTATCCACTGCCCTCATCTCCGCATTTAGGACATTTATCCTCGATCCTCATCTTGCACCTGTTACAGAACCTCTGTATCTTTGTATCTCCACCGCAATCACATTTGCTCCAAATTGTCTCTTTTCCACATCTCTCACATACCCTTGTGACAACTTCTACGATTATTTCTCCTCTTGCAGAGTTGTATGAGCTAGTATAGTTTATTGCGTTTTTTATGTCTCGTGTTTTTCCTCCGCTCTGTCCTAAGGGGAATAGGACATGTGGTGGAGGGCTCATCTTTCTCTCTTTTGCTTTCTCGGGTCTTCCCATTCTTGCACCGATTCTTGTAGGGGCTTTTGCTCTTACATCAAGTCCAGAGATTCTGTTGATGTTCTCTAAGACGCTTCTTCCGGTAGATATATCCCCGACAAGTTTTAACTCAGAGTCAAGCCCGAGACACCTTGTAAACACCTTCCACTTGTCGATAACTATGAACCCATCTCTAACCTTGTGCTCTATCAGGATTTTCTCGAGTATCAGCTTAATTCTTTTATCGTAGGGGAGCAATAGACTGCTTTTCCCGTATTTTCCTTCTACCTTCCCTTTTTCTGAAACAAAGATTCGTAGTCTCTTGAATTCGTCCAAACTTATATCGTGCCAGAGGTATGTGTAATCCGGGTGTAGAGGAATGTGATATGAGTCACAGAGTTTTATGGCGGTATCCTCGCTTATGNTTCTGTAATCTCCTNCCGGGATTTTGTCTTCGACTTCTGCTAACCACCACTCGTAGGTAAATGATGCGGGGAGGAGGGGATGGTTATTTTCGAGAAAATCCCCAAAATTAATCAGAATTTCACCATCATCAATGATCGCATCTATTTGATCCTTGTATAGGCTTGCCATTTTTTCTGAATTTATTTTTATAACATCTCCATTCTTTAATCTCACTGTGGGACCTTCGATGGATGTTACCGGAACCACACCCCCTGCTTTTCCGGGTCTCTCTATCTTCATCTGAGTTCCTACCGCAATGAAGTTTCCTGTGATTATCATGAATGCTGGGTTTATTCCTACTGTCGCAAATCCAGAATTCCTTGCCCTTCCGTACCTCAGTCTGAAGCCACCTTTTCTCGAGGGATGGCTGAACACGGGTCTGCCGGCAACGATGTCTGAGAGGTACTTATCTTTCGGCTTTATCTCGTTGTTTTCGTCCGAGCTAGATTCCTTTCCGATAAGTTTATCGAGCCATTCCCATCCATCTATCCGGATCTTTTCGACGAGTTTCTTTAACTTAGGTGCTTTCAGAGCGATTCCTTCTGCGATAACGAGTGCCATACCGCCTCTAACCCTGTTCGTCTCCACTCTCTCAAGGTTTCTGTATCCCGAAACCTCCGCATCTTCGGTTGGTTCACCGTCTATGCAAACAGGACATCTTGACACGATTAGTCTTATTTCATCATCGGACGGGAGATACTGTAGATTCGCCACCTTCTTGTAGAGCGGAATCTCCTCGATGTATCTAAGAATTTCCTGCTCTGTTGGAATGTATCTGCCTAAGCCGGCAAGTCTCCTAACATAATCTCCCACAAGAACGGATATCACTTGTGCGGTACCGCCTGCACTTCTTATCGGTCCGGCGTAGTATATCTTGAGGAACTTAGAACCATCTTTGTTGTAATCCACTTTAACCTTAGCAATTCCCTCGATTGGTGCTGCAACTACACCTTCTGTTAGAATTGCCACCGCGGATCTAACCGCTTTGTCTATGGCATCTTCAATCTCGAACTTTCCGAATTTGCCCTTGATTATGTCCTCTGCTACCTTGAAACAGATCTCCTCTCTTGTCACTCCCTTTTCTTCTAAGGAGATGATGGTTTTGGCGATTCCCGGCAGATTTAACAGTTTTTCAACTCTTTCTGCCATGTTTCTAGCTACCGGAATCTCTACGGATTTTTCTGGGTCGAGCCCTCTTCTTCTTGCCTCTTCCGCTACTCTGTATGCGGACTCAACAAGTTTGAGTAAGTGTGAGTGGTATTCAGCAATCTCCTCTTGGAATTTTACATCCAAATTATCCTCAATTTCTTCTTTATAAAACAACGGAAAGAATTTATCAAGAGTAAGGTTCATCGTTGTTAGTTGAGCGAACTTATAATAAGATTTCTGGATGTTGTGAAAGTTATCTCCGAATTTTTTTTATTTAATTGAGGTAAGGTAATGAAAAATAATGTTGTTTTTCAGTCGCACCTTCTTTCGGTTATAATCTGTATGGCTTTTTCGATGAGGATTTTTATACCCTCTTTACCTGAAAAAATCCTTCCGTGTCCTGGAAGAATAAATTCGGGCTCAAGATCCTGCAGTTTTTCGAGAGTCTTTATAAGTTGTTTTGTGTTACCACCGAGCAAATCTGTTCTTCCCGGCAAGCCGTTCTCGAACAAAATGTCACCCGTTATAATTGCAGAGAACTCTTCTATGTGTATAGATGAACTTCCCGGTGTGTGTCCGGGAGTATGGATTATTTCGAGGTTGAATTTTCCAGAGTTGTAGTATCTCGTTTTTGAGAGGTCGATGTCCGCATTGTATTCGAATTGAGATGACACCTTCTCCAAGGGGTTGAAAGCGAGAAGAGAACCCTTCTCCAAGAAAATTCGGTTGGTTTCGCAGTGGTCTTTGTGTAAATGAGTGTTCATAACAACATCTACATCTGAAATCTCCATGCCATCGTTCCTCATCAAGCCGAAGAGATTTACGAAGGTTTTGAAGCATCCGGGGTCTATGATGATGGTTGTATCGTCTTTCAGAATATATGTGTTGGACGAATCCTTAAGGGCATTTCCCCACACATAGGCATATATCCCGTCGAACAGCATCATTGTATCGGAAAGAATTAAATTTTCAAAGTATTTATTTTTTTCATGAGTTACGAAGCTGGGTTCTACGACACCCATACGCATTCTGAAGGTAGAAGTTTTCTCGAGCTGAGGGAGATGGCTGAGAGGGGTATCAAAAAAATCAACTCTTGTGCATTCTACCCGGTGACACCCCTGTACTACGGAACCTTAATCGATCTTTTTCGGAAGTTGATGGAGTTTGAGGTGAGTAGGGGTAGTAAGGCGGGTTTGAAGATATATCCTGCCATTGGAATTCATCCAAGATGCATCCCTCCAAAATGGGGAAGGGTTGTAGAGTACATGGAGGAAAATCCCCCGACAATCATCGGTGAAATAGGACTCGAGGAGGGAAGCGAGCTTGAAGTGGAAGTTCTCACGAGCCAACTGCTTCTGGCAAAAAAGCTTGATATTCCCTGCATCATTCACACTCCTCGGAGGAACAAGGAATCCATCACCGAAAAGACAATTGAAATCCTTGAGAAGTTGGGTTTCCCAGAAACCATAGCGGTTATCGATCATGTGAGCTTGGATACGGTTGGCATGATCCATAGGAGGGGGTACTTTTGCGGTTTAACGGTTGAAGAAGGTAAGCTGAGTGTGGAGGACACATTGGAGATCGTGGAGGAATACGAGCCCGAGAGACTTATGTTGAATAGTGACTCCGGATTCAGCGGTTCGGAGTATCTTTCGGTTGCAAATACAGCAGGACATTTGTTGGAAAAATTTGAGAGAGATGTGGTTGAAAAAGTTTGTTTAAAAAATGCAGAATTTTTCTTCAGAAACTGAGAACTCGTAATTTGTGCGTTTTATGGGAAAGTTTATATAGCCTTAAACACATTGTTTTTGAAATCAAACAGAACAGGAGGAGTTGAACTTGGTAGAAATAACGGAAGTGAGAATATATAAGCCGAAAGTTGAGGGGGCTGTTAAAGCATATGCGACGGTCTCCTTAGATAATGAATATATCGTGAAGGGTTTGAAAATTTTGGAAGGTGAAAATGGTTTGTGGGTAAGCATGCCAAGCAGAAAGGCAAAAGACGGATCCTTCCAAGATGTGTTCCATCCGGCGAGTAGAGAAGCAAGAGAGAAGATAGTTAACGCAATTCTCGAAGCATACAGAGAGCAGGAGTGAAAATTGGAGTATGAATTTATTTTAAAATTTTATTTTATTGGCTATCATTTTTTTTAACAACTTTTTTATATGGTTCCTTGTATCGTAATTTATGGAAGAATCTATTACGAGAATAGGTGTTAGTCTTCCAAAGAACCTTTTAAAAGAGTTCGATTCTATAATAAGCTCAAGAGGCTATTCTTCTAGATCTGAAGCGATAAGAGATGCTATAAGGATGTATATCAACGAATTCAAATGGCTTGAGAAAGAGAGCGGGGAAGTAATCGGTGTCGTGACCGTTATATATGATCACAACTACAGGGGGGTGACTGACACAATCATCTCCCTTCAGCACGACTACAATGATGTTATAACCACAACCATGCACATCCACTTGGATGGGGAGAACTGTCTTGAGATGATCAATGTGAAGGGAGATATGGCGAAAATAAAGAAGATGGTCGGAAGATTGACCGCATTGAAGGGTGTAATATCGGTTAAATTTATAACCGCATTTAAGGAGGATAGGTTTTAGCTTTAATTTTAGTTTATTTGTTTTTGTTGGGTGACTTGAAGAAGGTATGGGCTCGGCTGGCAAGGAGTTTGGTTATCACTTAGTTGACGACTTGCTTCTAGCTGTCATCCTATTTTAGGTTGAAATTATGAATGTTGGATGCAACCTTTTTCCGGTGGATATACAGGATGATAATCTTGCCATGATCTCATTGTTCTTCCAGATCGTCTATCATCCGGATCATTTCTCTAAGGTTCGATGATTCTGTTGTATCTCAAAATCAAACTGTTGATTACAATCTCTTTATCAAGTTTTCGTTCTCTCCTCAATTACCTACACCTCTGTAGCTCTCAATCAAATGCTAAATCACCTTATTATATCTTTACCTCTCGTTCAATTCCTCTTTCAGTTTCTTTTTTACCTCATCAAGCTTTTTCAGATTCTTCAGACTTACAGAAATCTTCCACCAACCAGGAGGGTTGTCTTTAGCCTCAAAATCCTGCATGTTCCAAAATTGTAACAGCTCTATAAAAATGTAGATGAATAGGAACAATCATCACTTCTTTCTTCTTCTCCTTAAATATGATTTAATGTAAACTCTTTTTCCGTTGATTTTGCGATAATGACCTCTAACAGGAACCTTATCACCGATATAAACGGAAACTACCTCTCGCTCTTTACCAAGAT
>Ga0180936_1058_pt1 | contig 23501 bp, 24 predicted proteins | sample Deesub1362A_J573_FD_124193 | JGI IMG/M metagenome (GOLD analysis project Ga0180936, IMG submission 124193) | Archaeoglobus sp. JdFR-32
AGTTAAAGCAGATGAGATTTGAGGACGAAATAGAACCGTAAGGGAAATGTGTAGGCTACAAGGGGGGTTCGCTCCGTGCTCGAGAACGCGTCCTGGCTGGGGGACGTGCTGGGGGTTGGTGGGGGCTTTATCCTCTCCATATGAAGAAGTGTCCGCTTTCTGGGATTTCTCTATTTGTGTGCCTTGGTGTCACGAATGCTATTCTCGGTCTTTCGGGTAGTATGCTGCCATATCCTCCTACTTGCTTGGCTTTTTCCCAGTCTTTTCTCGCCGCTTTTTTGGATAGGAACGGGCCGACCAGGTTTGCGGGTCCTATCGCGAGGTCGCTGCCATACTTGTTCCTGAGAGTGTTGGCGGTCTCGTCGCTCACCGGCACGGCGGTTTCTGCCCTGAACACGCCCGTGTTCTCGTAGGTCCAGGGCAGGACGATGGCGGCGGCCATTGCCGGTATCATCTCTTCGTAGTATTCTCTCTCGTTAGGTCTTCTCTTGGGCCATCCCGTCTCGTCCGCGTACATGGGCGAGTAGTGTGTCACGCTGTACAGGAACTTTTCGCCCCTCCATTCTTGGGATTTTCTGGATAGTATCACGTTGGGAGCGTCCGGATATTTTTTGAAGTATTCGTCCTCCATGTGGGGGCTCTCACGGTTGTGTTTTATAAGGTTTTCATATTCTTTGTGGAACTCTTCTTTGTCTAGTGGGAATCCCAACAATTTTGATATGGAATGTTGTTCTCCGTGGTGGAAGGCGTCTCCCAGTATTATATAGAACGACTGGAGTATGTTGTACTTGTTGTTCCACATGGGCCAGTTTTGGAGGGCGAGGTCCGCGACTTTTCGTGCTCCCGGCACGTGGTGGTTCCAGAAGGTTTTGGCTGCCTGGAAGCCGTAGAGCATGCCCGTGTACTTCTCGTTCCACGTCTTGAACGGTGTCTCTGCCAGGAGTTGCAGGGCCAGGGCCCTGTCCTCGGGCTTTGAGAGTTTTTGTTTTATGGTCTGGTCGTCCACGGGGAAGAATGCCTTGCCCTTCCTGGTATGGGTGATGTACCAGTCCGCGCTCCTGGTTGCCAGGTCGAGATAGTCGGGGTGGGTTATCTTGTTCCTGGTATAGATGTCGTCTCTCGTTAGGTATCCTATTCTCGGGTCTCCCTCTGCTATTCCTAGTCTCTGTCCCTTGTCGAGCTTTTCTTTTATGTCTGTGGCTATTTGTTGTATCTGGCTCCACCAGCTGGTGTTGTGTCCTATGAGGAGGCCGTGGTCTCTCGAGACGGCTGGCCCGTGTTTTTGTTCGAGTTCTGCGAGGACCCTGGAGAGTAGCCACGCGTGCTCGGCCTGGTTGTGCGTGTAGATAGCAAAGCGGTTGCCGTAGTCGTCGTGGTACTCGTACGTGTTGGCGCCGTCCCAGAGCAGTGGGTTCTGGCTTGTCTTCTTGACCAGGTTGTATATCTCGTCAGGGTTTTCTGGCAGGTTCTTGTTGGCTGTTGCGTGTGCTAGCGCGAGCGTGGCCTGGATCGCCTGGGTGTTTTGTGGGGTCTCGTGGCTCGCGTATTGTGCTGCCTTCTTGAGCGTGTTCTTTTTTTGTTCTAGTCCCTGTCCGAGGCGTTGGTCTCTGAGTAGTTGGTGGTACATTTGGTCTATGGTTTCTTGTATGCTCGCGAGTGTCTGGTATTCTTGCTGAGATAGTAGTCCCTCGAGGGTGAGGTTTTCTTGCTGGTCTCCCGCCTGGATGGTGATTTGGTAGTCTGTTGGCTTAAAATGCTCCACCTTTGCAACCCATATTTTGTAGTCCTTCTGCTTAACCTCCACCTCCCTCACATAGGGGGACTCAATCCTGACCACTGGTTTTTCTTGTGAATGAATCTCCACAACGGAATTGATTACTCCCTTCTGAATGTCACAGAGCTGATAGTAATTGGTGTTGAGAAATGGCGTAGGAGATGGTGTGGGGTGAGGTGTTGGAGCTTGGGCGAGGTTAGTCTTAGGCTTAGATGAGCAACCTACCCCCAATGAAGCTCCACCTATCCAGAATAGGAGCTTGAGAAACTCTCTCCTCTTCATGGTATCACAATCATGTCATGGTCAATTAATTTCAAGAATAAACAAAAATATAATTTTTTCGAAATTTGATGTTGAGTTGAAAGGCATAGTGTTTGCCATTTAAAAAATGGCTTAGAAGAGATTGAGTTTCTCTTCTGAAAAGGAATCCTTTATTTAAGAGTTTTTGTGTCCGAGCAACAACCGAAATATTTTAAAACAAATAGTTAACCGTATTAAATATGGGTGACAATTCCAAAATCCTGATGATGGTTTTATCATCTGCTATGGCTGTCTTCACGGGAATTACCGCACAATTGAGCTTCAAAGTAGGAATTATTCCTTACACAATGCAAAATCTTGGAGTTGTACTCTCCGGACTTTTACTCGGTCCCTACTGGGGCTTTGTATCCCAGCTGGTGTATCTTGGCTTGATTGCGGTGGGCATAAACTTTGCCAGCGGATTTACCGGAGGCATAGGCATATTTTTCGGTCCAACCGCGGGATACCTAATCACATTCCCCTTAGCATCGCTCATAACGGGTTTCGTAAGAAGGCGATTCTGGGACAACAGCAAGAAAGGATACATTAAGGTTTGGATCGGAACCGTAGTCGCCTTCCTACCGGTGTATGCAGGAGGTTTTCTTGTCTTCTACAGCTATGCTACCGCTCACCAGTCCGCAATGAACTTCGCAATCAATGCAACATCCTTTATCGGAGGAATCGACCCATTCTTAGCGGTTTTGATGGCAACCACTGTAATATACATGCCACAGGACTTCTTAGTCGATCACATCCTTGCAATAGGAGCATACAAATACATCAGGGAACTAATAGAGGAGAAGGGAATAAAACTGGAGTGAGGGTATCTGGGGGCAAATTCCATCAAATTTCATAACGAGGAGCAAAGAAAGTAGAGAAAAATGATAAGAGTCGAGAACCTTTCCTACTCTCTGAAGTCGAGGAACATAGTAGAGGGCATAAGCTTTACAGTTGATACCGGCGACAGGGTACTTCTAAGCGGTGGGATAGGATCTGGAAAGACGACGATCTTTAAGGTCATATCCGGAATAGCTTCCGCTTTTTACACCGGCACGATTAGTGGGGAAGTCGAGGTTTTCGGGAAGAGAAGGTTTGAAGATTTCATAAACTTCATCTACCCAGTANTCCAGTATCCTGACGAGCAGATAGTCTTCGAGAGTGTTTTAGATGAGATCAGATCCGTGACAAGGGTGGATACAGATGTTGCAAACCTTAGCTTACCGGAACTCGGACTACTGGAAACTTCACCAACTACTCCACCAAGAAAATCACTAAGAAAATCACTAAGGGTTCCAAAAAAGATCTCAAAAAAGACGGATCAGCTCTCCGACGGTCAAAAGCAGTTTTTGGTTATTTTGCTTGCCTTGCTTTCGGGAAGAGAGTGCATCTGCTTGGATGAGCCGTTCTCACACCTTCACCCATCGATGTCGAGGGAGCTGATCAAAGCCATCATGGAGAGCGGAAGGACTGTTATATTCTCCGACAAAAGAGAATACTTTGAGAGGGAATTCGGAAAATACTTCGACGACAAAATTGACATCGGCGGGTGGAAGTTCGAGGACACCAACCTCTATCCATCTGAGAAAACAGACGAGTATGCGGTAATTGTGGAGGATCTCTTTTTTTCATACCACCCCGATCAGGATTTGCTGAGCGGGATTAACTTTGAGCTGAGGAGAGGGGAGATCGTATCCATCATCGGCGAGAACGGCTGTGGGAAGACCACTTTTCTCAAGATAATCTCAAGTATTCTAAGAGGAGAGGGGCACTTAGAGGTCAACGGGAAAGTTGCCTTGAGCCTCCAGTACCCGAACTACAGTTTCGTTGAGAGGAGGGTTAAGGATGAGTTGAGGTCGCTGAGGATGAACAGCAAGAAGAGTGAGGCACTAAGCGTTCTTGAGAGGTTGAATGTGCTCGATAAGCACCCTCATGCCCTGAGTGCGGGTGAGTCGAAGCTCGTATCAATAGTCAAATCTTTTTCGGGGGATATTCTTCTACTGGATGAGCCGATGGTTGGGCAGGAGGAGGCTTTTAGGGCTCACCTCATAAACTGGCTGAGGAAGAGCAAGAAGTCCGCAATCATATCCACCCACGACTTCGAGCTTGCATCCATGTGTGACAGGGTTTTCGAGTTGAAAAACGGGAAGCTGAGGAGGATACGGGAGGTGCTGGAATGAGTGATCTTTTGATGAGCCTGCTGAAACGAACATCAGATTTCGTTTCATCGGGAGATGATGACCTGAATCCGAGGGTTGCGGTCCTCTATACCATCATCGCTGTGGTATCAATAAACCTGTCGAGCTACTCCTTAAGCGTAATGTCTCTGATCATCCTCACATCTGGGATTTATTCCATCAGGAGTTCAAGAAGATTCATCAGTGGAATTGTTGTTGCACTTCCGTTTACAGTATTTTTCAGCGTTTCAACCCTTTTGCTCACCTCGAGCATTGTCTCCGCTGTGAGAAACGCGGTGTTCATAATTTCCCTCATATCTCTGAGCTCGATCATGCTTAATATCCCTCACCTCTCGATTCTATCCGCATTGAGGGATCTAAAACTCCCGGAGAGAATCTCAGTTATGATCATCATAGCATTCAGATTAATATACCTGTGCTCAAACGATCTGATCAACATACTACAGCTTTATTCAACTGAAAAACTGAAAAAAATGGAGTACTATCGAAAAATACTGAGAGCCTTTCTTTCTGTGCTCACCCTCAGAGCCATAAGCCTATCGGAGACTATATACATAAGAGGGGAGAAGTTTTTTGAGGTGGATCCCTACGCCCCTAACAAGTTCGGAGAAAAAGAAGCATATTTCACCCTTAGCTCATTCTTCATACTCGCTTTTTCAATAGCGGTTAGACTTGGAGCTTTTGGATTGGAAATGAGCAAAACAGCAGTAATGTAGCCAATGTAAGGATCACGGAGAGCGGGTGTGATGTGAATCTCAAGCAAGCGATTAAACATTTGCGTTTAGCAATCCGAAGAGAGAGCCTTCAGCACAGAACGAAGANATAGGAACATAGAGAACAATAGGAAGTATTATAATCCAGAACAAACACTCAGACTATCAATGGCACTTGAAGGGTTGAAAGAGGTTGTCAGGAAGATAACCTCCTCCTCATCGGTTGACAGGTACCTTGTAGAGGAAATCGTGAGGGACATACAGAGGGCACTTCTCAAAGCGGATGTGAATGTGAGACAGGTAAAACAGATAAGCGATGCGATTAAGAAGAGGGCTCTCTCCGAAGATGTTTTGCCTTCATTCAATGTGAGGGAGCACATCATAAAAATCGTTTACGAGGAGCTGATGGCGGGTATAGGAGAGGGGCTTGAAATTCCCCTCAAGAAATCGAAGATTATGCTCGTAGGTCTCCAAGGAAGTGGTAAAACAACAACCACCGCCAAAATGGCTAAATACTTCAAGGACAAGGGTTTAAAAACTGCGGTAATAGCTGGAGACACTTGGAGACCCGCCGCATACGATCAACTCAAACAGCTTGCGGATGCATACAGCATCGGTTTTTACGGTGAGAGGGGTGAGAGATCTGCGGTTAAAATCGTCAAAAACGGATTGAAAGAGCTTCGAGATTACGATATGATTATAATCGACACCGCAGGAAGACACGCACTGGAGGAGGAGCTTATCGATGAGATGATCCAGATAAGCAACGCTGTAAACCCGGATTACAAGCTACTCGTCCTCGATGCTGCCATAGGTCAGCTTGCAAGCACTCAGGCTAAGAAATTCCATTCCGCGATAGGTATTGACGGAATTGTTATAACGAAATTCGACGGGACCGCAAAAGGAGGTGGGGCTCTTTCCGCTGCACGAGAGATTGGTATCCCCATTGCATTCATAGGTAGCGGTGAGAAAGTAGAGGATTTCGAGAAGTTTGATCCCGCTGGGTTCGTGTCAAGATTGCTCGGAATGGGGGATATCAAGGCTCTACTCGAGAAAGTAGAGAGAGTTGTTGCAGAAGAGGATTTGGATCCGGAAGCTTTCCTCAAGGGCACATTCACACTTAGGGATGTTTACAAGCAGATTGAAGCCATGAAAAAGATGGGTTCGATTAGAAAGATATTTGAGATGTTACCGTTCGGAGGGTTCGGCATCAAGGTTGACGACGAGATGATGGAGACCACACAGGAAAAAATGGAGAAATTCAGATACATAATAGACTCGATGACAGAGGAGGAGATAAGAAACCCGTCCATAATCGACTCCTCAAGGATAAAAAGGATAGCAATTGGCTCGGGAACATCTCCTCAGGAGGTAAAGGAGCTGTTGAAGTACTACAGAACCATGAAAAATCTCATGAAGAAGATGAAAAAGGGTAAGATGGGTAAACTTCCAATAAAAGGGTTAAAGCTGGGGTTCTGAGCTAAGAGATGAAGTTTAGGGTTCTGAGCTAAGAGATGAAGTTTACACCCAGATCATCAGGAATGAATATGAAAATAGCGGGAATCGACGAGGCGGGCAAGGGACCCGTGATTGGTCCGCTTGTTGTGTGTGGTTACGCAATTAACGAAGAAAAGCTGGAAAAACTGAGAGAGCTGAGCGTTAAGGACTCCAAGAAGCTTAGTCCGAAAAAAAGAGAGAGTATTGCAGAAAAATTAATGGAGATCGGAGAGTGCGAGCTGATTGTAATCCACCCAGAGCGACTCAACGATATGATGTGCAGAACCACGATAAACGAGATACTCTTTACATCATACGAAGAGATAATTGAAAGGTTAAATCCAGACATATGCTATGTTGATAGCCCAGATGTGAAACCCGAAAGACTGGAAAAAAGACTGAGCAAGGGAGGACTCAAGGTGATAGCAAGGCATAAAGCGGATGAGAGATACGAGATCGTCGCATCTGCAAGCATAATTGCAAAAGTAGTAAGAGATAGAGAAATAGAAAAATTAAAGAAAATCTACGGAGATTTCGGTAGCGGATACTCAAGCGATCCACGCACCATAGACTTTCTGACCAAGTACTTGAAAAAGAACGGTGAGTTCCCGGACTGCGTTAGAAAAAAATGGAAAACCCTGTCAAAAATAAGAGGGTCTCAGAAGAGCATTGATGATTTCATCTGAATGATCAGTTCTCAGGTATCTGAATGATCAGTTCTCAAATTACATCAATCCGATCTGAAATAGGATACAACCTTCAAAATCAGTTTGCATGTTGGAATGTAGTCTCTATCCCTCACAAGCGGTGTGAAGACTACATGCTCCGCTCCTGCCTTTATGAACCTCTCAATTCGATTGACAACATCATCTGGAGTGCCGTAAATGAATCTATGCTCGACAACATCAAATGGGATCTTTTTCGCCAGCTCCAGGGCTTTTTTAACAAGGTCTTCGCTGAATGTGAAGCCGAAAAGATCTGGCACATCAAGCTCTTCAACATCTATTCCAGCTTTTCCCAAGAACTGTTTTCTTGCGGGAGACATTAGTGCTAAAAGTTTCGCTGGCAGTTCGATTTTTCTAACCGCCCTATCGTAATCTTCATCAACCACCACATATGCGAACAACCCTGCTTCGACTCTTCTGTTGTTTTTGCTCGCAATCTCCCTGATCTTTTCGAGATACCGCTTGTACCTCTCCGCACCCATTCCCGCAGTTGGAATCCACCCATCCCCGTATTTTCCGGTAAGCTCAATTGTCCTTGGTGAGTTTCCCGCAATCCATATTGGAACCCTCCTCCTCGGCATGATAAACGCATCCGAGAGCGAGAAGAACTTCCCCTCAAAAGTCACTTTGTCATTCTCGAAGAGCATTTTTATAATCTTAACACCCTCCTCAAGCTTTGAAACGAGCCTGTCTGTTCTTATGCCGTAGGGTATCAGATTCATCCCCTCTCCCGCACCGAGTCCGAGTATGGCTCTTCCGCGGGACAGATCATGAAGCGTTACCGCGAACTGAGCAATTACTGCGGGATGCCTTCTAAGAACATCGCTAACGCATGTTCCGATACGAACTCCCGCTGTGTACCTCGATATACTTCCGAGAAGAGTGAATGCTTCGTATGAGGTCCAATTTCTTATCCCTATCCCCACGAGATGATCGGGTGTAAATACCGAGTCAAACCCATTTCTGTCCGCAAAAATGGATGCTTTTAAAATCAAATCTACCGGATCATGTGGAAGTTGCAATCCGAATTTTACGCCCTTCCCCGTGTCCGCTTCGTGTTCACACATTCCACACTCACCATACCACCACAAGATATTATCCTAAGGCTCCGGTTAGTTTAAAAGTTCTTCGAGATTTCAAAAAAAGAAAATATTTATTATGAGTTTTTACAAGAATTTTTTATGAGATTCAATCTGATTTTAACAATAATTTTAATCTCAGCTCTCGCATCTGCTGGATGTGTTGAGGAGAAAGTTCCCTCTGAGCCAACCAAAACCGTTACTCCCAAAACTCCGAGTGAGAAAAGAGAGAAGCTGAAAATCGGAGTGCTAACTCCGAAGACTGGCAGATTTCAGTCCGCAGGGATTTTCATGGAAAACGCTGTTAAATTAGCGGAGAAACATGCAGAGGAAAAATACAATGTGGACATAGAACTCGAATTCGCTGATTGTGGAGATTCTGCAGAAAAAACAAAATCTGCATTTCTCGAACTCGTAAATAAAGGTGTAGATGTTGTTATAGGTGCCTACTCAAGCACTCAGGCAATATCCGCAGGTGAGACCGCAAATCAGACCTCAAAGCTGTATATCGCCACGGTTGCGTCAACGGAGAGGATAGAGAAGATGGTCTTAGAGGGTAACAGATACGTTTTCAGAAACGCATATAACACCACCTACTGGGGAGAACTGGCTGGTATATTCCTCAAAATGTCAAATGCCGATGGATACTACTTCCAAGGGTACCAACCGCTCTCCACATTCAATCAGGGAATGCTCGAGGTCATAAAGAGGAAAACCGGAACTGAGCCAAAGGAGGTGTCATTCTACAATCCCTCTGCAGACCCAAAAGATGTGTCAAACAAGGCAATAGAGGCGGTTGAAAAAGTAGGAAACAGAGATGTGCTGATACTCGGAGATCCCGGACCCTTAGCGGTGTCCTACCTCAAAGAATACAGACAGAACGGTGGTAGAGGAATAATATACTCCGTGGGTGGAGTTCTCGCCCTACCTCAAACCCTCCAATCCCTCGGAGAGATTGCAAACTACACCGCATTTCAGTCTGCAAGTCTTGAAAACATAAGAACTACCGAGTTTACGGAGAAGTACTTCTCAGACTACAGAAAGGAGTACGGTGAGAATGCAAACAACTATGCTGGTGTTCTGACATACGACGCGGTGCTCATACTTGCCCAAGCGGTTGAGAAATCAGGCAAATCAACAGATAACTTGATTAAAGAGCTCGAACAGGGAGAATTTGAGGGGGCTTGTGGAATTTACAAGTTCAACTCAGCCCATCAAGCCATGTGGGGTAGCGAGGAACTCAAAGGAAAAATCGCGGAATGGGTTGGCAAAATCATTGTACTCTATCCAGAATCCGCTAAGGAAAGCGACATAGTGTGGCAACAGACATGATTGCAACTCCCATTGCTTACCTTATCTATTCCTCCATTTTTTTGTCGATATTCAGCATCTCGGTCAGCCTCAATTTCAGAATCTCGAAATTCTTGAACCTCGCACACGCTTCAGCGTACACCTTCGGAGCGTATCTCGCATACTACACCCTCTCCAACAACATAAACATTCTGATTGGATACATCGTGACATTTCTGCTCTCAGCATGTTTGGGTGTTGTTCTTTTTGCAGTAGTGATTAAGCTGGGAAAGAACTTACTACAGGCGACAATAATAAGTCTCGGATACAGCATTGCACTTGAGGAGGTTTTGAGAATAACTCATCCAACGGGGTACTACCTCATAATCTCGCAATCTCCGTTCACACCAGAGATCAGAGAAATTCTCTCCGCTATACTTCTTCTATCAATTCTGCTGATTCTCGCAATTCTGTATAAGTCGTCAGTGGGGATAAAGATGAAGTTCACGGAGGATGATAGATTTCTCGCAGAGATATACGGTGTGAACACGGAGAGGTTTGCCTTCTATGCTGTCATCTCTACATTCGCGGTACTCTCCACACTCGGCTTCATAACCTCATCATCATACGCCATATCGCCAACCATAGGTTGGAACCCATTGGTTACCAGCATCTTAATATCTGGATTCACATCGCTGTTCAGACTCACAGGCTTCTCCCATTTCGTTACAGTTGTCCTCATAACCTTCATCTACTCAACAGTAATGTATCTGGTGATCTGATGATGGGTTCGAGGGGAAAGGATAGGTGGTTTTAATGTCAATAGCAGATAGATACATGGAAAAAAACAAGAAGAACAGGAATACAATGCTTACTCAGCTTTTTATCATTTTTTCAGTGATGTTCTTGATTCCATTCACCAACAACTACTTTCTGAACTGGATTTTTATCCTTTCGATGATATACTCCATCCTATCTCTTTCTTGGTTCTTCATGGATGAGTTCGGAGGAAGAGTAAACCTCGGGATAGCAATACCGTTCGGTTTATCCGCATACATCACATCAATCACATACCTTATGAGTAACCTATGGGTCTCATTGATCTTTGGCTGGATGATTTCAACCGCATGCACCACTCTATTTTTCTACCTTCTGTACAGGATAGACAGAGTCTCCTTCGTTTTCATAACATTCATTTCCTGCATACTGCTGTGGATAGTTTCCCACTCAGTTGTGGTCAAGGTGGACGGGTTCATCTACGGGGGAGAGGAGGGTTTTTCTCTGTCCTCGACATCCATCCTAAGCCTCTACACCACATCATTCGTTTTCCTCTCCAGTATTTCAATCGTGCTGGCGATGTTCTCGTTCAGCCACATGAGTTTGCCGTTTAAAGCATTCAGAGATGATGAGAAATCCGCGAGGAGTGTGGGCATCAAAGTTGAGAGGCTGAAACTACTCATAACCCTTATCACGAGTTGTATTGCCTCCCTATCTGGGATTCTGTACGCACTGCTGTTCTCCCACACAAGCCCGGAGATGTTCTCAATCCACATCTCAATCTTCCCGTTCATAGTCTCCATCCTGTCGAGAAACTCAATTCCGAGGATTATACTCGCAAGTTTCCTATTAGTGGCTCTTTCAGACTACATGAACTCCGCACTTCCAAACTCGTACCTCCTCCTATACGCCATCATTTTGATTTTGTCTCCAAAGCTCGCGAATTTCAGAGTTAGCAGTGCGATTCTGAGATGGAGGATCTCTGATGGTTGAGAAGGACAGCTTAGAATTTTTGGAGAACATGAGGAGTGATAGCACGGGCTTGAATGCGGAAGGTGAGAGCACAGACATATCGAGTGCAGGAGTTAGCTTTCCGAAAAAAGGTGTGCTCGAAGTAAAGATGATCTCAGCATCATTCAACCATCTTGAGATTCTAAAAGATCTGAACCTCAGAATTGAGAGGGGAGAGAGCATAGGCATCTATGGCTCAAATGGTAGCGGGAAATCAACCCTGCTCAAGATAGTCTCTGGGTTTCTAAAGCCATCCAAGGGCATCATCTTACTCAACGGATCCGACATAACCGGACTCTCTGTTGAGAAGAGAGTTGAATTGGGGATATCTTTCACCTTTCAAATTCCCAGACCTTTTGAGGAGCTTACAGTCCTTGAGAACATACTGATAGCAAAAACTCGAAGATTGAGAGATTTTAAGACCGCACTCAAAAAAACGGAGGAGCTACTTGAAGTTTTTGAGATTGACGAGATTGCCGAAAGAAAAGCAAAAAATCTGTCTCAGGGGGAGAAAAAGCTACTGGAAATCTGCAGAAGTGTTGCGGTCGATCCAACCTATCTCCTCCTCGATGAGCCGTTTGCATCCTTGGACACTGAGAACGCAAAGAAGATAAGAGGCAAGATCAGAATGCTGAAGGAGAGAGGGGTTTCAATGATTGTAACATCCCACAGAAGCAGAATCCTGCGGGGAATTACAGACAGAATATACCACCTAGAGGACGGGATTCTGAAGGAGGTATAAGATTCCACATGGCTATGATTGCAGAATGGAACGGTTCCCCTCTCAATCAAAACCAATCTACACCAATCAGACCAATCGAACAAAGAGGGAGTAGGACTGAACCCTAAACAAGCCAAAATTTTATAATCGATAACCTCTGATAACCTTCTATGGAAAAATAGGTGATACAATGGAAGAGAGTAAAAATGAAGGTATTGTCAGAAGTAGATTAAGGAAACCCATGGATAAGCTCGCTCTCATCTTTTCAAGCTCAATAAAGGATGATGAGAAAATATTCTACTACGACATTCTGGTTGATCTCGCTCATGTCTTGAGCCTTCACAGGAGCGGTTATCTGAGTCTGATCGAGACCAAGGAGATAATCGAGGCTCTGATGAGGATTAGAGACGACGGATACGAGAAAATACCTGCTGGTTATGAGGATGTGCACGAAGCCATAGAGGCTAAGCTGACTAAGATCACGCCCCACGGAGCAAAAATGCACACCGGAAGATCGAGGAACGATGAGGTTGCTACATGTCTTAGGCTGTACGCAAGGGATAAGCTTCTTTCCATAATGGAGTCCCTAATCAGCCTGAGAGCGGTGATACTGGAAATTGCAGAGGATAGCATTGATGTCATCTCGCCGGGCTTTACACACCTCCAGTATGCACAGCCAACGAGGATGTCACATCACTTTCTCGCATATCACGACATGCTGAAGAGGGACTTTGATAGGGCACTTTCAGCCTTTAAAAGAGTGAATCTTTCTCCTCTCGGCTCATCAGCCTTTGCATCCACATCCTTCAATGTCAACAGGGAATACACTTCAAGACTTCTCGGTTTCAACAACTTGGTCGAGAATTCGATGGACGCTGTATCATCAAGAGACTTTGCTATAGAGTCGATATTCGTATCTTCATCAATTCTCCTATCATTGAGCAGAATAGCGGAGGAAATAATCCTCTGGAGCTCAGAGTTTAATTTCATTGAACTTCCGGATGAGTTCTCATCCTCCTCGAGCATAATGCCCCAGAAGAAAAACCCGGATATTGCCGAGCTAATCAGAGCGAGAGCTGGGAGAGTCTGCGGAAACCTTGCATCTGCTATGATGATCTACAAAGCCATGCCGTTTGCATACAACAGGGATTTTCAGGAGATTAACCCATTGCTGTATTTCAGCCTTGAAAGTGCAGAGATGGCGACGAGCATTATGGCATCCATGCTATCAAAAATCAAGATTAACAAGGATGTTTTGAAGGAGAAGGCAGTTAAAGGGTTCACGCTCGCTACAGAGATTGCAGATATGCTCGTTCAGAAAACGGGAATCCCCTTTAGAATAGCCCATAAGATAGTCGGATTGACAGCAATGAAAAGCGATGCAATACAAGGAAGGAATTTAACCAAAACTTCAAACGAGGTCTCACTCGATCTCTTGCTCAAATCCCTACTTGAATCCGCAAAAGAAGTTTGTAAAGACAGTAAGATTGAGAAGAAATACCTTGAGAAGATCTGTGAAATCGATGAGAAAGATATTGAGGGTGTTATCAATCCTGAACTGGCTTTAGAACGGAGAAAAAATCCCGGTTCCCCATCGAAATTAGAGGTTCTAAGAATGCTTAACAGCAGAAAGACTGCAGTTCAGAAGGATCTCGAGTTGGTGGAGACCAAGGTTGATAAAATATCCAAGTCTCTTGAAAATCTTTATTCCGAGGTAGAAAAAATTTTGAAAACGGAGGGTATCTGATGGAGGGTAAGAGGGTAAAGGTTAAATCCAAAGGCAAGATATTTGAGGGAGTTGTAATGCCCTCAAGATCTGCCACGCTTATACTCAAGCTCGATAGCGGATACAACATAGGGCTAAAAGATTACGAGGTTATCGAGGTTATTGATGAAAAAAGAGATGTTGCAAAGCTTGAAAAACCGAAAAAGAGGGCGGGATTAAAAGATGTGAGGATAATCTCCACCGGAGGTACGATTGCAAGTAAGGTTGACTACAGAACCGGTGCGGTGACGAGTCAGTTCTCTTCCGAGGAGATTCTAAGCGAGGTTCCAGAACTGAAGGATGTCTGCAATGTTGACTCCACACTCCTATTCAACATCCTATCCGAGAACATGAAACCTGAATACTGGGTTAAACTTGCAAACGAGATCTATTCAAGTATAAAGAGGGGTTTTGAGGGAGTTATCGTAACCCACGGCACGGATACGATGGCCTATACATCCTCCGCAATCTCCTTCATGGTTTCAACCCCCGTACCAATTGTCTTTGTGGGCTCCCAGAGGAGTTCAGATAGACCATCAAGCGATGCGACTATGAACTTGATCTGCTCCGCTCAAACCGCAATATCCGACTTGGGAGAGGTTGTTGTAGTTATGCACGGTACAACAAGCGATGACTTCTGCTATATCCACAGAGCTGTCAAAGTCAGGAAAAACCATACCTCAAGGAGGGACGCATTTCAGTCGGTGAATCAGTCTCCCCTCGGGAAAGTTTACTACCCGTCGGGGGAGATAGAGTGGCTAACCGAGAGAGTGATGAGAGGAGAAAGAGAACTCAAGCTGAGGGATGGAATCGAGGAAAGATGTGTTCTGATAAAGTTCTTCCCAGGACTAAAACCAGATGTACTTGAGTATTACTACGGAGAAGGCTACAGAGGGTTCGTACTGGAGGGAACGGGATTGGGCCATGTTTCAACGGATTGGGTGGATACGATCAAGAAGATCTCCGACGACTCCCTTATCGTGATGACCTCTCAGTGTCTATGGGGGAGGGTGTGTGACAGAGTTTACGACACGGGCAGAGACTTGCTGAATGCAGGAGTTATCGAGGGAGAGGACATGCTTCCAGAGGTTGCTCTGATCAAGGTTATGTGGCTTCTCGGGAACTACTCGCTTGAATCCGCAAAGGAACTCGTGAAGAAGAACCTCGTTGGAGAGGTAAATCCGAGAACGATTTACTAAAATTACCTATTTTTATTGCTATTCCATTTTAAAAAGCTGTTAGAAAAGCTGTTAGGACATCATAAACGAACTACATCTCGTTAATTTCCATCTTTAAATTGTATTCGAGTATAGATATATCCTTTGGATTCTTTAATTTGTTCTTAATTACTTTTAAAGCAGATTTAGTTCTTCTATCAAGATTTTCGCAAATTAAAATTCCTCTTACACATTCTGTTTTAAACTCTTCCATAATCTGGTTCATATAATCCAGTAGTTGCATCAGAGCTCGAGATGGTGTCCGATCTCTCTTCAATTCAATAACCACATAGCAATGTTCTTTTATATTTGTCCATTAACAAAATTTTTCCCAGATAATATTCTTTATCTTCGTGCTTGAGGAATTCTACACCTCTTCTTGTAAGTTTAAAAGTATTATTTCTTATCGAGATCAGCTTATAGGATTTCAAAGCAACCAACCTCTCCCATGTAGCATCATAAAAATCTGTCTTTTTCATTTTATGTCCACCTTCCAGACATTTTACTCAGCAATTCATCTTCTGAGTTTTTCTCTATAATTTCAATTAACAATTTGGCAATTTCTCTTCTTTCTTGTTTATTTGTTTTAATTTCAAAGCAANCAATTTCCTCCAACTCGGTTATCAAGAGATATAATACCTCCACNTTCTCATCCTGCATTTTATCACCAGAGATATCACATCCCCTTGAGACATAAGATGCATTCCACATTAACTACTTCCAAACCTAAAATCTCAAAATACCACACTTACACGCCTTAATCGATTGCAAGCCTTTGATTAAACCCTTTATCTTCTCAATCTTATCATCTCTATCCGAGATTTTTGGAGATTCCAGATTTCCCACCACATCCCTATCCGGAATCTTCTCAATCCCGAAACTCATCCTCCCTGTTGCAATCTCTACTATCTCAGCATCATCGTAGTTGGTTGCGACCGCTATTGGAGGGGGATCGTCGAGTATCTTCGATACAAGAGAGGACAACCTGGAGGTGAGGGACAAGTTCTCGCTCGGAGATTCGCACATGAGCAATATCCTATTCCTCCCACCCACACTCACGAGCACATCAATAACGATAGGGATCGAGTCAACTTCAACGACCACATCCTCTGTCAAATCCTCCCTCAAATACCCCTTCTCAGTGATTAAATACTCTATAACCTTCTTCTTTACCTCATTTGCACTAACATACGGCTTGATTCTCCCATTAATCCCTCCCTCATTCTTTTCATCCTTTACCCTCCCTTCACTCTCGACTTCGCTGTCAATCTCATTGCCCTTAACCATACTGAATGTTCGTTTTAGAAGTTCATAAAAGTATCCTACAACCTAAAGNTATCCTACGACTCACGACCAAGCATGAACTCAACTGAACTATATGCCCTCGAAAGTTTCCTTCGTGACGAGACTGCAAACCATCGAGACAGCTATGGCTACCAAGCAGAACTTAAACGCGAGGGAGTACGCTTCAACCGGATACGCTCCGTTCACCCTGCCAACGAGATCCATCATATACCCCATAACAACCTGAAAAACCGCACCCCCTATGAAGGGGAATATGTTAACCATACTCGTCGCAATGCCCGTTATTTTCAGTGGGAACATTTCCTTCGTCATCGTNAAGGTTATTATCAAGACACTCCCCGAAAAACCCATCAGAAATGCCAGTGCGTAGAGTAGAAGGATCGATAAAGAAGATGTTGATAGAACGAAGGGTAGCCACACCAAAAAATACACGAATGTAAAGAGTACCAGAGTTCTCTTCCTTCTCTTCAGAACTCTGTCTGAGATTACACCTATGGATGGGCTCCCAACCATAGCACCTATGCCTACGGTCATCAAGATTGCTCCCGCGTTCGCTTTCGAGAGTCCGTACACTTCCATGAGATACGGTCCACCCCACAATCCNTGAAACCCCATCAAAGTGCCGTACTCGAAGAAGAACCATATTGCAAGAGGCCAGAAGTATTTATTTTTCAGAACAGTCTTAACACCATCGAAGATATCTACTTCGCCCTCTTCTGCAATCGCTACCGGACTTAACCCTACCGAAGCGGGAGAGTCTCTGACAAAAGTCCAGCACAATATCGCAAGGATTAGCGTAATCGCCCCAATTACAACGAAGGAGTTCCTCCATCCAAATACTATCACCATTATCGCAAGGGGATATGCGGAGGATATCGCGCCAAAATTTCCAACGGATAGTAGCACCCCAGTAAGACTCGCAAACTCATCCTTTCTGAACCATTGAGAGAGTATCTTGAGAGTCGGAATGTACACCCCAGATACGCCGATCCCCATAAGTAGTCTCGCTAAAAGAGCGATGGAGAAGTTGCTTGCCAACCCAAAAAGTACCGCACCGATGAATGCGATGAATGTGAAAAAGGTTGCGGTTCTCCTTGTTCCGAGGGTGTCAGATAGCATACCCACTGGGATCTGCATGACCGCATACGGATAGAAATAGAGGGATGACATTAAGCCTATCGCAACCGCTCCAACAGCAAACTCCGCCATCAATTCCTTGGCTATAACCGCGGAGGATGTTCTGTGAAAGTAAACGAAGAAATAAATTGCTGACAGAATTCCAAAAATCAACCACCTATGCTTATAATTGTATTTCATCGATTAATCATTAAAGATAGTCAAAGATATATTTTTCGATGGTTGTTCACGGATTGCTCTGTAATAGTCTTGCGGATTCATGTTCGCTACTCCGCAATCTCCGCAAAAGTCCTCACAGGAATTGCCGATGCTCTCACCTTCAAAGGTATCGCAAAGAACCTGAATCTCTTCCTTTCGGAGATGTGCAGATTGCACAGATTCTCCACTATGGGGACCTTGTTCTTCAACAAGATCGTATGAGTGGGCGGGATAGGTCGGAGAGATTGTCGATATTTATTGTATCTATCCCTACCAGCCTTGNTCCTTTCTTCACGAGGTATTCCGCCAATTCTCTCGTAACATACGAGGACAAGGTTAAAAGATTCGGTGCCCAACTTCCCATCAGGTGTTCTCTCCTCGCAAATAATTAAACGAGAAGCCAGTTATTTTTACATCGTAAAACTCACCTAAGGTGCCAAAATCGAGAATTACTGGTCTATAAGAATTTGTTCTCGACAAGAACGTACCAAATTTTCCTTCTTTTGTTACCAAAACCCTGTACTTCTTGCCAAGGTGCTTTGAGTTGTTTTCCTCCCCTATCTTCTTCGTTAGCTCTGTCAGAATTCTGCTCCTCTCCTTCTTTATCCAGTCCGGCATGTCCTTCCACTTCGATGCGGGAGTGCGATTTCTGGGAGAGTATCGTGTGATGTTTACGATGTCCGGCTTTACCTTTTCGATCAACTTGTAGCTCTCATAGAATTCCTCCTCGCTTTCTCCCGGGAAGCCAACGATTATGTCCGTGGAGAGTGTAATATCATTGAATTCCTTCCTAAAAGCAGATACGATCTCCAAAAAATCTTCCACAGTATAGTTCCTGTTCATTCTTTCGAGGATCTTATTATCTCCGCTCTGAACCGGTAGATGCAGAAACTTGAATATCTTCTCACTCCTGAAGGCGTCAACAAGCTCATCAAGAAACTCCATAGCGTAATTCGGGTTCATCATCCCAACTCTAATCCTGAAATCCCCTTCTATCTCAGATATTCTGTTTAACAAATCCGCAAGATTATAATCTCCTCTATCAACACCGTAAACCGCTGTATCCTGAGATGTCAGTTGTATTTCTTTNTATCCACTTCTTACCGCACTTTTAACCTCCTCAACGATGTTTTCAAGCTTAAAGCTGTACAACCTTCCTCTCGCAAATCTCGTCGCACAGTAGGAGCATGCACCGAGACATCCCTCAGAGATGGACACTATTGCTATGACATTTTCCTTCAACCTCTCCTTAAGGCAAACGAGTTCGGATTTGTCCACTTTCTTTCGCTCAACATTGATGTATCTCTCGTTGTTCAGCACCTTCTTGATTGCTCTCCCTACATCCACAAGATTTTCCGGAGCGATGATTGAGTCAACCATACTCCCGTTAATCTTACNTGATATTCTCGGCAGGCATCCCGCGAGAACAATTTTCTTGCCTTTCCTTTTTAGCTCCACAATCCTCCTGATGATCTTCCTCTCTGTATGCTCTATGACCCCACAAGAATTCAGCACCACTACATCGCTCTCCTCACAGCTATCTACAAGCTGAAATTGCCTCTTGATGATACCCCTCATTATGTCCGTGTCCGCCTGATTGCTTGTGCAACCGTAGGTTTCAATGTANACCTTGCAATCCATTGAATCAAAGTCCACGAATGGTTTAAAAACTATTGTGATGGTATTAGGGTTGAAGCTATGTCAAGCATTTTTGTCTCGGATGTTCAGTTCGGGTGTTCAGTTCGAACACGCTAAACCTAAAAGCCCTCTCCACCAACATACTCGTCACTGCAATAAAATAATATACCCACTCATCTAAGTTCCATAAAATGCTGTGGGTTGAGAAATACAGACCTTCCAAGCTGGAAGATGTCGTTGCAAGTGACAAAATAATCGAAAAGATCAAAAAATGGGCGGAAACATGGAAAGAACACAGAAAACCTCTTCTCCTCGCAGGACCGCCGGGAACTGGTAAAACAAGCACCGCTCTTGCTCTTGCTAAATCCTACGAATGGTCTACGGTGGAGCTCAATGCAAGCGACCAGAGAAGTTGGCAGATAATAAACAGAATCGTTGGAGAAGGGGCATTTAGCGAGACCATAAGCGATGAAGGAGAGTTTTTGAGCTCTTCCCAGGGAAGAAAGAANGTGATAATCCTTGATGAGGTGGACAACATACACAAAAAGGAGGACAGCGGTGGAGAGATTGCCCTACTGAGAATAATAAAAAAGAGGCCTCCTCAGCCCTTAATCCTCATAGCAAACGACCTTTACGCCCTATCAAGAGACNTAAGAAATGCATGCGAGATCGTAAACTACAGGAGACTGGACTATCGCTCAATCGTAAAGGTTCTCCTGAGAATATGCAAAGAAGAGGGGATAAGAGCTGATAAATCCGTGCTGACAANCATCGCAAAAAACAGCGGTGGAGACTTAAGGGGTGCTATAAACGACCTCCAAGCTATTGCGGAGGGAAAAGACTCGATATCCGAAGAAGATGTAGCGGTATCAACAAGAACTCAGGAAACAGATATATTCAAAATCCTGCAGAAAATCTTCAAGAGTGACGATCCGGAGGTTTACAACCTTTCCATGCTTCTGAACGAGTCGCCAGAGGATATAATATGGTGGGTCAGCGAGAACTTGCCTTTAGAATACTCGGGAGAGGACTTGCTTAGATCCACTTTAATACTCTCAAGAGCGGACATGTTCCTCGGTAGAGTTAGAAGAAGGCAGTACTACAGACTGTGGAAATACTCGGGATACTTGATGACCACCGGCATCCAACAGGCTAAGAGGGAGAAAAAAGCTGGCTTCACGAGNTATAAAAGACCCATGATTTGGCAAAAACTCTTACAAACAAGAAAAAAAAGAGAAAAAGTAAGAAAAATTCTATCAAAAATCGGAAAAAATTCTCATCTTTCTTCGAAAAAAGCATATAATGAGATGTTCTTCCTCATCAAGCTACTCCTGTCCGTATTGGATGTGGAGAGAGCTTCAAAAATTTGTGCATTCTACGAATTCGATGAGGAGGATGTCGAATTTCTCACCGGGGATGAAGAGAGAGCATTGGCAATATCGAAATACATCGAGGAGCATAACCTTATCAAGGTTGACGAGAGTTTTCTCTCCGGATTTGAGGATGCTGTTGAAGATGGAACCGGACTCGGATTTGGATCATCTGAGGATGTGAAGAGAGAGAGTGAGACAGAGAAAGGGGATGAGGATAAGGAGGATGTCAAAAGGATAAAAAGCAAAGGCAAACGCAGAGATCTCACTTTAGACCACTTTTTCGGATGAATGAGATGGTAAGCACAGGTTGTAAACTTGGATCATGGATATGGGTGTCCCACCATAATTCTCGAATCAACTATTCTCACACCCCGCATCACACAACCATATCAGCGAAGTACAATCATATCAGCATGAACTCCTCCAACTTCCTTATCGATTTGGTGTGATCTTCGATCTCAGAATGATGCACAATCCTTCCTGCGAGCATAATGTCCATACTATCGGAAACCTTTAACAGATCCTCAACCCTCTCATGCGATATTATAGCTATTCCCTTGCCATCCTCTTTTAGTTCCTCAAACACCTTAAGCATCGTATCGGAATGGGTTGGATGGACACCTTGAAACGGCTCATCAAGTAGCAGGTACCTTCTCCCACCGGTGATTGCTCCAATGGCTCTTCCGAAAACCACAAGTTGTCTCTCACCACCACTTAGGTTTTTGGCTTTTTCCCTCCTTAGCCTCCTCAAGACGGGGAATTTTTCGTAAACGATGTCAACATCATCGCAAGATATTAACAAATTCTCCTCTACCGTTAGATTCCTTGCAATTCTCATTCTTTCTGGAGATAGTACCACTCCCTTTTCAAACCTCCTGTGTGGTGGTAGGATGCTTATGTCTTCTCCATCCAAAACAACCCTTCCCGCTTTTATAATTCCGATTAATGCTTTAAAAACAGTACTTTTTCCACTGCCGTTTGGTCCAAATAGCAGGGAGATTCTGCCNCTCTCTACTTGGAAATTCACACCTTTTAGTATCTCCACCCCGTCCGCCCTGAAATACCCATTTATCAATTCAAGCATTCAATCCCTCTCGGAGAATTTACTCGAGATCATTTCCTGTGAACCTTACTCCACCATACGACATCCTCATACTTAACCTTTAAAATTCTGTGTGTGGGGATGGGTGTTCCGCTCTTCAAATAAACGAACTTGTACCCCACATCCTCGATTTCCTCTCCGCTGAACTCTGAGATGCCCTTAGGTCTGTCGATATAGTAAACTCGGAGTTTCCTTAAATCCTTATTTGTCCACAAAAAATAGTTCAAGAGCTCCCTAATTGTTCTAAATTTCCTAAGTATAGGTTTGGATACTCCCTCTCCCTCCCTTCCTCCTTCTCCATCCCATTTTTCTTCCATCTCTACAAAAACAGAATCAGATCTCTTGATCTTTTGCAAGCTCGATCAATTGTCCCTTAACATTCAATTTCAATGACCTCTTCGCGGTCGCTCTTATTATAAGNGGATCCATGTCAAGGCTTCTGCTGATATGTGGCACCGACATCCTTCCGACATTTATCTCCTCTATGATTCGCGAGACTATACTCTCTATTTCATCATCAGGCAGGAATATCACCTTCAAAATTTTATTCAAATCTTTGAGAGATGCAAAGAAGTTTGCACTGAGGTGGGTGTAGCTAACATGGTACTCCTTCTCGGGAGTTCCACCCGGGTTTTGTGGCATCCTCCATTTTATCTCCAGCATGCCAGCGTGTTTGAGGATTTTCAGTGCCTCCTCCACCCCATCACCGAATTCCTCTTCAAGCTCCTTCATTGTCATCCACTTCTCAAGTAAGGATTCGTAAACTCTCCGGTATGTTTTTGTTGAGAATATTTGAAGAATGGGAACGAGTTCCACAATGTCATTTATGAGTTTTGCTCTTTTTGCCATTTCATCACCCTTAAAAATAATTGAGATAGTCTATATCGCACGATATTTTTAATTTTCTATGCTCTAATTTTCTGGCTTATTATATTATGGGGGAAATTATTTTGATGTTTGCAATGTTCAGAACAAGAGTTGCCTGTAGAGATTTACAGCTGTCGTAGAAACCTAAAAAACACAGACTTCATACACAAAAATTTTAAAGCCAACAATATTAAGCTTGGTTGTGTTGGACAAGGCGGGTTCTTCCAAGATCAACATCGAAAGTAGAGGAGGAGCAGGTGATAAGGAAGGTGTCAAAGGATCGGCAAAAAAAGCACAGACCAAGCCAGAAAAAGCAAAAACAACGGAGAGACCAGACATAGACACCTACTTCATGGAGATCGCCAAAGTCGTTGCGAAGAGATCGACATGCCTGAGGCAGAATGTCGGGGCTGTCATAGTAAAAGACAAGAGAATTCTATCTACAGGCTACAATGGTGCCCCTACCGGGCTTGAGCACTGCCTCGACATAGGCTGTTTAAGGGAGGAGCTGAACATAGCTTCTGGAGAAAGACATGAGCTTTGCAGAGCTGTGCACGCAGAACAAAATGCGATAATCCAAGCTGCGGTACACGGTGTAAGCATTGAGGGGGCGGTTCTCTACACAACCCATCAGCCATGCATAATGTGTGCAAAAATGATTATCAACGCCAAAATAAAAAAAGTAATTTACGGCAAAGAGTACCCCGATGAAAGGGGGCTCGAGTATCTGAGATCCGCGAACATAGAGGTAGTGTACATACCATCCGAGTGATTTTGAGTGTGAGTTACCCTCCATGAGTTACCCTCCATGAGTTAC
>Ga0180936_1037_pt1 | contig 21086 bp, 21 predicted proteins | sample Deesub1362A_J573_FD_124193 | JGI IMG/M metagenome (GOLD analysis project Ga0180936, IMG submission 124193) | Archaeoglobus sp. JdFR-32
CGGGATATTTCAAGCTCTTTTGCAATGAAGGATGGTCCTATAACTTCTATTCCTTGCGTGTAGGCTTTGTAAGCGAGTCTGAGGTAAGTTTCGATTCTCATNTTTTGTTAGGTTAACCTAACGATATATATTTGCTTTGGTTTCGTGAGCGAGCATATGTGAAAAGTTTGTTGATACCCTCAAGTCTAATCGTTACGAATGGTATAATGTTTAGCCAATTACATCCAGCCAAAGAACACGACCAGTCTCTTTATTAGATAATCTATCGGGGATATTACAAAATGAATGTCGAAGGGACCGTAGTATCCGACTACACTGTCTATGAATATGAATGAAGTAGGCAATAGACTCAGCGAAAGTAGGGCTGTTTTGGTTTCTATGGAGAATCTATCGAATATTATGTACAGCACAAATAGGGTCGAAGAGATGAGAAGGTATAGGTAATTGAAATAGAAGTAAAACGATGCTTTTGTTACTGTTNTACATATGATTATCGTAGTAAACAATATCGAAAAATTCAAAAGGAAGTATTTCAAAAAACTAAGGAAATCTAAGGGGTGTTTCTTTAATATTTTACTGAGAAATAACACCATTGGGAGCATTAAAGGGAGATAGAATCTGTAATCGTGAATCTCTGTATTTATAACTCCTGATTTGAGTGTTGGTAGATATACCAAAAATAGTATTGTACTAAACAGCACTATGAATTTCTCGAAGTCTTTCAGATTGTGGTAAGTCTGTTTAATAGACATCTTCAATTTTCTTTGGAACAAATTAGAGAATAATAGTCCAAAAACAGGCGAGTATGAGAAAATACCTAAGGTTTTGTCATTGATACCCACAAATATATACGGAAACTCGAAAATGACCTCTTTTAAATTAGAAAACCTTACATAACTCGTTCCAGCGATAAGGTTGCTATATATTTCGAGAGGTAATGGATTATTGAAAAGGTGCATACCTATTACAAATCCTGGGAGATACCCGACGAAAAAAAGTGATAGATATATCGGTACTTTGATCAAGAACTCTCGGATTCTGTTATGGTGGGTTTTATATATGCTATATATCAGCAGAGAGGTTATAAGTGTAACACCATCCAGTGGTCTAATCCACACGAGCAGACCCGCAATCAAAAATAAAAGATGTAGTTTTTTATTATCTTTTTCTTTCTCATATCTGTTGATCAAAAAAAGTACGAGTGATATTATGAAAACACTTAAAGCATGGTGTTTGGCAGTCAGTGTCCAATAGGCAATTGGTGTAGCAAAAAGTAATAGAAAAAAGCATATCCTTTGTGTGTTAGAAGGTAAATGAAGGTCGGCTAAAAGTTGAGTGAGTATTACAGCAGTGGAAATAGCAAGAATAATGTTTGTAAGCTTGATGGAATACAAAGGTATCCAATCCTCCTGGTTGAATAAGGGTGTGTATGTATATAAGATTGCTACAGAAACCAAGACAAAAGTTAAGAACGGTATTGGTTTTTTTAATTCACCCATAAATAATATGCCGATTGTAAATATAAACATCCAGTTTAAAAAATATGTGAAATATATGTAATTGGAGATAAAGCTAAATAGTATGTAGAGTGGTAGAGACACGATAGCTAATGAATGGCTGAAGGAGGCATAATGTAGCCCTTTAAAGGTGAAGTAAGGAGTTCCTTGATATATGAAAATATCACCAACTGTTATATCAAATCTTAGATTGGAAACGGATTTTAATTGACCTATTATTAGGTATTCATCATTTAGTTTTATATCATTAGACCATAAAATAAGGAAAATTAGAAACGCAAGCCAGATAATGCGTTTGTCATTCATTGTATCACCTTAGTTTGTATGTTTTGTTGAATAGTTCTATTTTAGCGATGCTTGTAAGCGAGTGTTTTCCATATAGGTTTATTACCCAGTTTATGCTGTCGTAATTGTCAAGTGGTATTTTTGTTGAATTTATTATTGTTTTATCACCTTCTTTTAATTTATACGATTTAACGATTGTCTTTTCATGATCACCTTTTCTTATAATTATTATGGAGGAAATTACATCTTCTATGCCAAGTTTCTTTGTTACTACTGTGAATTCTGGGAAGAGAATGTATTTTTCCTCTTTTGTTGGCTTTAGTAGTCTAAGCTCGGGTGTAGTTTCGATTTTGGTGTGGTAATCCTCGTATAATCTAAAAAATTTCACTCCAGGTACTAAAAGAAGGATCAATATGATCGTTAGGACGTATCTCTGTTTCATAGATATAGACACACATGCTCGGATAAAAAATCATTCTTAAAAGTGTTGACTAATATTTTCTTATCTGTTTTTTGGAGGAGTCTCTTGTCAAATTATTTGTTTTTTTGAATAGGAGGAGATTATACATATGTATCTATTAGTACAGTCTCAATATCATTTGGGAATTTCCCTACTACTATCAGATGATCATCATTCTTGCCAGGAGATAGAGAAACTGTTACTGATTGTGCTCCGGGACCGGTTGGTGTTTGCCCGTCCTTGAAGTACCATTGAGTTCCAACATTCGGGGTGGAATTGTACTCGACATAAACGACACCATCTACCATCATCTTTACACCCTCGAGGTATTCAATATCTGGGCCACCATAGAATAGAATCGTAAAATCATCTGCTTTCTGATCTACAAGTTGGAAAGTCACTATGTATGATTGCCTTGTTTTTTCAGCCATTCCGTAACTCATGACCATCACAAGTGTGGAAATCACAATAGCAATCGCAACCATGAGTATTGTACCTATTACGGGTGAAACCGCTTCCCCATTTTTAACCAATTCTTTTTGCCTCATTAACTAACCACCGTCAATAAAAAATTTTTAAAAATTTAATAAAAACAAAGAATTTAAGATTTAGACGTAGGTGTCCAGAATTACCTGGGTTGTACCATCTGCGAATGTTGCGGTTACAACCACATGGTCTCTTCCACTAGTTCCAACATTACTGCAAGTTAGTGTATCTCCAACACTTGGACTGGATGTTGAAGCGGTTGTGGAGCTTCCAGAGCTGGGCGTACATGTAACATTAATGGATGATACTGACTGGTGGTCGGGACCTCCTTGGTAAGTTATCACTATATCTGTATCCTGCTGTGAAGCAGTCGCAGAAACAACATATGTCTTCTTCACATTGCTCCCCATCCCGAAGACGAAGCTGGCGATTACTGCAGCGAGAATGACGGTTATTGCCACCATCAGTATAACGCCGATCACTGGCGAAACAGCCTTCTCATCCTTCCTAACCATCCTCTATTCACCTCCCTTTCTTATCACGATTATCATTATACTTACTCTATATAAAGTTTTTCTAAATCACATGATATGAATGAAAATTTTTCGACTCTCATGCCAATTTTTTTAAAACAGAGGTTTATAGAATTGTATGATGGACACATAATATTGCGATTTTATTGTTTTCTAAGTATTTTTTAATTACTATTTTTATACTGTTTTTAATCCTTTCCTTATTTGTCTTTCCATCTCCTTAATTAGATTCTCTATCCACCCTGTATATCTTCAATTCTCAATCCTCAGTCCTCAATCTTCGACCATTGCTGTCCTCGGAATTAGATTCACGATGATGTAACATCTATCCTCATTCTCACTTTCGTAAGAGCATTTAGCTCTTATCTCGGAATTATATCCCATAGAGCTTGCTAAACCTCCTATGTATGCCTTACAGGAGTTTTTATTGGTAATTCCACCAATCATGGGGCATCTGTCAATTTCGAGGAGGATTATTCTTTTTGTCTCATCCTCTGACTCCCTCTCACTCACTTCAACCCTTGCACCATGGAGCATGAAAACAGTCTCTATCAGGTCGTCAACCCCTTTGAGGTTCAACTCCTTCGACACCCTCTCACCATCCTCTCTTCCCTGCTCGAAAGACACCTCTTCGAGAATTTTGATTGATTCTGGTAGTTTCTCATTTATTCTCTCAATAAATTTTTGGAGAAAAGTCTCTCTTCTCTCTCGCCCGAGTTTGATTACCTTCCATTTCTTGACTATCTTTGCACCTCTGTCTGTCATCCTATCACTTTTTAAATCCATTATAACTCGTTTTTATTTTATTTTTAACTTATTTAACAACCGAGTAGTATATAAGGAAAATGCCAACGATCTGCATGATAATGGACCCCATCAGGACGTATTCCATCCCAAGCCCGTATATTTTTCCGGAGATATAAAGAAGGCTTGTTAAAGCTCCTCCGATGATAAGAAAGAAGAATCCTGTGGATAGTATGAGCAAAAACCTCTGTTTGGTGTTTTTGTACGCGTCGTAGAGCAGGATTATGAATGCCCCTCCAAGCATGAGGAAAAATATTNTCAGGATGTTAATCAACACCATGTTATCACCTTCTGTTATCTGGTTTCCAAGTCTCCTCTTTATATCTTGTGGTTGAGAGATATATCTCGAAGTTGTAGACGCCCTCTATATCTGAAACCCTATTAACTGCTTCTTTGAGCCTGTCAAGACTCTCAGCCCTTATCTTGGCGATTATGTTNTGTGTTCCGAGGGATTCGTAGACCTCTATTATACTCTCCTCCTTACATATCTCGTTTGCGATCTCCTTAATTTTGTCGGACTCGCAGTCGATTAGCAAGAATGCGGTAACACAACCGAATTTTTCTGGATTTAGTATAATTGTGAATTTTTCTATGTACTCTTCTTTGATAAGCTTATTAATCCTTTTGTGAACGGTTGAAACAGCCAAACCGGTTTTTTCTGCAATATCTCCAAGAGATAACCTTGAATCTGTGGCAAGATATCTCAGAATATCGATATCTTTTTTGTCCATAAAAAAGGAAAGATTTGGTAAGTTATAAATCTTACCTAATTGGCTTAAAATCTCATGATGATGTGAATTAAACTCTGATTATGCACGGATCTTTTTTACTGCAATCAAGCTTGAATCCTTGGTCTATTAAGAAATCGTAGCTTTTTCTACCCCTACCATGTATTAAAAGCTCAAGGACATCGTTTTCATCGTCTATATCTATCCCCGCGAAGTACGAGTCGAAGATTGTAATATCCAGTCCCTGATCTTTTGCGATGGTTATATGCTTTAAAAAGCTTCCGTAGTGGTAAGAGCATCTAAATAGGGGATTTCTAACCAGAAGAAGGTTTGTTCCACCTTTTCTTCCCGGGGAGATGACTACATCCCCCTTTGTGTTGAGAAAAACCCTCAGTATATTTTCTGTGAGAAGGGGGACATCTGACATAACCACTGCAACGGAGTTGGATGACAGGAAGGAGTTTACGAGTGATGAGAGGTCTCTACTGTCAACATGAATCTCCAGTTCCAAGCTCCTGTATTTTTTGCAAACCTCGTTTCTACAGACATCGGCAGTCTCATCGTCAGGAACAGCAATGATCATCCTGCTTGTGAGGTCTCTTACGCTTTTTACAGCAGTTAGAACATCCTCAAGCATTGAAAGGGCAAACTTCTTTCTCTGTTCCTGATTCAGTAGTTTTGAGAGCCTTGTTTTTGGATTTTTCAGTTTGAACGGGATTAACAGTACATCAATCTCGGGTTGAAATCTCCGTTGAGAATTTTTAAGCCTCATTGCCTATGAAGTGATGGGATTGCTAATAAACTTAATCTTTTTTGTATTTTTCGATCTAACTTTCCTGTACCCGTCTGTAGCTCTCAGTCTCTGTGGGCTGTCAGTCTTCACCGCTNCCCCCATCGCTCTACTTTCCCAAGTTTACCCTCTCGAAATTTCGACAAGCTTATATTTATTTTGTTCAATTTGGTTAAAGGTGAAAAGATGGATGATTTAATCTGCAAATTCGTTTATGTTGATGGAGAGGAGATTGGGGAAAGTGTGGATGTTTACAAAAGGAAGCTTGTTATAAAGGTCGGTGGGGAATTTTTAGCAATTCCCGTGGAGAAGATAGTGAAGGTGGAAGGAGACAAAATCCATGTTTTCAGGTTCGATGAGAAATCAGCTAAGAGGTTTGGGCAGGAGTGGGTGGAGGAGAAGTCTAAACCCGTGTCCATCGAAGAATTGAAGATTTTCGGTTTTTCTGAATCTGATGCGAGTGTTGTCGTTATGGCGGATGAGGAAGCATCATCTAAGCATTCGGTATCGGCATCTGAGTGTGAGGCTTCCGACAAAGCACCCGACAAGGCACCCCACGAGGTTTCCCACAAGACCCCTGGTGATTCTGGTGAGCCCGGTGAAGCTCCCAAGCATGAAGCCTCACGAACTCGGTCAAGATTCTCGGTAAAAGTTAGGGAGATAGATCTGAGCGAGAAGAAGTCAGAAGGAGAATTGGAAGAAGAAACTGAAGAATCTGAGAAAGTGAGGGCTGACAGTTCTGGCAATTCCAAAATATCAGAGGGGGGTAATAAAGAAAACTCAACGATAATCGATAAACTCTGATGTGCTGTGTGCTCTGACTTTACGAACAACTTTAAAATCTCTAATGCCCCTTACATCTTATGGAGTACAAACAGGTTATTGTGGTGAGGGATGATTTGAACCTATCGAGGGGAAAACTTGCTGTACAGGTTGCTCATGCCTCTGTTATTGGTTACGAAAGAAGTGACAAGAGGGTAATCGAAAGGTGGATAAAGGAGGGGCAGAAAAAAATTGTCCTGAAAGTGAAAAACCTTCAGGAGCTTATGATGGTAAAGTACAAAGCTGAAAGAGAGGGGTTGGTCACTGGAATTGTTAGAGATGCTGGATTGACTGAAATACCTCCGGGAACAGTCACAGCCCTTGTTATAGGTCCTGATGAGGAGAGGAGGGTAGACAGGGTTACAGGAGATTTACCTTTGCTGAAGTAGTTATGATGTGTTAGCAGAACATTTGAGGCTAATGCGGTGTTTTTATACTTGGACTATTACTGGAGCTGAACTCGGATGACAGCAACTGAGGCGTGCCCGAATCACTTTTAGCTTGGTGTGATTGTGAAGGTCTTAACTTTTGAAACACCCCCTACGGAGTAGTAGAGGGTTATAGTTACATCTTGGTTTACCATGTTCTGATTGTTCGTGTCTCTGTAGAACTCGTATAGGTAGAATGTTGCGGTCGAGCCACTGTTCAGTATTGCATCAGTTCCGCTGGTAACATTTCCATCCACACCTAAGTCGATCGTTACTCCATCTGGGGGTATGGTTATTCCGCCATAGAAATCGCTATAGCTGTCCGTGTCTGCGTCAACATAGACCTCGGTGTATGCTGGCAGGTTGTTTGGCCACACATTATCACTGAGTTTGTTGATGTTATCGTTTATTGGGTCGATTTTAATTCTGTCTATTGTGGCTGTTGCAGAGAAACGATTGGTAATCGTAAACTCAACTCCTCCCCTTATCGCTCCGCTGTCTGCACCATCTCTCGCAACCGCATCGTTATTGTAAACGAGATCCCCGATGTAGATGTTCATGCTTGTTGTGTTTGTGCTCCCCTCATCATCCACAACCATCAGTCCGATGGTGTATGTGCCCCACGATGGGAAGGAATATGAGGTGGTAACACCTGAGTCATCGTCATATGCTCCATCGTTGTCGAGATCCCAGTAGTAGCTGATTATACTACCGCCATCTGGATCATAGCTCGAGCTTGCGTCGAATGTCACTGTTTCGCCAACCGCCGGGTAGGGTGGAGAGTATGTGAAGTTCGCTACTGGTTGCAGGTTTACACCTCCCGCACCGGAGACATTTAGTTCGAGTATGCTTGTGGAGTCTCCAGTTGATGCAATAACGCTTGCGGTTCCGTTGTCATTCACACAGACTGTAACATTGGCTTTGCCGTTTCCATCGGTGTCGTCGAAGGAGGGATTTACCAGTGTGATTATACTTCCGGTATGGGAGAAATCTACTCTTGTGCCAACTACCGGAGATGAATCGTAATAAACTGTAACTCCGAAATCGTTACAGCTTGAGCTTTGGCTAACATTCCAATCGTATGGACTGGACACATTCCATGTTATGTCGAAAGTTCCCGTGCTTGGAGGCGAAGAGACATTCACTCTGAATGTTTCGGAATCGGATGGAATTGAAAATCCGATTCCGTAGTTGCCGGAGGCATCCGCTTTGAAGTAATACCAAACCTCGCCCTCATCGTTTGATGTGAGGGTTGTATCTGGATTGCTTGCGGAATTCGGAGAAACATCAACATTGATGGCTATGTTTGGCACTGGATTGCTGTACTCATCAACAACCCTGACACCCAAAGGTACTGTAACCCCCCTGTAAACATCGTAGTCCTTTTCGGATATATTGACCAGCGATAGAGTAGGTGTGTGAGTTATGCCCACACNCTCTCTTGCCATAACCAGGTAGTTAAGGCTCAGGTATATGTTGTGGAGGTTGAGAGTGATTAGGTTACCGCTTCTCGAAACATTGGTGTCTCCGTATGTCTCATTCAACATGTCCTGCCACCATCTTGCGGTGTCATTGTCGTAAGACTCGAAGGAGATCGTGAGGGTGTCGTATTTTGCCTCTCCACCATGTGAGGCGGGATAGATAACAAAGCTTGCATCGTCCACAGTGGAGAATGTTTCGAAGCTGGCGTTTATGAGATAGAGTTCAATCCTGTTCTTTGTGAATGATGCGGGAGAGGAGATGTTAAGCAAATTGGAACCGGAGAATCTCTTAAAAACTGCTGTATGTTCGTAAATAAAGGTAGGGGAGCTTAGGTAGTAGTAGTTCGGTTTTACCGTGATGGCGTAGGTTTCGTAAACCCTGCTGTTAATTGTGACATTGAGCTTTTTCGCAGATATCGTTGCGGACGAGTATGTTGGTGAAATCAGCAACGGCACCTGCGGGTACTTCAACCCAGCATCAATCACGAGTTTTGAGGATTTTGTAGAGGTGGTTATAATCTCGCTCATTTTTGATGTCTCATAACTTAGGGTGTCCAGATGTCTTGATTCAATCTGCTTGTTCCATTCTGGGAGCCATAAGGATTGGAGCAATCCAATAAATCCGATTACAATAGCCATTATGAGGATTACGCCTATTAGTGTGGATACTCCAGAATCTTNAGTGATGAAATAACCTTTAAGGTGGCTTTTGGATTGAATAGTCATCAATAATGTTTCGTGTTGGGTATATAAAAACATTCAGAAACCCCCATGATGATTTGATGTTGGAAAATCGGTATAAGTGGTGGGAGGTGGGACTGAAAAATGTGAGAGATGGGAGATGGGAGATGGGAGATGGGATGAGTCAGGCTTTAAGTTTGAGCTTTAGCCGATACCCTTTATACTTTAAGCGTTAAGCTTTAAGCTTTAAAACTTAAACTTTAAATTTTAATAACTTCAGAGCGGGGATTTAAGTATGCGTAAGTCCATGCGTAAATCCACTCTTGAATCTGAAGACACAGTGGATGGGTTCGTGAACGAATTCGATAAATCTTATGAATCTGGAAAATCCGAAAAATCCGAGTATACACATCTGCTAAGAATTGCGGAGGAAAAGGTTGGNATAACCGAATACATCTCAAGAACACCCGGTATCGGGGGTGTTTTAAAAGAAGAACCGGAGTTCTTTACTGTGTACGAGGTTCCTTCTCTACCCGAGATAATCGAAATCGGTGAAAATGGTGGGCAATTCATGGAAACTCCAGACATTTCCAACACGCACCTCATAATCAGGGTGAAGAAGAGAAACTGGGATACGATTAATTTCGCTAGACACATCGCAAGACGGCTTGGAATAAGCCAAAAACGAATTGGATATGCGGGAACGAAGGATAAAAGAGCGGTAACAGTTCAGTATTATTCGATAAAAAATGTGAACAGGAGTAGTGTTGAAAGTATATCTATAAGGGATTCTGAGATATCTGTGGTCGGATATTCGAGAAGAGGTTTATCTCTCGGAGATTTAATGGGAAACTACTTTAAAATCAGGGTTGTGGATCTCAGTGAAAGAGATGAGAGAAGGATTGGCAAAATCCTCGAGGAGTTAAGGGAGAGAGGCATTCCGAACTACTTCGGAACTCAGAGATTCGGTAGTATAAGGTACATAACCCACATCGTTGGATTGTACATCTTGAAGAGGGATTATGAATCCGCCTTCTGGACATATGTTGCGTATCCTTTTGAATACGAGAATGAGGCTGTGAGAAAGATCAGAGAAGACCTCTGGGATTCGAGAGATCCGAAGGTGGGTTTGAAAGAGCTTCCGAAGTATCTGAGGTACGAGAGGAACCTACTTCAAAAGTTGATTGAAAAAGGTTCCGAGGAAAAAGCTCTCCTGACCCTCCCCAAGAATCTGAAGATGATGTTTGTTCATGCCTATCAGTCGTACATTTTCAATAGACTGATCTCACAGAGGATAAGGGATTTCGAAGGCTTGAAGGAGATTGAAAAATCAGATATCGTTGATTTTGTTAAGGTTGGGGTCGCGAACCTCGATTTTGCTGAAGGTGTAAGGTTCTACCAACCTCTCGGAGAACCAGTGATTGCAGGAGAACACTGGAAAAGGGTCAATTACCTGAGACAAGAGAAAATTGCACTTTTATCTCTCCCACTCCCCGGTTACGGTATTGACATACCAAAAGAAAGCTGGAGTTCAAGGATCTTTGGCTTACTTGAAGAGGATGGCATATCTCTTGGTGATTTTAAGCACGAGTATCCGGAGTTTTCATCATCAGGGGAGTTTAGAATGGCTGATATGCCTGTGGAGCTTGATGGGTTTCGTTACCACTTTTGTTCGGATAACAGCGTACTCTTCGAGTTTTTCCTCCCCAGAGGATGTTATGCAACATCTCTCTTGAGAGAGTTTATGAAATGAGATGAGGTTCAGATATTTTTTTATCTTTTGAGAATTAATTTATCTTAGGTGATCTGATGCTAAAAGGTCTCAGAAAATTGATACTCGGAGGAGAGAAGGAGAGCGAAATATTTGCTCTGTTCAAAGAGCACATTCAGAAAATATCGGAGGCAAGCGAAACTCTTAAGCTTGCGATAGAGAGTGATGACGCCTCACTCAATTACGAGATCTGCGAGCTTGAACGAACTGGGGACATTATAAGGAGAGACATTGCTTTGAAGCTTTATGAAGGAGCCTTTCTCCCGAGTGTGAGGGGAAACCTATACAGGCTTGCTGAACTTCTTGACGAAATCTTGGATACAATTGAGGATACTTCAGTCTACTTCAGCTTGATTCATGGCTTGTCTCCAGAAGTGAGAGATTATTGTGTCAGAATAGCGGAGATAAATTGCAAGATGGTGGAGTATCTCGCGGATACATTCGAGTCACTTGAGAAAGAGGCTGATCTGTCGGATAAAACAATCAGAATCAGAGCCAAGGAGCAAGAGGTTGATGGGATAAAGAGGCAAATCCACAAAAAGATAAGGGAGGTAGAAATAGATTCTTTCTGGGAGGGTATAAACTTGCTCAACTTCATAGATAGCCTTGTTACGGTAAGTGACAAAATTGAAGACTCCGCAGACATGATTCAGATCTTAAATGTTAGTTTGAGGTAGCAAGTTGTGGACAGCTCATATTGTAAGAAGGGGGTTAGTCTATCATAGAACCAATGGTTGAGATAATACCACTATTTGGAGCGTTGCTCATAGCTTTTAGCATAGGCTCAAATGATACATCAAACTCCTTTGGAATCTCCATCGGCTCGGGAGNTTTGAGTTTTAAAAGGGCTATTTATCTCTTGGGCTTTCTTGTTTTTGCGGGAATGGTTCTTCAGGGTCAGAATGTAATGAAAACGGTTGGTGGAGAGCTTGTAAATTTGAACATCCATATTGTGAGCGTATCTTTGTTTATATCCTCTTTCGCAATTGTCATGTCGAACTGGAAAAAAATGCCAGTTTCAAGTCATCAGGCGATAATTGCGAGCTTGGTTGGTTCGGGCTTTGCTTTTGGATATATTGTTGATTTTGACACCCTCTTGAAAATAGTTGAATCGTGGATAATATCTCCTCTGAGTGCATTCATGATGTCTATTTTTGTGTATCGGATGATGGAGAAGGTAACTGTAAGAATGCCCCCACTAAAGGTGGAAAAGGCTTTAAAATATTTGTTATTGCTCAGTGGAAGTGTGATTGCGTACAACACCGGTGCAAATGAGCTTGCAACCGCTTTAGCACCAGTTGTGTATTTCGGTCTGCTAACTCCCTTGCAGGCTGGAATTGTTGGGACTATTTTTTTGTGGTTTGGGGCGATGTTGCTCAGCAGTAGAGTGGTAGAGACTGTTGGAAAGGGTATAACATCTTTGGATCCATTTTCGGGATTTTCAGCTCAATTTGGGGCTGGTTTAAGTGTCTTAATTTTTACAACAATGGGTATGCCAGTATCAACAACCTACTGTATAATAGGGGGTGTTACCGCGGTAGGTATGCTGAAAAGCACGAAAACAACGAAATCTCCATTTTTGAAGAAACTTTTCCTGAGCTGGGTTTTAACACCTCTCATAGCTTTTCTACTTGGATATGTTGTCTCTGCCGTGTTCGTATGAATTATGGGTTGGAAGTAGGGCAAATTGGAAAAATGTAAATATTTCTACATCGTTGTTTGAATATGGATAAACCTATACTTCAGGTTGCTCTTGACCTTCTCGAATTGAAGAGGGCTGTTGAGATCGCAGGTGAGGCGATTGAGGGTGGAGCGGATTGGTTGGAGGTGGGAACACCTCTCATAAAGAGCGAAGGGATGAATGCTGTGAGGGAGCTAAAGAAAAGGTATCGTGATCACAAAATTGTAGCGGATATGAAAACAATCGATACCGGGGCTGTGGAAGTTGAAATGGCTGCAAAAAGCGGTGCGGATATAGTTATAATCCTCGGAGCAAGCGACAATCCTACAATTGAAGAAGCTATAAGGGCTGGAAGGAAGTACGGTTGCGAGATAATGGTGGATATGATAAATGTCTCTGATCCAGTTAAAAGAGCTAAAGAGCTTGAAGAACTAGGAGTTGATTACATAAACTGTCATATAGGTATAGATCAGCAGATGATGGGTATGGATCCCATTGAACTACTAAGTGAGATCTCAAAAAAAGTCTCCATACCCGTTGCTGGAGCAGGAGGATTGAATGCGGAGAAATCAGCAATTTGCATCTCCAAAGGTGCTAAAATAGTTATAGTTGGTAGCAATATTGTAAAATCGAGAAATGTAACTGAGTCTGCAAGAAAAATAAGATTGGCAATTGATTCTGCATGGGAGAAAAAGTCAGCGGAGGATGTAGGGAGAAAGAGTATAGAGGAGGAAATCAGAGAGCTGTTTATGAGCGTATCAACTCCGAACATAAGTGATGCTATGCATAGGGCAAAGGCTATGAGGGATATTTATCCCTTGAACAGAGGCAAGAAGATCGTGGGAAAGGCTGTTACGGTTAGTACAATGGATGGTGATTGGGCAAAAACCGTTGAGGCCATAGATGTTGCGGGGGAGGGTGATGTAATCGTTATAAAGTGCTCTGGAGATACATCTGCGGTGTGGGGTGAGCTTGCAACGAGAAGTTGCATTAACAAGGGCATAGAGGGAGTAATAATCGACGGAGCGGTTAGAGATGTGGATGATATAAGGGAGCTTGACTATCCTATGTTCGCAAAGAGAGAAGTACCTAATGCGGGAGAACCGAAGGGCTTTGGAGAGATAAATGTTAAAATCGTTTGCGGGGGTGTGGAGGTAAACCCCGGAGACTGGATTGTTGCGGATGACAACGGAGTGATGGTGGTTCCGAAGCAGAGAGCATACGAGATAGCAAGAAGGGCGATGGAAGTCAAAAAACATGAAGAGAGAATAAGAGGTGAGATTGAAGATAAGGGTAGGACTCTCGCGGACATAGTTGAGCTTTACAAGTGGGAAAAAGTGCAGTAAAACCGCGGTAAAGTTGAGGTTTGGTTTGTACTTGAACTAATTACGCCAATGATTATGCCCCCATCACATCTTTTTTGAGTTCGTTGTACTCTTCAAGGCTCATTATGTTGTATAATGCTCTCTCTACAACCTCGGAAAGGGAGGGGTGTATATGCATGGCATCGTACTCGAAAACGGATGCATTCAGATTCATCAGAGCTACTATTTCGTGTATTAAGATGGATGCGAAGTCTCCCACTATACTTGCCCCCACGATCCTACCGTCCTCTCTTAGAATTACTTTGGTGAAGTAGTTCTTGGAGCCCATAGCAACGCCCTTTCCTGTGTATTCGTATGGATAGTACCCTATTAGAATTCTTCCGTATTTTTTAATCGCCTCCCTCTCTTTTAGCCCTACTCCCGCAATCTCTGGGTTGGTGAAGATTGCATGTGGGACTTTTGAGTAGTCTACTTTTTCTTTTCTGTTGAGGATCGCGTTTTTGAACACTATTGAAGACTCATAGTTGGCTACATGCTTAAAAAGAAACTTTCCGTTAGCGTCTCCGAAAGCGTAGACACCTTTCATGCTTGTTTCAAGGTACTCATTTACCTTTATCCATCCTCTCTCGTCCGTTTCAATCCCTCCTTTTTCAGGGTGCAGAATGTCCGAGTTTGAAGCCCTTCCCACAGCCATAAGTATCTCCTCTCCTTCGAATTTCTTTATGTTGCCTTCCGAGTCCTTTGCGATCACGATCTTGCTACCATTTGATTTTTGAACTTCCATCACTTCGTACCCTGTGTAAATCTGCATATCCTCTGATAGTTTCTTTCTCACCGTATGTGAAACTTCCGGTTCCTCCTGTGGTAAAAACTGTGGATTTCGTCCGATTATTGTAATATCACACCCCATCTGTGAGAGAAAGTATCCGTATTCTCCTCCAACATATCCACCACCTACAATCAGCATGCTTTCGGGTAANCTGTCCATCTTAAGGATTGAATCGCTCGTAAGATATCCTGCCTCCTCCAAACCTCTGAGCTTTGGAATTAGGGGTTTCGATCCCGTGCATAACAGAATCTTATCCGAGGTCATTTTCACATCTCCTACCTTCAAGGTGTAAGGCTTTTCAAAGCCTGCTATTCCCCTGAGGTAATCAATTTGGTCTGAATCATTTAGTCCTCTTTCTATGGAGGATATGTCCTCTCTCACGATCTTTCTCATTCTGTCCATAATCCACCTGAAATTAACTTCTCTTATCTCCGCTCTAATCCCGAAATCATTGGCTTTCCGTATATTTTTGACCAAGTCCGCATGGTGCAGGAGAATTTTCGTTGGTATGCATGCCCTCGTGAGGCATATTCCTCCTGGCTCGTCCTTATCTATCACCGCAACATTTCCCTTTGGGTTGACCCGGAGGTATTCTGAGACAATGTTCATTGCAGAACCGGTTCCTATTGCTATTAAATCGTATTTCTTCATAATGCTTATTGTTTTTTTAAGTAGTTAAACATTTCCAGCCTGACGAATCCCTTTTTTGGAGGCCTCAAGACAATTTTTTCAGAAGATCCAGCACACCATCAAATGTATAGACTTCTGGAACCANGGGGTTTATCCCGTGGTTGGATAGTTCTTCAGCGGTAGGAGGACCAATTGCAATACTCTTTTTGGATAGGCTATCTTTAACTCTTTCACCCAATCCCACTCTCTCCGCAAGGCTGAAGAAACTTTTCACCATCATTCGGGATGAGAATATGATAAAATCTACATAATCATTGGCTATCTCTCTAACTAAGTTTTCCTGTTCGGCTCCGTGGATGAACTCAATTTTGTAGAGTACGAACTCTTTAAAATCTGACACATCTCTTAGTTTGAGTAGAACGGGATCTCCNCTGTCACTTCTGCATAGAATCACTTTTTTTCCCGCAACTACCTTTTTGAAACTGTTGTAAAGGGATCTTGAATCGAATTTTTCCGGAACTTCAACACTAATGTTTTGTTTTTCAAAAATTTCAGCTGTTTTTTTTCCGATGCATATTATTTTGCCCCTGTCTTTGAGGAAAGGTATGTATTCTGACAGAATTCTTGCAGAAGTTTGGCTCGTGATGATGAGGTAGTCAAAATCCTCCTTGAGGAGGTTATCAGCGGAACTCGTTGGAACGATCCTTATGAAGGGTACCGCAACAACATCAAAACCCTCTTTCTTAAACATTTTTGCGGTGTCGTCTATGTACTCTTTTGGACGCATGATGGCAACCCTCTTTCTCATGGCGGTTTTCTTTCCCGCATCGATTCCATCTTTCATCTTCCCCACCATTATATCAACGACTTAAAGGCAATCTTGTGTTGACCTTTCTCTGAAATCCCAAGCTTTTTATTTCTTATGTTGGGTTTAGTTTTTATGATTCCTCAAGATCGGTTTGATACGCTCGATCGCAATGGTGACGAAAAGAATGAGAGAATGGTACGCCCCACCGAGTATGTATCTCCTTTTGCATCATCCGCCAAAGCGGTTAGGCTTTTTCTCAAAAATCTTCATATCATCTTTCCTGTTTATCTTGTGCTTTTTCTGAGTTACTTTCTCGTAGTTCTTGCTATATTAAGCATAGTTCCAATCGAGAAAATTGANGAGATTGGATACGGTGTCGATAACGAGGAACAGGTGGTTAAAGAGCTAACGGCATATTTTACCAAGAATTTAACGAAGACTGTAACTGTGCTTCTTCTTTTTGGGCTTATAATCTTCGTTCTTTACGAATTTAACTCAGCAGGACTAACCGCAGTATCTGTTTTAGTCTCTAAAACAGGTAAAGCAAGTTTGAAGGATTTCTTTGAGAAGGGATTTATCTACACACCCAAAGTAGCCATCCTTGAACTATTAGGCGGTCTGATAATTTTTGCTTTGTTGTCTCCGCTAACAACGATTTTCTATTTCACCCAGCATGTCTATCTTGCTCAGGCTCTGATGTATGTCGTGATGGTTGTATTTCTTCTCATACTAACATACGCAAAATTCTTCTTGGTTGACAGGGATGAGGGAATAGTAGCATCAATGGCTGAAGCGGTTAGATTCATGATAAAAAAACCCGGAAGCGTTATGGTTTACTTTCTGTGGTTTCTGATAACTCTTCCGTTTTCTATGGTGGTTCTCGCTTTTCCGTTNGTTATAGTTCTGTTTCCCGCTCTTGTGACTCTGATGTATATAATGATGGCGAACTACTATGTGGAGGTTGTTGGGGCTTCGTATCATCGGACTGTGGAGCGGTTGTGATGATGTCTGTGTGTTGAATAGCAACAACCATCACGCTTGAGAGTTCAGAGACCTAAGGATTTTAGCCTTTTCGAATCTATCTATGGTCGTCTGCTCAATGACCTCTCTCAGAAAGCCAATAACCTCGTCGTACACTCTCACATTTACTGGGAATGGGACACCGTCTTTCCCCCCAAGGGCGAAAGAGTATTTTGCGGGGTCTTGCTTGTCGTACTCCGCATTGTAGATTAGGTCTGCTATCAAGGCTAAAGCTCTCAAGGTAGATTTGCCCATCCCATCCACAAGAAGTAGTTCGTGGAAATTGTCAATTTCGAGNTTATATGCTCTTTCAATGGCTTTCCAGTTCACCCTCCATGGAACTAAGTATTCTTGATACTCTTCTCCGTTTAGGGTTGTTTGCAGGGTTTTTTGAGTGTGCTTGAACCTTACTTTTTTTACTGAAATCAAACACATCTCTCTTATATCTCTTTTTATCGAGTTAGGTGTCTTTATAAGGTCTAAGATTGCCTTTTTGCACTCCTTGCTCTTTTTTGACTCAAGATTAATAACTTCTCGTTCTTTTCTCTCCGCTACTATCCCGCTGTGGTTTAGATCATCGTTAAATTTCGAAGGGGCAAAGTGGTACCTTCTTGCAAGCCTGTTTTCTTCGCTCATTCCCTGCTGTATTACCGTGAAGTACCTCTCTGAGAAGATAACAGCATGGTGGTAGATGTCGTATCCGTCCTGAATTGCGTTGTTGTCTATCTTTGCAGAGAGTTTGCTACTCAATATTAGCCTATCAATTCTCTTTTCATCTAAATCGAGGTCTTTGGACAGGGTTTTTATGTGCTCGGGTGCACTCCTCGCATGCCTACCCTTTCCGCCCGCGACTCTTATCGTTGAATCCGGGTTGTTTAATACGGATTTCAACACACCGGTCATCACAGTTGTAACTCCGGATGAGTTCCAGTCAAAACCGAGGACATTCGAAAAGGATTGGAAGAAGATCGGATTGGATATCCTGTAAAAAAATTCCTTCTCCCCGAATTCTTCTACTATGACCTCTATTATCAGCTTGGAAAGTTTTCTCATTCGGGTAAGCAGCCAGTGAGGGGCTTTTCCGTAGTGCAGAGGAAGATATATGGAACGCGGATTTTCGATACCCACATCTGCAAATCCTCAAGGAAATCTATAATTATTTCGGGTGGGATGAAAGTGTCAATGGAGGTAGAGGATATGGACAATGAGATGTGTGAGAATATTAAGCAGGTCAAGGGAGATAGAGAACACGGCTCTACTTGGATAATCTCTAAAACTCTTGAAATTCTGAAAAAGGCACCCTCAACCGATAGGACAAGGATTGCTGAGGACATCTCTTCNGCACATCCCGAGATGTCCGGGTTGAGGAAAATTGTTGAGTGTTTAGCGGAGGGTGCTGACATTTACGACTTAATCTGGATGTTTGAGGAGGCAAATAGAAGAACATCTCAGAGCCTCTCTGAGGTATTGGAAGACATGGTTGTTTTGACGATCAGCAGAAGTCACATCGTGGAGGAGGGTCTTTTAAATGCGAGGAAGGTATATGTTCTCGAGTCCCTACCGGGAGGGGAAGGAAAGCACCTCGCNCAGACTTTGAGAAGGAGGGGTGTAGATTCCGAAACGGTTCCGGATTTGTTCATCTCAAAGCTAATAGGGCGTTGCGACATCGTAGTTAGTGGAGCGGATGCGTTCAGCAGAGAAGGGTTTGTTAATAAAACTGGAACAATGGCTTTAGCCATAGTCTCCAACTACTTCAATAAGCCTTTTTATGTTGGAACCCCCCTCTACAAGTTCTCCGAAAAATTAAGTGTTCAGAGAGAAATTTTTGAGTTTGTCCCATTCTCTCTTGTATCCAAGATAGTTTTTGAAGAGGGAGCTGTTGAACCCTCTCGACTGGCTGTTGAACCATCTAATCGATNTATTAAATCGTGAAAGAGTCAAATTAGCGGGGTCTTCATCGTGCATCTATTGGGTTCAGCCATTTAGCTTCTGCTCTGTCAGGGAAAACATCTGATAGCTTTGAGTAGTGGAACTGATAAATTATATATAAAGCAATACCGATTGTTAATTGAATGGAAAAAATCCTTAGCCTTGTAAGGGAGGGCGAAAGGGAAAATATAGAGTTTAAAGAATACCTGACTGATTATCATCTTCGTCAGGATAGGTTTCAGAATCTCGCCTGTCAGATGAATCACAGAATCCTTATGGGGAGAGGAAGGGCGATTTATGTTGTAGGCATTTCTGACTCTGGAAAGCTCAAGGGGATCTCGCGAAAGAGCTTTGATGAGACGGTCACCATCCTTGAAATGGTTGCAAGGGAGATTAATGCAGAGATAAGCTCCGTTGAACAATACAACATGGGTGATGGTGTCGTAGGAATAGTTGAAATTATAAAAGCGAAGCCAAGAGAACACATCCTAATCGGAACAGCAGGTCATGTGGATCACGGAAAGTCAACGCTTGTGGGCTGTCTTGTATCTGGAAAGGCGGATGACGGGAACGGTGCTACAAGTATATACCTCGATGTTTTGAAGCACGAGATAGAGAGGGGTTTGAGTGCGGATTTGAGTTATGCGATCCTGAGTTTCGTTGATGGAAAAGCGGTAAAAATGAAAAATCCGTTAAATAAAAATGAAAAGGCGTTAATGGTGGAAAAATCCGATAAGATAGTGTCTTTTATCGATACGGTTGGTCACGAACCTTGGTTAAGAACAACAATAAGGGGTTTGCTCGGACAGAGGATAGACTACGGACTTCTCGTGGTTGCCGCGAATGATGGGATCATGAGAACAACGAAGGAGCATCTTGGAATCTTACTTGCTATGGACCTCCCTGTTATAATTGCCATCACGAAAACGGACATGGTGGAAGGGGACAGAGTGAGGGAGGTTCTTGACGAGATTATCATGACCCTCAGGGGCGTAGGAAGAATTCCGTATCATGTAACAAACTTGGAGGACGCGAGAAAATCCGCTAAGCTGATCTCGGAGAAGGGAATAGTAGTTCCGATTATAGAGACTTCTTCTATCACACTAAGAGGATACGATCTGCTCGAAGAACTGCTTTACCACCTTCCTAAGAGAGGTTTTTCAAGAGGAGAGTTTTTGATGTACATCGATAGGCTATATAAGGTCTCTGGAGTTGGAACTGTTGTTAGCGGTACAATTAAGTCGGGAGAGATAAAGTCTGGAGATGAAGTGTACATCGGTCCGTTTCACGATGGGAGTTTCAGGAGGGTTAGAGTTCAGAGCATTGAGATGCATTATTACAGAATAGAGAGGGCGATCGATGGAGACATTGTTGGGCTTGCAATCAAGGGTGCGAGGGTTGAAGAACTCAGAAGGGGAATGGTTGTGGCTAAAAATGAGCCGAAAGCGGTTTATGAGTTTCTGGCGGATGTCTATGTATTCAGTCACCCCACGAGGATCAAGAGAGGATATGAGCCAGTTTTACATCTTGAAACGATCTCTGAAACCGTAGTTTTTGAAGATATGANCAAGGAGTACATGAAGGCGGGGGATAGAGGGAGGGTAAGGTTGAGATTTAAGTATAATCCGTATTACATTTTCCCCGGGCAGAAGTTCATCTTCAGAGAGGGCAAAAGCAAAGGCATGGGAGAGGTTCTCGAAGTTCTCGATTGATTCTCTGTATTTTTTTAGGTTTAGGTGGTGGTAACCATTCTTAGCGTTAGTATTTCTCGAACATCTCATCTCGATTGAAGATAGTGTCTTTGAACACATCGTCCAGCATTTTACTCAGCTTTCGATTAAGTAGAACTCTTGGGGTACAGTGTTTGCAGATCGGTATGAGTTCTTCGTAATCTCTGTAAATTGTCTTTTTATGAACAGCGTAAAATGTAATGCAATCCACACAAACTTCAATTCCGCAAATTCTACACCTTCTTANCCTTTCTTTAGTGGTGGATTTACCACATTCAGGACATATTGTAAGCTCCATTTCAGAAAAACTTGTTCTGAAAAGAAAAATAGTTTTCCCTATTTCGTTGC
>Ga0180936_1031_pt1 | contig 19473 bp, 19 predicted proteins | sample Deesub1362A_J573_FD_124193 | JGI IMG/M metagenome (GOLD analysis project Ga0180936, IMG submission 124193) | Archaeoglobus sp. JdFR-32
AAGGTTGCAAAGAATGCTATGTAAGCCCATTTCAAACTTGACTCAGACTTTTGATCAATCTTGTTATTCTGCTCTTCAATTGCCAATATCGCCTTAAATTCCTCATTGTCTAAGGTGAAAGGTAAAAACTGCCTGAATTTTTCCTTATATCTCACCTTGCATAAACTGTTATCCTCTAAATCTCTAATAAGCTGCTTTTCCTCGTTAAATAGGTAGCGTTTAATGTTCAATTTGCCATATTCCGCCAATACGATAAAGAGATATTTCANCCTCGCAAAATACAAGCCCAAGATGTAACCAATGATCAAGGCAACCGTGAACACCCAGTTCCACATATCTTTGACTTTGTATGTATCAATTTTTATGTAGGGGATCTCTTTGGTTACCGTTACATTGTTTTTAGGTATTTCTACAACTGTATTGCCGTAATCAACCGTTAATAGTGATATTACAGCAAAACAAAGCAGAATTAAGAAGATGAAATGCATTATAGTATTGCTTATCAAGTATTTTTCTTTTAAAGTCATTGCAATAACCAAAGCCAAGAAAGCAATGAACAAAGCCTGAAAAGCCCTTTCCCACGAAAACTTAGCCAATTCTGATTTTAAAATCAAAATCGGGTAATCTTCAAAGGCGAATATATCTTTTTTGTGTTTTAGCAATGCAAAGCCGTAAGGTGAGCCAATAGAGATTATACGCATTCCTCCATATTCCCCGACATCACTAAAATTAAAGCGATTATAGCCTTTTTTTATTGTTGTTTTCTTCCACTCTCCGCTAAAAACATCAACGATTGTTACAGGTTCAGTTAAATCAGTGTAAATTATTACATATCCCTCAAAAAGATCATAATCAACCACATAAGCGTGATTATCTATTGTTAGCTTGCTCTCTGTGTTTGAAAAGTAGTTCTCTGTTTGATTACTCCAGTAAACGAAATCCTTGCTTTTCTGAAATGCTCCAAGCTCCTGAGAATTGATGTTTTCAGCATCTACAACAAGAAATAAACAGGTTAGAATAAATAAATTCAAAAAAACCAAAAAAGTCAATTTTAACGCATTCATGCTCTCAATAGACTTTAATTGTTGTTTCTCTTTGTTTCAGTATTTTGATGCTTCTCAAGTAGTCTATGTTCAATATTAAGTCTGTTTCACCATTATCGTCAAATACTGTTATCAACCTGCTGTCCTTGTGGATTATTGCTTTGCTGAATGTCTGTTCTCTGCCATCATCGAAGATTACTTTGATAGTTTTTGCAATGTCCATCTAATCCCTCCTTAGAATCGCATAGACTGCTATGCCACCGATAGCAATAACACCGATTTTTGCAGTCATATCTAAGCCATTCCACCAGTCCATGAAGCCGCCGCCTGAAGCTCCACCGCCTGCTATCGCTTGCATCTCTAGGTATTCATTGTAAAGATCGATAACTTTCTGCAGATCATCTAAGATCGCCGAAACGTTATCGGTGTGGGAAACATACTTGATCACCGTTGTATTCTGAACGGGTTTGCCATCATGGCTTGTCATGTTCACTATTGTGAAAGGCTCGGTGATCTTATAAAGCCCGTCGTCTGCAGCGATATAAACAACGTCAGAAGCCGGATCGTATGTTTTATTGACTTCGTAGGTTACTGTTTCATTTGATGAGAATAGGAAGCCTTCTAAGACCGTTCCGTTTACATCAATAGTTACCGTCTTATTTAAGCCCGTTGTAGGCAGTCCGGCAAGTGCTAACTCTGCGGCAGCATAACCATAGTAACCCGTGGTATTTAGATCCGTGTTCATCATTGAAGCCAAGATATAAGGATCAATCAACGAATCTACATCTGCTTGCTCCAAAACTGTTTGTTCTATCGAATCAAAGAAAGTGTTTGCGTTGTCTGAAAGCGTCTGATATTCTGAGTCTATAGCAGTTAACAGATTGTTGTAAAGCGCCCAATCATAGACTTTAACACCTTGATCGTCGCTAACTATGTCTTGCTCATCTGAATAGAAGATTGCCGACGGCACATACCAGTGATATTGGTTGTAATAACCGTTTCTTCCATGCACGTAAGGTTTGAGGATACTGTAAGTCGTTCCTAAGCAATTAACCGTTCCGATGGTAGTATTAAACTCATCTATGTTATTGCCATAGGTATCAAAACCACCTGGAACGCCTTTGGCAATTATGTATTTCTTATTAACTGATAAACCCGTGTAGATCGGCATTCCGTGCATTAAATAAGTTATCGATTTGTTGTGATAGCTGATTATGTTTCTAACTAAGGTGTCGTAGTATTCCGTTACCGCATTAATTGCCGCTACCTTTGCTTGGGTAGTGCTAGAAGTGTTTTTGTAGGTTTTTATGTATTCATACTTCGCCTTTGCCCAAACGTAATTCCGTGAATACTGCAATAAATCCTGATAGAGTGCTATGGTGTTCTGATCATTCGTAAAGACTTCATCGAACATCATTCGTAAAGAAATCTCGTTAGTCATTTCTGACTCTGTCACTCTCTGATTCAAATCATCCAATACTTTTTGTAAGTCTTCATCCTGCCTTATTCCCAAGAAATACCCGATAGCTGCCCCAGATGTCAAAGCTACGCCGAACAAAACCACTGCAATCGGAATTGCTGCCACTTGCCCGATTAAAGTAAATAAAAGAAACGCTGACATCACTTTTTTATTCATGTGNTCACCCCGTTAATCCTGAGTTGCCACAACAACCGCTGAACCCACTGAAACCAAGAATAGAATCATACTCTGTGTTGCATCTGCCAAATAGCTCGAGATATCAACTCCAAGAGAAGTAAGATACCCTCCACCAGCCAACGGAAGCACTATTGCAATTATCAAAGCCAGCCCTTCAAGCCCTGTGATGTTTATTTTTCTCNTCTTGTCTGCTCCAAACACAACCACAATTGCCCCGATGCAAATCAGCCATGCAAAATCTTTAACGAAACTCAGAGATTCTCCGAGAGTTGCAAGGTTGAACTCCGCTAATGCTCCAAGAAAATAGGCTATTAACGCCACTATCTCAACCATCCCCACTCTACCAAACTTAACAAGCTTCACATTCCTTGCCATCTTANTCCTACCTCCCANAAANATCTCCATTTTCTCTATTCTCCACCACAACACAATCAGCAGGAGAACAACTACACCAAAGCCCGTTACTTGNGGAATTGGAATATATTGCCTCAAAGCCTCCCCTAACAAAGCATCTAAGACGAGTTCAAGCACAGTTGCAACCAATAGTATAATGAGAAGCTCTGCTTTCGCTTCCTGCCTCATCTGAAAAGATAAAATAGGTTTCAAGTATTTAAATAGTCAACAGAATTAAACACTCTCAACAAATGATTTCAGCAAATCATAATCTTCCTTTAATTTCTTTGCGAAGTCTATCATTAATTTTGCCTTGTTGAATATTTCAGGATCCTCTCTTAACAACTCCATCATTGTTTCAATAACATATCCATCACTCTCAAATCTAATCCTCTCAGCTTCATCTAAAATCAACGCACATCTGCCACAAAATCTATCAGTAGGTGCATTTATATGTCCACATCTCGGGCATGCTCTCGGTTTTACAACTTTACTATCTTCCTCTTTTCTCAAACCATATATTCTGTCAATAGCATCATCAATATCTCTCCCCGATAAATGAACATACACTTTGGGCATATTACTCCCTTGAATCCAGCCAAAATATTGGCACATCTGAGCTTCTGTCAAAAAGTTAGCCAAAACAGTTGCTCTTGAATGACGCAATGTATGAGTCGAAACTTTCTTATGTATTCCTGCTTTCTTCGCAATAGATTTTATTTTCCTCAATAAGGGCTGATAATCAATCATCCCTCCAAAATTCATCTTAGCAAAACTACAAAACACAATTGCATCAAGATTCTCTTTAAATGGATGAACCTCAAGCCATCGCTTAAGATATGGTGCTGAAACCACAAGAGGTATAACCCTCTCTCCAGTTTTACCTCTCACTTTAATTTTAGCCTTTATTTCATCTCCCTTTTGCCATTCCACATCTTTTATCCTAAGTGTTGCAATCTCTGCAACCCTCAAACCAGCCTCGTACCATACCGCAATCATTGCCTTATCTCTTTCATTAGTTGCAACCTCGATCATCCTAAAAACCTCTTCTTCCGTAAGAACTTCTGGAATACGATTATTCTCTTTCACTCTTTTTAATAACCTCAAACCATCCCAATCTTCTCCTCTATACCACCTAAAAAATCGTTTTAATGCCTTCCTAAACTCATTTTTCGTTCCTACCTTATAATCACTTTTTTCAAGCCTTACAAGAACATCTAAAATCTGACTCTTATCCCATTCTTTTAACGGAACATCTACCCATTCAGAAACCAACCTCATTATCTGAACATATCTCAATATTCTTAGAGGAGATATCCCTTCTGAGATTAAAAACTCCGAAAACTCCTTCAAAATAACTCTATTATCTTCAGGTAACTTATCAAGCAACCTCAGTTGAGTATTTAGCCTCTCCCATCCCTTATGAAACCCCATAAAAAATAAAGTGTAGCCCAAATATTTGACCTTTATCGTTTATAGCCCCGTCCGGATTCGAACCGGAGTCGTCGGATTTCCTCGAGGTGGGAGATAAATCTCCGCACCTCTCCAGAGTCCGACAGGATTGACCGCTACCCCACGGGGCTTTTTGGACGGGGAGTGAAGCAANACTTTCTGTCTGCTGGACTATGTATGGAAACTGATTAAAAATATTTTGGTATTGCTTTCTTAGCTTTCTTAATTTGAATTGTATAGAATGGGCGAATCATCCCTTAGCCAGTTTTTACGAATCCCGTGGACACTATGGATAGCAGGCTCATAGCTATCAGAATTCCTCCGGGTATAACGGCTGTGATGAACGCTCTTGAGGTGGAAATCTCCCTTGCGTGTTTTATCGCGAATGTCCATATGGTGATTTGCCACATCAAGGTGAAGATCGATATCGCGGTTTGCTCGAATCCAACTCCAGTGGTAAGGCTGTTGAATCCTTGCACGGATATGAACTTTGCNGTTTCGAGTGATATTAGGTAGTTTATCGGAGAGAGGACAATCGTTGGAACATAACCGAAGGATGTGAACTTTAGAGTTGTGGTAAAATTGCCTTTCCCATCGAAGAAGTATGAAATGACCTGAAATATTCCGGAAATAACAATCCATGAAATCGGGATTATGATTGCGGGTGTTGCGAGTATCGAATAGTAGGTTATTGTGTACATCATCTCGCTCTCTTCTTTTGACATTGGGGTGCTCTGAGATAGCGCATCCACAACTGCTTTTGCATAGGGATCTGCAATTGCATAGCTGATAATTACGGAGACAGTCATTGCAATTCCGACTAATATTAAGGGTATTTTAAAACCGAACTCCTTTTCCCTCAGTCTTCCGAACAACTCATCTGGATTGTAAATCACTTCGAGAAAATCCATAGTAATCTGAATTTGTCTGTAAATAAAAATTTTTTGGGGTTAATTGATTTTTCAGGATAAATATGATTAGATTCAGCTGGGGCATTCTCAATTTTTACTTTTGCACACCCCATAGCGTGTACATCCTGACATCCTACCGTTCGCACGCATCCAATCCTGATCGCAGGTCTTTCAACTTCTCTCTTAAACTTCTGCCTTCTTCGATCGTTTTTATTAGAGCACTTCCAACAACAACACCGTCTGCACCCCTTCTTATCAGCTCTCTGACGTGTTTACCATTTGAGATCCCGAAACCGACCGCCACCTTTTTTTTGCATATTGCCTTAATTCTTTTCAAGGCGTCAAAAGCTAAATTGCTGATGTTCTCTCTTGTCCCGGTTACGCCGTAAGTTGAGACCAAGTATATGAACTCAGCAATCTCGTCAATCATCCTTAGCCTGTCCTTAGAGGTATTTGGAGCACAGAGAAAGATCGTTTTCAATCCTAAGCTCCTTGATGTCTCTATGTATTCTCCAGCCTCCTCCGGCGGTAGATCAACCACTATCATTCCGTCTATTTCGGATGCGGTTGCATTCTCGAGAAACTCTCTCAGACCGAAGGAGAATATCGGGTTGTAGTATGTCATGATCATGAGTGGGATGGATGTGTGTCTCCTGAGCTTTTTTGCAATTCCGAAGATATCTGCCACTCTGAACCCGGATGAGAGTGCTTTAACATTCGCTCTTTGAATTATCTTTCCATCTGCGATAGGGTCACTAAAAGGTATACCAAGCTCGATCATATCGGAGAACTCACTCATTGTTAGGAGCAAATCCAAGTTTCTCTCCCTGTTTGGATACCCGGCGGTTATAAAGGTTATCAGCGACTCGTTAAGCTTCATTTGTACCACCTCATCACTATCTCGATATCCTTATCTCCTCTTCCTGAGAGATTTACAACAATTACATCGTCTTTTTCCATCTCCTTGGATATCTCCAATGCATACGCTAAGGCATGGGAAGATTCCAAAGCGGGAATGATTCCCTCGAGTTTGCATAGCTCTTTAAACGCATTTAGTGCTTCACTATCCGTTACCGTTACATATTCCGCTATTCCACTCTCTCTGAGATATGCGTGCTCCGGTCCAACACCCGGGTAGTCGAGCCCGGCTGAAATGCTGTGAGTGTCCAAGATCTGCCCGTCATCTGTCTGGAGAAAATAGCTCAGCATCCCGTGCAACACTCCTTTTCTTCCTGCACACAGTGATGCTGAGTGCTCTCCGGACTCAATTCCTTTGCCACCAGCTTCAACACCTATCAATCTGACATCATCGCCCACTAAGGGGTGGAATATGCCCATTGCATTGCTACCACCTCCAACACACGCAATAACAGCGGTTGGAAGTGCTCCTTCAGCCTCTAAGATCTGTATCTTAACCTCCTTTCCGATGATTGATTGAAAATCTCTGACAATCGTCGGAAATGGATGAGGACCGACAACAGAACCGATCAGGTAGTGTGTGTACTCAAAGCTACTAACCCAATCNCTCAAAGCCTCGTTTATAGCATCCTTCAGCGTTTTGGTTCCACCATTTACTGGAATTACGTTCGCTCCGAGCAACTTCATCCTGAAAACATTTTGTTTCTGCCTCTCGATATCCTGTAGCCCCATATATATGTCTGTTTTTAAATCAAAAAGAGCTCCTACCATTGCTGTGGCAACTCCATGCTGTCCTGCTCCTGTCTCTGCTATTATTCTTTTTTTACCCATGAATTTGGCAAGTAAAGCCTGACCAATTGTGTTGTTGATTTTATGTGCCCCACCATGCAGTAGATCCTCTCTTTTGAGGTAGATCTTCACACCGTATTTCCTACTCATGTTTTTTGCGAAGTATAGGGGGGTTGGTCTGCCTGCATAGTTCTTGAGGTGTTTGTTAAGTTCATTTTTAAATCTCTCATCGTTTTTTAAGGAGTTGTATTCTCTTTCAAGCTCTTCTAACGGGGGTATGAGGACTTCTGGAACGAATCTTCCTCCGTATTCGCCAAATTTCATTGAATCACCTTTTTATATTTCTGATCTCTTCGCATAGCCTCATTATGAGGTTCGGGTTCTTCCGTCCCTTGTATTCCACTCCGCTCGACACATCCACACCTGAGGGCTCNACGAAGTCTATTATCTCTCTGACATTCTGTACATTTATTCCTCCTCCAATTGTAACATCGAATTTCCGTGAAAGTATTCTGCTTACCCTTAAATCATGGATCTTTCCACTACCATATCCCGTATCGAGCAAGATTCTGTCCACTTCGTATTCTAAAATGTCGTTTTCAATTTTTTCTGCGGTTTTAACTGGATTTGTGCAGTTTTCCGGGATAAAGAATGTTTTTGAAATGAAAACATCAAATTCAGTTTTTATTTTATCGACGATTTTGCTTTTTATGTTCGAATGAAGCTGAATGTGGGTTGCGGAGGTTCTCTTGATGATTTCTTCCCAACTCTTGAACTCTTTCGATTTTGATACGATAAAAATCGGAATTTTCGACTCTGAAATTAGCATTTTTGCTCTTTTGTAGCTTACAAATCTCTTGGAGTCTGAATCCAGAACAATGCCGGTCTCATCTGCCCATTTCTCAACGATCCTCAGTATGTTCAANCCTTTTATTCCGCAAATCTTGATTCGGGTCATTTACACATCTCCACAAAATTTTTAATCATCTTTAATCCCTCTTTTTTTTGGTATTCCGTTAGAACACTTTCTGGATGGAATTGTACACCCTCTATTGGGTCTTTTTTGCTTCTTATTCCCATAATTGTTCCGTCATCACTTTTTGCCGAGATTTTGAATCCTCTTGGCAGTTCGGTTACCGCCAAGGAGTGGTATCTTCCACCTCTTATTGGATTGAGCACTTCTTTGAAGATCCCTTTTTTGTCGTGTTTTATCAGGCTGTATTTTCCGTGAACGGGGGTGATTCTCTCTACTCTTCCCCCGAAAACATAGGCTATTATCTGGTGTCCGAGACAAACTCCGAGAATCGGGACCTCAGCACTCAGAATTATCTCGTGTGAATATCCCACATCACGCCTTCTTTCTGGTTTCCCCGGTCCGGGGGAGATTATTATTCCATCTGGGTTTAGTTTTCTTATCTCGCTTGGAGTACACGAGTTTTTAACAACCCTGACTTCATCGAACATTGAACAGAATTCTGCGAGATTCCATACAAAGGAATCGCGATTATCAACTACNANTATCATGCTCTCCCTCCAAATTCGATAAGTTTAAAGATTTCATAACCGCTAACATCTTCCTCTCAGTCTCTTTAAACTCTTTCTCTGGTTTGGAGTCTGCAACTATACCTGCACCCGCTCTAACCCTCCAAAAATCATCTATTTCGATCATCCTTATTGCAATTGCCATATCTGCCCATCCGTTAAGGGAAAAATAGCCCACGCATCCACCGTATATCATTCTTCTCGATCTTTCGATCTCTCTTATTATCTCTATAGCTCGTATCTTTGGAGCACCTGTTAGGGTCCCTGCTGGAAAAGAAGCCTCTATCGCATCGAACGAGTTGTAATCTGGGTGTATTACACCCATAACTTCGCTTTCTATGTGCTGGATATGGCTGTACTTGTTGACCTCGAAAAACCTTGTGATGGTCACACTTCCCGGTATGGACACCTTTCTAACATCATTTCTAGCTAAATCAACCAGCATCACATGCTCTGCTCTTTCTTTCTCGTCGCTTAGCAACTCCTTAGCAAGCTCATGATCTTCGTGTTCGTTTTTCCCTCTCTTTATCGTTCCTGCAATTGGGTTTATTCTGAGAATGTTCCCGATAACACTCGCCATCGTTTCCGGGGATGAACCGACAATAACTTTGTCGAATTCCAGTAGAAACATGTACGGGCTCGGGTTTATTCGCCTTAGGTTTATATATGCTTGAAATGGACTTAACTCACTTTTTATTCTATATTCCCTTGAGATTACTATTTGAAAAGCGTCACCCTCGAATATGTGCTCCTTCGCTCTCTCAACCATGTCTATAAATGCCTCTTTATCCGCATCACATGAAATGATCTTCGAATCACCCGGTCTGTTATCTATATCAATTCTTTTTGCGGATGAAACTATTCTCTCNCCCTCCTTTTTGTCTCCCGTGAAGTAGAGGGTGTGGTAGAGGTTGTCGTAGATGAAAACCTCGTCGTAGTGAGCAAACACTGAAGGCTCGATTATATCTCCACCGATGTAGTTGTGAACGGAATCGTAGGCGACGAATCCCACAAGACCGCCCACGAATCTCTCTCCACCTCTGTTAATGCTAAATAATCTTTTTAGAGATCTAAAAGGATTGGTNTCNTTGTTTACTCTCTCNTTGTCTATCCATGTCCCTTTCCCGTCTATTCTGAATATGTGCTTTGGATTTGCTGATATGTAGGTGTATCTTGCATTTTTCTCATTTCTCTCACAGGATTCTAAGATGAAAGGATATCTGCTGNCCTCCCTCAGGAATGCATAGAGCTTTATAGGCTCTACATACTCAAGCCTTTGAAACAGCATTTTTAATCTCCTCCAGTTTTTTCATGGCTCTAATCTCAAGTATCTCCTCAGCGATCTCTCTGCACTCCATAAAATCTCCAAAATTGGCGGAATACAGTAACATAGCGGAGTTTACGAGTATGAAGTTTCTGTCTTCCACAGTACCTTCTCCCTTGAAAACACCCAAGATTCTTTTTGCACTCTCTTCTGGACTTTTACATGGGATCACTTTGCTCTCTTTCAATCCAAAGTCTTCTGGGGTTATTTTGTAGGTCTCTATTCCACCCTTATTTACCTCTGCCACCAATGTAGGTTTGGAGGGGTTTACTTCATCCAGTCCGTTTCCGAAAACAATCACTCCCTCANCGTTGAGTAGCATTAACGCAAATGCGACCTTTTCCAGTAACTCTTTTGAGTACACTCCTATTATCTGACTTTCCGGGTTTGAAGGGTTGCATAGGGGTCCGAGAACATTGAATATTGTTTTAATTCCGAGTTCCTTTCTTACAGGCATTATTCTGCGTAGATGAGGATGGTACATAGGTGCGAAGAGAAATGTAAATCCAGTTTTTTTAATCAGTCTTTCCGCTTCACTCACTCTTAGCTTGTACCTTATCCCGAGTGCGGAAAGAAGGTTAGCAGACCCACTTTTGGATGTAACGGACACATTCCCGTGTTTTGCAATCCTCGTCACACATGAGGAGACTATTGCTGATGCAGTGCTAACATTTATAGTATTGCTGTTATCTCCGCCTGTACCGCATGTGTCGTGCACCTTTCCGAAATCCACCTTTACCGCCCTATCTCTCATGGCTTTGGCAAATCCCGCAAGCTCTTCTGCTGTAAACCCCTTCAGCTGAATTGCGGTGAGGTATGCAGAGACTCTAACTGGTGATCCGTTCAGAATCTCGTTGAATACGTTGTATGCCTCCTCAAAGCTGAGGTTTCTTTTTTCTATGAGCTTATTTAGCATCTTCCCTCCTCCACAAAGAGCTTGACGATCTCTCTTGGCTTAGGTGACATCATGAATGCTGTTCCTATGAGAACTGCATCAGCAAATCTCAAGGCTCTTTTTAGTTGTTCTACTGTCTGAATACCACTTTCGCTAACTTTTATTTTCGATTTTATAAGGGGTGCAATCTTTTCCGTTACCTCTACACTTCCTCCATCCTTTTCGAGTTTGAATATATCTCTGTTGTTTATCCCCACCATTACCGCTTTTGTTTGATTTGCTATTGCTACATCCTCAGCGGTATGCACCTCCACGAGTGGATCGATTCCCTGTTCTATGGCAAAATCAACGAACTCCGGGGTATTCTCCTTTAGTATTCTGGGGATAATCAAGATCGAACTTGCATCCGCATTGGCTGTGTCTTCGATCTCTCTTTTGTCTTTGATGAAATCCTTTCGTAAAACTGGTAGGACGCTCTCTTTGCAGATTCTTTTGAATGTGTTGGTATCTCCTCTGAACTCCTTCGCGGTTATGTATGAGATTCCCACTGCTCCTGCGGACTCATAATCTCTTAAAATCTGAAATATGTCTCTATCTCTTAGCAAATCTCCATAGATGGGAGAATAGGTTTTTATCTCTGCTATCACTGCGTTATTCTTGCATCTCATTATGTTCTTACTTAACCTGTGGTGTATGCCAAAGTCCATCACCAAAGATAAATCTTTCCATACGGGAATAAACCTACGAAATGAATATAAACTTTTCGCTTGAGGAAGGGTGGGAAAGAGAAAGGAAAAATTTAAATTGAATTCCGCATAGGCAGAAAGAGGAGGCACGATTATGAAGACTCAGGCAGAAGTCAGGCAGTTAAAAGAAGGAGGATATGTCGTTATTGATGATGAACCGTGTGAAATATTGAGNATATCTATAAGCAAACCCGGTAAGCATGGATCTGCAAAGGCGAGAATTGATGCGATGGGGATTTTTGATAAGCAGAAAAGAAGCATAGTTCAGCCGGTAACAGCGAAAATCTACATACCCATCGTGGAGAGGAAGAGAGCACAGGTTATAAGTGTTGTGGGAGAGGTTGCTCAGCTAATGGATCTCGAAACTTACGAAACATTCGAAATCTCGGTCCCGTCTGAGCTGGCAGACAAGGTAACACCNGGCAATGAGATAATCTATATCGAATCCATGGGCAAGAGGAAGATTGCTGAGAAGTAAAAGTAAGCATGCACATAGATTCATATTTTTCTTTATCCAATTCAGATTTAGATTCTGCAGAGTATGTGATATTCGGTATTCCCTACGATGCAACGCAATCGTTTAAACCCGGCTCGAGATTTGCTCCAAACGCCATCAGGGAAGCAAGCTGGAATATTGAAAGCTATTCCATATACTTTGACCGTGATCTGAGCTTGGTGAGGATACATGATGCTGGAAATATTAATGTAGATGGGAATGCCTACGAAATAATGCGTAGGGTTTCCGAGTTTCTCGAAAAGAAGGATTTTTTTCCGATAGCCATAGGTGGTGAACATACTGTAAGCTACTTCTGTGTGAAAGATTTGANGGACATTTGCTATGTTGTTTTTGATGCACATTTTGATCTGAGGGATAGATTCGATGGAAGTGAACTAAACCATGCTTGTACTGTTAGAAGGGTGTATGATAAACTCGAGAACGGTGAAATTACCGGGTTGTTTCAGGTGGGTGTGAGATCGGGAACACTGGAAGAAAGGAGATTTGCCGAAAAAAGTGGCATAAAATTCTATTATTCGTGGGAGGTATACGATAGCGGGTTGAGAAATGTCTTGAAGGAGCTGGAAAGCTACGATAGAATTTACCTCTCGCTTGATATGGATGCATTTGATCCATCATTCGCTCCGGGGGTTTCAACCCCAGAACCTTTTGGAATTCACCCTTTCCATTTTCTCGAGTTTATAAGTGAGGTTTCCGATAGGCTGGTAGGCTTCGATATCGTGGAGGTTGTTCCGGACATTAATAAGGTAACCCAGTCCCTTTCCGCAAAGCTGATTGCTGAGCTGATTGCATCACTTTCAAGATAGCTTGTGTTCAGACTATTCTCTGGAGTGCTGAGCTTAGGATATTCATTATAATTCGTTAATTTTCAAATTTTTTAACTTTCTTGTTTTTAATTTTAAACCAACAGTAAATTTTTTATACTATTAGGTTCTATAATTTATCAGGTGATATTATGGCGACGGATGAAAACCTTCAAAATGCGTTTGCGGGAGAAAGTATGGCGAATAGAAAGTACCTCGCATTTGCGGAAAAAGCGGAAAAGGATGGATTTAAGAATGTTGCAAGAATATTTAGGACAGCTGCGGAATCTGAGACAATTCATGCAATCAATCATTTAAAGGCTATGGATGGTATAAAAGACACTCTCGAAAATCTCAAAACTGCATTGGAGGGAGAAACCTACGAGAAAGTGGAAATGTACCCCAAGTTCATTGAGGAAGCTGAAAAAGAAGGAAACAAGAAGGCGGAGAGGACATTTAAGTGGGCAATAGAAGCGGAAAAGGTGCATGCTGGTTTGTATGAGAAGGCCATAAAGGCTGTTGAGGAAGGGAAAGATGTTGAAATTGGTGATCTGTACATATGCGGAGTTTGTGGCTTTACCGTTGAGGGAGAAGTGCCGGAGAGATGTCCCGTTTGCGGGGCAAAATCGGAGAGCTTCAGGAAGGTAGAGTAATCTTCTTTTTATTTATTTTTAAATAAAATTATTAAAATAAAAAATTAGATTATGTTTCTGTTTTTAAGTTCTTCAAGTTCACTCTTTTTCATTCCGAGGAACTCAGAGTACACCATTTCGTTATCTGCACCGACAGGTCTGCAAATCCACTTTATTCTTCCGGGAGTTTTTTCGAATTTAGCAACAACTCCTTGCACAGTAACTTCTCCGTAGTTGGGATCGTTAATTCTCCTTAAACCCCCTCTAAGCCACCAATTCTCCTCTTTAAATGTTTCTGCGGGCTTTAGAACTTCTCCAGCAACACATGTTCCGTCTCCAGTGTAATCGAGAGTTGCTTGTATGATCTCCTTAACTGTCTTCTGCTTGCTCCATTTTTCGATCTCAGCAAGACACTCTGGCCATGTTTCGGGAGTTAACCTCTCTTTAATCGTCGGATATCTCTCTCTCAAATCCGGTCTGTTAATTATGGTGGTAAGTGCGTAGAAGTTTACATCGCTAAATCCGGCCATGAAAGCCATACCATCCTTTGCTCTTACGAGTGTGTAAACGAAAACCGCAGGATCGAAGTTTGCTATCCTCCCCACGACTCTCCTCTTTGTGTGGTAGTACTGGATGTAGTAGTTATTCGTCTTTGCCTGAGCCTCTGCAGGAACGACATCGATAAACTGTCCNTTTCCCGTGGATCTCTTGAATATTAATGCTGCCATTATTCCGAAGGCTGCGAAACCGCCACCTATGTACCATCCCATCCATGCACCGAGCTTTGTTGGCACCCTCGTGTGTTCTGGGAACTCCGTGTACTCCTCGGGAATACCGGTAGTCCAAGTCATTCCGCTCATCGCCTGATTCACAACATCGTAATCTGGTTTCTTTGAGCTTGCCTTTGGACCAAAGTGTCCGTAGGGGGAGATTGCACAGTAAATCAACCCCGGATTTATTTTTCTGAGTTGTCTGTATCCCACCCCGAGCGAATCCATATATCCGGGACCGAAAGTCTCGATTAGAACATCAGCCTTTACAACCAGTTTTTTAAGAATCTCTCTACCCTCTTCTGTCTCCAGATTGAGGGTTACATGGTATTTATTTCTCCCTTCAACTATGTATGCAAGCCCTGTATCCTTGATTTTCAATCCAAAAGGCGTCATTTTTCTTGCGATGTCTCCTCCCGGAGGTTCAATTCTTATTACCTTTGCTCCATATTCTGCAAGGAGAGATGATGCGTACAATCCGGCAAAACTACCGTAACTCAAATCCAGAACCACGACATCGTCAAGTGCTTCCGGCTTTTCCGATGCCTTGAAGGGGTCACAATTTTCCTTAGCCCAATCACTCCATGGAATGTCCTCATAGGAGATTGGGCTCATTTCCTCGAGTTCGCCATTCATGATATCACCTCATGGGTAAAACAACCCGGACTTCCCGTCCCAGTCTGGAGGCGGACATGAAAAGAACACATTTTTGTCCCACTTGCCAANCACACCCTTTTCGTACAGTTCGTCAACCTCCTCTTTGGTAAGACCAAGCAGTCTTATGAAGATATGCTCGTTGTCGATTCCCGTGGGTCTTGCGGTCCATTTGATTCTTCCGGGAGATTCACTCAGCTTCGGAACCGGGGCAACCTCCGCAAGTGTACCGAAAATTGGGTCATCGTAAATCCATATCGACTTTCTTGCCTTCCAGTGCTCGTCATTGTATTGATCTTCTGAGCTGTAAACCTTATTCGACGCAAATCCGAACTTCTCTCCCAACTCCTCGAGTTCTTTCACGGTTTTCTCCTTAGCCCACTCGTGTAAGGCTTTGTAAATAACATCCTGATTCTCCTCTTTTAGTCTCTCCTCGATATCCGCATATTTTTCAAACAGNTCCATTCTCTCCATTGCCTCACACAAGCCTCTAAACTCATTCTCCTTAAATGCTGCTATTGCCACGAATCCATCCTTGCACCTTACGATATCTGAGGGAACAACCGCAACATCTTTGTTTCCGAACCTCTCTCTGTTCTTGCCTGTTAAGCCGATGTATATCCATGTCCAATCCATGTTTCTCATGAGGTTTTCTGCCTGAGGATGATCGATATACTGTCCTTTTCCCGTTTTCTCTCTCCAGTAGAGAGCAATAAGGACAGCAAATGCACCCATCAAGGCGCCATAATAATCACCAACCCATGCACCCGCTTTTAGAGGCAATCCATCAGGAAAACCTGTGGATTCAATCAATCCTGATGTTGCCTGTGCAACAGCATCGTAGCTCGGTCTGAATGTAAAGGGTCCCCACTGTCCGAACCCGGACATGCTGATATAAACAAGTCTTGGATTTATTTTCGAAAGTTGTCTATATCCTATTCCCCACCTATCTGTTGTTCCGGGGCGGTAGTTCTCGACTACAACATCGCTCCTCTTAGCGAGTTTGTATATAAGCTCCTTTCCTTCTGGAGTCCTCATATCGATGGCAATATGGTATTTGCTGTTGTTTGTTGCCTCAAAACCACCGGAGAGGTTCTTATAGAAGTCTGCAAAAGGAGCTAAGGGACGCATCGTGTCTCCTCTTCCGGGCATCTCCACATGGATAACCTCTGCCCCGAACTCTGCGAGATATGTTGCGACCATGGGACCGAAAATCAATGTGCCGATATCGAGAACTCTAATCCCTTTTAAAGGCTCTGGTTTCTCGAATATCTCTTCAGGATTCATTATCTCTCGAATGAACTCTGTGTACGGCAAACTATCCAAATCTTTTTCATGGCTACTCATTCAACCACCCAAACTTAATTATTTTTCAGTATCTTTAATAAATCCAAATTTAAATGTTTTTCTATTTGGATTCAGTGGATTTCTGAGTGCATTTTATCAATTACTCATCAAAAATTATATTTTAAGCGATTTACAAACAGGGATTTATTAAAAATACATTAAAATCAGAACAAAAGGAGTAAAGTTAAATATTGTAGAATTCTAAAAGTTTCATGATGTCTGAGTCGAAAATCACGGGTGTTTTCTATCATGAGAGTTTTAGCAGGAAAAGTTACCTGACTATTGGCACGAGGCTGAAAGAATTTCCAAAAGCCTTCGATGTTCTACTTAAAAAATACGATAATGTAAAGATTTTTGAGTCCGAACCTGTAGATGAGAGATTGATTTTAAAGGTTCACACTCCTGAGCTTCTTGAAGGTGTGAAGGAAGACAGGTTGTGTTCAACCGCATGGCATTCTGCGGGTGGAGTAGTGACCGCTACGGAGAAAGTCTATACGGGTGAACTAAAAAACGCTTTCTGTTTCATAGGTGCAGGAGGACATCATGCTGGAAAAAGGAATTTCTGGGGATTCTGCTGTTTTAATGATGTTGTTCTTGCAATAACAAATCTGAGGGAAAAATTCGATGATTTTAAGGTTGCAATCATAGACACCGACGCTCATCACGGAGATGGGACGAGGGAGCTAGTCATGGGTGACGATAGCGTTCTGCACTATTGTATATGCTCTTCCGACTACATTTCCGAGGATGGATTGAAGGTGGATGTGAGCTACATTGGAAAAACCCCCGAACAGTACTTAGCCCTCGTGAGAAATTTTGAAACNCTCGTNGCAGACTTCAAACCCGATCTGATTTACTGGTACTTCGGACATGATACACACGAGGGAGATTATGGTGACATCGGTTTGAGTGTGAGAGAGTTTATAGAAATCAGTAAAATACTGAAGAATCTTGCAGAAAACACTTGTGAGGGGAAGCTTGTGGTTGTTTTAGGAGGCGGTAGCTCTCCGATAATAGCGACGGAATCATGCTTAGCTATTATCGAAGAATTGGCAAAAATTTGATATAGTTGGAATGTGTTGTGTATTTATTAATATAAAAAATATATAAAAAGTTACTCCTCCTTCAGGAATCTCCTCAACAGTTTTCCTGTAGCGGTTCTTGGTAGAGGTTCTGTTCTGAACTCTATTGCTCTTGGTAGTTTGTATTTGGCTATGTGCTTCTCAAGAAATGCTAGGATATCTTTCTTCAGCTCTTCAGACGGCTCGTAACCTTCTTTTAACCTGATGACCGCTTTGACTATCTGACCCCTCACTCCTTCTGGGTCAGGCACCCCGATAACCGCACACTCGAGAACTGCAGGATGTTGATTCAGGGGTTGCTCGATTTCATCTGGACCAATTCTGTATCCGCTTGATTTTATCAGGTCATCGTCTCTTGAGACGAAGTATATGTAGCCGTTCTCGTCCTTTCTCACAAAATCTCCTAGGACATTCCATCCATCGATGACACTCTTCTTTTGTTTCTCATCGAGAGGTCTTGTTGGGTGGTTCCAGTACCTGATTCCCGTGGGTCCCTTTATGTAGAGGTTACCGACTTCTCCGGGTTTACACTCTTCTTTCGTTTCTGGATCGATTATTCTTGCTATGTATCCTGGTACTGGCCAACCAATGCTTCCTGCAACCGGTTGCGGGGCACAGGTGTTTGAAACGCAGATGTGAACCATCTCTGTTGCACCGAGTGACTCATAGATGTCCATTCCAAACTTCTCCTTCCATTTTATGGCTGTTTCTGCACCAAGTGCCTCTCCTCCACCTGTGCACAGCCTTAAGCTTGAAATGTCGTATTTCTTCATGTAGTCGTCGAGATTTGGATTGACCAGAATCAGCCTGTATGCTGTTGGTAGAGAGGAGAATACCGTTATGCCGTGCTCTTCTACGAACTTGAAGAAGTTCTCTACACTGAATCCGGGCCAAATACTTGTTGCGGAACCATGGAAGTACGGGATAAGGCAACCATTTCCATATCCCATAGCGAAGCTAACCGGAGCGGGACCACCAACTACATCATCTTCCGTAAGCTTCCAGACATACTTGCCGACCAAGTAAACCGACGCGAGAACATTTTCAACGAAGTGGACACAACCCTTCGGTAATCCTGTTGTTCCAGANGTATATAGAACAACAGCGGGTTTGTTAAGCTCGAGAGGAACTGGATCGAATTTTGCGCTCTGACTGTAAACTTCATTGAAAGATACAAACGGATCTTCGAGTTCATCCTGATCTGTGACTATCACATTTTTCACGGTTTCCAGCTCACTCACAGACTCCTTAACAGCATTGAACGTCTTCTCATCTCCGCTTACGAATATGGCTCTCATCTCCGCATTATTTGAGACATGAACTATCTCTTTCTTCGCCCACATTGGATTCAGCGGAACAGGGATGGCACCCGCTTTCATTATACCGAAGTTTACCGCTATAGCTTCCGGCATGTTTCTCATTCTGAACCCAACTCTGTCGTACTTCTCTATTCCGATTGATGTTAGGAAGTTTGCGACCTTGTTGCTTAGTCTGTATAGGTCTCGGTATGTGACCCTTCTGTCCATGAAGTATATTGCGACCTTCCTATCCCTACCTTTCTCGATATTCCTGTCNAGTATCTCTTCTGCAAGATTCAGTTCCTTTCTGTCGCCAATGTATGCTTTTACCTCATCAGGTATAATTACATCAGGCCAAGTATCTTCTGGAACTAAATAATCCGATATATCACCCATGTTTTCACCCTTAGAAAGGTTTTTAAATTCGGTTATAAGTTTTTCGTAATTTATCGTTTATATTCGCCAGTAAAATCGATAGTATAAATAGCTATTAAGATTTGCATGATTATAAAAAATAATTATTAATTTTTTTGGATTAAAAATTAAAGTTGGACCGCCCTCAGGATTGGTGGTCTCGAGTTTCCGCACACAAACCCTCAGGGCTCGGGAACACGCCCACCAGTATCATCACCGCTACCATTGTAAGCACGAATAGTTGGTGTTCAACTCCCTGAGAAATTCTATATAGTATATTAACTTT
>Ga0180936_1065_pt1 | contig 19092 bp, 16 predicted proteins | sample Deesub1362A_J573_FD_124193 | JGI IMG/M metagenome (GOLD analysis project Ga0180936, IMG submission 124193) | Archaeoglobus sp. JdFR-32
TTGGCAGATTTTTTGGTTTAACCATTCTTGGTTTGTTGTTTTTGCACACCATGGTGAGGTTGTTTGTTATGGTGCAGGATGTGTAGATGTGGAATATAGTTCCAGAAATTCGTCCAGAACTTTTGCAAACTCCGTCTTTGTTCCGTCTCTATCTTGAGAACCCATATAGTCGGCTATGAGTAGAATATTCGTAAAAAGTAGCATNGTCTTTCTGAATTTTTTACTTTTAACNAATTCTATCCATATTTCTCTATTTAGATCGGAAACTACATTTGATACATTGTTTGGACTCAAATGACCTTCAGATTTATTTTTCAGTATGTCTGAGAGGAAGATTGGATTTTCCAATAAATCTTCAATGAGTTTGTCGAACTCTTTGACAAAAACATTCTCGTAACTAATTTTACTCAACCTCTTAATCCTGTCTCTCACCCCCATCGCATGGTGGTGATACAAAACCGATGCTATAACAGCCAGCTTAAATAATCTGAGCACATCGAGTTGTTTTACATTTTCAATGGCTCTCCTTTTTGCGTTTAAAAATTCACTGATGAAATATGTTGAATAAATTTCGTGACCGTAAAAGCTGAGATACTTCACATCATTTTTAGTTTTGAAATTCTTTTGATAGAGTATTTTTCCTGAATCATGAAATATTACGGCGATTTTAATATAGCGTTCAGCGGAACTACCGCATAACTTTTTCACGAGGTTCCATATTTTACTGCTTTTGATTTTATCGAGTGCTTCAAGGCACGAATATATGTGCTCTCTGAGAGTTTGCTTTCTGTCACCGTAGAGATAAGCATAGGCTTCACTCATCGATATCAGACCTCAATCCAGTTGTAGAGTCGTATTTAGCTTTTATCACGAAGGCAATAACATCTCTTTTGAAAATGTATTCAAGAAGCTTAGCAGGGGTAATTCTTGGGGATTCAAGTAAATTCTTCAACCAACTATCGTACTCTTTTCTAACGAATTCAATCTTTCCATTTTCTTTTTTCAAGACACCCAAGACGTCTCTCCTGATAAAAGCTTTGATGGATACAGGTACAACACTTTCTTTGATAGAGAGGTGATCTGGATTAACATTAACGAAGTCCTCTGTAACAACTGGGATCTGAATTCCTTCTCTGACAAAGCTACCTTCCATTTCAAAAAATCTCTTTACCGCGATCTTGGAGGCATTTTCAAGGTGTAGAAATATTCCATCAAATTTTTTGATGGTTTCTCCATCGACTTTGAAGTCATCTTCAGAATAAACATTGTCTATTAGTTCTTTGTAACCAATACACTTCCCTCCATGTGGTAGATGGAAGTTTGTTTTATTTCCATGTCGAATCAACCATTTCAATGTCCGTTCCGTGAGCTGAAGATCATAAACTTTGTAGTAGCTGTTTTTCTGTATCAACTTCTCACCATCAGTTTCGAACCAGATAATTATCTCTCCCTCATTTTCGTCATCGTATCTCAGAAACCTTCCAAGTCTCTGGATCAGGGAGTTTGCGGGAGCAATGTCTGTTATGAAAAGATTTGAGGAAATATCAACTCCCGCTTCGATAACTTGTGTGGATATGATGAGGTATCTGTCGGCATTTTTTATCTTTTGAAGAACTTCATTCTTCTTTTCTCTATCCTTTTCGGTAAATCTTGAGTGTATCAACAAGATGTTTCCATCGAAAATGTTGATTATGTCTTTTATTAGGTCGTAGAATTCCATAGCTTCCTTAACAGTATTGAAAACCACTATCACTCTTCTGAATTCGCTTTTCAGAATCCAGTCCCTTATCCTGGTGAATTTCTCATCCTTTGTTATGCCATCAATGCTGAATTTGTACGATTTCTTAAGTCTCTTTTTGCAGAAATTCGAATCTAATTCAGGTTTGAAATCTATAAAGACTGTTTTAGGGTGGTATTTGCGGATAATTTGTTTTAGCGACTTAGGAATCGTTGCAGACATTAGTATCAGTTTTTGATCAAATTTCTTGGTTATCCCCATCAATGCCATCAAAAAACTAAGGGATTTAGTCGTATCCGTTAGGAGATGAACTTCATCAAGTACAATATTGGAAAAAACAACAGACGACCACGAGAATAAATAATGTCCGAGAGTTTTTTCTTCAACGACCTTATCGATGTATTCTGGTGGAATCCCGAATAGAGTTAGGGAGAGGGTGTCGATTGTTGTGAAAGTTACAGGTTTTATGAGGTATCTTGACTCCGGATTGTGCATGTATCTCTTACCGATTTTCTTTTTTTCTATGATCTCTTTTTTTGGTGATGTGAACTTAAAGAACTGATCTTCGAGCAAAGTTCTTAGTGGGAATGATAGAATGCATTTGAACTCGTACTTTTCGGAGAAATATGCGAGAGATGCAGATATGGTTGACTTTCCGTAACCTGTTGGTGCCTCAATCACGAAAACACTGGAGTTCCAGTTTCTTTCCAGTTCGCTGATTATGTGTTCCAAGAAGGGACGGGTGCTAACCCCATCGAACCACTTTTTTATAACATAGTCGAATGATGCCCTCAGACTCATTTTATTCCACCGGGAAGGGAAAAGTAGGTGGTAACTGCATTAAGAACTGCATTAAGCATATCCAAGCTTAGCTAAGATTCCCTTATATCTTTCCGCTCTTTTCCTCTCCGTATGCTTTGAGCTGTTGACAAGCTTTGAATAGGCATTCATAAGCTCTCTGTTGAATCCGAACCAGCCTTGGACATCACCGATTATTACAAATCTGTAGAGACTCTGAACCGCTTTAAGGATGTTATCAGCTTCAGCGTACTTGTTCTTTTTGTTCAGTGTTGACAATGCTGTGAGTATAGCTCCATTTGGGGATAAAGCTTCAGCAAGATTACTCAAAAATTTTTCTTGATCTCTGAAACCTCTAATAGCTCTACGAAATGGGCTCTCAGTTACAACCGTTATCGGTATCTGCTCGTAAATCTTGTAGGTATGCCCTTCGGTAGCTACTTTGAACAGTATGAGTGAAATTTTATCGAGGTTGTGCTCACTCAGCAATGTTTGAAGCTTCACACTCATGGAGATCTCCATAATCATAAGCTCGTTCATTGGATATTTTCCAATAATGCTTCTCAGCTCGTTCGAAGCCTCTTCTTTCACTATGAACATAGATTCAATTAAGTCTCGATTACCTTCTGCAAGCATTTTCACTATTTCGTCGGGGGAGAAGAAAAGGAGGTAATGATAATTCTGCTGTTGCTGTCTTGCAGAAGATACATATGATGAATATATGCCGAGAAGAGCAATTAATGCGGTCTCTTTTGAAAAGTAGAGTGTTAGTTGTTGGGGAGTGTAGTCCATATCAAGAGATGAAAGTCCTGTGTATCTATCTACCTTAAAAAGCTGTGGAGCAGATATACCTTCTTTTTTATCGTTTAAATCCATTAAAACATCTTTTTTAGCAATTTTTATGGATAAATCAATATTTTCTTTTGAATTAATTCTATCAGCATTCTCCTTCAGTAGTTTTAGAAGATCATTGTATGTTTTTCTGCTTTTTATGTCTGTCAAACCAATTTTCTCAAAAATTCTCGCATTTATGTTGTCGATTCCCTAGCCATAGTTATTCTAATCCTGTCTACTCTTCCATCATCAAGCTCTTTGTATTCACCAGAGAGAAATTCTGGATTGAAATGAACCTCTTTGAAGTTGATCTCAGCACTCACCCTATTTATTAAGTAAAGTAAACCCTCGTAAAGCACCTCGCTCAAAAATGTCGTGTCGGGTGGTAAGTCTAAGTTTACCTTAACCATCTACCAATCACCACCTCACCATCGAGAGCGTANGCAGTATACTCTCCCTGCACCTCAACGGTATAGTCAGGGAACTCTAAGTGTCTGAGAATCGGTATTCTGAATGGTATTGCGTTTTTTCCAGAAAGGTAATTTACAAGTGGGTTTGCATCTGTTGTGTATTTCACTCTGAACGGATTTATATAGACTTCAAACTCCCACTTTCCCGATTTGTCTATTTCTCTTACCCCAACATCAACTGGGAAACTGTAGTTCGTGGTTACAACCCCTCTTTTCATTTTTACATCTTTCTTTTCAACATCAACAACCGCAACTCTTCCCTCTTTTGAACCGAGCCTATGTATTTTCCAGAAAAAGTTCTCATTTAANGTAACATCCTCGCTGATCTTAATGTTCTTTTCTTTGAAAACCACAACCCATCTTATCTTCGGTGCATTGCCGTCTAAGCTTGAAAGAATTGTTTTTCCTCTTGCTGGGGAGTCAAANGATTTATNTAAATATTGTGGGTGGGGACATTGTATGCCTGAAGNTATCTTTATAGTTACAATTCTGTTTATATCTGAATATTTTAGAGGCATGCAGTTGAGAGGTCTCCAACCTACAGCAACTAAATTCTCACTCAGCTTTGATATAACCTCTCTTCCTCTATTTTCTCCGATTCTGTAGTCTTTGGCTATTGCCTCAGCTAAAGCTCCGAGGAAAGTTGTAGGGGGTGGATAGTAGAAAGAAGGTGAAGTCTTTGAAAGTCCAGCTATCCTTGCCTGAAATCCCCATGTAAATTCAACATCAACTACGAAACCTATCATGGTTTATGTCCTTCAAGACCTTTCCCGTCAATTCTCAATCTACTCTACCTTTTCCACCCTATCTTTCGCCTTCTCTATTGCATCTATCACAACTTCCTCAAAGCTTCCATTGTCAGGATAAACGAAAAGCTCTGTATTGTAATCGACCTTTTGTAGCTTCTTTTTGGTATCTTCAACATAGTTCTTCGTGAATGGGCTTGGAACAGTCCAAACATCATCCGAAAGAGCTATGACCAAGGACTCCCACTCCATTACTGGTAAGAACCTCGTCTTTTTTGCACCGAACATGAACTCTATCAGGAATTTCTGCATGGCATCGAGTGTCACTCTTATTCTGTCTTTTCTATCATTTACGATCTCCTCTCCAGCTTTTTCGTAGCTAAATGTCGCTTTACCTATGTATCTCGCATCCAGATCGAAGCTGAAATTGTAAACCGCTGAAGAAAGCTCGACATAGTATATCATCTGTCCTTGTCCCCCTTCTACGAAGGGTGTTCCCAATGCATATCGAGAGTGAAGTTGTGGCTCTATCACAGCACCTTCGAGCGATTCTTTTACGGGTATCATGTAGCCCGTGAAGAAAGTGGATGTTCTCTTCACATTTCCTCCGGCTCTGGGTGCATAGAGAAAACCTCCAACATCTTCAACAACACAGTTAGTAACAACATTCTTTTCAAACTCAAATTCATCTTTTGGAGGGTCTTGTCCAAAAGCCTCTTTAAATACCTGCTCATGGGTACTCTTCAAAAATATTCCCTTTTCACACAATTTGCACACTGGTAAATTGTTCTTCCTTGCAGTCTCTGCCAACAATTCTTGGAATCCATGAGCTATACTCTCACCGCTTATAGCAGGTACGAAATATGTTGTGTAATTTGTATCGGGAAGTACCACCGGTACCCTCCTATGCTTAACATAATTTCCAACGCTCTCTGTCATGTTCATTGCCTCAACATTAAGCAAAACCCTACCTCTAATCGAAACATACATCTCACTCACCTCTCAAACCTGCGGAAATTGCAAGAGCTTTTGCTCCAATCAGTGAAGTCTTCTCCTTCAAAACTCTCCTGTCCTCTACCCTTGCAAGTTCATCCAAAGCTCTCTCAGCAGTCTCAAAGTTTATTTTATCTAAAAGCTCCTTAGCCTTAGTATTCTCAAGTCTTTCCTGATTTTTTATCGAATGTAGGTCTCTGAGTGCCTCTTTTAGATAGAAGATGGCCAAGTCCTTAGATGGAGCATATCCGAGTTTGTCAACATATGTGTAGTTCCCTCCTTCTGCGATTAAGACCGCAAGAACTTTTGCCAACTCATCGAGATACATACTCTTCTTTGGTATTTAGAAAATATAAGGATTTCTATTGTAGTTATGTTATAAGAAAAAATAAATATGTGCATTAAGAGAGATAAAGTGTATGAAAGTTGCATTGATTGCGACCCTTGGATTTGACGAGAAATTTTGTTATAGAGCGATACTTAGGCATGGAATAAAAGAAGGAGATAAAATTGTTCTTTTTACGGCTGAAGTAAATGAAAGAGTCCTCAAGGCATATGAATGGATCAAAAAGTTGGTGAGAACATCATTTGCAAGTGAAGTTGAGGTAAAATTAATTCAACTCGACATCAGCAATTTGGAAAACTCCATTAAGAGATTTTTAGATGAAATTAGGAGTTTAGGTGACTCGAAGATAATCGTCAATTTAAGTGGAGGTATGAGAGCATTAGTTGTTATCGTGCTATTAGGGTGCATTATGTTAAGAAGGAAGAATCTGGAAATAGAGATAGAGACGGAAGACTTTTCAAATGTAATCGTAATTCAAGAAACTCTGATTAGTTTAGTCGGGTCGGAGATAAACACAGAGAAACTTGAGGTTCTCAAGCTCGTAAAAGATGGATATAGGGATGTAAGATCAATCTCAAAGGAATTGAGAAAGGATTCGAGTACTGTTAGAAGACACTTGTCCGATCTGGAAAAAATGGGTTTAATAGAAGTACATAAGAGAAAACCACTCATAGTTGTTCCGTCACATCTTGCACTTTTGTTCGTTTGATCAAATTTTTGATAATTTTATGAATTTGAGTACTCTACTCGGATTTTTACAACCTCTGCTGGTTACCCCAATATTGATTTTCCTGAACTTAGTTCATAACTTTTTGTGGAAAATTTAATATTATGTAGTGAAACTTAAAGTTATGCTCCACCTTGTGGTTTACGACATCACGGACGATGCAAATAGAACGAAGCTTGCAAAACTCCTCGAGAGATTTGGACTTGAGAGAGTACAGTATTCTGCATTTCGTGGAGAACTAAATCCGAATGATCGAGATGTACTTGCAAAACGGGTCGATAAGTTTATTAAAGACGAGAACGATTGCATATTCATAATCCCTCTCTGTAAAAGATGTTTAGAGACTGCAGTTGTCGTTAGTGTTAAGGGTGTAGAACTAATCAAAAAGTCGAAAGTGGAATTCTACTAATTTTATCTTCGTGTATAATCTATCTATATATTTCTCAGGAGATGATATATCCCATCTGCTATTGAGCATCTGACTCATCATGTAAATAAAAAACCGATAAATATTACCCTGAATAAAAATATTCATGGTTTATTTCCTGAATGACATCGAACAAAAATACTTGCTAATGCACCTCAGACCCATGATCAGAAGTAATCCCGTTCCAGAAGAGCTTAGAGGATGGAACTGGCATACACCACCACTGAAACCGTATTACGATGTTAGGCTACCTATGTACCTTATCTGCAGTAAATACTGCGACACGATGAGGGATGTTTATCTTGNGGTTGTTGAGAAGGTGANGGGAGAGGAGACATTCAGCATACAGCTCGGAAGAGCAGTTCATAATGCGGTTTCAACTGCGATAAACAGGGCTAAAACACTTGACTTCACATCAAAACCGGAACAACACGAAAATGAGAGTATAATGGAGGCGGTGAATCTCGTTTGGGAATACACAATGGCGGAATGCAGGGCAAACTTTCTGAAAGCAAGAGCTGTGCAGAATTTCGCATCTCAGGAGGATATAATCCTGACATCCATTCCCTTCTTGGTTGAACATCGAATGGACGGGAGTCTCTTAGGTTGCTCCGGAATAATCGCAGTTGACTGCTACGATTACTTGAGAAACATCGTTTTCGACATCAAAGTAGGGAATAAAATAGATGAGTTGAACGCAAGGCTCTACACAACTGGCTACGCTCTCGTGGTTGAGAGCCTGTATGAAATTCCAGTAGATGTGGGTTGCACAGTTTACATCTCCTTCAAAAGGGGGTTGTCCGTGGTGAGGGATCTGCACTACATAGATGCAAACCTTAGGAGCTACTGGGTGGAAGAGAGAGATAAGAAAGCTGAGATGGTTTATAATGAAACAGATCCGGGAAAACCAGATTATTGTAATCCCAACTGTCTGTATAGGGGCTACTGCTTATGAGGGTTGTTGTTGACGGCTTCGGTAAGTTCATAGGGAAGGAGGGGAATTTGATAGTTGTAAAGGACAAATCTGGAAAAAGAAAGCTAAATCCATCCGAGCTTAAACAGATCCTCATAATAGGTAAGGCTGGGATAAGCAGTGATGCGATAGAGTTGCTGATGAAAAACTCGGTGGATGTGGTATTTTTTAGCAAGGGGGAAATCATCGCAAAGTTGACACATCCCGCTGTAGGAATGGCTAAAACAAGGAGAGAACAGTACTACGCATATCACGACCGAAGAAGCGTTGAGCTCTCAAAGGAATTCGTTATCGCAAAGCTCAGAAATCAGATGGCGGTCCTGTCCAATTTGGCAAAATCGAGGAAAGGCGATATTGGAGACGAGCTGATGGACAAAAGAAAGGAAATCGGGTACATAATTTCTCAAGTTGGAGAGATTGAGGGAAAGGAGATAGATGAGGTCAGAAAGGAAATTCTTGGGCTTGAGGGGAAGGCAAGCAACCACTATTGGGATTCTCTGAGGTTGATTTTTCCAAAGGAGTATAATTTCAGTGGGAGAAANGGAATCGATGAGAAGCACAGCAGGTATGCCAAGGACATAGTTAACGCTATGCTGAACTATGGATATGCGATTCTGCATTCGGAATGTATTAGGGCGGTTGAACTTGCGGGATTAGATATTTATGCAGGTTTTCTACATTCAGATAGGTCGGGAAGAACGTCTTTACCTCTTGATCTGATGGAGGAGTTCAGACAGCAGGTTGTTGATAAAGCGGTTATCAAGCTAATAAGTTACAAACAAATTAAGCCCGATGATTGCAGAATTGAGAATTTTTTGTGCAGGCTTGAGGACAAAGCGAGGAGAACGCTGTTAAAAGAGGTACTTGAGAGACTCGATAGCAAAACCCAGTATGCGGGGAGAAATGTCACATTTTCCTCGATCATACAATCACAAGCCAGAAGAATTGCCAGATTTATTAGAGGAGAGGTAAGGTACAAGGGTTTCTGGCAGAGATGGTAGGTGTTTCGCGGTTATGATAGATGTCAGCGACATAGCCCAATTCCTCTATTGCCCGAAGAAGATATACTTCATGAAGGTTCTTGGAGTCAGGATGTCCAAACCAAAAATGGAATTCGGCAGAGAGATTCATGAGGAGATGTACGGTAGGTTTCGACGAAGGAAAAGCCTCAAAAATTATACGATTCTTGAGAATTTATATCTTGAGAGTGAGAGGTATGGTTTAAAGGGATTCGTTGACCTCGTTTTGAAGTCTGAGCGTGAGGTTATACCTGTGGACATAAAGTTCACGAGGTTCGAGGAAGTGCACTATAACTGGAAAATGCAGATTGTGGCATACGGTGTTTTGGTTGAGGAGAACTTTGGCAGAATCGTAAAAAGNGCGTTCATATACAATGTGAGTAAAAAGGAGTGGAAAGAACTCAAAATCTTCCCTGAGGATAGAAAAATGCTTAGGAAGGTTGTTAAAAGTATAGAAGACATAATTAGGAATGAAAGAATACCAGAGGTTCGTAAATCAAAGAAATGTGGCTATTGCGAGATGCAGAAAATATGTTGAGGTTTAGAATAGGCCTGAAAATAATTTGAAGTTCTATTTTATGATGTATTTGTATAATTTACTGGTTTTTTATAGACATAGTGTTAGGTTTACTTTGCCAATATTTTTAGAATCTACTACCGATTATGAGCAAAATCAGCTTGAATAAGAATAGCTCTTGTGAATTTTAAGTTCGGGGATATGTATTGCATGGATTTATATTTGAATCTCTTTTTAAGCTGGTTGGCATTTCAAGAGACACTAATTGCGCTTCTGGGAAAAAGATATATGATAGGAGTTTGAATTTTATTAAAGAATTTTGAGTGGTGGAAGAAAAGGAAGAATCCTGAAAATGGATATTGAAAGACTATAGACTTTCTGGCTCCCCTTCCAACTTTTCCGTGAAGAAAAGGAAGAATCCTGAAAATGGATATTGAAAGCTTGCATAAGAACATGCTGTTAAAAATCGTTTTTCTGAAGAAAAGGAAGAATCCTGAAAATGGATATTGAAAGGAAAACCACTACACCACTGAAACTCCTTTCCTCTATCAAGAAGAAAAGGAAGAATCCTGAAAATGGATATTGAAAGGTGCCTGTTCTCGCTCGGTTTGTGGATGGCGGTATCGAAGAAAAGGAAGAATCCTGAAAATGGATATTGAAAGGTGGATAATCCCAGCAACCAGCAGCTTCATTCCACATCATGAAGAAAAGGAAGAATCCTGAAAATGGATATTGAAAGGATACCGATGCCAACTCGACGCCTCCAGCAGAACGGCGAGATGAAGAAGAAAAGGAAGAATCCTGAAAATGGATATTGAAAGGGCAATAGTCGGCGTAATTGTGATTTGGGTTGCATGTGAAGAAAAGGAAGAATCCTGAAAATGGATATTGAAAGTGCCATGTTGGATCTCTTTGTAAATCTGCCATTCTGCTCGAAGAAAAGGAAGAATCCTGAAAATGGATATTGAAAGTAGAAAAATATGTAATGAAGTCTGGTGGTTCTCTTGAAGAAGAAAAGGAAGAATCCTGAAAATGGATATTGAAAGTTTATTGCAAGATCATCATCTTTAGTTGGAGTGTTAAAGAAGAAAAGGAAGAATCCTGAAAATGGATATTGAAAGTTTCTAACGCATTAACAGTGATTTCAGGAGAAGTCAGAAGAAAAGGAAGAATCCTGAAAATGGATATTGAAAGCCATTGTTAGGATATGGGATGTGTGGTGATGGGGAATACCAGAAGAAAAGGAAGAATCCTGAAAATGGATATTGAAAGGCAGTCATTGAGACAATTACTGGTAGATTTCTTGCATCGAAGAAAAGGAAGAATCCTGAAAATGGATATTGAAAGATCATTAGCTTATTCTTTTGCTCGTTGAGCTCAGTTAGAAGAAAAGGAAGAATCCTGAAAATGGATATTGAAAGTACTGTGGAGTTGTTTGTATATTGTCTGGCGGTGTTTTGAAGAAAAGGAAGAATCCTGAAAATGGATATTGAAATGTAATTGTAGTTGACCATGTGATTTGGCTAAATGGTGGGAAGAAAAGGAAGAATCCTGAAAATGGATATTGAAATTCTATTGACTCAATCACGATGGATACTGTTGCACCAGAGAAGAAAAGGAAGAATCCTGAAAATGGATATTGAAATGAAATAATGGTGTTGAGGTTGAAGTTCCTCGTTTCTCAGAAGAAAAGGAAGAATCCTGAAAATGGATATTGAAATGCCTCCTGTCCCATCACCTGTTCCTGTATCACCTGAAGAAGAAAAGGAAGAATCCTGAAAATGGATATTGAAATTTGCCAAAGTCTTCGACTTCCTCGAAAAGTTGTTTTGAAGAAAAGGAAGAATCCTGAAAATGGATATTGAAATACCTCTATGGCGTCAACCAATCTGCCTTGATATGTTCTGAAGAAAAGGAAGAATCCTGAAAATGGATATTGAAATCTAACTGCTTAAGCAGTTCTTCTTCTCCTTTTTTAAGAAGAAAAGGAAGAATCCTGAAAATGGATATTGAAATCAAAAGTTGGTTTGATAAAAATAAATTCGGCAAACGCGAAGAAAAGGAAGAATCCTGAAAATGGATATTGAAATTAGCTAAAATACAATAAACCCTACCTTTATCATCCCGAAGAAAAGGAAGAATCCTGAAAATGGATATTGAAATATAATGCTCTTATCAATCTTCTTGGTGAGAGACTGTTTAGAAGAAAAGGAAGAATCCTGAAAATGGATATTGAAATGCTTGACACCGTAGTTTCCGAAAGATCGCTTTATTTTGAAGAAAAGGAAGAATCCTGAAAATGGATATTGAAATATTGATTTAAGTAAAAATATTCATATTTATGTTAAAGGAAGAAAAGGAAGAATCCTGAAAATGGATATTGAAATTTGATAAGTGGTTACAAGTGTTCAGATACAGGAAGCAGAGAAGAAAAGGAAGAATCCTGAAAATGGATATTGAAATGCTCCAAAGAGTGCAGTAACTGCACGAATACCCGCAACGAAGAAAAGGAAGAATCCTGAAAATGGATATTGAAATATGTTGACTTAGTTAGTTTCTTTATAATTATATCACCTGAAGAAAAGGAAGAATCCTGAAAATGGATATTGAAATGAACCATGTTCAGAAGGCTCGGGGGCATCTCGAAGGACGAAGAAAAGGAAGAATCCTGAAAATGGATATTGAAATGAACCTTAGTCTGAATCTGAGATTTTGATTGAGGGTTAGGAAGAAAAGGAAGAATCCTGAAAATGGATATTGAAATCTTCTGCTGTTGAAGTTACTGTTATCACCGTTTCCTCAGAAGAAAAGGAAGAATCCTGAAAATGGATATTGAAATATGTGGATTCAGAGAATTTACCGACCTGATAGCCCGAAGAAAAGGAAGAATCCTGAAAATGGATATTGAAATGGTTGGTATGGGTTATACTTAACAGACTATCAAATACGAAGAAAAGGAAGAATCCTGAAAATGGATATTGAAATTTTATCGCTTCAAAATTCCTTTCTTTCCAGAGTTCCGGGAAGAAAAGGAAGAATCCTGAAAATGGATATTGAAATACTAAATAAAAATCCACCTTACTATCCACACATACATTCGAAGAAAAGGAAGAATCCTGAAAATGGATATTGAAATTTGGGAGCTTCCAAGCCCAACAGCCGGTTACGAAATGCGAAGAAAAGGAAGAATCCTGAAAATGGATATTGAAATAAAGAGTTGGGGTCTCAAAGAAACTTGTAAAAGACTATGGAAGAAAAGGAAGAATCCTGAAAATGGATATTGAAATTATTATTGCTCGCTATCATGATTTAAGGTTAGTTGAGGAAGAAAAGGAAGAATCCTGAAAATGGATATTGAAATTGAGTAGATTTCCCATCCTTCCAAGTCTTGCTCCCATGGAAGAAAAGGAAGAATCCTGAAAATGGATATTGAAATAGAGTTCTTTCGAGCTCATATAGATTCATCCTCCTTTGGGAAGAAAAGGAAGAATCCTGAAAATGGATATTGAAATACACCGGAGAGAGACCCCCTCCAGTCTCTTTGTCCAGCGAAGAAAAGGAAGAATCCTGAAAATGGATATTGAAATTGAGAATGTGGACCATGAGATCCATGAAACCTCAATGAGAAGAAAAGGAAGAATCCTGAAAATGGATATTGAAATGCGAGCCAGTCACAAACCGGCACGCCGTTTTTGTATTCGAAGAAAAGGAAGAATCCTGAAAATGGATATTGAAATAAGTGGAGAGGGGAAGAAGCTTAGTATAGCTAAACAAGAAGAAAAGGAAGAATCCTGAAAATGGATATTGAAATTTATTGGAGTGATTATATGGGGGTTGACAGAGAGGGGAGAAGAAAAGGAAGAATCCTGAAAATGGATATTGAAATTTGAAGTTCGTCTCGAAGACGATGTAGTCCTCCGCCTCAGAAGAAAAGGAAGAATCCTGAAAATGGATATTGAAATGCTTAAGTGCGATGCTGAGATGTGCTGCAGTTGCGGGAAGAAAAGGAAGAATCCTGAAAATGGATATTGAAATCCCATCATATCACCTCTTATTACCATACCTCTACAAGGAAGAAAAGGAAGAATCCTGAAAATGGATATTGAAATATCTACCAGAGTAAGGTGCAAAGTATCTCTTATGCGGCGAAGAAAAGGAAGAATCCTGAAAATGGATATTGAAATTTTGTGCAATCAATTGATTGCACGAAGTCTCGGTTATGAAGAAAAGGAAGAATCCTGAAAATGGATATTGAAATTGAATAAGGAGGTGAATAAGTATGGTGTATGTTAATGAGGAAGAAAAGGAAGAATCCTGAAAATGGATATTGAAATCTCTCAGCTTGTCTCTTACCGCCTCTTCAATGAACTCTGAAGAAAAGGAAGAATCCTGAAAATGGATATTGAAATTTAACATTGGTTATCAAGTCATAAAGAATTAATATATGAAGAAAAGGAAGAATCCTGAAAATGGATATTGAAATAATTCTTCCACTTGTTCGGCAACACTTTTGACTCCGAAGAAAAGGAAGAATCCTGAAAATGGATATTGAAATATCAATTGACAACTCCTCCTGAAATCTTATCTTGCCGGAAGAAAAGGAAGAATCCTGAAAATGGATATTGAAATATAGCAATCGCCACAACCGGGGCATCCCCGTAATGCCCGAAGAAAAGGAAGAATCCTGAAAATGGATATTGAAATCTCTAATTTCTGAATTAATCTTGCTATTCTGAAATAATGAAGAAAAGGAAGAATCCTGAAAATGGATATTGAAATAAGCACAGTGATGACAATAGTCGTGGTCTGGTTTATGCCGAAGAAAAGGAAGAATCCTGAAAATGGATATTGAAATAACATCAATATATCATCAATTGGTATCATAACCGCTATGAAGAAAAGGAAGAATCCTGAAAATGGATATTGAAATATTGCGTCACTATAGGTAAGAACTACTATGTATTCGTCGAAGAAAAGGAAGAATCCTGAAAATGGATATTGAAATTTCATCGTGCTTACCCTTGCGTGCAAGATGTGATATTCGAAGAAAAGGAAGAATCCTGAAAATGGATATTGAAATCTTGCTTTTTCAAGATAGCTCCTCCATATCTCTTTATACGAAGAAAAGGAAGAATCCTGAAAATGGATATTGAAATGATTCCAGTGCCGATGCTGCGGTACCAATAGAACGCCGAGAAGAAAAGGAAGAATCCTGAAAATGGATATTGAAATGTTTCCGGCATTTAGACTCACCTCGGTCTAATTACAAGGAAGAAAAGGAAGAATCCTGAAAATGGATATTGAAATTTCCTTTCCTCCTTTTCGACATCTAACAGCTCAAAGATGAAGAAAAGGAAGAATCCTGAAAATGGATATTGAAATAGCTAAAATTCCCTTGACTATGAATGACTCTCCAGCTACTTTCGAAGAAAAGGAAGAATCCTGAAAATGGATATTGAAATACTCCCAATATTTTAATTATGTCGCTAACTGTTGTTACGAAGAAAAGGAAGAATCCTGAAAATGGATATTGAAATTTAATGAGTCTTAGAAAGCTTTCAGGAAGACCCTTATTGAAGAAAAGGAAGAATCCTGAAAATGGATATTGAAATTTCCTCGGCTTCTCTCATTTTTTCCTTAACTTCATCCGAAGAAAAGGAAGAATCCTGAAAATGGATATTGAAATAAAATAGAGGGTTGGGAGAAAGTTTCAGCGTATATAGAAGAAAAGGAAGAATCCTGAAAATGGATATTGAAATCACACAATTGACTTAAATTAATGTTCCTCCTATCTATGAAGAAAAGGAAGAATCCTGAAAATGGATATTGAAATTCACAAGCTTCTCAGCTTTCAGTCCGAAAGCATGGTAGAAGAAAAGGAAGAATCCTGAAAATGGATATTGAAATTCCCAAGTTTTGGTCTACATTCTCTTATTTACAGGTATGAAGAAAAGGAAGAATCCTGAAAATGGATATTGAAATTCTTATTGAGTTAAATAACTGCTCCGCTGTTTTTACGAAGAAAAGGAAGAATCCTGAAAATGGATATTGAAATCCTAGTAGTTGTAGGTGATGGCTCTTTCTTCTTTACTTCCACCGAAGAAAAGGAAGAATCCTGAAAATGGATATTGAAATGTGGCAATAATGGAGCATTAAATTGCTCACTCATAATATCGAAGAAAAGGAAGAATCCTGAAAATGGATATTGAAATCGTTTATGCGTGCGTTAATTAGCTTTAACTCCTCAGCATGAAGAAAAGGAAGAATCCTGAAAATGGATATTGAAATAGTTCAAATTCCGCAATTTTATAATCCGTTTTTCCTCTTGAAGAAAAGGAAGAATCCTGAAAATGGATATTGAAATAAAAACTATTGAAGACTGGGAGTATCATCGCGTATTACGAAGAAAAGGAAGAATCCTGAAAATGGATATTGAAATCTTTCCTCTCGTTCATGAGTCTCTCTTTCTCTTCGATGAAGAAAAGGAAGAATCCTGAAAATGGATATTGAAATTTTTTTCCAATAAACAACCGCCTAACCTAATAAGGGGAAGAAAAGGAAGAATCCTGAAAATGGATATTGAAATTTGGTAATCCTTATTTTTATTGTGACTCTTTTATTGTAGAAGAAAAGGAAGAATCCTGAAAATGGATATTGAAATTCCCCTTCTTCTTTTTCTTTCTCGAAGACATCTAAATGAAGAAAAGGAAGAATCCTGAAAATGGATATTGAAATAATACATCCATTTCTATTAATTCCGTTCTATACAACGAAGAAAAGGAAGAATCCTGAAAATGGATATTGAAATACAATCACCTTGAAACTACCTGTACTGGGTGTTGCATGGAAGAAAAGGAAGAATCCTGAAAATGGATATTGAAATAATAGCCGTAACCATAGCCGTCCAGAAAGGAGGAGAAGCCGAAGAAAAGGAAGAATCCTGAAAATGGATATTGAAATCTCTTTTTTTGGTTTATAGTCTTTTTTTCCAAAAGGTGAAGAAAAGGAAGAATCCTGAAAATGGATATTGAAATGGATTGACAATAAGTTCAAAAGCAAAACTTTAAAAGTGAAGAAAAGGAAGAATCCTGAAAATGGATATTGAAATCTATGGTTACCGTATCTGTTGTTATAGCGAAGCAATGGTGAAGAAAAGGAAGAATCCTGAAAATGGATATTGAAATAGTGCCAATAGAACATGTCCCCGAGCTCCCTCGTGCGAAGAAAAGGAAGAATCCTGAAAATGGATATTGAAATCGCCCAGCGGGCAGATTGCCCGCGTTAGGGTGAAACAGGAGAAGAAAAGGAAGAATCCTGAAAATGGATATTGAAATTCTCTGAGTAGCAGGATATTATGAAGTTTACTGGATCGAAGAAAAGGAAGAATCCTGAAAATGGATATTGAAATTTATATCGGTTTCTTATGGTTTCAACGAATTCCTTTGAAGAAAAGGAAGAATCCTGAAAATGGATATTGAAATACTACCGGGTTTAACACCACTTACTCCAATAACTGGATATGAAGAAAAGGAAGAATCCTGAAAATGGATATTGAAATTTGACTTCTCTTTCCGTTGCTTGTGGAAATATTCTTTGAAGAAAAGGAAGAATCCTGAAAATGGATATTGAAATAATATAAAGCAATTGAGGAATTGATTAAGGAAGGACAACGAAGAAAAGGAAGAATCCTGAAAATGGATATTGAAATGTGCGTCTCATCGCGGGTGTCGCTAAAACCGTAATGCGAAGAAAAGGAAGAATCCTGAAAATGGATATTGAAATGCCATTATATACCATTCTCTGGTGGCAAAAACCGTTATGAAGAAAAGGAAGAATCCTGAAAATGGATATTGAAATATCTTGATGCTTTAGATTACGTAAGAAAGACTTATGACGAAGAAAAGGAAGAATCCTGAAAATGGATATTGAAATAAAATAGGGCACTTGAAACAGCTCTGGAGCTCTGGAGGTGAAGAAAAGGAAGAATCCTGAAAATGGATATTGAAATAAATAGCTTAAGCCAACCGTGAGTACTATGGTATTTTATGAAGAAAAGGAAGAATCCTGAAAATGGATATTGAAATTCTTCATACACATCCGTTTTCAGAGATTCCGTATCCATCGAAGAAAAGGAAGAATCCTGAAAATGGATATTGAAATGTTTTCCTGCCCTTAAAGGGCTCCTCCTCTGTAATAATAGGAAGAAAAGGAAGAATCCTGAAAATGGATATTGAAATCTATTCTGAAGCATTCAACCCTTCCACCATAATAAGCGAAGAAAAGGAAGAATCCTGAAAATGGATATTGAAATAAAGGTATGTTGTGCTTTTCCAAGGCTTTTCTCACCTTCTGAAGAAAAGGAAGAATCCTGAAAATGGATATTGAAATATCTACATGATCTTGAAGAAAATGCTACATCTCTAAGGCGAAGAAAAGGAAGAATCCTGAAAATGGATATTGAAATACCACTATTTTGTAGCTACCCGTACTGGGTGTTATATTGAAGAAAAGGAAGAATCCTGAAAATGGATATTGAAATTGTTAATGTCTTGTCATCTAATTTTACCCATAATGCTATCGAAGAAAAGGAAGAATCCTGAAAATGGATATTGAAATTCAAGATCGAATCGTCAACATCCACAGCCAATTGCTTTGCGAAGAAAAGGAAGAATCCTGAAAATGGATATTGAAATTCTCTCAAAAGTGAAAGCTTCACAAACTGCATCAACTTGAAGAAAAGGAAGAATCCTGAAAATGGATATTGAAATATACCAAGGCTCACATCAGTATCTTTTAATACATGAAGAAAAGGAAGAATCCTGAAAATGGATATTGAAATAACTTCCTAACAACCTTCTCAGCGATTCGGTCGCAAGAAGAAAAGGAAGAATCCTGAAAATGGATATTGAAATTCCATCGCACCATGCTGTTTTACATAGCGTATATGAGCGGCCATGAAGAAAAGGAAGAATCCTGAAAATGGATATTGAAATAAGATATCAATTACATCACTAAGTGTTAATAGTATTATGAAGAAAAGGAAGAATCCTGAAAATGGATATTGAAATCAGTTTTTACAGTTATAAAAAAAAATGTGGTAAGTCAGAAGAAAAGGAAGAATCCTGAAAATGGATATTGAAATATATCCATCACCTCCGATATTTTTTTGTATCGGGTATGAAGAAAAGGAAGAATCCTGAAAATGGATATTGAAATCACCTCACTCTCTTTAACCGGCAGTAGTTTTTTAATAATGAAGAAAAGGAAGAATCCTGAAAATGGATATTGAAAGTCTGTGTTCCGTAGGAGGGTTAGTTAATGGTAAAATATGAAGAAAAGGAAGAATCCTGAAAATGGATATTGAAAGTTTCAATCCATCCTGCCTTTTTAACTACCTCCCGGTGAAGAAAAGGAAGAATCCTGAAAATGGATATTGAAAGTCTGAGCTTGGAACAGGTAAGAGAATGTCTGCACTAAGAAGAAAAGGAAGAATCCTGAAAATGG
>Ga0180936_1112_pt1 | contig 17354 bp, 16 predicted proteins | sample Deesub1362A_J573_FD_124193 | JGI IMG/M metagenome (GOLD analysis project Ga0180936, IMG submission 124193) | Archaeoglobus sp. JdFR-32
CTGTGATTTGATTCCAGTACCCTCCTCTGTGATTTGATTCCAGTACCCTCTTCAAACAAAAATATTCAAACTTCCACCCTTAGATCTGGATTTTGAAGATAGATCCTTCCGTTCCTGTATGCTACCTGAATTGCCCTGCAATTTGACTCTGCAAGCAATTCCGCTATGACCTCATCCGCATCCCTGTTGGGCTTAAACGCGGTAACATCCTCCAAGCCCGAAACGAAGACTATCAAAGAATTGTACTTCAGTAGTGTTTTTATCTGCCTTCTTCCCCTTAAAGACGGGCAATCCGGATACATGGCGTACTCTCCCTTCTTCAGCGTGGCACTTTTCAGCTCAACATACATGCTATCGCAGAAAAGGTAGTCGATAATCTCTCCGTCGACCCTGACATTCCTTCTGAATTCTTCACACTCCATCCACGGTATCAGGTTTAGCTCAACACTCCTCTCGAAAGCTTTCGCATGCAGGTTTGTATCTATCAAAGCGTAGCTGTCATCCAGCTNTGCCGATATCAACCTGTAGGAGAGCTTTCTACCCCTGATTCTGATACATTTGCCTCGATTTCCCTCGTAGATTAGCTCCAGCAACCTACCGGAATTGTTCAGATGTGCCAGCTCTCTTCTTCCCTCCACCTCCACCTCAACAACGAACCTATTTACCCTCCTCACAATCCTGCAATCCATGTCATCCAGTTTGAACAGTAGCATTAAACAAGATAGGGGGTGAGAAGATTTAAGTATGTCCTATCAACACTTTACCCCATGGTGGAGTTGTTCGAGAGAGTTCTAATTCCTACAGACTTTTCCGAGTACTCTAGAAAAACGATCGAGTACAGCAAAGAGCTGAGTGATGTTGGAGTCAANGAGATNGTTCTCTTTCACGCAGGACTGTACGATCCTTTCGTTCTATCTCTGGCTAGAGTGAACATCGACGATTATGTTGCGAAAATAAAAGAGAAAGCAGAGAAAAATTTGGATGAGCAGGCCAATATCCTCAGAGAATTTGGATTGCAAGTTAGAACAAGATTTATCGCAACCTCCAACGATCCTGCAGATGCCATAATTGATGTCGTCGAAGATGAGTATGCGAACTTGATAGTAATGGGCTCAAAGGGTCACAACTGGTTGAAACAGAAGCTTTTGGGCGGTGTTACAGAGGAGGTGATAAGGAGGTCGAAGGTACCGATACTAATCATGAGGTTCGAAATGGAGGAGAAAGAGGGAGAATTCCACCTATACACATCCGAAAGGATTTTGGAGAAGGTAATTTTCTGCTTCGATACATCCGATGTCAAAGAGGAGATTCTTGAATTCATGAAGAGAATCGTAAGCATAAATGGNAGTGTAATTCTACTCCATGTTGTAGATAAGAGCAAACCAGAGATCGAGGAAGCTGTTAAAACTGCAAACGAGAAACTTAATGCACTGAAATCAAGAGTCGAAAATGTGTCGAATGACGGGGCAAATGTGGAGGTAAGGATTAGGCACGGAAATCCCGTAAAGGAAATACTCAAGGAGTCAGAAGATGGTACATTAGTNGTAGTTTGCTCAAAGGGAAAGACTGGAGAAGAAGAAGTTGGAAAAACTGCAGACTCCGTAATAAGGCATTCAAAAGTCCCCGTTATGGTGTTCAAGTAAATTCCTACTTATTTACCCTATCTCCACCCATCTATCATCCCAACAATATATCCTTCCTCCGTATCTCCTTCCTACAGATTTTATCTTACCTCTTACCCTTATTTCTCCTCCGTACATGTTTATTCCAGTCCACTCCCCTGAGTCACCATCGATTACAATTCTTCCACCAATCATTTCGTCACCTGTTCTCCATCCGCATGATCCATGCACCCTGATAATCCCATCCCTCATCCTGTATCCGGTTCTATCGCTGACTCTCCCAACAACATCTATTACACCTCCTCTCATCTCGTGCCCGAGGTAACCGCCCGAGTAACCAATGATTCTCAGCTCCCCCCTGATGTGCCTATACCCGAATCCCCACTTGTTGCCTATCCTGTACCTCAAATGAGGGAACTTAGGAGGGAAACTCCTCAAATCAAATGTGATAGTTTCGTTTTCCTTCAGAACATCGTGGTACAATCCAGAAACAAAATAGCCTAGGAAGCTATCGAACATGTCATCCTGCAAGTTCACCTTAATCTCTTTTTCATATTCCACTATTTTCTCGGGCAACTCAGTATTCACCAACTCCTCTATCTTTTCTATATCCAACCCAAGATTTTTCTGGATTTTTCTACCGTAAAGAAATGCAGAATGTGGTTCAAATCTGTAATCAAGTTCCTTTTCAAGATAATCCGCGATAACATTTTCGAGAAGGATGTTGCTGTTTTCTCCCGCGATTCCCGAGCTTCTAAATGTCTCGCATTCCTCACGAGATTTGCAACCCCTACCTTCATCATCGAATAGGTTATGATCCCGGATAAGTTTTCTTATTATGTCCATCCAGTACTCCCCCTAAGCGTACCTCTCCACAAACCTTCTGACAGCTATGGAGGGTATATCTTTTTCATCCTCAACCTCGAAAATATCGAATTTCCCCGCTATCTTCTCCACCCTTCTCTTGAATTCCCCGATTCCAAAGACATCTCTCTTAACCCATATCACTGTCAGGGAGTTCAACCGAGCGGTGAATCTCGAGACCTCCTCGATGTTCTCGATCCCACCATCCGTTATGATGACCACATCAACCGTTCCCGCTCCCCTCAGATACCTCTCAAGCTCAATAACATCGAGATGGGTCCCCCCACCCTGATAGAGTATTATGGCATCGAAAACCCTTTCACCCCTCATCGGTGGAACGCTTATGTTCTCGTTGGAGAAGTTCACAACTCCTACCTTCNCCCCATTTTCGAGATAATTTCGTGCTATAACCATCGCTCCAAGAACCGCATAGCTCACATACTTAGATGGGTCAGTCATGCTTCCAGAGGAGTCGATAACAACCACAGCATCGGGTATGCCCTCATCCCTCCCCTTAAAATCATGAAACTCGTACTTCTTTGCAATACCGGGTACGATTTTCCCAAAACTGTCCACCGCACTGTAAACCTCTATGTTGTCGTCAAACTCAAAATCCGATATCTCCAAGGGATAAAGCGAGCCAGTTTTTTTGAGGGGCTGTATGAAAATTGAGTAATTTCTCGATTTTTCCAGATACCACAGCTTCTCCGGATGTTTTACCTTCGTTTTTGTTTTCTTTCCGATGAGATGGCAGATCTCCTCAAACTCTTTTTTATCAACCTCCCTCGCGATCTCCCTCAGTGCGGAATCCATCTCCCGCTCACCGAAATCCTCTATCCTAAGACCTNTTTCCGAGACTTTCTCAANCTCAATACAATCTTCAACAATCCTTGCAAATCTCTGAATGTTCAGCTTCAACCTCATCTCTCTTCTATCGAGAAAGTCTATTTTCATCAGCTCTTCTACCTTGTTTTTTATCTCATCTTCCTTATCTTCCGTATCCTCTCCGATCTCGCGTTCAAAACCGTGCCTATCCTCATAGCTGTCATCGACTTCTCCATCTCCTCTCCCTCCACCTACCATCTCTCCATCNTCCACCCTAACCCCTAAGAACCTCAGCATGAAGTTTTTCAGAAGGATCTCATGTTTCATCGTGGCATTGAGGCTCTTGTAGTAGTGAAGTATCTCAGGAAAATTTTTGTTGATGTAGAGGTCGATAGCGGACAGGATCTCATCAAACAGCATTCTTATCTCTACCCTCTTCTCGAAATCCTTGAGATAGTACTCTTCAAGTATTATGTTTTTCAGAGCGTATGGGTGGTAGCACCAAAAATTCATCAAAAGTGCTAACAACCCTTTAAGCTGATTCTCAGGAAGCTTAACATCATTTTTCGACAATAAAAGCCTTATTTCTCTGCCAAATTCCAGTCCAGTTCTATTGCCGAGTCGATAGTGGGTTATGGGNGGGTAATGTAGCTTTTTCCTTACATCCTCAAAAATTCTTCTCAAACCGATTTCTACTCTGCTGTTCCCATTATCATACATCCCATTCACTCCGCTTCGTTCCTCTCACATCAACNCCTCAGAAGATTCCTGAAATATGGATGGGTCGTTAGTTCTGCTATCTCCTCAATTTTTTCGTAATCTCCGTCCTTCAGAAAATTTAATGCGGAAATCTGGTAAATCCTGTGTTCCTCCCACCTTCTTTTAACCCGGTCTATTGAATCCTTCACAGCAAAGAATTCATCACCAACATCTTTCTCCTTCTCCCTCACCTCAGACAACTTCTTATCGGAGATAGCTGTCCTGTGAGAAAGAGTAAACGGCATAACTGTGAGTAAATGGTCTAAATCCGCTTCTTCATCACCATTCCACCAAGCAAGTGCTTTTGCATACAGAAATGTGCTTCTCTCTGCCCTGTTTGAAATGGAGAACATATCCGAACACACTAAGTTCGTGTAGTGACAGCCATAGCATTTTGAAAAATCCTTGTTCAGCCCGAGCTGGCAGTAGACCTCCTGTCCGATATAGTCGAAGAACAGCTCAAAGTCATAAGAGACAGGATAATTCTGTATTTCTCTCCTCACTTCCCCAATCTCTTCTAAATCCGGAAGATAAATCGTGTAGTTCATCCTCTTCATCCTTTCCTGAAGCTCCTCCCTGAAACTNTCCGATACCTCCCTAACATACCTCTCTATCTCTTTTACCTTTTCGGATGTAGAATACAGGATGTAGTCTATCATCTCCATCGACAGATCCGGATCCCTCAAAACCCCATCATCTATCCCTCTTCTGAGGAGCCTCTTCCTCACGGGATGAAGGAATGATGTCTCCACAGAGATGTCGAACCTATCAAGGAGAGGGGGGATTAATTTAGTCGTGCCGGAGTCCTGATAGTTTATAGTACCAAAAAAGGATTTCTCACCAGTAAATATACTTTCCCCTCTGTAACACCATATGTTCCTGTCGATCTCATTCAGGATTAGACTTTGCTTTCCGACAGGGAGCCTGTTAACCTCATCGATAATAACAGTTGGGGAGAACGGTAGCAATTTCCATTTTATAACCTCTTTTCCCTCTCTTTCAAGTGCCCCGAGATCGAGAGTTGCTTTTATCTTCTCTTCCGTTTGTTCCGGATGTCCGTGAATTGTTGCGGATTGAACAAATTCGAGCGGAAGGTATTTTGTAATGGAAGATATCCTCTCCGCAGAAGTCGTTTTTCCGCTTCCGTATTCTCCAAGGATTAGCTCCCTACCGTTCAGTATGGAAGTTATTATCGAGAATACTATCAAGGGATTGTATCTTTTTTCTCTGATGGTGAGAGTTTCATCTCCGTAAAACAGATTCATTTGAATGAACTCGTATATTTTCCCGAAGTCCATAATATTAGTTGGCAGGCTAATTAAAAGTGTTTTTCCGAACATTTTTCAAAGCTTTCAAAAATTTTTTAAACCTTTTAACCTCCTCCACCCCTCCTCTAAAATTTTTTAAGCTGAAGAATCTGATAGAGTTGGCAAAAACACAGTAAGGTTTATCTACCTTCGATGGCTTTTCAGAATATGAATCTAATTCGTAAAAAAAGTTTGATAAGGAACCTGATCGTGATTTTGAGCTTGATCAGTCTAATTGGTGTGTCATCCTCTTTGGAAGTTACGAAAGTAGAGCTTAGTCCATCAACCCTACTTCCCGGAGATGTTGCGGACGGGAAGATTACAATAACCTCCTCTACCACGGAAGAGATACAGAGCATATCTTTTACCGCGAGAGGCGTTGATGTGTCGCCCAGTGTCATAACAGAGATAGGTAAAATCTACCCAAATAGCGTTTACGAACTCCCATTCACAGTATCTGCAAAAAACCCCGGAGTGTATCAGGTTCAGGTGAAAATTACCTCGAAAAACGAGAGCATAAAACAGATTTTCAATGTCTTCGTGGAAAAATACCAGCCGGAGATAGTGCTCAAAAAGACGAAACTCGTGTTAAATGAAGTGAACGAGGTTGGCTTTACCGTTGCGAGCAGTATAGACATATCGAGAATCAGAGTTACACCCCTCTTCGACTCTGATCCATCCTCCTTTTACTTCCAGTCTCTGGATTCCGCAGAGGGAACATTTAAAATCTATCCAAAGGAGATGGACGAGCTTAAATTCAAGCTTTCGTACTATAACGGAAGAAACTACCACGAGGTAATACAAACCGTTCCGGTAGATTTCACTCCAAGCAGACTCGTTTTTGTCTCAGCAAACCTCTCGGATCCGGTAGTAGCCGTCAAAGATGTTGTAAAGCTATTCGTGAAGATAACCAACCTCAGAAATGATAAAATATTCAAGATAGGCGTCAACTTAGATGGAGAGGGCANAGCGTTCTCCGACAGAACTCGGGAGATACCGATTCTTGAATCATCGGATAGTAGAGAGCTTGAGTTCAAGGTATCCCCCGAAGAACCGGGAGTACACGAGATAAAGATAACAGTGAACTTCGTGGATGAGATGAACAACGAATACAGCGTTGAGAAGGCAATTAGATTCACCGCAAATGATGTGGAGGTTATAGGAGTAAGCAACTTGGAGATCGAGAAAACACTGAACGAGATGAAGGTNACAGGAGATTTGAGCAACGGAGGAAAAGGTAAAGCTAGAAACATCCTGATCGAGATAATCACGAAGAACTCCACAAAAGACTTCTATGTAGGTGAACTCGACCCCGGAGACTTCTACACATTCGACTTCTCAATCCCACCTTCAAAAAACGGAACGATAAGAGTCACATGGACTAACGAGATAGGGAAAACATACCAAACAGAGAAGACTTTCGAGTCAGATACGGACATGCTGAGCACAGATGTTTCATCGAATCTGACAACCTATGTGGTTATAACCGCNGTAATCGTTTTTGTTGTAGTTGGAATAGCTTGGATGAAGGCAAGAAGAAAGACATAAAACGATGAGCATGCAAAGAGATGACCCAACAGAGGTAGTTAGACTTGAAGATGTCTACAAGATATACATAACAGGCAGTGAGGAAGTTCACGCATTAGATGGAGTGAACATGGTTGTAGGAAAGGGTGAGTTCATATCGATCATGGGTCCCTCCGGGAGCGGTAAATCTACGCTCCTCAACATGATAGGGTGCCTTGATAAACCGACATCTGGGAAAGTTTACATCAAAGAAGTCGATACATCAACCCTGAGTGATGATGAGCTTACGAAGCTCAGAAGGGAGACGATAGGTTTCGTTTTCCAGCACTACAACCTGATACCAACCCTATCCGCTCTTGAAAATGTAGAACTGCCGATGATTTTCAAAAGAGTTGACGGAGATGAAAGGAGGAGGAAAGCTATTGAGTTGCTTAAAATAGTGGGACTCGAAAAGGAGATGAACAGAAAACCAAACGAACTCAGCGGAGGGCAACAACAGAGAGTGGGAATTGCCAGAGCCCTCGCAAACGACCCGGAAATACTTTTGTGTGATGAACCAACAGGCAATTTAGACACCAAAAGCGGTGAAGCTATCCTACGGATTCTGAAAAGACTTAACAAGGAGAGAGGAGTTACAATAATTATNGTTACCCACGACCCATCTGTATCCGAATTTGCTCAGAGGACGGTAAGAATCAGAGACGGCAAGATCATCGAAGAAGGGTGAGAGAATGTACTTCGAGCTTGCAAAAAGAAACTTAAAAAGAACGAAGGTAAGGAGTGTTCTCGCCATAATCGGCATAATTATAGGAGTTATGGCCATATCCTCCATTGGCATATTTGGAGAGGGTCTGAAGAATACCGTTCTCGAGAACTTCAAGGATGTCGCAAACGAAGTAATCATCACCCCATCCTACTCCGGAGGATACTCGACCATAGACAGAAATACCGTATCNAAGCTTGAAAAAATACCATATCTCGAATCATTTTTCCCTATTAAAAATAAAAACGGATTAGTACAATTCAAAGACAGAAAAACCTATGTAACTGTTTACGGACTTGATAGAAGAACCGTAGAAGACCTTTTTGAGGTAGAAAAGGGAAGTTCAAAGCTTTTCTCCACATGCGTGGTTGGGAGCACCCTTGCAGAAAGACTTGAGATAAGAGTTGGAAGTAAACTAACAATAGAGGGTAGAATATTCACGGTCTCGGGCATACTAAAAAAAGAAGGGGCAAGATTTGACATAAACCCAAATTTCGCAATAATCATCTCGGAATCGGACTTTGAGAAGATCTTCAACCAGAAGGATTACAACATGATCATCCTTAGAGTTGAGAAGCTTGAAGATGTAGAGAGACTTAAAGAGACCGTGGAAAAAAGCATAAACTCAAGAGAGGAAAAGGTATCGATCTTTGAAATGAAAACTATAATAGAAAGGATAAGTGAGGCGTTTGCTCAGATCAATCTCTTCCTAATGGCGATAGCGGGAATTTCCCTTCTCGTTGCGGGAGTCAGCATTCTGAACATAATGCTAATGTCAACAATAGAGAGAACAAAAGAGATAGGTGTGATGAGGGCGGTCGGAGCAAACAGAAGAACCATACTGAGGATATTTCTGTACGAGGCGCTCATTCTCGGAGTGATAGGAAGTGTAATCGGCGGAGGATTGAGTATCTTTGGAGGGTACTTCATCATGGTTGCGATCCTCAAAAGTGCGGAGTACCTATTCACATTCTCAACCCTCGTTTCAATAGTCCAAGGGGTTGGGTTCGGTATTATAACCGCGGTCATCTCAGGCTTTTACCCCGCGTTTAAAGCAAGCAAGCTCGAGCCCATTGATGCCCTGAGATACGAGTAACTTTGGGGTGTTGAAACGGAAGTGAGACTTAGAGTGAAGCTGTAGTAAGAAGCTAATCCAGAGTCTGCTAAATTCCGATTCTACCAAAATGCAAAATTAAAATACCTTGAGAGGGAATGAAGAATATCTCTTCAAAAGGTGAAAAAATGAATTGCGAAGTCTGCGGAAGAGAGATCAGGGGAAAAGGATTTAAAGTCCTAATCGAGGGGAGCGAGGTTACGGTTTGTAGAAACTGCAGAAGCTTGGGTAGTGAGAAACCCATAGAGAGAGTGGGGCAGAAAGATGTCAAGAAGATAATACTGAGAAAGAGAACTCCCTCAAAGAGAATAGAGTTTGAGGAGGAACTGCTTGACAACTACAACCTGATCATAAAGAGGGAAAGGGAAAAAAGAGGTTGGAGTCAGGAAGTTCTCGCAAAGAAAATTCAGGAAAAAGAATCTTTAATAAGGAAAATAGAAAATGCCGAGCTAACACCCGAGATAGAAGTCATAGAGAAGCTTGAAAGACTGTTCAACATAAAGCTAAGGGAGAAGGTAACAGAGGTAAAAGTTGACTTCAGCAGAAAAAGCATTCAGCCGACTCTTGGAGACATAGTTGAAATCAAGAGGAAAAAACACTGATATGCTTACATTATGGATTTCCAATTCCTATGGCTAAAAAAATTAGATTAAACAGATCCGAATTAAGAGAATTCGAGAACAAGGTTAAGTTTGTGGTTAAGAGAATAAGAAGAGGATTCAGCAGGGAAAGGATAATTAAAGAGCTGAAAGNCTCGCAACCGATACTCGATTTCAGCCCGGAGGATATCTACTCCATTGCAAAAAACAGGATTAAAGCAAAGAGAAAATTCGGAAGGTTGTCAGAGTATCTCTTCTTCGATGACTCCGGTTTAAGATACTCCACCCCACCAATTGTAGCCGAATACAGAGCAAAAAGACTTAAAACAGACAGAATTGCAGATATTAGTTGTGGTGTTGGAGCTCAACTAATCTTTTTTGCCAAGGAATGCGAGAAGTGCATCGGGATAGAGATGAACAAAAAGAGATCTTTAATGGCGGTTATGAACCTTATGAACCTCGACATAGACAATGTAGANATAATTAACGGAGACTGTCTAAGCAAAGAGACGATAGAGCAAGTAGATACAAACATAATATTCTCTGATCCCGCAAGACCTCCCGATGCAGAGGTAAGAACNTTTAACGGACTTGAACCGCATCCAGAAAGAGTATACGAAAAGTACAGAAAACTAACAGAGAATATCGCATTCGAACTCCCTCCTCAAATGCCTCCCGAGAGAATACCTATGAACGGGGAGAAGGAATATACCTCCGTGGACTTTAAACTAAACAGACTGGCTTTATACACCGGAGAACTAAAGAGATGTGAGATTTCTGCAATCTCACTCCCCTCCGGAGAGAGGATTACCTCTGAGGACGAGAGAGAAGATGTCGAGAGTACAGAAGATGTCGGAGATTTTGTTCATGAGGTAGACTTTACGATAATGAAATCAAATCTCCTACCGAATCTGATTGGTAAGTACAGTTTACAGCTTAAACTACTTTATTCGGACTCAAGAAGAACTTTACTCACCTCAAATTCCCGAACAGAGTCGAACTTCATCAGAGATTACATCGTTGAATGCATTTGTAACTTCTCACTATCCGAGATAAATAAGGAGCTGAGAAGACTGAATGCCAAGAAGGTCACTTTAAGGTTCTCCATTTCACCAGAGGACTACTGGAGCGTAAGGAAAAAAATAGAGGACAAGCTCTCAGGAGAGGAATGGTTCTATCTATTTAGGATAGGAGATAGAGCTATTATCTCCCGAAAACGAGTGTAGAGTGGTGTTAATCTTTCCGTGTCGAGCAATACGCTACTTTACTTTCCACCTCGTTCCTCGCGGGGTATCAATGAGTATTATTCCCTTCTCTTTCAGGTCATTTCTGATACTATCTGCTCTTTCAAAGTTCCTCTCCTTCCTCGCCCTCTCCCGCTCAATGATTATGCCTTTATATTCTCTCAGGATTGGTACTCTTCGATAATTCTCGAAGAAGCCCATAACTCTGCAAACCTTCGTGTATATCTTGAACGCCTTTTCGAGGGATTCCAGAGAGCATCCCTTAGAGACCGCATTATTTATCCTTCGAGCCATTTCATGAATTACCGAGAGAGCTTTTGGCGTGTTGAAGTCATCGTTCATAGCAAAAATGAATCTTGTTTCCAGTTCATCTATGCTAAGCTCTGCATCACTGATTTTCTCGCTAAATGTTTTAATCCCCGCAATTTCCATATCGAGATTTTCAAGGGCGTTCTTTAAACTTTCATAAGACTTCTTAGCATTTTCGAGGGCTTTCTCCGTAAAGTCAAGAGGGCTTCTGTAGTGAGCAGATAGAAGGAAGTACCTCACAACCTCTCCATCGTACCTTTCAAGGATATCTCTGATCCTTACAATGTTTCCAAGGCTTTTGCTCATCTTCTCTCCCCCGATTGTCACGAAGTCGTTGTGTAACCAGTAGCGAACTGGTTCAACATCAAAAAGAGCGTAGCTTTGGGCTCTTTCGTTCTCGTGGTGAGGAAATATCAAGTCCTTTCCACCTCCGTGGATATCAAAGGGTGCAGAAAGATACTTTGTTGCAAGAACAGAACACTCTATGTGCCATCCGGGTCTTCCCAACCCCCATGGAGATTCAAAAACCGCTTCAGCTTTTATATCTTCCTCCTTTGCTGATTTCCAAAGTGCAAAATCCTTTGGATCTTTTTTTCTTGGATCTGGTTCAATCCTGTGTTTATTCAGCTCTTCAAGGCTGTAACCTGAAAGTTTGCCATATTCGGGGAACTCGGGAACATGAAAGTAAACATCTTTTCCGTTTTCTCCTTTAACTTCGTAGGCATATCCTTTCTCCAGTATCTTCTGCACCGCTTCTATAATGTCAGGAATGTGTTCGGTAACTTTGGGGTGGTAATCCGCTCTTCGGACATTTAATCTTTCCATATCCTCAAAGTACTTCTTTATGAACTCTTCCGCCACATCCCTTTGAGTTCTGCCCTCCGACACTGCCCTTCTGATGATTTTGTCATCAACATCCGTAAAATTCTGAACATAGACCACCTTTTTTCCGAGGAATTCTAAATACCTCCTGAATGTGTCGAAAATTACCGAACTCCTCGCATGACCTATATGGGAGTAATCGTAAGCTGTTATTCCGCAAACATACATTTTAACCACATCTCCGACTACGAGCTCCTCTTCTTTTTTGGAGAANGTGTTGTATATCCTCAACTTGTCCATCTTGATTCCTCCATTTCAATTCAGGGTACTTACACTCCAAACATCCTACCCCAACGAGCGATACAAGTTATAAGGAAAACACAGATATAAAATTATTCTAATACGCGGGGATAAGACCGTATGGCAAAATGATGTGTTTAATATTCCTACTATCAGCTATCACATCCTATCATATCATAACATAACCATATTTAAAACAACCCATAACTAATAATACCACAGACGCTAAATCAACTCATGCACCCGATATACCTCCCGTTCACAGAGGAACTGCTGTCAACACACTTTACCGAGGTTAAAAAGAGGAGTAAATGTACAAAGGATAAGCATCTTAAGCTCAAGTACTACACCAGAAGCGTAGAAAGATACTCAGAATACCTCTCCAAAAATCCAAACAGAAAAGGCAGACCCATCTCCGAGATGAAGAAGCCATGTCAAATAGAGAAAGATGAGAGATTCTGGTTGACTTCCACCATGATGACTATTTTTTACAGCAAAAACAGAATTCAAGAGTTTGTTAAGCTCTTTAGAACAGCTTACGGTGAATATCCTCCTATCGAGGGCATGAAATGGGATGACTGCTTTAGCAAGGATTTACATCTGTTTTTCGAAGTGACCCTACCTTCTCCAGCGTCCTACAAAAAATGGCTTCGAAAAGAGATTGAAAAAGTCCATCTCATACCGTACATAGTAGACAGTGCCTTCGGTAAATCGAACCTTGAAGGTACTACAAAAATCGATGCACTTCTCTTAAACTCTAAAAACGGTTTTGCAGTAGTGATAGAAGCTAAGGTGTTATCAGACATTTCGTACGAGACCACATACAACACAATGCGAAACCAAATTGCAAGAAATATAGATGTCATGCTGGAGAGGAACCATCAACTCTGCTACCCGCTGAATAAAAGAGATCCTGAAAAAACTTTGTTCCTATTGATAACCCCCAAGATGTTTAAAAACAATCCTTCCAGCAGACTATATGGTTACAAATTTCTTGAATACAAAAATAATCCTGAATCCTTGGAAAGAGACTTGCAACACAGAAAAGGTCTTGACTGGCAGATTGTATCCAAACGACTTGGATGGCTTACTTGGGAAGATTTTAGAGAGGNTAACAAAAATTGTTGCCCGTGGCTGGATGAATAATCGTATTGCTANATTGTCAAGTTTACTGCCATCAGAGTGCGTTCAACAATCAAATCGAAAGGATTAAAATCATCCAATCAAATTAATGTTGTGGAGGACCCCGAGAACAAAAATTTCGAGAACAAAAAAGAATCCGATCGGAGTGAGAAAAATCCCGTAAACGAGAAAAGTTCAGCAAACCCTGTAAATTCGATAAAGCTAAAATTTAAGGGAATTATTGACAGATATCGTATTTATTCGAGCATCACCGACATTGATTCGGTTTCAAGAAGGTACTTTGTCATAGGTTTTTTCGATGGTGTTCTCACCATTCTCGGTATGATAATGGGCGCTCACCTGAGCGGTTCCGCAACTTCAGAGATTATAATCTCCGCTGGAATTGCCACAGGGCTTGCTCTTGGAATCTCAAGTGGATGGGGAGCTTACGAGGCTGAAAAAATCGAGCAAACGATAATGAAGAGGGAGAAGCAAAAGGCACTCCTCATAAACCGAAAATCAGATACCATCTCAAAAGCACATGAGTTTGCAACCTATGTTTCCTCAACAGTCCATGCAATAGCACCCATCCCCGCTGCAATCTTACCCCTGATACCCTATATGTTCTTACCAGCAGATGATGCACTTGTTCCTGCGATAGGGGTCGGTTTGTTCTCACTATTTGTTGTTGGAGCGATTATGGGGAGGGTCTCGAAAAGGAATATAATAAGAGCGGGCTTGAGGATGTTTCTTGCGGGGGTTCTCACACTTCTGGTTGTTACAGTGCTCAACCCTAGCCACCTTTAATTTTCATCTACGGAGCTTTAACCCTTCTAACGACCTCTTCAACACCATCTNTACTTACAGGACTTCCATGTCCCGGGTACACCCTCTTAAAGTCCACATCCAAAACCGAGCGAACCGAGGTTAGGTAAGCCTCATAGTTACTGCAAAACAACTTAGGAGATAAGCCTGCTTTTCCGGAGTTTTTTCCCCTGAGTAGGTCTCCACAAATCAGAGAATCTCCAAATTTTATGCAGATGCTTCCGGGTGTGTGTCCAGGAGTGTGGATCGCATACAACCCAGAGTCCGAGTGGAAACCTATGTCAAAACAATCCATTATCTCCGTGATCCGCTTTACTTCATCCGGGTACTCTATCCTTAAGAGTTTTTCAAAAGCGGTTGCAAGAACACCGAGAAAACCGGAATACCTCATCCTTTTCTCCCCGAGGATGTACGGAATCTCGATCTCGTGGGCATATATATCGCAACCAAATTCCTCATGTATCGCCTTTGCTGACTGGATGTGATCGTAGTGGGCGTGAGTTATTATCAAGCCGTNAACATCCTTTACAGATTTCTTAACAAGCTCCAAACTTTTAATTCCCGCATCAATCAGGAAATTGTCGACAAGATAGATGTTGCAACCTTTCTCCGCAACTCTTACGACACCCATGTAAATTTTTCAGCATCTCAGGTATATTTCCTTTTTCAACTTCTTCAGCATTTCGATTCTTCCAACCCCACATTCGTTGTGTAAAAACCCCCGATTTAACTCAGTCCTGACTAAAAGACAAGGACTTTAAAACATGCTCCAAGATTTTTCTTCTTCCACCCTTACTCATCCTGTAGACTCTTTCCACGATTAACTCTGGTGTGCTCTTTCCGAATTTGTTAAACAGAGGTTGTCTTTCAACGATTAGGTTTAAGTTCTCATCAAGACCGCTCGCCTCAATTCCATCCACCCTCACGAAGTCGAGCTTTAGGTCTTCAGCCATATGCGACACGACAATCATGTAAAAGTTTCTCTCATGAGCTAACCTCAAAAAAGATGTGAGCATTTTTACAGCAGCTCCGGGTTCAGTTATCGCTTCGAACTCATCTACAAGTATAAGCTTTTTCCTCCCACTCAGAAGAGCTGTGGTAAAGTTCTTTAAAGTCGATTCAAATGCTCCCGCTCCGTAAACTGTTTTCTTTCTCATGAAAAAGTAGATCTCCTCAAGAACATCGAGTTTTGCCTCCTCTGCTGGTACGGGAAATCCCATCTGGAACAAAAGCTGAATCTGTACAATTAGGTTAAGCAGGGATGTTTTTCCACCGCTGTTAGCTCCGGTGAGAACAATGATTCTCTTTTTCTTCTGCTCTTCATCGAGAGAGTTGAAATTCGAGAATCCCGAAAGTCCAATGCCGTTTCCTATGCAGTACGATATTGGTTGTGGAGATTCGATGAAGAGGTTTCTTCCGGATTTAAAGTANATAATATCTTCCTCTATCTCCGGAAAAACCCAGTTTCTAAAGAATTTTTGCAATTTAAAACCCATTACAATCAGGTAATACAAATCGAACTCCTCATCTATTTTCTCAACGAAGTTGCCCACAGAGATCTTGATTCTCCTTACGACTTCTCTGCACAAATGATATCTTTCCATCACGAATTCTCTCTCAATGTCCCTTTTCACCCTTTCAAGGATATCAAAATTAATCTCCGGATATGACTCCCTCGTAAATACCTCAACACTGACTCCAAATTTTTCAGAAATATCGTTTTCTGCTTTCGTAACTTCCTCAAAAATAATATCCTCTATTTTTCTNAATTTATCCTCAAATCCAGACTTATTCTTGAGATATTCGAGGACCTCTTTACCACTCAGAGTTATTTCTTCATCTGATACCTTCTCCTCGATATTTCTCCTTATCTCTTCAAGCTTAATGTAAACAAACTCCTCAAACTCTTCTGAAGTGTTTCTTCTGGTAAGAATGTCCTCTACTGTTAAGATCTCTTCNAGAATTTTTCCAACCACGGAAAGATTGTTTTTGTCTTCTATACCTTTGCTTCCATGCCCTTCATCAACATTCTCAAGCTTAAATTCAGTGATCCTAAAGCTCATACCTCTGATAGCTTCAATTACCTCCTTCACCCTCTCCAAGGAGTCTCTCTTTTCGTAAAGCTCCATAACAATGTACTCTGGGGCTATTTCCTCCACCGCTATCTCCCTCAGCTCATCAGAATATATCACGAGGGGATACTCACCCTCAACATTGACATCGCAGATGTCAAGTTCCACTGCTTTTCCATAATCTTCTTCCTCTTCAACTATCAAAACCCTATCCCGCAATCTCTTTGGAGTTAGATCCGGTTTTTCAACCTTTAAGATGGTTTTATCTTTCAGAATTGAGGATTTTTCAAATAAAACCCTCAAAAAATCCTGTCTTCTTCTGATTTCATCAACATCCGAAACTGGAAAGAATTCTTGAAGAAAGTTCATGCATTCTTCGAATTCAACAGCTTTCCTCAGCTTATGCATAAGTTTCCTGTAGATCTCTCTCACATCAGAGTTCATCTGAAGTTTTTGCATAATAAAAGGTGAAGAGGGATGTTAAAATTGTTTCGAATGAGACAATCATGCTAAGAGAATTCTGCTGATCGTCTCTGAAGTATTCCATACTCCTATCAAACCTGCCTTTTGATCGGATCGAAGTGTCTGTCATTTGTAATAAGAACCGCATTTGTTTTAAGGCATGTGACGGTATGACTTGCATCAGCAACCTCATTTTCCGGAAAATACTCTTTACACGCTTTGATTTCCTCATCTGAGGGGGTTTCTGATAGTTGAGAATTTCTTGTTTTGACTTCGACAAATTACCTATCCATTATTTTACCTGCAAGCATCAATTGCAGCCCTATCTATCCTTCTGATTAATTTTCTTCTGATTTTACCAAATTTAATATCCAACTTTGAAGCTCTTTTTTCGATATTAATTTTTTTATTAATTTATTCAACAAGTTCCTCACCGACATGACCGTAAATTCAAGTATTTGGATAAAACACGGTTCTTGAATCTTACCTAAACATCTCCTCTTAATCTGACGCTTATAACTTTGTAATCTGTCATCAGAATCTGTAAAATTGTGGTTGTTGTGTGGTGCAGTTTATGCGACTTTCTTCCAAAATGCATGAAAAGAGGTTCTTGATTTCATTCTTAAGAGAAAGAGATACAGCACTCTTGCGGAATACATCAGAGAGTGCATAAGGCGTGATGCAGAGAAACTCGGTTTCTTTGATGCTCCTAACAATCCCCTCGGTGGAAGTCATGATGAAATCCCTTTGAACGCTGCTGAAAATCGCTAAAATGCTCCTAAAACACTGTAGGGAACTGAACCCAAAGAGCGAGTGCC
>Ga0180936_1002_pt1 | contig 14959 bp, 23 predicted proteins | sample Deesub1362A_J573_FD_124193 | JGI IMG/M metagenome (GOLD analysis project Ga0180936, IMG submission 124193) | Archaeoglobus sp. JdFR-32
AAAAAATAGAAGGTGAATTGACTTCGATAAGACAGTTAAACACCAATCTTGAGCGTTCTATTCGTTTCCCTGATGCTCTCCTCCTTATCCATCAACTCCATCATAGCTCTAATCGCATCAATGTTCTCAGGAACAACAATAGACTCCTGATTTATCGCTTGCGTAACAAAGACCTCTCCGTCGACTACACCAATGGAGTCCGTCCAAACCGCATTCTCGTACAAGTCATACCTCAACCGAAGCTCTCTTGCGAATTCAATTATTTTTGCGGTAGATGTGAATCCTTCCGAGGACTCAAGAAGCATTATTCTCGGCTCCTGAGCTAACACATCCCTTATCTCATCCTCAGTAACATCTCTCTCCATTTCCAAGGAGACGGAGTGGACATGCATTAGAGTTGTGGGAACCTTGAATGCNGTGGTTATGATNTTCACATCCGGCAGAACAGACTGCACATCAGGACCGTGATGAGACGGCAATCTTATGGGGTTCGGCTCAATCCCATTCACAAGACCCTTTTTGTCCTCCTTCGGATCCACAACCCTCCTTATCATCGTCGCCCTAACCTTCCTGATCGGGTATTCCTTCTTGATCGTATAGATCAATCTCGTCAGACCTGTGGTATTACAGCTAACAACCCTCACAAACCGCTTGCCAACTGCAGAATCGTAGTTGGCTACAGCACTGAACGATACTTCCGCAACATCCTTTTTCTCTCCACCCTGAAAGATTGCTTTAACGCCCATTTTTTCGTACAGAGGTTTGTTCTGAGCTCCAACTTTACCGGGAGAACAGTCGACCACAATGTCAACTTCTCTGAGCAGATCCTCAATCGTTCCTTCAACCTCAATTCCCGCAGACTCGAACGCGGACAATCTTTCCGGAATTGCAGAATACAACTTGTATCCCTTTTTAATTGCCATTTTTGCATCAAAATCAGGTTTTGTTTTTGTAACACCAACAACCTCCATATCTTTCTGAAGAGATATCGCATCCGCAACCCTCTTCCCGATAGTTCCGTAACCGTTTATCGCCACCCTAACCACCATATTCTATCCCTCCAGCAATATTTTATGGCTTCTCATATCCATTAATGTTATTCTACCCTCAACCTCCATTTTCTCACCAAGCAAACCCTGCAATATAACTTTCCCTCCGTCAACTTCGATCTTAACAACATCCTCCATCAGAAGAGTTTCCTCACCGTTTTTCAGGAGATATACCTTAGACTCGCACATAACATCACCTTTCATAACTCTGCTGTAAAGTTAAAAAAAATTTCGACTTACATAATGTTTAATAATGTTAAATTATCGGTGTTAATAACCAGAACCAAAACCTAGACGAAAACTAAACCGAGAAGAGCCTTCCAAACTTCTCAACCACATCCCTCCCATCCTTCATAGACTCCTTAAAATCAATTTCAAGAAAGCCAGCCTGAACGAGGTTGTAGGGTTGTATGCACGATCCCACAGTGACAACCATCCCGTCCTGCTCCGCAACAAGAATCTTGGTAGGCTGATGAGATCTGATGATGCATTTAAATCCGAATTCCTCCAAAAACAACCTTGATGTCTTCTTTCCAAAAAAGTACATACACCCTCGGATATAGTTAACTGAATTTTCTTCTTTTTCCCACGGATCATTCCAAAGGAACTCTTCAACGATTCCCGGTTCGGGGTTCTCTATATCCATTCCATCAAAGGTCGTTATCTCGTAACCCTTGGTCGGAATGCCACCGTGAACAAAAAAGTAATCTTCGCTGAAGGAGTTCAATGGAAGACCTTCCCAAAGGTTTTTCAAAGCCAGATACACTTCCATATCCCCGAAGTAAGATTCGATGTGATAAGGTAGATCGTGAGGAAATACATTCGTTGCTTCATGATTTCCTCTTAAAAGAATTACATTGGAAATTTCAGATAACTTGAAAATCTCGTAGTATGTTTCAACGGGAAACTGTCCTCTATCCGCATAGTCTCCGAGAAATATCGCGTTTCCCACCTTCTTAACTCTGTTTATGATGTATTTTGCAGAATAGAGATCAGCATGCAGGTCTCCGACCACAACCGCCTTATCAAAATCCACAAAAATTGATTTACCTCCGGAAAAGGAGGCCCTGAACCTATCGAGCACCTCNAGAAAATCGGATTTTTCTATCCGATCCATAATTACTATTCAGCTTAAAAATTTAAGATTTTGCACTCTCAGTTCAGTTTCCCAAGATTTTATATCGTTACCATTTGAGCATGCCAGCACGATCCGATTTTCAAAACATTGTTCTTGTTTATCAAACCCATCTCAATAGCGAGTTTTACAGCCTTCTCCCCGGTGATGTTTGCGATTGTCGCATTTTTTAGAGCGTTTTTCACATCCTCAGCGTCAAACTCCTCTTTCCCGTAGAAGTCCTCTTTAACTTCAATTTTAAACTCTCCTTCCGAGTAAGTGTTCCCGACTAAGTCTGAATCGCATACCGCAACAAGCACTTCCTTTTCCACCCGATATATCTTCATCCTGAACAAGCTCTCCTCTCCAGCTTAAAGGGTAAGGGGTATTATTGAACCATAGCTAAATACTCCTTATCGGATGCTTGGCACCGCATGCAAGGCATTTGAGGAATAGAACTCTCTCTTCCTTCTTGAACTCCGTATCAGGAGACTGACACTCCTTGCAGATAACATAATCTCTGACATATCTGTCCAGCTCCTGTTGTACTTCATCCTCCGTGAATTTTCCCTGAAGTATTACCCTTCCGCTTTCAAGGAAACCCGCGGTACCCATCGACTTAACGATGTACTTGTACAGATGCTCCTCGCTCCTGTTAAGGGTTTTCGATATCTGGGAAAAATTCTTTATTATCGTTCTATTTCCTTCCCTCTGAACTTTAACCCTCGGAATTTCAAACCTCTCTCTTCGAACCACTTCCTCCGGCATTTCCTGATACGCCTTTTCCAGCAGCTCTTCATAGCTCCTCAATTAAACACCTCCTAAGAATTTATTCAATCGCAAATTAAATAACTTTTTCTTCGAATCGGGATCCTCAAGTTAGTTTCCCTCCGGTTTCTTCAGGATCTTCACCTCTGTAAAATGAAGCNTTGTTTTCAACAGCCCCTCTAACCGACTGATGGGGTCTTGATCTGTGCGATAGAGATGCGTGTTACACCTGCAATCCGATGCTCCAAATCCGTCAACCGCATCATACATCTCCCCAACAACCCTTGATAGCTCGCATTCAATTCTTCTATCCGACGCAATTAGAAATGCAAGCTTAGGCTTCATTTCCACCGAGATGTAGTCTACATTCCACCTCAGCCTTTTGTTAGTGAAGAAGTGCCTCTCAACCCTTTTTTCGAGATTTGTCATTCCACTCCCGCAGTAGATATAAAATCCCTTCTTGAACAGGATTTCCCTATTTCCTACCCTTATAACTCTATCCTTCTCGTTTTCCAAAATCAGGAGGTAACCACCCTTCACACCTNATGATTGGGGAAAAACAATATAAGTTTGGTGATCTGTGTTTGATATGTCTTGTTCAGAGTTAGGATTAGTTCAGCGTTATAGTTAGCTCGTTCATTGAAAATTCGGTTTTCATGCAGAAACAGTTTATGGCTCAACTCCGTCTGTTAACAGAATCACAGAATCAAACCGCACAGATTGCATCAAATTAATAGCATAAATTATTTTAAGATATTATGAATATTTGAATTAAATGGACACATACATAATGGATTCAACCGCAATATTCTTCCGAAAGGGGTTGTATCCCAACATGCTAACGGTTCCAGAGGTAATTGAGGAAATAAAAGATGATCAATCCGTAAACTACCTTTCAATGCTGGAGATATCCGTAGAAGAGCCGAAACCGAGTTGTTTAGAGAAGGTAAAGGTTGTCGCAAGAAAAACAGGGGACATTCACAGGCTATCTGAGACCGATCTTAAAATTCTTGCACTCGCTCTGAGTAAGAAAGAAGAGGGTGAGAACCCCATTATCGTCACAGACGATTACTCAATCCAAAATGTTGCGAAAGTGATGTCTCTACAAACAGACTCCATAATCCAAAAAGGGATTAGATACGAATTCAAATGGATTAGAAAATGCAGGGGGTGCAAGAGGGTCATCAAGGAGCAGTACGAAAAATGTCCGGTTTGCGGTGGAGAAGTTTACTTGGTGAGAAAAAAGCTGAAACGGGATAAAGCTTAAAAACTAAAAATAAAACAGATTAATTAACCCGAGGAGGTTGAGTAATGAGTAAAATCGAAGGTTTAATTGAGAAAGCAAAAAGGATGAAGGAAAAGGGTTTAACCACAGGTGAGATTGCAGACGAGTTAAATGTATCACGAGAGACAGCCCTATGGTTGTTAACAAAGGCAAGAGAAGATGTTTCTCCTCCCTCAGACATATACATTGAGTGGAGAAGTTTTGTGAGGTCACCTTTCAGAATGAGGAATATTGCAAAGTCCCTAACGGACATGATCTTTGAGGTTATTAATGATACTCCCGAGATCGTTATCGGAATAGCAACCAGCGGGATACCGATAGCGACAATGGTTGCTGAGGAACTCGATTGCGATTTAGCGATATACTACCCAAGAAAGCTGAAGTGGGAGAAGGAGGTTAAAGAGATTACCGGAGCCATGAGCGAGAATTACGCCAAGGTGGACGGAAAGAAGTGTGTTGCAATTGATGACATCATAACCACCGGATCCACGATAAGGGAAGTTGCGGAGTATGTGAGGAACAAGGATGGAGAACTTCTCTGTGCATCAGTTGTTGTGGATAAGAGAGGGATGGAAGAGGTTGACGGCACACCTGTTATAAGCATGTTCAGGATAGTCAGAATCTGAGACCTGAAAACTGATAGGATAAGATGATTGACAAGAGCAAGGTTTGCGTGATAATCCCAACCTTAAACGAAGAAGAAAACATAGGAGAGACGATAGAGGACTTTAAAAACAATGGATTTAGCAATATTTTTGTAATAGACGGAAACAGCACAGATAAAACGAGAGAGATTGCGGAGTCCCTTGGTGCAAGGGTGGTTATCCAAAGCGGTAAAGGAAAAGGTCAGGCGGTTGCAGAAGCATTCGGAATGGTGGACTCNGATGTAGTCATCCTCGTGGATGGTGATGGAACCTACCCTGCAAAAGATGCAGATAAACTCCTCGAACCTATATTCCGGGGTTTTGCAGACCATGTAGTCGGGAATAGATTTGTCGACTACGAAAAAGGTGCGTTCACGAAATTGAACCTGATTGGCAACAAAATTTTAAATTTCATCTTCAGGGTTTCATACGGTGTAGACCTCTACGACATCCTGTCAGGATACAGAGCCTTAACCAAGGAGCTATACAAAAATGTCAATCTGAAGAAGAAGGGTTTCGAAGTTGAGACGGAGCTGACGGTGGAGACCATCGCAAAAGGGTTTAGGATCTTAGAGGTGCCGATAAAGTACAGAAAAAGAGGAGGCAAAACCAAGCTGAACCCGTTAAAGGATGGATTCAAGATAGGTTCCACCATCTATAACTTGATTACGAGATACAGTCCGGGAAGGTACCTGTACTTCATAGGGACATTTCTGATAGTGGTGGGATTAGTTACNGGAGTGTATGTCGTGTATGACTGGTTTAAAAACATCACACACTCCCTTCTTGCGGTTCTAACTGCCTTGTTGATAATTTCCGGGCTTCAAATCATTATCTTCGGATTCCTCGGAGATTTCGTGTTTCGTGGAAACTCCGAAATAAGAAAGGAACTCATTCTTTTGAGATCAGAGATAAAAGAGATGAAGAAGAGAAAATGAAGTTGAAGTCAGAAACAGGCTCCCGTAGGGTAGTGGAAATCCTGAAGGCTTCCGGAGCCTTTGACCCGGGTTCAATTCCCGGCGGGAGCACTTTCGAAATTTTTTAAGATTTAGCGGATTTGCCTCGCAAGCCCTAACTCAGGAAATAGTACTCCGCATGCCTATCAGGTACATTGCCACTTATTTTCCCCTCTATATATTCTTTACTCACATAAAGCCCACAGTAGCACCTTCCGTAGTTCTTTATGTCCTCTTCAGCATATACGCATGGACAGATTATCTTTCTGTCGATATCCCTGTTTCCAACTACCATTCTGCACGGGCATGTCGCGATACCGTATCTCTTCTTGTTTTCAAGCAAACCCTCAGCAAAGTCTCTCAGCAGTTCCCTGTCCGGATTCGTTCTCCACCCTCTTTTCTCCGCAACCCTCTCAAAAACCTTCAGGTAATCCTCAACATCCATCATATCACCCGTAACCCCTGTATTCTGTAATGAGCACACTATTCGCCAACAATTTCCTTCAATTTTGCCTCATCATATCCAAGAACCCACTTATCCCCTCTAACCACAAGGGGTACAGAATAACTCCCTGAGATCTCATGTACTTCTCTCATAACCTTTCTCTTCATGTCCCCCTCCAATTTATCAAGCCAAATTACTTCAAAATTTGCTCCAGCCTTTTCAAGAAACTCTTTCGTTCTTTTACAATGCGGGCAGGTAGTCAACCCGTACATCAATATCTCAGCCATACTCCACCTCCATACCGAGCTTTAACGAGGTTCACTTTCAACTTTACTTATCTTTAACAAACTTCACCCTCGAGCTTTGCTTACTGCCTCTGTAATCTCTGCCACCCTCTTGCCGTAAATCTTCGCTACTTCTAAGTCCTCCTTCTTGGGCTTACCTGTGCTCGTAGCACCGTAATAGCAACCAGCCCCATACAACTCCNTTATCGGTGGGATTCCCACGATGATCATGCCGTGAGCAAGCAGCGGAAGAATCATGCTGAGAAGCGTTGCCTCTTTTCCACCGTGTTGCATCTCACTCGATGTAAAAACTCCTCCAACTTTTCCCGATAATGCCTTTTCCATCCACAATCTTCCAGTTTTATCTATGAAAGTTTTCATTTGAGAAGACATGTTTCCAAATCTCGTAGGAGAGCCAAATACGATGCCATCATACTCTACAAGCTCCTCCACACTCACAACCGGAAAAGAATTGAGTTCTTCTCTAACCCTCATATGTGCTGGATTCCTCTCCAGAATTTGCTGAGGTATTGTTTCCTCAACTCTTTTCACCCACACCTCACAGATCTCCCCAGCACCCTCAGCTATGGCTTTGGCAAGCTCCATAACATTGCCTGTCACCGAGTGAAAAACAACGAGAATCTTTCCACCCATATTGTATCTGGTTTTTTATCCTATAAAAAATTATTGAAGTTCTTTTGTNAAATATGTGTAAATTCCATCTGATTTCTCTACTTTAAAACCAAGATGGAGATACAAACCGATCGCATCTCTGTTGGATCTTTCAGTCATTGCTTTGAGCTTTTTTATTCCAAACTCGGGAAGGAATCTCTCCGCAAACTTTATCATCTCTCCACCTATCCATCTCCCCTCATAGTCCTGATGTACGAAGATTACGAACTCTGCAACCTCATTCTCTTTTACCACCGCAAGATGAGCTATAACTCTGTCCCCATGCTTGGCTATGAAGTTTATGCCCTTCTCATAGAGAGCTGATATCCAACTCTCGATCATATTCCTCCGAACAGGTGGGAGCCCACAACATCTTTTGGTTCGGCTGAATGTTTCGTACATCTTTACAAGGTTTTCCCTTTCCTCCTCCACATAGGTTGTAATAAAGACTATCTCCCCTTCCTTGTCCGTGAAAAATTCAGATATCATGGGTGTACCCTTAGACGATGTAAGTGATACCTCATACCTCTCCGTGTCAGACGACACCATACACTCACACACCTCATACATCATACTCAATCATCCAATAAAAAATTTCAGAAGATTGTTGTGGTCGCATAATTTAAGCTTAAGTCACGGAAATTCAAGCCTAAACTGGGACTTCAACCTCCGAAGACCCAAATAAGTGACCNAAAAGATTTATTAACATTCGTAAACTTTCGATGCTCATGTACTTCGAGGTTTGGGTAGACCTCATGAAAAAGGAGAGAGTTCTCAATAAGCTTCGAGAGGTCTGCGATGAGGTTCACGAGGTTTTTTATGATTACCACTATATAGTCAAGGTCTCCAACGAGGACCTATTAAAAATAGATGGAGTGAAAAGGTATAAAAGACATTACAATTGCTAAGGTCGGTTCAATCGGTTAAAACACCACAACATTCATAAACTCAGAACCATAAATGCATCTTACAAGCGGGGGTTGCCGAGTCAGGAAAAGGCGCCAGATTCAGGGTCTGGTCCCGTAGGGGTCCGAGGGTTCAAATCCCTCCCCCCGCACTTGTTTTAGGAGTTCGAAGCAGGGAGACAAAGTTCTACAGTATAAATAGCAACAGCACAGAGAAGCTTGTAATGGTGGATATGGATGAATGGAGAGCCATAGACTACAAGGCTAGGCTTGAGAAAGAACTCAAAGCTTTGAAGAAGTCGAACATTTCTGAGAACAACAAGAAATTAATTCTGAGATACAAGAACTGGAGGTTAGCGAACGGTGTCAGCTTTGCCAGAGTTCATAGAGAACTCGTTTCGTTGAGAGTCCTCTGCGAGAGATTTGAAGTTGAGCTTGAGGAAATCGATGAAGAAAAGCTGATAGAGATTCTCGCTGCCATAGAAACTGCTGACTGGAAGCTTGCAACCAAAAATGAGTATCGAAGGGATCTGAGGCAGCTTCTGAGAATGCTTGGCAAGGAGGATCTTGCATCAAAGATAAGATGCAGGGAGCCTAAGGATAACGAACTAACGAGAGACGATCTGCTTACAGTTGACGAAGTGCTTAGGCTTGTTAATGCAGCTATGAACGAAAGGGACAAAGCAATGATAATGTGCCATCTGGACTTAGGATGCAGACCTGAAGAGCTGCTAACGCTTAGGTTAGGAGATTTTCAGAGAGATACATGGGGCTTCAAAGTGAACATAAGGATGAGCAAAACCTATCGAAGATCCCCGCATCTGAGCTTCAGCATTCCTTACGTTGCGAGATGGCTTGAAGCTCATCCTTTGAAAGACGAGAATGCTCCGGCATGGATAGATTTCACCAAGCTCAGGAAGGGGATAGTTGCTCCCATTGATAACGCAGCATATCGAAGGATAATCCAGAGATTGCTGAAAAGATCTGGGATTAAAAAGAAATTCAGCCCCTACAACTTCAGGCATACGAGCATCACCATGTGGAGCGTTGTTCTAACAGAGCAGCAGCTTAGCAGGAGAAGCGGACACGTTCCCGGCTCGAAAAGTCTGAGAAGGTATGCAAAGCTTGTTGATGCCGATACTGACAGGAAAATACTGAAGGAGCTTGGAATCGTAAATGAGAACATCGAGCCAGAAGTGAAAAAGCTAACGCCTGTAAAGTGCAATCTTTGCGGAGAGTTCAACGAGCCTAACAGGCTTAGATGCTGGAAGTGTAAAGCCTCGCTAGATCCTGTTAAACTAGTGGAAGAGGTTGGAGTAGAGGAAGTCATTGAGGCTGCGATGGATGAAGAACTTGAAAGTGTGCTGAAGAAGAAGCTAAAGAAGCTGATTAAAGAGGTTTTAGCTGAAAGCGGTTAATGCTATTTTTGATTTTGCTTTATTTTCTCATTTTACATTTTATCTATTCAATTTTTATCTAAAGCAACGAAGTAGAACGAAGATATTCAGAATAGCAAACCACAACTCGTAAACTTTATTCTATCTATCAATTCTCTCCTTTATCCTGCTCAAGACTTTCCATACTTCGTGTTCAGGAATTCCCTCTTCGTCGGCAACCTCCTTTACAACTTCGTTCATAATTCTTTTGAGCTTCATGCTATCCCTTAAGTTATCCTCACATCCTTCAGTATTCCAATCTTTCTGGCATGGTTCAGATAGATGAAGAGTCCTGGGATGTCAACACCCAAAAGCTCTGAAGCCTCGTTCCAAGTTAGCCTATTAATCTCCTGAAGGTTTGAGTATCTGATCTTTCTCCTCCGATTGTACTTGTATGTGCTTTGCAACTTCTTGGGAATCTTCACCTCACCCATTGAGTTTATATTTCTGCTAAATTCGAATTTAAAGCTTTTTAATGGCTTTAAATTGCGAATAGAGATAGAAAATATCTCCATTTTCTCGATAAACTTGTAGAATTGTAAGAGAAATTCTTGAATTTTCTCTGAATTCGAGCATCAAAGAAAGAGAAAGTTCATTTTTATCTGGGTTTACTGCAATTGCTAAGTCTCATTTTAGGATACTAACTTCTAAAAATATGGCAATTTTGTTGTAAATTTCATCCAGCTGTTTTACCAATTGATCCCTTTTATCTCCTCTCAGCTTTGAAAGTCTTGCTTCAGTTCTCTCATATTCATCAAGTAGCCAAAGAAGCTGCTGTAGAGATGCATCTCCTGATCTAATAAGCCCGGCGATTCGCTTCAAAGCTTTCATGAGTTCTGTGGAGACAACATCCTTTAACGTCTCCATACTCACCTCAGAATTATACTGCAGGGATTCGTTGGCAAATTTCTTAAGAAGTTCAAAAGCATCTGGATTAGCCTTATTTCCAACTTCGTCAAGAAAAACGCAGAAAGCGAAGAGAAGGCGGAAAGCTTCAGGGAATGGTTCCATTTCAATCTTCTCTACGAAAGGATTTTTTACATAAGCATACCACAGGCTTGCAAGCTTTCCAATAGATTCAACCTTGATCGCAAGCTCGAAAAAGGAAGGAGAAAGCTTAAGCATCTCATCGATCTCGGTTCCAACTTTACCGAATCTCCCTGCTACAAGCCTCCTGACCCAATCGCTCTTTCTTAGATGATCTCTGACGTCTGGGAACCTCTCGTAGACTTTTAAAATCGTTGCTATATCTCTTTTAAAGGAGTAGAGAGCTGGAGGCCTTCCCTTTCCAACTCTTACCTTAGATCTTTCAATAAAGCCTTCGTTTACAAGCTCTTTGAGAGGACGATCAACGATATCGTACTTATTCTTCCTTTTACCATAGCCCAGTCTATCTGCGATCTCAGCTGTTATCATGTCTTTGTCAAGAAGAATTCTGAGAATCTCGGATTTGATCTTTGGCATAGTTTATGTATGTCAGCTTTTTTATTTAAAATTTCGAAAATGATCATCATATCTCAGCTTGAAAATTAGTTGTAGATTAAGGAAAAAAGGATTTTGTTAGAGACCTTCTCTCTCTTTAAATTCAGAAAAGAAGCCTCTTTTGATCTCCATAATCCTGATATCCCTTATCTCCTCGCTTAATGGCAGGAATTCAATTAGAGTTCTCATCTTCTCGTTTAGATCGCAGATGTTGGCGAACATGCTTCTTTTATTGTAGCACCTACCTTTTGTTTTTGCAACAGGGCAATTGCTGCAGTCATCTCCTCTAAATATTCTTGTATCCTCACAGTAGGGTATCATCCATCCACTCTCTCTAAAGTCCTCCCTGTCATTGTAGATTGGGAGCTCGGCCAAAATCTTGAGTAGCTCGACATAAAGATTGTAGAGCTTGAAGAACCTGTTCTCGCTCTCCGCTATATCAATCTCAAGCAGATGATTTGGCTTACGCATTCCAAGGGCGATGTCTTCCATCTTTCTTAGGATGAGCCTAGCCTTTCTATCCCTTTCATCATACCAGTTGTATATTCTCATGTAAGCAGCATTCCACGGATCGTAATTCTCCAAATCGATAATAACCACCTCCTTAAAAATTTCTTACTTTCTTGCTTCACAATCTCAGATTCAAAACAATGCAAAAATTAACTTTCACTTCCTCTAATCTGGCTTTGCTCAGAGCTAACGATACTAAGGAATTCGTCTCTTTTAAGGTAAAGATACTCCCCAAAAATATAACTTTGGACGAAAAGCTCTGTTCTGCTGGGCTTCAAGGCTGAGAAAAGTAGATAGTAGTTACCTAGATCGTCTTTTCGATGTGATCTAAGTAACTTCCATCCACCCTTAACATAGTTCGGCAAGAGTTCCCAAACTTTTGCAAAGATGTGACCATAATCCCGATAGAACTGTATTACTGCCCTATTGGTATGTCTTAAACTCATGTGCCCTTCACAAGAATAGATGGTGCCAAAGCCCACAGTATTTAGATTTCTGACAAGTTTTGAAATACAGGGATCTAGAGCGAAGGCAGGGCAACAGCGGTTTCCAGGGGTGAAAAGCTCCCCTCCAAAATAATCAGAAGAAATGCAATTCATGATGTAATCGAGCTCATATTTCTCTGCCTCTCTATCCAAAACCAATTTTGGTCCCTCATTCTTGCGTTTAATCGTTCCCAGATCTAGTTCTTCAATGAGGGTTTTCACTAGTTTTATATCGGTTTCACAATTTTCATTGGAAAGGTAAATACCATCGGAATAGGATAGATAGACCCCTCTCAAAAGAAGAGCTTTACAAAGATTGATACACTCCGCATCAAGCTTTAACTCATCAATAGGTGCTGCTCTTTTGTTTCCTGTTCTTAAGTGAGGAAAGTACGCATCAAAATCTATCAACAACCTAAATTTTGGTAGAATTCTAAATCCCTCGATATTTAGATTTCTAAAAATTTTAGATCTATGTGCAGATCTCCTTTTATTGGAATTTTTCATAGCTCACATCACCAACAGGAGCTGAAATTTGGATCTAGCCACGTAACGTTCATTTAAATTCCACTATTTTTTTTCCAAATAAAAAATGATGTGAAATCAATTTGGGCTGGAATGTTTTTATGCTCTAAAATGCTACCGAGTATTGGGTGATGATAGTAATGCAATAACATGGCCGTTCAGCCTCAGATCAAGCAAAAGTCCAATCCTTTTCCCCAAAGATTTCATTACACTGTGTTTTAATGGTAATCTAGCCCCTAACTACTCACAGGCAGGTTGTCGGGGCCAGGCAAACCTGCCTGCAAAGGCTTCTTGAGTTATAGCTCGAAGGATCGAAAACGATAATTGAATGATATCCAGATATTTAAATTTTTTGATCAATTAATTGAATTTAAGAACACCTGGTAAACATGGAAAATTTACGACTATAGAAATTTACAACTCGGTTCCAGCTCTCACCCTTAATCCATCGATTGTATATTTCAGCCTGAGACTGACCATGTAGGGTATCAAAATACCCAAAACGAGTCCTGAGATATGGCCAAGAATGTTTGTCACCGAACCCCCCTCAACTAAAGTCTTTGGGAAGATCGCTCCCAGGTTGAACAGATAGATAGCCACAAGAATCAGAGCAATGAAGAACTTTCTCGGAGGCTCTTTTCTATGCCTGTAAACTATCGCTGTAAAGGACAGCAGTGACAGTACAAGGAAAAAAAGAGAGTAAACAATGCTGGAGTAAGTAAGGGTAAAGAAGAAGAAAGAAGCGAGCAAGACGAAAAGATAACCGAAGATGATATCTTTCTCATCTGAGCAGATCGTCAGGATCACGCCAACGGCATACATACCCATTATCGCAGAAGTAACTGCAGAGAAACCATAGATTGAACCGCCTATGTTGTAGAGCGAAAAGAAGAGATAACTATAGAGGGAGTTCAGGAAGGGGACAAGGAGGAGAATTGCTATTATTGAGTAACGGTAAATTTTGTTGAGATTGAGTAACTCGTAAATGCGGAGAGAAAGAACTCCGAAGATAGTGTAGTTGAAAAGATTACTGGAGAGGTGATTAAAGGTATAATGAACGAAATTCGTTGTGTAGAATGTGAGGATTAGAGAGCTCACTTGAGCATCGGTTCTCAGAATTAGATTTTGTTTTATCCCGTTTAAAGGAAAGATGATCAGGCAGACTGCGACAGGAGAAAGAAGGATTGAGAGGTTTATCAGCCTTTCTCGGTGAAACTTAACGATTAGATTCATGCTAGCATGGTAATGATCTCTGCGATCTCAGTTCTCTCGATTCTTACATTTCTTCCTACCTTCTTTCTTATGACAAACCCCATGTCCTCCAGTTTAGAGAGATGATGGCTTATCCTAGATCTCTCTTTCATAAACCTCTCGTCAGCCTTGCTTATACCGGGATTGAGTCTCAGAATTAGCTCATCCAGGGAATCAACTCCTCCATTGATAGCATGTATGATCTGCATCTGCTCTTCGCCCGGGAAGGATATGGGAACCCTGGGAACTTCTAAAATCTCTTCGATGCCGATCTCGTTTTCTTTCTCGTCGTACTTTGGTATCGAGGTGATTATCCTCGAGTTGGTTATGCAAGCGGCAATGTAAGCTGCAATGCTAACGTTTCTTAAGGAGCCGGATGCATTGAGTAACACATCGTTTCCATTCCCTCTTTCCTTTTTTATAAGATCTACGAGCTGTTTTGCAGCCTTTAATGTGTTCTTTTTGTCTATCTTTTTGATTTCAACGTCATAGACAGTCTCAAGTTCTCTCTTTAGCTCTTCAGCAAGCTCTCTTACCTTTGATTCCGCTGGAAGCTCCTGCTCTCCAACCATCAGAACTATCTTACCAACCGGCTCCTCTCTCAAAGCTCTTATCGAGTCGACAAGCCTCTCCTTGTGAAGTCCTACGAATACCACCTGTGTAATCATAATAATTGATTGGTATTGGAATACTTAAATCTTATGTTCAAACTAAGAAAAATATTTAAAAAGTGATGATGAAGTTAAAGTTATGCATGAACAGGATCAAAACATAGGCTTTACAGCCCTCTGCCCAATATTCAGATGGGATCACGAATGTAAGGAGTGTAATACAACCTTTGAAATCTGCTATCCTCCAGAAATAGCAATTGAGTACGGGATGAGGAATGTAAAGATTCTTACCGTTAATAACAAAGAAGCCTTTGAATTCTCTTCACCTCAGCCAATCGACGAGTTTAACGCTGAAGTAATTGCAAACGTTTGTCCTTTCTGTGGTACCCCAGTTAGATGGTTTGAACTCATGTCGGAGTTCTTAGAGTCGGTATCAGAGGGAAAAAAGCCAAAGGTGATGTGGGTTAGCTGCAGGCTGGATGAATACTGCTGTGTATGCGGTGAAAGGCTAAGCATTGAGGAAATTGTTGATTGCAT
>Ga0180936_1004_pt1 | contig 12929 bp, 13 predicted proteins | sample Deesub1362A_J573_FD_124193 | JGI IMG/M metagenome (GOLD analysis project Ga0180936, IMG submission 124193) | Archaeoglobus sp. JdFR-32
CGATAAGACGAACGAATTGCTCGAAAAGAGATTTGAAAAGCTTGAAGAGGAAATAGAGAAGATAAAGAGAGCTTTGATAAAAGCAGGAATAGAAATTCCTTAAGTTCCTGATCCTTATAGAGTGCGAAGATTTAGTTTGCATTACCACTGCTGAATGACCACTCCTCAACTTATTAAACCCGAAATTCGTTGCCTCTGCGTTCAGTATACTTCCATTCTGCATTGACGAATGCAGTATGGCTTTCAACAACAAACTCGTCGCTCGCTTTTTCGTTCAGGATGTTTACCACTTCAGCATCATACCAGAAGCCGAAGTCGTAGATGCTGTTTGCTCCTGCTTCACTTAGCAACAACTCCGGCGTTGAGTATGAGTAGATGAACTGAAAGATGGGATTGGAGATTTAAGTAAACCATAAGTAAATCAATTGCTTATTAGTGTTTATTGATTCAAACTGGGGAGGAGATCTGGTCTGTGAAAGTGTTGTTTATCCCTGACTTATGGAGCTATATTGAGGTCTTAAAAAATGTTTATATATCTGTAATACAAAATTGAAATCATGAGTGTAAATGAAGTTGTAAGCTTCAGGATTCCCAAGGAGTTGAAGAAAAGGATGAAAGAAATGAACATAAACTGGAGCGAGGAAATCAGAAGTTTCATTGAAGAGAAAGTAAGGGAGCACAGAAGGAAGATGAAATTGAAGGAGATAAACGAGATGTTGAGGAATGTGAGAACCCAAAAAGGTCGTGCTGTAAGATATGTGAGGGAGGATCGTGATAGTAATTGATGCATCATCGCTTGCAAAATACATTCTGAGAGAGGAGAGATGGGAGGAGATAGAAAGGTATCTTGCTGCTGGAACATGTTCTTTGACCTTGGCGCTGGCAGAAGTCTCCAATGCGATATGGAAACATCAAGCAGTTTATTCTGCAATCTCGGTTGAGGAAGCGGAAATTATGTTTAGAGCCTTAAATGAGACAATGGAGGTGGTCATCTACGAACCCATAGGAAACTATGTTGGCAGAGCTCAGAAAATAGCGATTGAGGAGAAAATCACGATTTATGACGCTCTTTACATAGCACAGGCTGAGAAATATGGTGGGATTCTAACCAGTGATGGTAAGCAGAAAGATTCAGCAGAGAAAATTGGTGTTAAGGTGGAGTTCGTTGATTGAAGTCGTCTGTATGGCAAATATAGATAATTGAGCTTGTCCAGAGTTTTGATTTGGAGAGGGGATTATACAGGGAATTACACTAAGGAGCGTTCGCAGTGGTTGGATCAGAGTATGGATGATATCGTTGAAGAAATCAAAAAAAGAAGGGCAGAGAGAGGAAGTAGGATAAGATAACAGTGATAAGAGTATGAGATAATTTGATCCATTATTAAGACTGATTTATATTAACTGTTGGAACAAACTCCAACACTATAAATTATTTCCTCAACTTGTTGAACCCGAAATTCGTTGGCTCAACATACTCTTTGATGTATCCACGAGGGTGGGAGTGGATTAAGATATAGGGACCGATTTCGTACACTTCAAGCTTGTTGTTTGATTTGATTTTAACCCAAGCCTTGAATGTGACAAGCCAGTCAGGGTTTAAGGAGATTGCTTGGCTTACTCTGCGTTCAGCATACTTCCATTCTGCATTGACGAATGCTCCGTGTGGAGTGCCAACAACAAATTCATTCTGAGCTCTTTCGTTCAGGATGTTCACCACTTCAGCATCATACCAGAAACCAAAGTCGTAGATGCTGTTTGCTTCCGTCAGCCGTTTAGATGTGGAGAATGTACAATTGCCAATCCAATTAATCAAAAAATACATAATGTTGGGGATAAAGGTATATGACATTGGGTATAAAAGTTTAGATATTCGAAAAATGTTCAAGGTTGTAGAGATAATGGAAAGTAAAAGAGACAGAGAAGTACAGATATGGAATGATATTGGATTTCTCGAGAATGTTTTTCCAAAAGATAAAAATTTCGTCGAGATTATACAAGAATTAAGAAAGAAATGAAAGAACTCATGATAGCCTACATAGATGCGAACATAATACCTAAGATATGAAATAAAAAATACTTGTTGGCTGGAGTTTGGAGGGATCGAACTTTTCGAGAGATAAATTTTTATAAAGGCATTAAAAATTGGATGATGGTTATGTGTGCAAGAGTTTCTGTTATAGTACCTACATACAACGAACGGGAAAATATAGCTGAACTAATCAAAAGAATTCATAATGTGTTGAAAAAAGACTATGAGATCGTAGTTGTAGATGATAACAGTCCCGATGGTACTGCAGAAATCGTTACAGAACTATCAAAAGAATATCCGATAAAATTAATTGTTCGAGAAAACAAAGCAGGGTTAGCTTCAGCAATCTTAGAGGGTTTCAAAAATTCTGACGGTGAGATCATTGGAGTGATTGATGCCGATTTACAACATCCCCCAGAAATGATTGAAAAGCTCGTAGAAGAGATCAAAAAGGGAAACGATATTGCTATCGCAAGTAGATACGTTGATGGTGGTGTAGAAAAGTGGCCATTAACTAGGAAGATTATTTCAAAAGGTGCAATTTACTTGGCAAAACCAATATTGAATGGAGTTGAGGATCCGATGAGTGGTTTTTTCTTTCTAAAACGATCGGTGATTGAGGGAATCGAATTTAATCCTAAGGGTTTCAAGCTACTCTTGGAAATACTAGTGAAAGGGAAATACAATTCGATCTCTGAGATTCCTTACGTTTTCAGTGATAGAATGTACGGAGATAGCAAGATGGGGAAAAATGAGATTATGAACTACCTCAGGCTTCTATGGCGATTGTATAGATACAAACTCTTCAAACCAACGAGATAGTTTAAGCACATCATTGTTTTCTGATAGAGTGGTGATATGCTTTCGGTCAGCATTGGCATTTGCGCCTACAACGAGGAGAAAAATATTGGCAATTTACTTAAAGCTCTGCTAAATCAGAAAAACGAGCAAATAAAGATTGAGGAGATAATTGTTGTCTCATCTAATTCCACTGACAGGACTGATAAGATCGTGCAAGAATTTTCAAGCATAGATGAAAGAATTAAACTCGTAACCCAAACAAGGAGGGAGGGAAAAGCATCTGCAGTTAATGAATATATAAAGCACGCTAAAGGTGATGTCTGTGTATTGGAAAGTGCTGATACACTACCATTGAAAAATACAATTGAGAAATTATGTTTGCCTTTTTTAGACGAGAAAATCGGAATGGCAGGCGGACATCCAGTACCCATTAACGACAGAAACACCTTTATTGGGNTTGCAGGACACCTGATATGGGAATTGCATCATCAAATTTCCTTGAAAAATCCAAAATTAGGTGAGTTAGTTGCTTTCAGAAATGTAATAGATGGGATACCAAAGGATACTGCTGTTGATGAGGCTTGGATTGAAGCATCAATAAAGAAAAAAGGGTACAAGGTTGTCTATGTTCCAGAGGCAATTTGCTATAATCGTGCTCCCGAAACCGTAAGCGATTTCATCAAGCAAAGAAGGAGGATTTTTGCAGGACATCTTCATTTAAAGAGAGAGTTGGGATATGAAGTTTCAACCATGGGGGTTAGTGGAATAGTGAGCATTGCCAGAAAGTTAAAGCTTAAACCAAAAGAAAAACTTTATTTTATAGGAGCCATGATGCTCGAAGGCTACAGCAGATTTCTTGGGTGGCTTGATTACAGAATATTTAAAAAAGACCATGTTGTCTGGGATATTGTGGAAACAACAAAAGAAGTGGTAAGATGACATCTACGAGGCGATTACTTCTAAAACTACCCTTTTACAAATCTTTCAAAAGATTTGGAAAACCGATATTGTTGCCTTTCAACTACACCTTCAGCGTAACTTACAGATGCAACTCAAAATGTAAAACTTGCAATATATGGAAAATCCAACAAAGAGTCCCATTTAATTCAGAATTGAGATTGGATGAATGGGTTGAGATAATTGAAAGCTTAGGTAGCGTTCCTTTCTGGATCACAATAAGTGGTGGTGAGCCATTTTTAAGAAAAGATCTGGTAGAGATAATTGAATCAATTGCAAAGTTTAATCATCCAGCAATAATCAACATCCCCACTAACGGGATTTTGTCATCAACCACAGATAAAATAGGGGAAATTCTGGAGGTTTTGGACAGTAAGATAAAGTTAGTCATAAATTATTCCATTGATGGTATAGAAGAAGAGCACGATGAAATTAGAGGCGTAAAAGGAAACTGGGAGAAGATTATCGATAACTACAAGAGAACGAGAGAACTGAAGAAAAAATACAATAACTTGGTGTTGGGTATTCATACAGTTATATCTAAATGGAACGTGGAAAGGTTGCCCAAGATTGCCAGATTTCTGATTGATGAGCTTGATCCCGATCAATACATAACCGAAATCGCAGAAGAAAGGTTTGAAATGGAGAACTTTGAAGACAAACCTACTCCTAACGCTGAGGATTACGAGAAAGCTATAAATTTTTTGATTAATGAGATTGAAATGAGTATGAAGAATAGGAAGTGGAGGGGTTTAGCTAAAATAACCGAGGCTTTCAGGATTGAGTACTATAAATACGTAAGAGACCTCTATCTGGGTAAAAACAATGGGATGAAATCCTACGCAGGATTTGCAACCTGTCAGATTTCGCCGACAGGAGACGTCTGGGAATGTGCCGTCTATGCCTCAAAAATGGGGAACTTAAGGGATTTTGATTACGATTTCAAGAAACTCTGGAGGTCTAAACAGGCTTGGGAAGTTAGGAAGAAGGTTAAAGAGGAGCATAGATGTCCTTTAGCTAATGAGGCTTATGCGAATATGTTGTTGAGTCCTCTAACGGCTTTAAAAGTTGTAAAAAGAGTGGTAGGGTAAAAATGAGAGATAAAACTGTTTTGGTAACTGGGGCTACTGGTTTTGTAGGTCAAAATGTAACAAAAAAATTGTTAGAGGATGGATATTTTGTATGTGCTATAGTTAGGAATCCTGAAAAGCTTAAGAATTTATTTCTCGAATATCCTGATAATCTAATTCCAATTAAAATTAAAAATCCAGAAGAAAAAGACTATAGGTTTTATTCAAAATTGATAACTGACTATAATATAAGTTCCATCATTCATATTGCTGCAATCACTGGTGAAAGGAATATTTCTTGGGAAGAATATTATAAAACTAATGTATTATGGACAAAAAATTTAGCTTATGGGTTTGTAGATGCCAATATTAACCATAATGTATTTATCTTTACTAGTACGGTTGGGGTTTATGGAACAATACCCAAGTATTTACCCGCAGACGAAAGTCATCCGTATGATCCAGATGGTAAATACCACAAGTCAAAAGCACTTGCTGAAAAGGAATTATTGTCTCTTAAAGAAGAATATGATTTTCCTTTAGTAATATTTAGACCTACTACAATCTATGGTAAAGGAGATTATAGTTTTTTATACAAGATATCTAAATTAGTTAAGAAAAGGAGTTTTTTTTATTTTAATAATCCTAAGATAAGTTTAATTGATGTAGATTACTTAAGTTCTATGTATTTTTATGCAGTTAAAAACAAAATAAGTGGAATTTATAATATAGCAGAAAATCCTATAACATTAGAAGATTTATTAAGATTTATAAAAAAAGCTACGGGTGGGAAGTATTATAAACTTCCCTCCTTTCTCTTAAAGGTGGTGTTGCAGATACCTAATGATATTCTTAGAATTAAATTAAAGTTAATAACATTCGATAGATATTATTCTACTAAAAAAATTGAGAAGTTAGGATTACCAACCTCAGATACTTTAAAACATTTAGAAAAATATATGGAGTGGTATAATGAAAGAAAAACTCAATAAAATAATAAATATGGACAAAAAATTAAAAATTTCTATAGTAATATTGTTGATTTGGTTATGTTTAAATATCTATGTCACATACTTTCAAGAAAAGATATTGATTGTAGGCGACTGGCCTCATAAATATTTTATGGATGATTATTGGAATCCTCTTAAGAAATATTCTTGGGCCCCTTCTTTGGGTTTTGTAGAACTAAGCGGATATTATAGATTTAATAAGGTTTATGTACATTTGCCTGTAAGTGTAATAGAATCATCTAATAAAAACATTGAAGTTATTAAAAAATTAGAAAAATATGCAAAAGAAATATACATTAGAGATAGTAAAAAAAATGTAGATAAATTTCGCCAAAAATACAATTTTAAAAAGTGTAGATCATATTAGGTAGATAACATGAAAAAAATTATTCATGTTTTAGCATATAATTGGGGACAATTAGGTGGAAAATTTACCAACTTTGGGGACAAGGCAATGCTCGAAAGCACTTTGTTTATAATAGATAGTGTAGCATCTAACACTAATTATGAATTTTACATATACATCCCCACAACAGATAAAAAATTTTCAGAAACGATTTTTAAAGAATATTTGTTGAGAGAAAAAATAATCTCAAATAGATGTAAAATTGAATTTTTTAAATATAACTCAATAATCGATGTTTTAACTTTATATCAAATTTGTAATAAGGCAGATATTATAATAGTTGGAGGGTGTGCTTTGGTACAAAGTAATACATCTATCTGGTATCATTTATTTAATATTCTTCCATTAATTTTCTGTAATAGCGATAAAAAGATAATTCTATGGGGAGTTTCTATTGACAAAATAGAAAAGCTCCCTAAATTTGTAAAAGAGTTTGTTATAAAAACTATTAACAAAGCAGATTACATAATTGTCAGAGACAAACTTTCTTATAATAATATTAAAAAATTCATTAGTAGAAATAAATTACTAACTGATTTTGACTTATGTTTTTACAATCCTATAGTAAATAATCTTCTAAAAATACAAAATTGCAAACTAAATTCTCAAAATGAAAAATTCTCAATTCTAATAATTCCTAGAGTTATCTTCGAACTGAACAAGTACAAATATATTCCAAGAAAAATACTATTTTCGTTTCCAAGATTTAGAAAATTATTATCTCAAATTAAAAGTAGCTACTTAGAAATTATATTAGATATTGTTAAAACACTAAAACCCAAAAATATAGATATTGTCCCATTTTGGAAATATGATCAAATAGATGATATTAAAATTTCTAAAAGTGTATATAAATCTTTAATCTCTAAAGCAGAAATAGATGGTATAAACATAGACATTAAAAATACTCCGCCAACCACTATAAACTTATTACAAAAAATTAGAAATAAGTATGATATCATCATTACATCAACTTTTCATGGAACATTGTTGTCTATAATTTTTGGAAAGAGCTGTTACTACATACGTAAGAAAAACAATAAGATAACGTTAGGGTATTACGGTAAAATAGCAGAGTATCTCCAAAATTATTGTAATATACAAAGAGTAATGGATAATGAACACTTCGAGATATTTTTAATAAAAAGAAAAAAAGATAACATATCAGTATCTCCAAAACCTCCTTATAAAAGCAAGTATTACGAAGTTTTAAAGAATATTGTTGAGGGGATACAAAAATGAAGAGATTACGAAAATATATAACAAATAAAGTTCTTTTAGATAAAAGAATCATACTTTATTTTATTATCATTACTATAATTAGTCTAATATTAAATATTAACTGGATAATAGGATATAATGACAATTTATTAATGGGTATTGAGGAGGGATTTTTAGCATTAAACATAATAAAATCTTTTACATTAAATAGTCCATTATATTGGGATAGTATAACATACGGTCAGCCTTATGAAGTTACTCCATATGGAAGAATTTCTGTAAATATATTCTTTATACTGATAAACACTATTACTAAAAATTGGCACTTATCTTATATTTTAACTTTTGTTGTACTCACTTTCTTATCTGGAATATTAGTATATCAAACTCTAAAGAATTTTGGTACAATAAAAGAAATATCCCTATTGTTTTCCATTTTATACTTACTTACTAATCCACTAATAACATATATGTATCCTCAAGGACATATGCGATATATAGTGCTTCTGTTCTGCACGAGTGCGATTCTTTATATGTGGTCTGTTTTAATTAAAAATAAAAAACTATCTTGGTATAGCTACATTTTTCTTATGTTTTTAGGACTTGTATCTATCTATGACCATGCGGTAATATTTCTGTTGATATTATTCATTATCTTATTTTTAACTCCATTTTTTATTCACATCTCAAAAATTTCTAAAAAGTATTATTTCTTATTCTTTGTCTCTTTGTTCTTTCCGATAATGTTATGGTTAACAAATTATCTTGGATATTATAAACCTTATTACTATAATATATTATCAAAGGCGTCAATACATTTAGCATCGGCAAATATTATTTCTTCAATTTATTCTCTTCATAATATGGTAAATAGAGAACCACTTGAAATCTATTCTCTATCTAATATTTACATTAACTTACTGAGAAGTTTCCCATTCTTCGCATCTTTATTGTTTGTAGTGTATAATAGAAAAAAGTGGCTGTGTTGGTTTATCGTATTTCTTATACATCTCTTAGGGTGTGGAACTAATGGCCCTTTTTTTGCATTTTATAATCTTTATGCAGAAGAAATTCCTTTTAGAGCTCCTGCCAGAATATTTTTGTCAGTGTCATTTCCGTTTATTATAATATTAGGTGGGATAGGAATCAATGAATTGATAAAACACATCAAGGTAAAACAGATATATAGTATATATAGTAAGGTTTTATTTTATATTACAATTATAATCTTATTACTCTCAGCTTTTACGGTTAGTAATGAAGTTCAATTTGCTTATAATCTAAATCCAAATTTAGATGATGCATATTCAAAAATACCAAAATATAGTAGAGTTTTAATGCTTCCAGTATGGGGGAATGTTGGTAGTGGTGTATCTTTGAGTTACAATGGAACGTACAGGTATCAACCATATCCGACGGTTGGTTACAGTGTAATGCATCTCCACGAATATTTATCAGCCAAACACAATTTAAAAAATGCATTTTCACCCCCATCACCATGGGAAACTCCATCTTTAACATTATGGACTTTTTCAGATTTTCTTTGGTATAAGCTAATTAAAAGGGGTGATTTCGATAGATTTTATCAATTCTTGAAACTACTCCCCAATTTGCAGTACATTATAGTGTACAAGCATATCTTACCCAAAAACATTGTTAATGGATTACAAAACAGCATGTATATAGAAAAATACTACGAAAACGATGATCTTTTAATACTGAAAGTTAAAAACCAAACGAATAGCGAGATTATGGTCTCTGATAAAGCATTTGTAATCTACGATGCCTCTAAATGGAAGGATGGATACTTCAGCCTGTTAGAGATAACAAGCTGGTTTAATGTAACTCATCCAATAATTTTTGATGGGATAACTTCTTGGTACAAAATAGAATTACAGAAATCTCATTGGGATAAAACTATAATCCTTATTAATTCTAACGATGAAAAAACTTTAAAAGAGATTATGAATTCAGAGCTGATAAAAATGATTAACAACAGAAAGGTTGTAAACAGTATAATCTCAGAGAAAAAAAAGATAGTTGTGACTGTTGTTGGATGCCCAAAATATATCTTAGCATCAGATAATCTTTTAGAAATAAAAGTAAACGGGAAAAAATACAATATAGGTAGATCAAAAAAGATCGGTGATTCCTACCTTTATGAGGTACAAATAGATTCCACCAAAATGATTAATGAGATTAGTTTGCTTACGAATAAACAAAATAAAAAGTATATATGGATTAGTAATTTCAATCCAGTAGAGATCTCTAAAATTAAAACTTATTTCATTGATACTCCAAAAGGTTACAGAAGTGATTATGAACTTAATGTGCCACTCAGACAAGGATATATCCTTTTAATGAAATCTTACTGGCCAACTTTCCAATGTATTTCAGACAATAAACAAGTACGCAACAGTTATGTAGCAAATGTTATGTTGAATGGTTTTTACTTCGATAATTCTGAAAAAATTAAAATTCATTTTAATCCAATATAGAATTGATAAATTGATGGGCAAGAACATGTCCAAACTAATAAAACACGGATTACTAACCTCTTCAATGGAAGTTTCTGCAAACGGCTTTAATTACCTCTATCAATTAGCCATGGCAAGGATGCTCGGTCCAGTAGAGTACGGCATTTTATTCTCAATCTTATCCCTCTATTACATAATTTATGTTTTGTCTCAAGCGGTTATTACGGTTACAGCGAGATATACCTCAGTTTTGAAAGCTAAGAATGAAAACAGAAAAATAAAGGGGCTCTGGAAGTATATAACAAAAAAATCGATTTACTTGGGCATTGCCACAACGTTTCTACTATTGGCTGCGACACCCCTCACAATATCTTTCCTGAAAGTCCAGCCTTTGCCATTCATTATCATGGCATTTTCGATGTTATTCTCCTACGTTCTATCAACAAACCAAGGAATACTTCAGGGGTTTCAGCGATTTGCCCGATTTGGTTTAACGAGGGTTTCGTGGACGCTAATAAAATTCGGTGTTGCTGTAGGTTTGGTTTACATCGGATTTGGCGTTGAGGGGGCTCTTTCCTCGATATTCCTTGCCAATTTGATTGTTTTTGCACTGGCACTCTACTGGATAAAAGACATAATCATGGAAAAAGAAGAAAAATTTACAATAAATATATTCTCATATTCTGGCTTTACCCTTCTTTCAACCCTTGCTTTCACCTCCATCTACTCAGTTGATACAATCCTAGCCAAACACTTCCTAGATGGCTTCTCTGCTGGAATCTACTCTTCTATCTCTGTATTGGGGAAAATTATACTGTTCGCCCCTACAGGAATATACATTGCCCTTTTTCCTAAAACAGCTGAGATGAACGAGTTAGGAAGTGATCACTTTGACACTTTCCTAAAAGCTTTGGCGTTCCTCTTGCTGATTACTTTGCCTGTTCTGGTATTGTTTAGACTTTTTCCTGAGTTTGTTGTCGGCTTAACCTTTGGTGGAGAATTTTTGATTGCCAAGGAGTTTATTTTTAAATACAGCATCGCGATGCTTCTGATATCCGCAATTGGACTTGCTATGAAGTACCTGCTCTCGATAGGAGAGACAAACGTTGCATACCTCCTTCTCGCAACGGTAATTTTAGAAATTCTGGGAATTTCTTACTTCCATGAGAACATAGATGACATAATTAATGTAATTCTCTTCTCCTCGATCGTCTGTCTTCTATTTTTTATTCCACTGCTGCTTAGAGTTTGGAGGGGGCAAAACAATAATGAAATCTCTTAACTATAAGTATGATTTCAAGTATATAGAAAGTAAAAATAAATTAGTATTTATCATTATTCTCGGTTTTTTATTGTTGATTATACCCTCATTTTTCGCCAGAATTCACGAAGATGAAGTTATTTACTTAAATCATGCGAAAAATTTGACTTTTTTCCGAGTTCCTTTCGTAAGCTTAATTACCCATCCTTTCGCAGTTTTAAATAACCTTCTCCTACTTCGGGAGATTACAATTCTTTTCACAATTGGTTCTTCAATTCTAATATATCTCCTCGCGAGAAAGTACGAGGATACTTTATTACCACCAATTCTTTTTTTAACCTCCTTTTGCGTGCTGAGGTGGGGAATAAGATTTAACTTCGAACCTTTTGCAACCTTTTTCTTGTTGCTGTCCATTTATTATCTCGAAAAAGAAAAAGACCTTGAAAGTGGTCTCTCATTTGGTATATCTGCAATATCCAGAGAAACTATACTGGTTCTTTTTCCACTTATTCTTGCCATGTCAAAAAATAAACTGAAATTTAGCCTTCCGTCAATTTCAGTTATTTTAATCGGGTATGCTGCCCTCATCATTTTTTCATTATCTTCAAAAGCCCCACCTGTGGCAGCTGTAAACCTTACCGATTTCTTTTCAAATCCTAATTTTCTATCCACAATTCTCATTCAGAACTTTAAAAATTGGATCCTATTTGTGGCTGGGTATCCAATAATTATTCTTGGAGTCGTTACTTTAGCGAGATTAAATATGAAGTTATTTAAAAAATATGCGTTTATAAGCCTGCCACTAGTTTTGATTCTAAACTTCGTAGCAGGATTCATCATTAATGGTCCTTTCGAGAGATATACAATACCTTTAATTGCATTACTCTCAATTCCGGCGGGACTCGGACTTCTTAGAATAAAAAGGCCAAAGCTAGTCTATTTTGCCATTTTAACATTTTTTGTTTTATCTAATTTGGCAGTCCCCTTCACAACCACTACAGGGGCGAACAGCATTTGGGATACTGGATACCAAGATGATGAGAAGATAATTCAATTTTTAAAAGCTAATTCTCAAGCTGGAGATTTAATAGTGGGAATTCACGGCTATTTTGTTGATAACGTGTCAGTAGCGTACGTAGAGAGGCATATTGAGATCGGAATTAAATTAGAGCCAGAATGGCTCGTTACCTATAAAAACTGGATTGACGTCAACGCAGGAAAGTATTATGAGTTTGGTAGATATTATGTTATCCCAAAAGAGACTCTCAAATTCGTAAAAACAAAAGAGAGACCATATTGGTCTTTAAGTAATTTCCCGCTTTCGGGTGTAAAAGAGGGGAGATTACCTATTTGGTTGAAAAAATAAAAAATAAGAATACTTTATCCTTATTATACCCCATATCCATACAAGATTCAAGTACATTTCGATGAAGTCGTTTGATCTGCAGAGTTCTATGTAGGTTTAGGGAAGTACGCTACAACTTCCTTGAAAGTTTAAATAAATACTATCATTAAAAATTAGGTAAAATTTAAAGCTAAAAAGCCTATCTGTGGGAAGCCAGAGTTTACAAAGACGGTAAAAAGGTTGAGACAGTTAAATCAATCCCCTTATACTCAGTCCATAAACAACTTAAATCAACGAAACAGAGAACCTCGAAATCATAATCAGATATAAACATGGCTGGTTTGAGATTGGA
>Ga0180936_1080_pt1 | contig 8622 bp, 9 predicted proteins | sample Deesub1362A_J573_FD_124193 | JGI IMG/M metagenome (GOLD analysis project Ga0180936, IMG submission 124193) | Archaeoglobus sp. JdFR-32
TTGTTGTTGGGATTTCGGTTAGAGTTGTATTGAGGTACAATTTCAGGCTTTTACAGAACTCAGAAATCTCTGATACAATTAAATTCACTTATAAACCTTTCTATCACTTCAATCTGGGTTGAAGTAGTCAGAATTACTATATATCAGTAAGGTTAATCTTTAAGTAAAGGAGGTGGTTTGGTGAAAGTAAAGGCTGGAATCGTTTTGCTATTGGTATTAGTGACCTTAGGGAGTACAACAGCAATTATAGCGATGGCAGATGAATCAGCTACAACCGGAAGTAAGCTAGATATAAACGAAATTAAAGAAAATTACGTGTTCATAGTCAGAGATTTCAGCAAAGGAATTAGTATTGACGAAATAGAGAAGATTAGACAAAATTTTGTAAATAAGGTCAAATCCAGATATCCTGAAAAAGTTGTAGCTTTTGCAGTTCCGGATGTCCCGGAAGGAGCTAAAATCGTAGCTTATGGAATTAAAATCGACAAAAACGGAGTCATTAATCAGTACTTTGGATTTGCTGGTGATAAAGAATCTGCGAAAATAATATATAAAAAAGCTCAAAAGTGGTACAACAAGAACATCTTGGAATCATCTGAAAAAAGTTCTTCAATAAAGGCATCGGCAAGTTGGGTTGAAATTGGCAGAAATGATGCAGACTACTACGTCAGCCCCTATGGTGGAGTTACAAACAACTTTGAGCTTAGACAGCTCGTCAATGATGGTTCATCTACCTACGACTGGTTCGCTGTAAAACATATCTTCGCCATGGAACCAGGTTATCAGGCATACAACTCCGAATGGAGAAACGATAGGGGATATCCAACGCACGATTACTCTGTATCCACTCGTAATCCGCAATTGCACGACTGGGATCCACTTGGAAGTCATACTGGACAGCAGACAATAACTGTATCAATAACTGGTGGGGAAAGTGTGTCTGCTACATGGAGCTGGAGTTACACACAGCCAGATGTGAGTACACTCGATCGGAGCAGTACGAACATGGAAATTGCGAAATGGGAAATGCAGTTTAACAATAATGATGTGCAGACGACCACGGGCGGTATGAAACCGGGAAGCTCGGTGAGAATTAACCAGCCGAGCTCTGGCAAGTATCACTTGCTCGATTTAATCTCAGAAGGCAAATTCAAAAAGCCCGTGTGGTGGTGGTACGAGTATCACATAATAAAACACACTTGGCATATTTACGTAGACTACTAAATTTTTTATTTTTTACGAGGGTTTAGGTGCAATGAAGAGAGTAATTGTGGTATTGTGTATTTGTATCATTATTTTATTTCTAACCACAATCGCAATTTGGCACTTGAGAAGTGAAAATAAAAGTTATGAATTCACAATTCAAACGGAACTCAAAAAGGTAAAGTTATCTACACTGTGGATTGCTGTTACGAGCTCCGTAGATTTGCAAAATTCGACAGCAAACCTTGAGTGGCTGCATTTAAAAGCGTCTGATGGAAAAATTCGGTCTTTACACCTCGAATTTACAGGCAAAAACTCGCGGGGAGAGAGCAGGATATACTACATGAACGTAAACCCCTCAAGGCTCGTTAACATTTATTCCAAATCCATTGGAGACGTCCAGTATACCACACATCCTACACATATATTCGCAAAACTCGATGAATTCGGTTTGGAAAACATCGGATCTGACTACACACTCGACATCAGCTTTGAGTGGGGTGATTTGGGGTTTAATAGCTCTCACGGTGATCTATATCTGCTGAAAGACGGCAAACTGATACCACTTGAAAAGGTAACATTCCATGTGAGCTCACCGATATGTAGAATACTCGTTTGTAAGGATACTTGTGAGGTTTGGTTTACTCAGGACGACTTATTAAAAGCTGAGGAGGTCGTGTTAAAAAGGTGATCGTTTTTGTATAATAGAGCTCTTTAAAACCTTTCGATTACTTCAATCTGGGTTGAAACAGTCAGAATTCTTAAATATAAGGTGAATTTAACCAATAAGTGAAAATGGAGGTGACAGCGTGAAGCGCTTGCTTCTCTGTTTTGGCATAGTAGCGTTATTAATACTTGGCGGAGTGACTGTTGCAATGGCAAACTTCGACAAGATTCCAGAGAAGCCGGATGTCATCATCAACGAGCCACCATCTAAAAACCCGCCGGAGCCGAAGAAGCCAGGGATTGACGAGATCAAGCCTAAGGAATACAAGCCTGATCCTAGGTTTATACCTAAGTTCAGAGAGGTTGTTATTGTTTACTTTAAAGAGATGCCACCATCGCTTGAGAAATTCGCGGCAAAGTACGGCGGAAAGCTGATATTTGCGAAGGAAGATATAAAGATGGCTGCTTTTGAGACAAGTCCGACTAAGGAGCTGGGGAAGACGAGTAAGGTTACGCTCATTTTCATTGAGAGGGTGTCGAAGGATCCGATTGTCGAGAGGGCTTTTGAAGATGGATTTATGTTCGTTAAAGTTGGTGAAGAGCATAAGCCAGAACCTAAGGTGGTATATCCAGAAGAGTACGATAAAAAAGGAATAAAATACGTTCCCAACGAAGTAATCGTAGGATTCTGGAGGATGCCACCATCGCTTGAGGAATTTGCGAAGAAATACAATGCAAAGATCAAGAGAGTTAGTAATGTACTGATGTCTGCAACTTTCGAAGTAGACAACATTTCAGAATTCATCAGAAAGGTCTCAGCAGATCCATACGTAATGGATGTTACGCCAAATGGGTTAGGATTCTACGCTGATTACACACCAAATGATCCGAAGTGGAATCAGCAATGGGGTCCAAAAAAGATANACGTTCCTGAAGCTTGGGATTACCAGAAAGGTAGCNCAAGTATCATAGTTGCGGTTTTAGATTCTGGAGTAGATTACATTCACGAAGATCTAGTGGGGCGCGTGATTAAGGGATACGATTTCGTAAATGATGACGACGACCCGATGGACGATAACTCTTACAGCCACGGAACACACATAGCAGGAATAGTTGGAGCGATTATGGATAATAACAAAGGCATTGCTGGAATTGCGCAGGTAAAAATTCTTGCAGTAAAAGTACTTAATAATGAACTCTTGGGTACATGGGACAATATTGCAGAAGGCATAAACTACTCTGCTAATTATGGTGCAAAAATTATAANTATGAGCTTCAGCTCGTTCGTTGAGCCATCACCTGTAGTAAAGAAGGCATGCAGCTACGCATATTATACCAAAGGAAGTTTACTCGTAGCTTCGGTAGGAAACGACGGACAAGAAGTGCAGAAGTATCCTGCAGCTTATGATGAAGTTATTGCTGTTGGTGCAATAGATTCAAACGATCAGCGAGCTTCGTTTTCAAACTATGGTTCACATGTTGAACTTGTCGCTCCCGGCGTTAATATACTCTCAACAGTACGTAACAATGGTTACAACACTATGTCTGGAGTTTCTATGGCGGTTCCACATGTTTCAGGTGTTGCGGCTCTGTTTTGGTCACAGAATCCGTCGTTCAGCAATGAGAAAATTCGCGAAATACTGCGAAATACGGCAATCGACCTCGGCTCAAGCGGCTGGGATAAATACTACGGCTACGGGAAAGTAAACGCTTACGCGGCAGTAACTTTAGGAAGAATACTTTCGAGTAAATCAGGTTATCTGTCGGGTTCAGGGAATACATATACATTCTCAGTCAGCATACCAGCTAAGTCCCATGTTACAGTCGTGATGGCTGGCAACGAAGATGTAGATTTCGATTTGTATGCAAAGTGGGNATCACCACCTACAACCACTGACTACGACGCTCGAGGCTATTCAAGTANATCTTTAGAGTACTTCACCGTTGAAGGTTCTGGAACGCTCTACGTAATGGTTCGCTCCTATAGTGGAAGTGGATACTGGAAGGCTTGGGTAGTATCTGGAGAACCGAGTGCCAATAGTGGTAGGATTGGTGGCTATCTCTCAGGAACTGGCGACTCAGACACTTATTCCATTAGCGGTACCGGTTTAGGCTATGCTTTTAATTCTGGACCAGATAGCAGCGATTTCGACTTATACATTAAATGGAATTCGCCGCCAACAACAAGCAGTTACGATGCACGCGGATACTCTACATGGGCTCAGGAAGTTGCTGGTCCTGCTACTGGTTCTGGAACTATCTATTACATGGCTCGTTCGTACTCTGGAAGTGGGGAATATCAAGCGTTGGCAATGATATATTAGATTCCTCCTCTTTAATTAATTATTTTTGGTTTTGATTTAGATTTGTAGTTTCCTAAAATTATTTCCCGCCATCGAGCCACCCCCCATGAATAACCCAATACTCTTTCAGCAGGAAGCTTTCTCAAAAATGCCTGATAAGGGGTCTCCAGTTCATCTAAATTAAGACTCATATGAGGTCTTTTGTGATTATACCACTCAACAAACTCATCTATCGTATCAAAGTACCTCATCTTAGTTTCTAGCGTTCCATAGAACCTCTCAATCTTTCCATTTGTCTGAGGATGGTTTACTCTACCAACAATGTGCTTAATTCCATTCTCAACAAGGAATTTCTCGAACTTTGAGATACCTTTAGCCTTCTTCTCTCCAGCAGATGCATAGAACTGAGTTCCTCTGTCCGTTAGTATTGATTTCAGTTTACCATAATTATCCATCGCTTCTTTTAGTACTTTAATTGCATTCTTTGCTGTTGCATTTTCAAATACTCCGTAACCTGTTATTAAACGGGATGCATCATCCAAATAAGCAATTATCCACTTACCTTTATAGAAAAACCAATCTGTATGCCACAAACTCATAGAATGCCTTCTTTCGTATCGTATCCACTTCTTTCTCTTCCTTTTGACTTTCTCCTCCTTGGAATAGCCTAACATCTTCAACACTTCATGGATTTTGTTCTTGCTTATGTTGTAACCTCTCTCTTTTAGTATTTTTTGCAATACAATTGCATTACATCTGTATTCTTCGTACGCATCTTTTATGGCCTTTATTTCTTCTTCGGATAGATTTTTCTTTGGTCTTCCCGGCTTTCTCAGTTCAGGAATTTCTCCTGTTTCCTTGTATTGCCTGTAGATCTGATTTACTCTTCTTGTTGAGATTCCTTCAATCTCTGCTATTATTCTGGTTGGTGTTCCCTTCTTCTTTTCTCTGATTATCCNTTTTATCGCTTTTTCATCGAGTTTCACACAGGGGTTTGTTGAAGTGGGAAATAATTTCGGGAAAAGACAATTACTTCAATCTGGGTTGAAGTGGTCGGAATTGATAAATAAAAGTTAAAAAATAAGACAGATAAAGAAGGGGGAGGTGATAAACTGAGTTTGGCAAAAAAAAGGTTTGGTGTTGCTTTTGCTTGTCGCTGTTGTTGGAGTGGTGGCAAACGAAGTAAAAATAAAGCAAAACAGGGAGGTCGAAGTCGGAGACATACCCTTCCTTGCCCCAGAGGATGTGATGAACCCAGAGATAGCAAAGAAGTACAACATCTCCGGATACATAGAGATAACCTCTGCTAACTCGTCGATTCTAAAAGGGAACACCACAGTAACCTACTATCTGCACTTCGTCTCTCACGATCCGAACGTTAAAGAAACAAAGGTTAAAATAGATCCCAAAGGAGACGGGCTTGCCATAACTCAGGTTTATTTAGATGAGAAGGGAGAGAGGAAGGAGTTCACTCTCAACGATTTCGTGCATTACGAGCCGCAGGGAGTGATTACGATAAAGGATGGTGAAACGAAAGCTGTTAAAATGACCATCAGAATTCCGAAGTTGAAAGCATCCTACATTCCCGAATTTCCAGTTGGGCCTATCGGGATCTCTGCTGATGTTCCTATAATTGACAGGACTCAGAACTATGCTACGCTGGGGTGATTGGATGGGGGCAATGAGGTTCTTTCTGGCATTTTTGTATCAAACTTCGATAAGTGGAATCGGAGCCTTTTTACATTATTAATCTGGTGATTTAAAAAACAATTATTTGAAATTTCTGAGTATTGATAAAAAAATTCATATATNTTGTATATATAATAGACTGATATAAGTATTTTTTTAGTTAAATTTAAATATGAGTTATTTGAAGGTTATTTATGCCAGCTAATTTCCTTGATCTGCATATTGTCGATTTCTGTCAGTTGAGTTGTAGGCACTGCTATCTGAATAAGGGTAACAGATTCATGTTGATTCGTCTAATTAAAAGCATATGTAACGATTTTTTGGATACAAAATTTCCCCCTCTGAAACGCGAAATAATACTGAGCGGTGGAGAACCCTTACTACATCCAAATTTCGCTGAAATCTGCGAGTTCGTAAGAAAATTGGTTGGTAGCGTTAGGCTGAGTAGCAATGGAATTCTGATCCCGAGATACATTCACACCTTCAAAAGACACGATGGCATTCAAATTAGCGTAGATGGGAATAAGGAAGTTCATGATTTCATTCGTGGGGAGGGGAGTTATGAGAAAGCTATCAATGCATTGTATTTGCTCGATGAATACGAAATAAACCACGGTATCGGATTTACTCTAAACAGACTAAACTTGAAATGTGTTGATCACGTGATCGATTTGTGCATCGAAACAGGCTCAAGAATGCTGAATTTGAACATATTCCACCCAATCAATAACTCACCGAATAATTCGCTCGAAGCGGTTACCTTTAAAGAATGGGTTGGAGTGAGAGATTATGCAATAAAAAGGGCTGAAAAAGAGGGAATATCTATTCCTACACTTTGCATAGAGAAAGGCTGCATCGCAGGGGTTTTGGGATTATCCGTTTTACCGGACGGAACCTACTGGGATTGTTCTCGCAATCAAATGGTTATNGGTAAATACCCTCAAAAGATAGAGGAGNTTTTATTTTGGGAAAATATAGTTAATGAGAAACCGAGAAATCAGTTTGAGACTTGCTGTAGGAGGTTGAAGTATGAGTAGGTTGTATGTGTTAGCTTCTGTACCGAAGCAAGGAAAAACCACCACTGTTCTGCTTTTAGAGAAACACTTTAAGTCTAAAGGTTTAAAAGTAGCCTGTCTTCAACCTACATTCAAGGAACAGTGGGATGTTGGGCTATACCTCAAAGAAAACTGCCACCTTTATGGCATTCCTGTAGAGGCTGCAAAAAGTAAAAAGGATTTTGAGAAATGGTTGCCAGCTGGGTATGATATTTTCATATTAGAGCTGCCTTTTCCATATGGTTCAATAAGTGCAGCCTATATTACAATATTCGGTAGTGTAAATGAAATTGTTTCATATGAGCTGAAAGATAAATGGAAAGAGTACGTTGCAGAGAGATACAATATATCATTTTGCAATGAATTCTACGATAGAGACGTTCAAAGAGTACTGATAAAACACCTAAAGCACTTGATATGCCTTGCGTTGACGATAAACTTGGATTACACAATGTAGATGAGTTCGTTTTTAATGAAGTCGAGCCTAAGATGTCTTTACCAAAAAGTAACAAAGAAGTGATTGCTGTTGGAGCATTTCCGGGAGAATTTCAGCATATCTTTAATTTAGAGTGGTATGGCTACGATTACCCATCTTTCGTTGAAAGATACAAGAAAGAGGATTGGGACATTGCAGTTGTGGGAGCTTGTACAAACGATGAGATGAGGTTCAAATACAGACCAAGGAAGCAGGTTTTCTGCTACCATCCACCAATATATGTTGAGAACCTCGAATATTATTCGGAAGTGCACGAGATCAAAATGGATTTACGGGAAGTGTATTATAAAATCAAGAAAAATTCCGTAGGCAGCTCAGTTGGTGAAAAAGATTGTTTCTTTTCTTCAATGAACAACAAATACTGGACTTTCTAGACGTTTGCTGGATTGGACTTGATTTCAACGCTTAACGGTTTCGATAACATTGTAATTTGTAATGGATGGATTCATCCGCTTTATTTGATCAGGGAAGGTTATTTGGAGGTGTGAAAATGGGATGGGGTGACTGGGGTAATTGGAGCGATGTTCCTTGTAATGACTTGATTTTTGTTTATGGTAGACCATATAAAGACGGTTATGGTGCACACGAAGAAATAACGGAATACAGTGTCTCACAAAAAATTCTAAGGGTGCTTGCACATGTATTAGCATTCCCAAGAGAAGTTAGTTATAGTGTGGCCGAGGTAGGACTTATAACCAATGTTTTCCAAGTTGAGGAAAGTGGCAACTATACATTCACTGTTACGTTTGAAAGGTATGGTTGGGTAGACTATGTTCCACTCCTTGTAGGTGCTTTCACATCTCTTACTTTAGCAGAACAGCAGCCTCCATATAATCAAGAGACAAAAAATCTTGAGGATTATAGATATGGTGTGAGTGGACAGGTCACAATCAGTAAAACATTCTATTTAGAGAAGAATAAACCATATGTAATTGGATTTAACTTATCTTGTTATGCCTCAAAGGCACCTATACCACTGAAATTTGCTTCAGATTTTTATGGCACGTATGCATGGAGGGGAGTAAAGATACATGATTTTACCATGTGCTTTGAATAAATCCGTAGAATTCATCAGAAGCTGTAAGAAGGCATGGTTAGTATTCATACTGCTGGTGTTTGCAACCGTTATCCATAATTCTATAAGATCGATTATACCCTGGCTAAACTTGGGCAAAGGAACATCTGATATCTTTCATCGCATTTTATCTCA
>Ga0180936_1050_pt1 | contig 6016 bp, 6 predicted proteins | sample Deesub1362A_J573_FD_124193 | JGI IMG/M metagenome (GOLD analysis project Ga0180936, IMG submission 124193) | Archaeoglobus sp. JdFR-32
GTGTAGGAAAAGAGATTAGATTGCTGATTCTGCAAGGACCCTATTAGAATTAGGAAAATAGAGGACAGGAATCAGAATTAAATTCCATGAATAACCAAGTTACGCTAAGCCTATAGAAAAAATTTTGATGAGAACTTAGTAAATGAAATATACATCGAAATTCACATAGAATTCCATGGAAATTAGAAGTGGTATTGTTATCCAATCCTCATTTTTCCCGGAGCCTGTAAAAATAGAGAAGGTTGAAGAGTTCGGCGATTACTTGAGAATTGTTGGGGCAACAATTAACAGCAATCAGCATATTGACACCATAATTCCAAAAGAAGAAATTTCTAAACTAAAAGCGTTCACGTATGATACTGATTTCTCTGCAAGTGCCGATAAAGTCTTTCTTGGTTTGGAAGCATATAGATTCAGGCTTGCTTCGCTTTTTGACCCAATACTAGCAATGAATGTTTCGAGAGTTGACCCATTACCCCATCAAATTGAGGCTGTTTATGGCTATACTCTCAAACTTCCAAGAATTAGGTTTCTTATTGCCGACGATCCCGGAGCTGGTAAGACCATAATGGCTGGATTGGTGATAAAAGAATTGAAGTTGAGAGGCCTTGCGAAGAGAATTCTCATTGTTGCTCCAGGCCATTTGAAAGACCAGTGGAGGAGAGAGTTGAAGGAAAAGTTTTCTGAGAATTTTGTTATTGTCGACAGATACACAATGGACGCTCACTTTGGTGAAAATGTATGGGAGAGGGAGAATCAGGTGATAGCTTCCATAGACTTTGCAAAGCAGGAGCATGTTCTCAACTCCCTCAGCAGCGTTCACTGGGATTTGGTCATTGTGGATGAAGCACATAAAATGGCTGCTTATCGCTATGGAGAGAAGATAAACAAAACTGCAAGATACAAGCTTGGTGAGGTTCTATCCAAGACATCAGAGCATCTGCTATTCCTGACAGCAACACCCCACAAAGGCGACCCTGAGAATTTCAGGTTGTTTCTTGACTTGCTTGAGCCTGGTTTTTTCTCAGACAAGTCAATGCTAATGGAATCAATTAGAAACAGAGATAATCCGTTATTTATTAGGAGGCTCAAAGAAGACTTAAGTGATTTTGAGGGCAGACCGTTATTTCTCCCAAGACATGTATTTACAATAAAGTTCAATATAACTGATGAGGAACGGAGACTTTACTATGAGCTTTCAAAATATGTCATAAACCAATACAACAAGGCGTTGAAGAGCGAGAAAAAGAGGAATGTCGCTTTTGCTTTGATTATACTGCAAAGAAGAATGGCGTCGAGCGTTTATGCACTGAAACGCTCCTTAGGGAGAAGAAAAAGAAGGCTCGAAGAGTATCTGAGAGGTGGCATTGAAGAAGAAGTGAAGCCGACTGACATTGAAGAACTTGAAGACTATGAGGAGGAGGAGAGATGGAGAATTGAACAGGATTGGGAAGCTCTAAGCGTTGCTGAAACCAAGGAAGAACTTGAAAAGGAGATAAAAACGATTGAAATGCTCATCGAAATGGCTGATAATATAATCAGGAATGAGAGTGAAGTCAAGCTGAAGGAGCTTAAAAAGCTCATGGAGAGAGATGAGCTGAAGAATCATAAAATTCTGATATTCACTGAATCAAGAGATACTCTTGATTACCTGTACGACAAAATCAGAAGCTGGGGCTATAGCGTTAATTACATCCACGGTGGAATGAAGCTCGAAGACAGAATTAAAGCGGAGAAGGAGTTCAAGCATAACACTCAAGTCATGGTTGCCACTGAGGCTGCTGGAGAGGGTATCAATCTGCAGTTTTGCAACATTATGATTAACTACGATATCCCGTGGAATCCCAACAGGCTTGAGCAGAGGATGGGAAGGATTCACAGATACGGGCAAACAAAGGAGGTCTTCATTTACAACCTCGTAAACGAGGATACAAGAGAGGGGATGGTACTTGCAAGGTTGCTTGACAAATTGAAGGAGATTAAAGACGCTCTTGGGGATAAAGTTTTCGACGTAATCGGCGAAATATTTCCTGGAAAGGATTTTTATCAGCTCGTCATCGAAGCAGCTGCTAATGCAAGAGATATCGATGAGATTCTAAAGACTATCGAGGCAAAGCTGGATGAAGAGTACATTGCTAAGGTCAAGGATGCTCTCGGAGAGAGTCTTGCAACCAGATTTATAGATTATACAAGAATCAAGGAAATGGCTGAAAAAGCCAAGGAATACAGACTAATTCCAGAATATACTGAAAATTTCTTCGTTAGAGCTTTTGAAAAAGCTGGGAGTAAGATAACAAAAACAGGTGAGTTCTACAGGATTGATTCCATACCATACGAAATCAGAAAGATTGCTGCTGAAGAGAGTTTCAAGAATACATGGGGCACTCTTGCCTCCAGATACAAGAACATAACCTTTGACAAGGATGTTGCGCTGAAGAATGCTGGTGCTGAATTCGTATCTTTCGGACATCCTTTGTTTGAAGCTGTCATGGAGTGGGTTCTTAGAAATTACCTAAAAGATTGCATGAAAGGAGCGGTTTTCAGAGACCCGTCTGGAATTTACAATGGCCTCATTTTTTTCTTTGAGGGTGAGGTAAGAGATGGAAAAGGCACTGTGGCAGGTAAGAGACTGTTTGCCATCTACAGAGATGATAGAACTGGTGAAGTCAAATCACTCAACCCGTCCATCATCTGGGATTTAGCTCCGTCAGGCGGAGAATACAATCTTGAAGAAAGCTGGAAAAAAGAGGCCGAAAGTTTTGCAATTAGAGCACTGATGGAGTTCAAAGACGAGCTTTTGAGGGAGAGACTCAGACAGGCAGAAATCAAGGAGAAATATGGTGTTAAATCACTTGAGAGCCTCATAAGAAGTTACGACATCAGGCTGATTGAATACGAAGAAAGGAGAAAGAAAGGAGAAAAGATGGAGCTGGCCATACAGATGGCTGAAAGGAGGAAGAAGGAATATGAGAAAGCTCTCGATGAATTGAAGTGGGAAATTGAAAGGGAAAAGAATCTCACAGTAACCATGCCAAAACTCATTGGGGTCATCAGGGTTGTTGCTGGAGATGAGATGGTTAGTGATGAGGAAATCGAAAGGATAGGCATGGAAGTTGCGATGTCATACGAGAGGATGCACGGTAGAGTGCCTGAGGATGTATCAAAGGAGAATCTGGGGTATGATATTCGTTCAAAAGGGAAGGATGGTAAGATTAGGTACATTGAAGTGAAGGCGAGGGCAACGACTGGGGATGTCGCACTAACCCCTAACGAATGGTTTAAGGCCAAGAGATTCAAAGAGCAGTACTGGCTTTATATTGTCGAGAACGCTGCGATAAATCCGACGCTCTACATCATAAACAACCCTTCAGAGAAGCTTGAGGTTGTGGAGAAGGTTGAAGCTGTGAGGTTTATTGTGCCGGTTAATGAGTGGAAGTGGAAGGGGAGGGTAGGAAGGGTATGATAGTTTCTGGCTGGAATAATGGCTCTCCTAACAACAGAACTGGGGCGGGATACGGGATAAGAATCTCGAAAGATGATAGAGATAGGTATTTCAGGAAAAAATGGGATTCCATTGAGATAGAACTCGATACGGGACAGATTATTACAGTTAGTCTCTCAAATTCTTTCTGGAACAGGTGTGCAGAATTGAGAAGTTCAAAAATANGAAAGTGGATGCTCGAAAATGGCTATGCCCCATGGCCTAAAGGCAACCCACCAAAGTTCAGACTCGTCCCCGTTACTGAAAGAAAATTTAAGCTAGCACCGTAATATTGATTAGGGATTAGCGCATATGGTGATACCCTGAATTTGGAGGGAGTAATATGACAAAAAAAATTGACGAAATAAAGGAAATTCTGAAAAATCACAAGGATGAAATAAAAAGGGAGTTCAAAGCTGAAATAATTGGTGTATTCGGCTCATACGTACGTGGTGAAGAGAAACCTGAGAGCGATGTGGATATACTTGTCAGGTTTATGGAAGGGGCGACGATATTTGACTTGGTTGGGCTTGCAGAATTTCTNGAAGAAAAGCTCGGTATCAGGGCAGATGTAGTTTCAGAGAGGTCTTTGAGACCTGAACTAAAAGAGCAGATACTGAAAGAGGTTGTGGCTGTATGAAAAGAGATTACAGACTTTTCCTAAAAGATATAGTTGAGGCAATGGAGGCCATAGAGTCTTTTGTTGGAGATATGGATTATGAGGATTTCATTGAAAATGACTTGGTCAGAAGCGCAGTTGTGAGGAAGTTCGAAATTATTGGTGAGGCAGCGAAGAACATCCCGGAAAGTATAAGGGAAAAGTATCCTGAACTTCCTTGGAAAAGGATGGCAGGGATGAGGGACAGGCTCATCCACGCCTATTTTGGGGTTGATTACAGATTGGTGTGGGATGCCATAAAATACGAGATTCCGAGACTAAAGCCCGAAATAATCAGGATTCTGAATGAGATGGAGGATGGTTGAATGGGTGAACCTGAGGAGTTTCCTATTGAACGCTCATTCATCGAAGAAACTTTCCCGGTTAAGGAAGTAAGCGAGGAGAGTGCGAGGGAGAAGAACATTAGACATGGTCACATCTCAACGTTGCATATTTGGTGGGCAAGGCGACCGTTGGCAGCTTCGAGGGCTACGGCTTATGCAGCTTTAATCCCTGCTCCACAGGATTGAAGAGGCTGAGAAGGTAAAACAGTTTATAGCTGAGATCTGCAAGTGGGAGAACTCGCTGAATCCAACATACATCGAGAAGGCGAGAGAGGATATCAGAAAAGCTTTAGGTTACACTCCCAGAGTGCTTGACCCGTTTGCTGGTGGTGGAGCTATACCTCTTGAAGCTTTAAGGCTTGGATGCGATGTTTACGCTTCGGATTACAATCCCGTCGCAGTTTTGATCTTGAAGGCTGTTCTGGAGTATCCGCAGAAATATGGCGAAAAGCTGGTTGAGGATGTTAGGAAGTGGGGAGAGTGGGTTCTTGAGGAGGCAAAGAAGGAGATTGGAAGGTTTTATCCAAACGATGTGGTTGAGCAAAAGGGGTACTTTGGAAAGAGTGGGGAGGAGTACATCCCAGTCGGCTACATATGGGCGAGGACGATTCCATGCCAGAACCCATCATGTGGGGCTGAGATTCCTTTAATGAGACAGTTCTGGTTAGCGAAGAAGAGCAACAAGAAGGTGGCACTGTATACGTATGTTGATGGCGAAGAGGTGAAATTTAAAGTTGTTGGGGATGGGTATGAGCCGATGCCCGAGGATTTTGATCCATCTAAGGGGACGGTGAAAGGGGCGATTGCTACTTGCTTGGTTTGCGGTTCAACTGTTGATGCAAAGACAACGAGAAAACTGTTTCAGGAGGGCAAAGCTGGAGAGAGAATGGTTGCCGTAGTTTTACACCATCCAAAGAAGAAGGGGAAGTTTTACAGGGTTGCGAATGAGAAGGACATTGAGGTTTTCAGGCAGGCTGAGGAGTATTTAGCTGAGAAAGTTGAAGAGTTAAGAAAGAAATGGGGAATTGAGCCGATTCCTGATGAACCCTTAAGGAGAGTTCCTATAACTTTTGGTGTAATAAATGTCTGGGTTTATGGGATGAACACATGGGGAGACCTGTTCAACTCAAGGCAGAAACTCGCTTTAATTACCTTCGTGGACAAGGTTAGAGAAGCTTACCGCAGGATGGTTGAGGAGGGGTATGAAGAGGAGTATGCGAGGGGTGTTGTGACGTATTTGGGGTTGGCTGTTGACAAAATAGCTGATTACTGTAATACGATATGTCAGTGGAGAAATAATCTCGAAACTGTAGGACACATTTTTGCGAGACAGGCAATACAAATGATGTGGGATTATGTAGAAGGAAATCCAGTAACTGGAGCATCAGGTACTTGGAGAGGTTCAGTAGAGTGGATTTTAAGATCTATTAGCTTTACCAAAATTTTTTCAATAATGATGTGAAAACCTTAACTATGAATGAAAGGGAGAGAGTATTTGAATCCTTAGAGAAGACATCTGTGTCTGCGTATGTT
>Ga0180936_1041_pt1 | contig 3831 bp, 8 predicted proteins | sample Deesub1362A_J573_FD_124193 | JGI IMG/M metagenome (GOLD analysis project Ga0180936, IMG submission 124193) | Archaeoglobus sp. JdFR-32
GCAGGAGCATCTTCAATAATAATATTCATACCTACAAGAACCGCAATTAATATGGACATAAGCATAGCCACAAATGTTAACTGAATAACTTCCTTCCGCTTCTTTCTTTTAACTTCCTCCTTACTTTCCATTTTGTGGCACCGGTATTTTCCTTTTTATATATTTTTGTTATCTTAGTTAAAGAATGTAGGAGGTAGAAACATAAGCATTTATTACCTTAGATTTTGAACAAATCTATCAATAAAATATACTGCTAAATCCTCCATTGGTTCTCCCGAAAAGGCGCTGAGAATGAAGATGATTAATAGGAGTAGGATGGGCGTAGCTGAGAAGAACATTATAATCAATGTTGTCCTGCTAACAGTAAATTTTGCAATCAAAAAATTGAGTTCAAATTCTTCTTTGTCAAGTCCTTTTTCAAAGGCGTTTGCAACTACATAAACATACCACATAAACAAAAACATAAGTATTACGGCGATTGCCATTAATATTGGATCCCCCATACTAACTTTTCTGTAAAGAAAATAGTATAAATTTTTCTGTTCTGTTACGGTTTTTCATTTACCTTTAATATGACTATATACCAATGCAATTATAATCAACAGTAATATCATTCCTACTGTTACTAATGTGTCAGAAAGCCCATAATATGCATAATCTTGTAGTATTACGGATATTATTGATAATGGAATGATTAATAGAGCCCATATTAAAAAGAATTTTCCGTAATATATTTCTCTCCCTTTTATATACTCATATAGGGATATCCACCACACATATATTGCTAGAATAAATAACATTACCCAAAAAGTATTTGGTAAGAAAATTCCGCCCCATGGACCAGGTTCAGGCTGGGTTAATATAAACCAAATAAAACCTAATGGGTCTCTCCACGGAGCCGGAGCGTCTTTAAGAATTACAAAAATCATAAAAAATAAAGCAAATATAATACCGAATGTATACTGTATAACCTCTTTCCTCTTTCTTCTCCTAAATTCTTCTTTACTTTCCATTTTACATCCCCAATCATTTGTTTCTATTTCTCCACCACTCCTCTACCAAATTATTTTTGCGACCAAACTTTTTAAATATTTTCTTCTATAGATTTCAATTTGTTGCAAAGACTTACTTTAATCTAGTATCAAACTAAAAAATTGGAATAACCAAAAAATATAGCAGAAATACAATAAATAGTGTAAAAAGGGTGAGGAAGTAAACTAGTATGGTTTTCCCCCCATGTAAGCTCATGAGCTGACCTTAGCGCAAGTGCTGAGCAAATAAGGAACCATGGAGTTCCAATCACCTCTCCAATGATTGGAAATATCCCAAACATAACCGGGGTGTATGAGAATCCCGAGGCTGTTAGAAATTTTATAAATGTTGTCTGTCCACCAAATGCTTTTGCGAAAAAATGTGTGATATACGTGACTATAACCCATAAACATACCAAAAAAAATTGGCATAATTATTATATCACTAATTCCAGTTGCTGATCCAAAAAATCTCTTATATAATCTGATATAGGAAGAAAGTAGCCTAAAACTTTCCCAATTGAAGAAAAGACCCCACTAATCATAACAATAGATATACTGTAAATTATAGCTTTTTTCATCATCCTCACCTCCTTACTTCCCCTAGAGGCACAATAAAATCATTTCTCATTTTTGGTTGGTATATTGTAAGTTGGCGGCTCGGTTCCCTCCACAAAGACCACAAACAGCACTGTTATAATCAGGCTTACAATTAAATACAGCAGAGTGGATAGCAGGATTACTACCCATTTCGGGATGCCGTACTCAAAGTAAAGATTGGAGAGAGGCTTCAGCAGAAAATATGTCAGCACCAGCGATGAGAAAACAAGGATGACAAACCAGTGCTCTATAAAATCCCTCCAACCGAGCTTTTTTATCGCCTTTCTGACCTTCTCCAGCAATGCCATTCCCCCAATTAATAGCCCTGCAGCAGCTCAAAAAATTTCAGGTTGAAGTCTATAGCCTCTCTAAGAAGCCTGCGTCTTTTTTCTTTCCTGTTGGGTACGGCCCAATCCACCTCAGAAATTTCCCTTATTTCCAACTTTAATTCCTTCTTATTTAGTAATCCTCCCCAATAAGCTTTTAAAATAACAGGCTCTTCAAATTTTTTGAGTAAAGATTCTATTTTACTTGAAAAATATTGAGTTAACACAGGGACGTATTCACTTTTGTCTAAAAATAAGAATTTTTTTCCTAAAACACGCCTAATATAGAATTCACTTTTTGTGCGCGTGAAGCCTATTTTCAGGTCCCCAAAACTTTTTATTTTTGAATTAATCTTGTTTGCATCCCACTTAAAGGTAAGTCTATAATAATTCTCTGTTGGATGAGAGAAAGATAGAGCCTCCCCAATAAACTCGCAGTTATGCGGAAGTCTGGCTTTGAGCATCTGATGCTTGTTGGCATCGGTAGTCATCTTAGCCGTGTTCTTGGGATGAATTCCAATCCAGGTTATCTCTCCGCCGAAGTCCTCAACCACGACCCTTGCGAGGTCCTCGATCAGGTCTTTAAGGGTCTCCACTTTGAACAAATCCCCTACCTTATTGATGCTTTCCCGGCTGAATATCCTCTTATGGCTTGGCATTTTCTGCTCCAATCATGCTCTTAAGCAAAGCGTAAAACAGCTCGCTCATGGGAACTCCGGTAAAGACACTCAGGGAAAATATAGATGTGAGCACCTCCAGGGGAATCGCCGCAACGGCGAGAATAACCAATGTTGGTATGCTCACTTTATATTTCTTAAATAAAAAGTTAAGCTCAGCTTCATCCTTTTTTATATCCACAGCTTTTCCTTCTCTCAATTTGCTGATAACGCTCCTCCACAGGGCGATGTAGACGACAATCACATAAAGAGTGAATAAAATATCTATTGCTATGGCGATTGCCATAAGTGCAGAAGAAGACATGGAGATTTTTCTGAAGAAGTGTGCATATAAGCTTTTCTATTTCCCTGTTCTCCAGAGTTTGTAATTCCTTTGGAGATATTCTTTGAGTTCCCATATAAACCAAATATTAGTTATTAAGGCAACTATTATAACGACATCTGGAGGCATTCTGGCCCATCCATACCCTTTTCCTGTAAAAATATATTTTAAAAAGTTCACGATATTATCTTTAGGGGCATCTATATAAATATACAAAACTAATAAGTCAATAAATATCGCCGCGATAAATAACTGTAATACCTGATTTCTCTTCTTCCTCTTTGCTTCTTTAATATCCATGTTATATTTTATTTAATCAAAAGCATTTTATTAGCTTTTCGATTTTCCAGTTCTCCAAATTTGGTAATTTCCTTCTAAATATTCTTTAAGTTCCCATAGAAATAAGAGAGTAGTAATACATCCAACAATGATAACAATACCCGGTGATGAAATCGGCCATCCATAACCGACAACTGAAAATATATACTTTATCAACTCCCAAGTTGTTTCCGCAGGAGCGTTTTTAATAATGTAGTAAGAAATAATATCAGCTATCATTGCCACAATAAAAGTTTGTAACACCTGATTTCTCTTCTTTCTCTTAGCCTCTTTAATGTCCATGTTGTATTTTATTTAATTGGGGAATTATAAAATTTGCTTCATTGATGGGTTTCTTTATCTGCTCGAAAGGATTGAGCCATCTTAATTTTAAGCTTAGTTAAATTTTAGCAGGTTTAAATTTAAGCATGTGATTAATCTACCAAGAAAAAAGGTATGGGCCCGCTGGGCTTCGAACCCAGGACCTTTCGCTTATCAGGCGAACGCGCTAACCAGGCTGCGCCACGGGCCCTCGTGATTCGCCTGTGAGTTCACCT
>Ga0180936_1033_pt1 | contig 3622 bp, 2 predicted proteins | sample Deesub1362A_J573_FD_124193 | JGI IMG/M metagenome (GOLD analysis project Ga0180936, IMG submission 124193) | Archaeoglobus sp. JdFR-32
CAGATTTATATGGCTTTGGTTCCAATTGGTGGACAGCAAAGTCAAAAAGCACCCACCACTTTATTCTCGGTGAAGTCAACCTGACAATAGCGAGATTCATTGCTATTTGATGCTCAAGGAAATGTTTTCGACATATATACCAAAAAGAGGGCGAAGCCCAAAGTTTTGTATACTATACCATATTGATTAATAATAATTTACTACTGCACCTAAAAGATGTGGATCCTTAAATATCATCCCAACGCTTTCCACAGCCATATCATGCCTCATAAGCACCTCAATACTAATACCATTTTCTAGGATTTCAAAGTCTTTTACACAAGGATGATTGGAGAGTTTATTTATCTCTTGAGGGGTAACCTCTCTATTTAAAAAAATCACCACTGTTCTATTATCTCCAATTCTACCTGGGGAAACACCATAAATCCCACCATTGGAATTTCTAGCTGCTTCTACGAATTCCAAATTAATTATTTCCCCAAATTTAAATGGTTTATTTGAAGAGAAAGTACCAAATATGAAAGGACCTTCTTTAAAAATTACCTTGATTTTAATTTCTTCAGATGAAAATATATTCTCAATTTCCTCTTGGGTTGAAGTTTCAAGAGCAGGAGAATATATGGTAGCATTCCAGACTCTACTCGATACTACGCCATAATTTCTAAATCCTTTATACATAATTAAAAAACCTAGGGAAGATGCAGTAACTAACAGAACAATTAAGCATGCAGCGATTCTTATGCGTAATTTTTTATTTGCTGTCTGGAATGATTTAAAAAGCAGAAAGGTCGACAGAATCGTTGGAAATAATAGAAGTGCCTGTGGATTGTTACTATTATCATATGCTGGAATTTTAAGGAGAACTATTGCGTAAATAACTAAAAGAAAAGGAAGTATTGAAAATAGGTAAATTAGCGGTATTGAAAACCAGTTTGTTATATTTTCTTTTCTAGATATCAGGTATACCAAGAATGACAAGTAGGCTCCCAGACTGGCATATGAAAAGGATGTGAAAATTCCTCCATCAATAGAGGTTACAAATATCCCAAAGGCAGGCACAGATAGGACAAAGTAATGGGTAATGCCATATTCGCTGAGTATCATATAACCAAGAATAACCCACAGCAAGAAGGACATTATAAGCAATACCGCAGTAGCTTTATACACCTCTCCAGGGATAACGTGTGTCCACTCTAGAAAATCCACATTGAAAATTCCGTTGAGATAAAGCATGTCAAAGGCATAGGCAAGGGTTGGCTTTAATAGATGATGATGAAGCCAGGAATTTGGGGCACTGTAACTTAATGAATTTATGGGAATTAAAAATTCTGCAGAATTCGGCATTGCACGTGATTCCAATTCATGTTTAAACAAAAAAAATCCAACACCATAAAGTACAAGGTTAGGTAAGAGATATAGTAACATTAAATTTATAGAATTTCCAATTTGAATATTTATCTTTAGCTTATAGGTTATGGATCTAATAAATAAAGGAATTAGAATGAAAATAAAGAAAAACGATATTTTTAAGCCACTAGATCCACCAAAATATGGATACATGACCATTTGTATGTAGTAAGCTACCTTAATATATAGATTAGTTATAATTGCCAGTATCATAACGGATAGAGTCGAAATAAAAATAAATTTTTCTGACTTAGATGTTTTCTTCATGTTCAATTTGACCGAAATAAATAAGCGCTGAAGTTGTTTTATCACACTTATTAAAATCAACAGTACCCAATTTAAAATTTTCCGCACTCTTGTTCATTATCTGAAAGGAAAATTCATATATCTGCAATATTATATGAAATGCCATAACTCACTAATGGAGTAAGATAAAATGCTAAAAGAACTTATAATTTCGATGAGACCACAGCAATGGTATAAGAACTTAGTTTTATTTGCTGGTATTGTATTCTCCTTAAATCTATTAAACTTTCAGAAATGGCTTGATGTAATTTTTGCATTTATTATATTTTGCATGCTATCCGGTGGAGAATATATCATCAATGACATTTTAGACATTGAAAAGGATAGGAAACATCCCAAAAAGAAAACCAGACCAATTGCAACTGGTAAGTTAAAAGTGCTCTATGCCGCAATATTTGCGATAATATTGATTTTTGTTGGGTTATATGGTGCATATTTAATAAATGAGTTATTTTTTACGGTTTCGATGGCATATGTNCTATTGACACTTTCATATTCGATATTTCTGAAGAATATAATAATAGTTGATTTACTGGTTATATCTCTCGGCTTTGTCCTAAGAGCAGTTGCCGGATGCCTGGCTGTAAATGTATTTATTTCTCCTTGGCTAATAATTTGTGCCTTTTTACTGGCTTTATTTTTAGCACTTTGTAAAAGGAGGCATGAATTGACATTACTTGGAGAAGAAGCCAGAAATCACCGTAAAATTCTGGGAGAATATTCGGCTAAAATGCTTGATCAGATGATTAATATCACTACTGGTGCACTAATCATGTCATATTCCTTATACACATTTCTTGCAGATAATATTTGGATGATGATGACAATTCCTTTGGTAATATATGGTCTTTTCAGATATTTGTTTTTGGTTTATGTGAAGAACATTGGAGGAGAACCAGAAATGCTGTTTAAGGATAAAGGAATGTTGATCAATATGTTTTTGTGGGTTGTTTTAGTTATTATTATACTCTATGGGACCCATTAAGTTATGAGTTTCTAAGAAAAATGGTGGGAAAATGGAATTCAGAAATAAAATAATAATCTCAGCACTAGCTGGTATTGCTATTTATGTAATCATTTCAATTTATGCAGACATTAATAAATTATTTTTTACTCTAAGTAGCTTTAACTGGGCATATATACCTTTGATACTACTATTAACTCTTTTTAACTACGCATTAAGATTTTTAAAGTGGGATTATTATTTAAGATGCTTAAAAATCAAAATAAGTAGGAGAGATAGTGCAGGAATATTCTTAGGTGGACTATCCATGTCTATTACACCGGTAAAGTTGGGGGAGACATTTAAATCCTATCTTTTGAAAGAATTCCATGGTGTTGAAATTAGTAAGACAGTCCCGATAGTATTTGCAGAGCGCTTCACAGATTTAATTGGATTAATAATCCTAGCTTCAATTGGTTATTCTGCTTTTAAGTATGGGAGGGAAGTACTACTAATCACAATTTTTGCTGTTTCTATAGTTATTATAGTAATTCAATCAGAAAAAATGTTTGAAAAATTAGTAAACGTTCCTTTAATATCAAGATTTGCAGAAACATTGCGAAATTTATATTTAAGTGCTTACACACTTTTTAATATAAAAAATTTGATGATTGCAGTAGCACTAAGCATTTTTTCATGGTTTTTTGAATGTTTAGCTTTATTTTTTGTCCTAAAAGGGTTCNGATTGGATATAAATTTTCTTTTACCCATTTTCGCTTTTAGTTTCTCTACCATAGCAGGGGCTGTGAGTATGGTTCCCGGAGGCTTAGGTGTCGCTGAAAGTAGCATGGCAGGAATTTTGATCTTCAGTGGTATAACTAAGACCATAGCAATTGCATCAACTCTGATTATCAGATTTTGCACACTTTGGTTCGGTGTTTTAGTTGGACTTTTAACGTTATCTAT
>Ga0180936_1067_pt1 | contig 3060 bp, 3 predicted proteins | sample Deesub1362A_J573_FD_124193 | JGI IMG/M metagenome (GOLD analysis project Ga0180936, IMG submission 124193) | Archaeoglobus sp. JdFR-32
TTATTTTTGGATTTCTTTCTTTCAATTTTTTCATAAAATTTTCTAAATTTTGGATAGGGAAATCTTTCATTAGTGCGTCTCTTGTCAGCTCCGTAATTTGTTTCAGTAAATTTATGGCTTTAACCTCTGAGTTTCTGCTGTGAAGTACTCTAATATCACTATCTAAGAAGACCTCTTTTAGGTTTTTCACCGGGAAATTTACATTTTTTAATTTTTCTTCAATGGCTTCATATGGGAATAAACCGTCCTCTCCAAAAATCGGAATTTCTTTGATTTTATCTACTTTAACAGGCTTAGTGCTGCGTCTTTTAATTGGTTGTCTCATATCCATGTCTCCTACACCTCCTATACTATGACTCCGATTCTATTTACCCATATTCCTTCATTGTCTGCATTATTCCCAGAGAAGGATGTTTGGGCATAGTTAGCTTGGTTTGGTTTGTACAAAGCCCAATCGTTGGTAACTACTTTTATTTGAGTCCAGTAATAATCAGTTTCAGGAACTTGATATACTCTTGACACATAAACTGTACCGTTGTCCCAACTGTGGGGAGCTGAATACTCCTTGACTTTATCTTCGAACAATACTCCAATATTTGGATTGGATGATGCACCTATTACCCATATTTCAAGTGACGAACCTGCATTCCCTGTTGCAGTAATCCATCCATCTAACTTCAATTCTCCCGCAAATGTAACATAATCATTTTTGTTTGCGGGATAGGCATAGTCAGTATCGTAGTACGCCATGGCATATGCGCTTCCAGCAACATTCGCGTAACAACTCATAAGGATTTTTCCTTCGGAAGGATATTGAGAAACCGATGCACCAGCCCAACCTGATGAGCTTTTCTCTGAGTAGTAGTATGTGTAAGGTGGAGTATCCCAATACGCCGTAGCCCCTCGAACTTTGGTAATGATGGGTAATTTNATACCAATAGCAAAAGCCCCTAGTGCTATCGCACTCTTAATAAAAATTCTACGTCCTGTCTTTCGATGTAGGATTGTGTCAGGTGTAAATTCATACTCCCTATCCCCCTTATATTTAAACAATTTCACCTGAGACATTTACTCACCTCTTCTTTTTCTATAAAACAAGTTATATATATTTATTTTTGTTTAAAATATTTTAACAGAATCAAAATATTTTAAGAATCTCTGAAAATTAACAATCAAAAGAAATATTCAAATTTTGTTAAAAATGTTATATTCTTTTGAAATATTATAATCNGTTTAAAATATTTAGAAAAAAATGGTACTTCAGCTTGTGAAGATAACAAACACATTGAGGGTATTAGCCTCATCAATAATGATAGCAATTTCTGGAGCTTTTAGAGCTAATGTTGCATTTCTACTACTGGGCGTCAATCCCGTATCCGCGGTATGTATTGAGGCTGGACTCATTACCTATGTAGTCTACACGATTGATAGAGCTATAGGAAGTAAAGAAGATGAAATAAATCGCTTAGCTGAACTTAGAGTGAATAAATATATAATCGTTGTCGTAGTAGCAATTTCCCTCATTGNTATCATACATCTAGCTTCCTGCCTTAGAATCTCATTTTTCACAATAACGTTTCCATTCATAATGGGTTTCATGTACAGCAAAGGTATTAGAATAGGAAAATCGTGGATTAGATTGAAAGGTAGTTTGAGAGTAAAGAACACGGTAGTGGCATTCACCTGGGCAACGTTCCTATGTCTTCTTGTATATCCTTGGGCAGAAAATACCCTACAAATATTCCCCATTTTTTACTTCTTTTTCCTTAAAAGCCTTATAAATACAATTATATGTGACTGCAGGGATTTAAAAGGAGATTCTATTGGAGGTTTGAGAACAATTCCAGTATGTTTGGGAGAGTGGAGAACAAAAATCTTACTCTACAACATACATTTTATCTTCCACACACTCTTGGCAGTTTTTGTTATTTTTAACATTGTTAAGTTCAATTGGTTCATTCTCTTTTTTAGCTGGGTAGCAGGTTTAATTTATATTTATGTATATGCCACGAGTAGGAAAACGATTTTTAGGAGCATTATAGTCCATGGTGAGTGGGCTTACATGGTTGGTGCCAGAAATCTTACAGTTTTTTTATATTCCTGATTATGTTTGAGTATTTCTCAAAATAACTGAATAAATCCCTACCCCATTTTAATGCAGATTTGTCATAGCTTATTATGTTCCGATAAAAATCATATGTATCATCTTTTAGAAAAAGCCTAAGAGACAGAAAAAAATCTGTTACTGTGAAAGCAACCTCTATCCTCTTTTTACATACAAAAAGTCTCATATTTTCATAACTTAGTCCTTCTTTTAGTTCAGTTAAGTGTTCTTCTTTTATTTTCCTAAAAACCTCTTCACTCATGATTATCGATATATCTGTGCCTCTTCTTGCAAGTGTGAGTATGGTTTTCGGGTATTCGGGGTGTAATATTGGAGAAACTCCTCTAACCCATTTAGCTTTCAAAAGATTGTTTATGTATTCTCTATGAGGTTTGAAGATATCTGTCTTGTCGCTTTCGAATATTATGTAACTGCCTAGCTCATAGATCCTTAGAAGAAACTCATCTGGAATTCCTGAGACCTTGTGATTGTGCCAGAATTTCCAATTTTTCTCTAATATTTTTACGGTTCTATAAAATTTATCAAAAGATTTAGCTATTATAAGTCCAATTTCTGTTAGGTAATAATTTTTATTTTTTTGGTAAATCAATCCTTTTTCTTCCATCTTTCGAATTTGAGGGATTATGCCGGAAGATGTCACTCTAAGAAAACCTTTGATTTCATCTAGCGTTTTTGCTCCATCTTGTAATAAAAGAAGCAGATTTTTCCTTTTTTCAGAAAGAAGGATGAAACTGTCTATATTCGTAAACTGTTTGTATTCATTGTTTCCATTCTTGTCTTTTATCCTGGAATTCATGTTTTCAATATATTTGTATAGTTGTATTTAAAATTTTTTTACGCAAATTTTTGATGTTTCAGATTTAGAACAAATACCGCTAAGCCCATCCAATCACCCCAGCGTAGCATAGTTCTGAGTCCTGTCAATTATAGGAACA
>Ga0180936_1032_pt1 | contig 2732 bp, 3 predicted proteins | sample Deesub1362A_J573_FD_124193 | JGI IMG/M metagenome (GOLD analysis project Ga0180936, IMG submission 124193) | Archaeoglobus sp. JdFR-32
TGGCTGATCGGGTGGTTGATTGCCCAGTGGGGCTTGCCGGCAAGCTCCCATAGGTCCCAGTAAATATCGACGATGATGTTGTGGGTGTCCATCCAGCGGGAGAAGTANTCGGAGAGGGTTCTTTCAGCTTTCATTACGGCTTCTGTGAGGATGGCATCTCTGCGGATTCCTGACACTTTGATGCCTTTGACCATGATGGTGGAGGGGTTGCTGCTTATCTCGTAACCCTTGTAGAATGTTGCGAAGTAGACCCAGTTTTTCATTTTAGTGAATCGTCCTTTTTTGCATCGGCACTTTCCTGGATGCTTGAACTTATCCTGGAACTTGGGACAGCTCTGGCATGCGAGGCGTGGTTGATGTGGATGTGGCAGGTTGACGGATGAGTTAGATCCAAAAGAAACATCGCCCGAGTCGGAGGTAACATCATTAACTCGGTACTGGAACTTTATGGCGATGTGATGGACATCCAGTAGACACCGAGATGGGTTCTTTGGGCGAGAGGGAGGTTCTGGCTGGGGGTCTTCGACCCCTCCGAGAACATTTTTATCTTCTTGTTTTATTCCAAATAATTTGGAGCGGATGAGCCTGACAAGGAAGCTGTTCAGCTTGTACTTTATCGGTTTTAGAGTTGTGGGTATGGCTAATTTTGTTTCTACAAGTTTCTTCACCCTCACACTTATCGTCTTCCTGCTGAGGTTCAGGATCCTGGCTATTTCAGCCTGATGCTTACCCTGCTGTAAGTAGTGGATTATCCAGCAGTCCGTTTCATCGAGATCTTCAAGGAGAGTGTAGATGGTTAGGGTATCCTGCTTGGTTGCTTTGTAGGGTGGGGTTCTCGGAGGCTCTATGTTACCCCCGGAAACACATGTGGATGTTACCCTGTCTTTCTCGGAGATTTTTATCTGGTTGTATGATGATTTACCATCTCTTTCATTTTCGTCATCAAGGGAGGATTTATGTTTCTCTGGGGTAACATCATCTTGGGTAACATTTATATATGAGGTACCTTCAGGGTAACATCCTCTGAGAGGTGAGGGTAACATCTCCGAGAAAAATTTTTTAGAGGGCTGATTTTGTCCGTCAGATCCGTTTCCTTCCGAATTCAGGGTAACCTCTTCAACAGCTATTACAGATTTATTGTGAATATGAGAGGTAACATGGGTATCATCTCCGAAGGCGTGGTCAACATCAGCATGGTCAACATCAGCAACATCTCCATTACCACGCCTGTAAAGTTCTTGGTGAACAAAACACCGAGGACATTCAACATCTTTCTTCTTATCACAAATCCTGCAAATCTCCTTAAGTGATTCGATGCTGTCAATTTCTTCGAGGGTGTGAGCTATCTCTTCTTTCTTACCTGATATGTCCTTTGCTTTTGCAAACCTGAAGATCGAGGACATGCTACACCAATACTGCCTTTTTCACACACTCTCTCAAAACAGTACATATGTTTAAAATAACTTTAATAAATAAATACATCTTATATCACCGTATAATGATCTTAATTTCTTCGATCTTCCTCAGGATATCGATAATCTCCGCTACAGCGTCAGTTATCCTGTATCTTCTATTGAGCCTGTATTCAACAAGGGCCTCAAGCTCGACGAGTGTGATCTTATTCTTCCTCTGAATCTCTTGAATGACTTGCCATTCCTTGGTTTGGGCTATCGACTTACACTCCAAACTGCAGAATCTTTTCCGGTGGGGCTTCAGCTCGGTTCCGCAGACTTCACAGCGCTTCATGTTCTCGTCTGGAATCCTTTATTTCAAGCTGTTTCAGCACTTCAAGCAGCTCATCGATCTGCTCTCGATACATCCGCTCCAGCTCGGCAGCATCCACNTGAACTTTCTCACCGCAGTGGGGGCAGATGAGNTCGGACAAGTCTATCGCCCCCTACTCAGCTTCTATTAATGGAGCGAGGAAGAACTCTACAATCGGNGGCTCTGCCTGAATTGAGACAGGGTAGTCAGTGCCGAGGTGTATGTTGAGCTTCTCGAACTTAGAAAGGGCCTTAGCTATTTCCACAAGGTATTCAAGGGAGTATATGCTTCTCACATCACTTTCAGCATGCACAAATTCAGAAAAGCTGAAAGACACTCTGTCGATGTCGCCTTCAGCACTGATCACGAATCTTGAGTTCTCCACACTCAGGGTGGTATGGTCTGAGATCTTTTCACATGTAGTGATTGCCTTCAAGAAGTCCTTTGGATCCAGTTCAATTCTTGCTGGAAGATTGAGGTCTGGTATCTTTGGCTCTTTCCTTATCGCCGATGGATCGATCAGGGAAACAGAATATTCGATCGTGTCGTTNCTTAGTATTAGCTCATCATCTGCTTTGATTTCNAGGACACCATCCTTGAGAGTTTTAAGGAAGCTGTGGAGTCTATCGATGTCGACACNGATTGTTGTTGGTTTTTCAACCCTGTAGCTCTCGAAGATGGATGGATCCATTTCTACATAGACCATGTAAATGTTTGTTGCATCAACCGCTGTGATTCTTACGCCTTCTTCGCTGACATGCATTCGTGCCTCGCTAACGACAGTTTTCACAGCCCCGAAAACTTTCTTCAGGTCTTCAGGGGTTATAGTGAGAGTGAAACTCATCTCCATCACCTCAATCCAGCCCGCTTCCTATGACCTCAAGCTCCTGTCTAAGCTTTCGCTGGTTTTCTTCTCTGAGGTATCCTTGCCCGTGCATCTTTATGGCAATTAGCTGGTTGCCCTTCTT